>Ga0058696_1000095_pt1 | contig 34933 bp, 38 predicted proteins | sample AgamicMgSfrz_FD_55077 | JGI IMG/M metagenome (GOLD analysis project Ga0058696, IMG submission 55077) | Agave microbial communities from Guanajuato, Mexico - Mg.Sf.rz | ecosystem: Host-associated > Plants > Phyllosphere > Phylloplane/Leaf | place: Guanajuato, Mexico | collected 2012-05-30 | reverse complement strand
TTGAACATTTCTAACACCTCCGCAATTATTTACGTAATAACATTCATAAAGTTTCTAAAATTACTTTCAGGCAGGTGTAGGGAAAAAATCTCTTTACATTAGAAACTGTTGGGTTTATGATTAAGCTAAATTTTATATAATCTTTCAACTACTAGGGGTGCCCGCAAGAGGGCTGAGAGAAAAAAGCGATTTTTTTAACCCTTCGGACCTGATCTGGGTGATGCCAGCGTAGGAAAGTAGTCAGTGATTTTAATTTACTGCTATTTCAAAGCCGGGTCTGATTTTTGACCTGGTTTTTTTATTGCAGCAAGGTTGTAAATTGAATAGACTTTTGCACTGGGGGAGCCGGATGGCTGAGAGTAGACTAAAAGTCTTGACCCTAATGGACCTGAACTGGATAATGCCAGCGTAGGAAAGTGTTTGTAGATAAAGCGATTTTCTGGCTGTCTAATTCCCTCAGTGCTATTTACTGGAGGGATTTTTTTATGGAAAAAACACGAAAGCTTACATTAACAGCAATGATGGTAGCAATCGGAACAATGACTAGCAATTTATTCTTCATTCCGATTGGCTTTACGAAAGTTTTTCCTGTACAGCATTTTCTCAATGTACTCTCAGCGGTATTGCTTGGGCCTTACTATGCAGTTCTCCAAGCTTTTAGTGTCTCGCTGTTAAGAAACATAATGGGAACTGGTTCCTTGTTTGCATTCCCTGGAAGCATGGTTGGAGCGCTGTTAGCTTCCCTATTATTTTTGAAAACCAGGAAGCTGTATATGGCATTTGTCGGGGAGGTCTTTGGAACAGGGATACTTGGAGCAGTATTGGCATATCCGCTTGCAGCGTTTCTACTTGGACAAAAAGCGACATTGTTTGGCTTTATACCGCTCTTTATTTTTAGCTCGATTGTTGGAGCATTAATAGGAGCAATTATATTAAGCATCTTTGTTAAAAAGCAATCAGCTATCCTATCAACCACGAGCTTGCTCAAAAAGTAAAAGGCATTAGAAGGAGAGTAAAATGGAAGACTTAAAGACTATTGAAAAAAAGATTGAAACATCAGATGAACAACAATTGACAGTAGAGCTGGATGAAAAACTTCCTCCTCTCAAAAGCTTTTTATATGGTCTGCAGCATGTATTTGTTTCAAATGTCTGGCTTGACCCTATTTTTGTAGCAGCAATGATTGGTTTGCCATTTGCCTTATCAGCAAATCTCGTTAACTCGATTTTTATAGCCGCAGGTCTTGTCACATTGCTTCAGGCAGCGAAGTTTGTAAAACTGCCAATAGTTCAAGGACCATCGGCAGCCTTTGATTCTATTATGATTGCGGCAGGGAAAGCAAATGGTCTTGCTGCAGCGAGCGGTGCGATTCTTGTGAGTGCAATTATTGTGTTCATATTATCCGTAACAGGTTTAATCGGGAAGCTTAAAGTATTATTTACACCAGTCATTTCGGGGACGGTTATTTTCTTAGTTGGTATCTCTTTATCGAGCTTCACATTATATGAGTTTTTAGGCGGCTCGCCTGGAGAGGCGGGGTTTGCCAGTCCAGCTGTGCTGATGATGTCCATTCCGACAGCATGTATCGTGTTAGTATTGTCTATTTTTGGAAAAGGGTATTTAAAATCTTTTTCGTTTCTAATTGCATTAGTTGTCGGTAATCTTATTGCTATCAGTCTGGGAAAGGCTGATTTTGGGATGATAGCAGAAAAGCCTTGGTTCGGTCTGCCAACATTCCTGCCGTATGGAAATTTAGAATTTGAATGGACGACTTTTCTTACATTCTTTATAGCCTATATAGTGGCAGTTATTGAAGCAATGGGTGTTTATCAAGCATCATCAACCATTTTGAAAACAGAAATAAGCGCAAAGCGAATCAGAAATGGTTTTGCAGGGGAATCGGCAGGATCCATGCTGTCTTCTCTTATCGGCGGCTTTCCCACAACTGCGTATGCCCAAAATATCGGCTTGCTACGTTTGACAGGAGTTGGCTCCAGATATCCTGTTATGATTGCAGGAATTATCTTCCTTGTTCTTGGCTTTGTACCGAAAGCAGGAGCGCTGCTGGCTTTAACACCAAGCCCCGTAGTGGGCGGTATTTTCCTGCCAGCGGCTGCGACTTTAATATTTACCGGAATTTCCTTACTAGCAAAGGTGGAACAATCGGATCGTAATTACATGATTATCGGCCTTTCTATCTTACTGGCAATTTCTTTGCCAAGTTTTTCAACAGGATTAACAGGTGCAGCAAGCACTTTCCTGTCTAATACTATTTTAATTGGCGCGCTCTCATCGATTATCTTACATTTACTATTTGTTAATATTCCAAATTGGATAGGAAAGGGGAAGGAGAAATGAAAGAAAGCTCCCTTGTAATAACTAACGACATTCTTCTTTTTATAGAAAAATATAAGGATGGTATAACAAATAAAGAAGTACATAGTCAGGATTTTAATACGCTGGCACTAAAACTTTTCAGCTATCAGTTTCAGCATAACATGTCCTACAAGAAATATTGTCAAACTAAGAAGAAGAATCCGTTCACGGTGAAACACTGGCTTGATATCCCTATGATGCCCATACAGGGATTCAAGGAGCTCACTTTAGCGTGTGAACCTGTTGAAGAGGCAGAAGCTATTTTTATGACAAGCGGGACGACAAATCCAGACCAAAAGGGCAGAAATTATCATCCATCATTAAAAGTTTGGGATGAGTCTATGAAGCATCCATTTAAACAGTTTGTCCTACCGGACAGGGAGAAGATTACCATATTCGTATTATCACCAGCAGAAGAAATTAACAAAAATTCCTCCCTTTCTAGGTATCTATCAAACGCCGCAGCATATTTTGGGACGGAACACAGCCAATTCTTTTTCGGAGAAAACGGTTTAGAGCTGGAGGAATTAGTGAAAAAACTACGCAAATGTGAACAGGATGAAGAACCAGTCCTATTGATTGGTGCAACATTTGCCTATGTCCATTTTCTTGATTATATAAAGGAAAATGGGCTTCNATTTCAGCTTGCCAGAGGAAGCAGAATTTTCGATACAGGCGGCTTTAAAGGACAATCTCGGGAAGTGGAGATGGATGAGCTATATAACCAATTTAATACTTGCTTCCAAGTCGACCGATCTTTCTGCATCAATATGTATGGCATGACAGAACTAAGCTCCCAAATTTATGATCAAACCATTTCGTCCCAATATTTAAAAACAGTCATTCAAACGGAAAAGACAGGACCAGCATGGGTCAAAACAGTCATACTAGATCCGGAAACACTAAAGCCAATCGCAAATGGTCAATCTGGTGTTATTGCACATTTTGACTTAGCAAATTGGAATTCTTGTCTTGCCATATTGACACAGGATGAAGGCTGTCAATCAGAAAACGGCTTTAAGCTTCTTGGGAGAATAAAAGGAGCGGAAGCAAGAGGATGTTCAATTGCAGTTGATCAGCTCATGCAATCAGCGATAGGTGGTGGACAGTTTTAGTGGGTGAATCTGAAATCATCGAAGCTTTTTATGTCCCGGATTCTATAAAGCTCGAAGACTTTCGAGAAGAGCGTGTTCAAGCAAATGGGAGAAATTATATATTAAAATATCCAGTTATAAACGCGCAGCAGATTAAAGAAATAGGGACTGTTCTGCATTCAAACAGAAATGATTACCTGGCCAACCTTACTACCAGTGAAATAGTCGATAAAATCGACCAAGCTATCCAGTTGTGGCTGAACCCAGACTATCCAATGAGACGTATTGCTGAATCCTTAATTCCAGCAGTCACCGGTTATGATCAAGACATGGTTCGGCTGGAGTTGAAAAGGTATATGCGGACGTTTCGCAAAAAGGAGCTGTTACGCTTCCTAGATGAGGAATTTGATCAGCCTGCAGTTCTGGACGAATTTAGGCCAAGGAAATCAGGCGGTATGAGCCGTGCGTATGGTCCAAATACTATTTTTCATATTTTCTCAGGCAATGTACCTGGAGTGCAATTATGGAGCTTAATAATGGGACTTTTGCTTAAATCAGCTGCAATTGGAAAGACCTCATTCTCAGAGCCCCTCCTTCCTGCTCTCTTTCTCCAGTCTTTAAAGGAAGTGGACGTAAATTTAGCAGAAGCTCTTGCCATCCTTCCATGGAAAGGAGGGACAGAATCTCTTGATAATATGGCCATCAGTTGGGGCGAGGCTGTAATCGTTTATGGTTCGAGTACAACAGTCGAGGAAATTAGGAAGAAGACAACAATTCATAAAAAACTATTATCGTACGGCCATAAAATCAGCTTTGCTATGATTGGAAAGGAAGCGCTGACTGCTGAGCATTACAACAGCACACTACATAAGCTTGCAGAAGATATTTCCATTTACGACCAGCAAAGCTGTCTCTCCCCTCAAACAGTTTATGTGGAAAAAGGTGGGGTGGTCAGCCCGAAGCAGTTTGCACAGGGGTTAGCAGCTGAGCTTGCCCGTTACCATAAAAAAAGACCGAGAGCAAAGCTGACGGGAGAAGAGGCAATGTCTATTCAAAACTTCCGTAATCAGTATAACTTAAAAAGCCTGCAATCACAGAAAACAGCAGTCTACAGCAGTAAGAATGATACAGCATGGACGGTCATCTACCAAGAGGATCCTGCTTTTAGCGGTACACCATTAAACCGGACTGTTCATGTGTATGAAATAGATAGGCTAGAAGATGCAGCGATTTACTTAAAGCAATGGGAGAGCTATCTCCAATCATGCGGACTTGCAGTAGAACCAGCAAGACTATTTTCTATTGCAAACAGTATTGGGGCNGCTGGGGTCAATCGAATTAGTCCACTTGGCGAGATGAACCGGGCAAAACCAGGCTGGCATCATGACGGCGGCTTTAATTTAGTTGATCTTGTCCGCATGGTTGACATTGAGAGAGATCTTGAATACGGACTTGAAAAATATGACAGCGATGTCGAATAGAAAGGACGAGGAATGATGAATCTTCAAGATAAAATAGTATTAGTAACAGGTGCAAGCAGAGGAATAGGCGCTGCGATTGCCAAAAAATTTGCTGCAGAAGGTGCATTTGTTATTATCAATTATTTGAAAAACAAAAACCTCGCCGAAGCGGTTGTTAACCAAATTGAAGCAGCAGGGGGCCAAGCAGTTGCCTTTCAGGCAGATGTTCAAGCAGAAGAGCAAGTAACTGATATGGTCGCCCAGATTGCTGATTCATTCGGAACTATCGACATCGTTGTTAATAATGCCTTGAGCCATTATACCTTTAATCCGAAAACAAGGAAAACAGCTTGGGACATCACCTGGGCAGACTACAACAGCCAGTGGGAAGGCAATGTACATGGCACCTATAATGTGTGCAAAGCAGTCATGCCGTTGATGAAAGAACAAATGCAAGGGAAAATAATCAATATTGTCAGTAATTTAATCGATTTTCCCATTATTCCTTATCATGACTATACAACATCAAAAATGGCACTTTTAGGTTTTACAAGAAATCTAGCCAAAGAGCTAGGTGTATTTGGAATTACCGTCAATGCAGTTGCACCAGGGCTGACATATCCAACAGATTCCAGCTCAGAAACGCAAGAAACTGTTCGAGAATCCATCATTGAAATGACACCGATGGGACGTTTGGCAAGCCCGGATGATATTGCAGGCAGTGTCCTGTTTTTAGCATCGGATCTGGCGGCGTTTATCACGGGACAGTGTTTGAATGTTGATGGCGGTTTGGTGATGAGATGATATAGAAGAGCTTTGTTTTAATCGGAAGCTCTTTTTTTTAATTTTTTCGAAGAAACTAAATTTGTAACATCCATCCGTAAATTCCCTTTTAAAGGTCATACAAAATTATAAAAAATGGCAAAAATACAAACCTTTTATTGCTCAGTTTCGTCTAAGTATTGGACTAAAAAAGGAGGATAAATTACTTTGTATACCATTTATGATATTGTCTTTTTTGGGACAATCTTTCTATTTATTTACATCACCGTTGATTTTATTAGAATGAAAACAAGAAATTTATTTAGAAGAGTGATTATTTATAGTTTTCTCTTTTATATATTGAATGTTGCACAATTAACAACAGGAGGAATTATTTTCCCTGTTCAACACGATTTGCAGCCAACTGTACAACTAGTGCCATTTTATTTTATTGGAGATTGGTTTAATCTTTATCAATATAATGGATTTGATTGGTTTTTTTGGAATTCTGTAAAGTTATCTTTTTATAATTTAATTATGCTGGTTCCACTAGGTGTGTATATATCATTATTATTTCATATAAAGAAATTTTCTAAAGCATTATGGGCTGTCTTTCTTGGAAGTTTAATCATTGAAGTTCTGCAGCTGTTATTAGGTTATGTCGGAATTGTTGAAGGCAGAGAATTTGATGTGGATGATTTGCTATTAAATACTCTTGGTGGTGTAGGTGGATATATTATTACAGAAGTAGTTAAGAAGAAATTAATGAAATTAAGCAAAAAGCAATCAAATGCAGAAAAATTGGATGGTCAATAAAACTGCCAATTGGATGGTTAAGTTTCTTGTTAAATCCAGTATGATAATTATGTGATATACTTATCGTGTTTATAATAATATTGGAGTGAGCATAGATGACTTGGATTTCCATCATAGCGTTAGTTCTATTTTGTATAGTAAAGGTTTTAATGACATGTTTGCCGACAGGTGCAGTCGAATGGCTACTTGGAAAGTATAAATTACATTTGAAATTATCGGAAGTTAACACTGAGATTGTCTACAATGGGATAAAAATTGAAGGGGCGGAAAAAGCAGATATTTTGAAGCTTTTTAATGAGGCAACTGTAAGAGAAAAATACAGTTTATATCCTGGAAGTGAGGAAGGTTACCTTCACCCGGAAAATGCAGATTATTCACTAACCATTCATACAAAAAACGGCAATAAAGAATTAAAACTGCTATTGTCCAGCTATAAGGATCGTGTTGATGTTGTAAAACAATACAAAAACAAAATTGTTGTATACAGCACATATCCCTTTGATATCGATATCAATAAAATGATTCAGGCGTAAAAATATCTTAAAGGACTGAACACTAAAATGGTAACGAAACAAGAAATTCGCGAAAGTGTTTGGAACTACTTAACAGAACATAAACTCGGCCGTTTTCCTTTTCCTTTGAAGAATCGTATACCTAACTTTAAAGGAGCGGAAAAGGCGGCTCATTTTGTAACGACGCTGCCTCAATATAAAGAGGCTAAAATTATTAAAGTAAACCCAGATGCCCCTCAGCTTCCAATCAGAGCACAAATTCTGAAGGATGGCAAAACATTGCTTATCCCTACACCAAGGCTTAAAGCAGGGTTTATTATGATTAAACCGGAATGGGTTCCTCCTGGGGAGGAGCGGAAAGCAGCGAGTATTTCTCATATGAAATCGTATGGAAAAGAAATTCCATTATCTGAGATGCCAAAAATTGATCTGTTTTTTGTCGGTTCTGTAGCTCTTCACCGTGATGGAAGACGGATTGGCAAAGGTGAAGGTTATGCAGATAGAGAATATGCTATTATTCGTGAGCTTGGCAACCCGGATATACCAGTCATTGGCACAGTTCAAAGTGCTCAATTGACAGATGCGGATATTCCAAAGGACAAGTATGACTTAACAGTTGATTGGATTGCGACAGAACAGGAATTAATTCGGACTAATACGCTATACAATAAGCCAGAAGGCATACAGTGGGAATTGGTAACGGAAGAGGAATGGGAAGCGATGCCTGTTCTGAAGGAAATATGGGAATTAACGAAAGCTAAAGATGCAAAAAGGCCAATCTAGTAATAGAGATGGTCCTTTTTGGTATGTAATTCAAAAAATATTATAAATTGAGAGAATATTGCATAAAAAATTCCCCGTTATAGTAGCCCTGCTATTATAATAAAAGGTATATGTGTTCGATGCTGTAGAAGGATAGTCTTAATTTTGTACATAAACTCTAGCAGAAAAGAGGTAACATAAATGGGTAAAGGATTAGAAGGGAAGCGCGTAGTAATTGGAGCTTCGCGTAAAATTGAAGAGATTAGCAAATTAATAGAAAACCAAGGTGGCATTCCAGTTGTCCATTCTCTCCAAGGGACAGTTTTTTTAGCAGAAAAGGAAGTGCAACCAGATCTAATCAAGTTTGTGAAAGAAGGGTCAGACTGGGTAATCTTTACGACTGGAATTGGTACAGAAACACTAGTAAATATTGCTGAACAACTAGGTTTTAAAGATGAGTACCTTAAGCAAATTGAAAAGGCAAACATCGCCATTAGAGGTTATAAAACGAAAAACTATTTGAAGAAAATTGCTGTAGTTCCTGATATCCTGGATGAAGATGGATCAACAAAAGGATTAATACGTGCTCTTGAAAATGTTGATTTTACAGATAAAAAAGTATTGGTTCAGCTTCACGGTGAGACGGCTCCTCGCCTAATTGAATTTTTGGAAGGCAAAGGGGCGAGTGTTTCCACTATATTGCCATATCAGCATATCCCCCCAGAATGGAATTCTGTGCAAACATTGTTTGAAGAAATGTATGAAAACAAAGTCGATGCTGTCTGTTTTACAAGTGCCATTCAAGTGCGCTCGTTATTTACATTTGCAAAAGAAAAAGGTGTAACAAAAGAAATTTTAGATGCTTTTCGAGTAAATACGGTAGCGGTCGCCGTAGGTAAGGTAACTGCAGAGGCATTAAGAGAAGAAGGTGTTGAAAAAATCGTTGTACCAGAACTCGAACGCATGGGCGCAATGATAATTGAATTGTCTCGTTATTTTCTTGATAGCAGTGTCAATTCTTAATACATACTCAATGAGATTTATTTAAATGTACGGATCAAACTTAGGATAATATTTTAGAAAAGAGCTTTTCAGCTCTTTTCTTATTTAATCTGCAATAACCCGTTTATATTTACTAAGAGACCAATTTTAAACCAACTGCTGCACCTAACACCATAGCTATAAAAATAAGTCTTCTCCAATCTCTTGATTCACCATATAATAACATCCCCAATATCGCTCCGCCGGATGCACCAATTCCCGTCCAAATAGCATAAGCTGTGCCCATTGGCAGTGTTTCCATTGCATAAGCAAGGAAAATAAAGCTTGATCCAAATCCTAAAATCAATAAAAGTAATGATTGCCAATTACGATCTTTATGCAATTTATTTATCATGGCTACACCAAACATTTCACAGAGTCCAGCCAAGATTAGAGAAATCCAAGCCATTAGGATTCATCTCCTTTCTGAACTATATCTTTTGTAACTAGTTTCAAGCCCACTACACCTGCTAATAGCAGTAATATTAAAAGTACTTTTGCCACCTTAAAAGGTTCCCCAAAGAATAGGATTTCAGAGAAGACAGTTCCTGCAGTACCTAATCCTACAAACACTGCATATACAGTCCCCACTGGCAGTTTCCTTCCGGCCATAATCATTACGTAAAAGCTGATGATAATACAAATTACAGTACCTGCCCACATCCAAAAGTTATTAGAGTGTTTTAAGCCAATAACCCAAAACACCTCAAAAAAAGCAGCGATAAATACTTTAATCCAATCCATAAAAAAACACCTCCAAAACTATTTTGCACAAAAAAAACAAAAGCCTGAGAGCAAACTGAATAACAGTTTCTCCCAGGCTTTTGTCCTTCCGTGACACAGCATAGCTGTGAGTTTTCTCTCGGACCAGTCCAACATATAATATACGTTGCGGAACCCTAGAAAACATTTATTTATGCAATTACCTAGTATTATACACACTTTTATAACTGTGTCAATAATAGATATGTTGATCTATAAATATACAATTTATTAGAAACCTGAATAAAAAGCTGAGATTTTAAGAGGAATTAGGTAAGACATGTTTTGTAAGTTATAAGCTGTAGAGAAATGTGTGGCGAAAGGAATTTAAATAAGAAGTTGGAATATAAATTTAATAATTTTCTCATAAGGGAGGATAAGATTTTTTATGCTTATAGCTTTTTGGAAAAACTTATTATACATACTTGATCATAAACTTAATGTCCTAGTAGAATGTTGGCACGAAGGCTTATTTATCCAAGGTATAACGCATGACTTGTCAAAATTTACACCAAAGGAATTCTTTCCATATGCTAAAAAGTTTTTCTATAATGGAGAAAAAAATCTTAGCGATGAATTAACATGGAAATTTGCTTGGCTTAACCACCAACATCAAAATAAGCACCATTGGGAATATTGGGTTGTTGACCCCCAAAATAAACAGGCATTACTAATGCCAAGGAAATACCTAATTGAAATGGTATGTGATTGGCGATCTTTTTCAAGAAAATGGGGAAGAAAGGTTAAACCTGCTACTTTAGATCTTACGGATAAAATAATATTGCATGCAGATACAAAAAAAGAACTAGAAAAGATTATGAAGCGAAAAAGAGAAGAAGATAGTAGTTGCCAGTAGGCAGCTTTTTTTTGTACAAATAAATAACCTACAATAATATCACACCAAGCTTAACACTTTATGAAACCATAAATGAGTAATAAACGTACTTGATAGGTAAGCGACCTTTCGTGAGCATGCTTTATTGAATGTGAAAAAAATTAAAGCAAGCCTGCCATTCACAATAAAGAGCATCCTGCCTAAATATTATAGAAAATCTGCTAAGCGATTAAGATACTATTAATACGTTTGAGGTGAATAATACAATGAATGTAGAAATTATACACGATTTAAAGAAAGAGCAGGATTGGGTAGCTGTTAATGGAGATTATGATCAATTTCATGTATATGGTGATAATGAGGACTATGTGGGGGATACGATTGGATTAATGCAAAAGGCAGCGGTTAAATGTTTTAAGTATCCTTTTTACGTCCATTTTGAAGGCTATGATGATCAAATTGATTCGGTATTATTGCATCAAGATGTATTAGACATTTATTATCAAACTTCTGGGAGATCAGTCCTCACAATGTCTGGTGGAAAAACGTATCATGCTGCCATACCATCTTTTACAGTTAAAATACCAAATTATGAATCATTAAAAAATGTATTTAATCATTGGTTTCATTATGCACAGGAAAACAATATGTGGTTGATTACACAAGGATTTAGATTGGACTATATAAATAAATTTGCAGCTCTTGAAACGAATAATGAGCCTATTGTTTTAGTAGCAGATCACGATGCACAAAGTTTTTCTTTTATAGCTAGCCATCCCTCATACCGAAAAAAAGAATCCTTGCAATTAATTTTTGAAGATTAATTACGTTTACAAGATTTATCGATCCGGATCAAAAAGCCACTTAGCCCATAATACGGGAGGAAGTTCAATATGCATGGAAAAGTACAACTATTTTTAGAGACTGAGATTTCAGATCAAGAATTTTATGATGGTATCATTCGTTTTATTTATTGTGGAAATATTAGATGTGGGGAATATGAGTGCAATCAATTTGTAATTAGAAAAATGGACCTTAATAACTTTATCATTTTCGAGGAATATGTAATTAATAAAAACAGGGAAATTCACCATTCATTTTCCATATCTAAAAATGAACTGCTTAAAGCAATTAATAATCATGCAAAGAATCAAGGAATCATTATTAGGAGTTATGATTGGACTAAAGTGAAGGAGATTTAAATTAATGATGAAATTCTAAAGACTTCCTTTGAGATAAAAGGTTTGTAATCTTAAGATTTTAGCATATTTAAAGTGTTTGAGAAGGAGTGCAAGTAATTTGCAATGTTTTTGTGAACAGAAGGAATATCATACTATAAAAGTAGAAGGTGATGTCAATGCGGACCCACTTTGGTGTAATCAATGCGGGTGTAACTTTGATATTGAAGAAATACCTATTACAGATGATTTAAAAGAAGAACTTATGAAATGGGCCATGATGTATGGAATATGGGTTGATTGGAGTAAAGATTCGTTGTATCCGAACGGAATTGCATTAGAAAATGACCATAATAACTTGGGGAAACAGCTAACAGAGAAAGTGAAGAAAGAAATTGGAACCAAATATAGAGTGAAGTTTTCTCCTTCTTCTTCTGCTAGAAGGTATGCAGGTTTAAAATTTTGATAGTTAATAACTAGTCTGTTGATTTGAGGAACTGTATGCTCTTTTTTAAGATTTAGACTAAGTGAGCAGGTTACTATGCAAATGGAATACTTATTTTAGCAGAGAAAAAAGACCTGAGGCCTTATACAAAGTGCTTAGGTCTTTATTAGGTTTTTCCTTATTCAATTTATATATGTAGTTTAAATATAAAGTACTGTGATGTTTATTAAAAAATTTTCATTAAATCTTTAGAAAGCATCATTATTGATTTTACCGTTATTTCATTCGTTTTTTATATACTTATTAAGGGATGGTTAGTCTTTTAGGGAAAGGAGCATTTTAACTAAGTAAAAGAACTAATTCCATTTAAGGAATATTTTCGTTAAAGACTAATGGATGCATTAGTACCCAACTAAATTAGAATAGGATATAATTCTGAAAAGGAAACATGGAGGTTTACTAATTGAATATTTTAGTTATTGAAGATGAAGAAGCATTATCAGAATTTATCCAGTTGGAGCTAATGCACGAAGGATATCATGTTACGCCGGCATATGATGGAAGGAAAGGGTTAGAACTTGCATTAGATAAAAATTGGGATGTCATTCTGCTTGATTTAATGTTGCCTAAATTAAATGGGATTGAGGTCTGTAGAAGATTAAAGGCAGTAAAAGATATTCCAATTATTATGATTACTGCTAGGGATAGCATTATGGATAGAGTATTAGGTTTGGATATTGGTGCTGATGATTATATCCCCAAACCATTTGCAATAGAAGAATTGTTAGCGAGGATTAGAGTCATTAATAGGAGACAAGAGAAGCTGAAAAAATTACCTGAGATGAATTTATCCTTTAAGGATTTAGAACTGAATATCGAGTCAAGGTTATTGAAAAAAGGTGAGCAATTAATAGAGCTGACCAAAAAAGAATATGATTTATTATTTCTTTTTATGAAAAACATTAATCGAGTTTTAACTAGAGAGATTATTCTAGAAAACATTTGGGGCTATTCTGCCGATGTTGAAACAAATGTAGTAGATGTTTATGTAATGCATCTTCGAGGGAAATTAGATGCTAAAGAAAAAGAAGAAGGATATATTCAAACGATAAGAGGAATGGGATATGTTATGAGGGAATGAAAACAGTAAAAGCATTAATACCAAAAAGTATCAAGATAAAATGGAAATTAACATTTTGGGCTGCATTACTTATTCTTTTCTTATTTCTTTCCTATACCTTCGTACAGTATGTTGTCATTATGAAATGGGTTAATAATCACGAAAGACAAACAATCCAAAAAAATATGGAAGAAATCTATGCATTTGTGCTAGAAGCAGATTCTAAACAAGAGGTTCTTGAAAGTAAATCCTATATAGAAATCTTGAATGAAAAACATCAATTAATAAGGATTGTTAGTGAAAATAATTCGGTGTTATTTACTATAACAAATAAAGTGCCACAGAGTTGGGTTTCATCAAAATCGGTAATTATAGAAGAATTGGTTGAAATGACCCCTAGTGGTGATCGTTTGCTAGTTTACCGAAAACCCTTTGAGGTAAATGGTTTTAAGGGCACGATAGAAATTGTCCGTAATTTAGAGAACTTTGAAAATTTAATAAATCAAATAACCATGCTAGTAGTCATAACAGGATTAGTAGCTATCATCTTAAGTTTCGTAGGTGGTAGGATTCTTTCTTTTCAGCTGTTAAAGCCAATAAATTCTATGATTAAAACGATGAAAAGTATAAAGGAAACTGGTTTAAATAAAAGAGTAAATATTAATAACCAGCGCGATGAAATGACTGAGTTAGGAATAATGTTTAATGAATTAATGGATAATCTGGAGACATCTTTCCAGCAACAACAGCAATTTGTAGAAGATGCTTCTCATGAACTAAAAACACCATTAACTATAATACACGGCCACTTATCCCTCATAAACCGTTGGGGAAAAGATAATCCGGAAGTCTTAGAAAGATCCCTCAACTTGAGTCTGAATGAAACTAATAGACTAATACGAATGGTCTCAGAATTACTGACCTTATCGAGAGGAGATTTCTCCACTACACCCACGATGTTAGAAGATATAAAGATAAAAGGTGTAATCGAGGACGTAGTTGAAAATTTCTTAACTTTAAATCGAGACTACAAAATTGCATCAACCATAGACATTAGTAGTAATTTCACCTTGAAAATATTCAAGAGCCATCTCGAACAAATAATCATTATATTATTGGATAATGCCATTAAATATTCAAGAATCAAGAAAGAAATCAAGCTCCATGTAAGACTTCAGGAAAACAACCTGGCTATCGAGATAAAGGATTATGGAGTTGGTATTCCAGAAGAGGACTTACCGCTAGTAATGAATCGATTTTATCGTGTAGATAAAGCAAGAAGCAGAAAAAATGGCGGAAATGGGTTAGGATTAGCGATCGCAAAAAGGTTATTGGAATATTATAAAGGGTCAATCGAAATAAAAAGTGTTTATGGAGAATGGACGAAGGTTATTATCACTATCCCTATTCGGTAAAATTCGGATGATCAAAATGGATCAACTAAAATTGATAAAAGAGGTGGAAATATGTTTAAAAAGTTTATTAAAAAGATACAGCAATTCTCTCACAGCGGTCACAAATCTAGGAGCTATAGCAGAAGTGATAGAAAAAGGTATAAAAAATACAGCAGCAGCGATAGAAGAGGCTATAGAAAAAACAGCAGTAGTTCACGTGGCAGAGGGTATAATCCATATGGCGGCAGTCACCGCTATAAAAGCCGTAAGCATAGCAGCAGCTAAATATTTAAGAAAAATCTTGTTCCGAAAGGGCAAGATTTTCTAATTAGTAAAAATATATTAGAATTTTAAGAAGGCAGGTTTTTTTATGGAATTTGTATGGTGGGGAGTAACCATTATATTGTTTGTATTAAGTTTTGTTGGAATAATTTATCCTATTATTCCTTCTGTTGTGGCAATTTGGGGAGGATTTTTAGTTTATCAATTCCTGATTAATTCAGGCGAGCTGTCTTTATGGTTCTGGATAAGTATGGGATTGTTAAGTGCTGTGTTAATAGCAGCTGATATCATTGCAAATAGTTATTTCGTGAAAAAATATGGCGGGTCGAAGATTTCTGAAACAATAGCAGCTATAGCAACAATAGTAGGCTCCTTTATTCTTCCTCCTTTTGGAATTATCCTCGTTCCTTTTGTAGCAGTTCTAATCACGGAATATGTCCTGCACAAAGATACAAAGAAGGCCGCAAAGGTTGGATTTGCTACTGTGATTGGATTTTTAGGCGGCAGTGTTGCTAAAATACTAATCCAAATTCTCATGATTATTTGGTTCTTTATTGCAGTAGTTTTATAAGACCTTGTTGATTATTGAATTTAAAGCACCTAACTATTTAATAAGTGATGAAAGGGGAATTCTTAAGAATTCCTCTTTGTATTTTATTAGATAGTGTAACTTGAAATAAATAAATTTATTTTTTTAGGACTAGCGAGGTCTGTTAAAGCATAAATATAAGTCGGTACCTTTCTCAAAGTACCATACTCAGTTATAGTAACAAGTAGTCGATACGGATTAAAACCGAGGTGGATTATGGTAGAAAAACTTAGAAAAATGAATATGAATACGGCTGTATTAATGGCCATTAGCTTTTACGCTCTAACAATGGTACTGCATGTTCTTATTATAAGCCGTGTGATCCCATTCACATGGGTTAATGGAGGACGGTCTGATTCTTTTGAATCTCAGCTGCCAATATCTGTTGTTGGAATAGTTGTTTGTTTAATTGGCGTAATTTTCACACTTCTTGCTGGTGGTAATATCCGATTTCTACATAAAAGAATAAGAACCATTATATGCTGGTTTTTTGTTGTACTTTGGACCTTTGGGTTTTTTCAACAACTATTAGGAACACCTTTTGAAAAATTGTTTTGTTCGTTACTAGTGCTTCTTGGAGTCATATCGCACATACGTATGGCTATTGAAAAAAGAAGCTAATCACAAATTAACAAATCAATTTGGTTTTGGAGATTAATTCTGACTATATCCATCCTGTTTGATAATGCTCTTCATGATTGGATATAAATGAAAGGGTTAACTATATTGATTTATCTCTACTGCTAAAAGCAGTTTTTTTGTTTGGAACGTAAATTCTGCTAATCAAATACATTTAACAAGCTTGGAAAGAACGTAACTGTTTTATGGGTCGATTCTAATGAAAAAGCCACAAAACTGTGAGGAATATAGCTATATTCAAATGGAGTTCACAAGTTAGACAAAAAAACATTACAAGATTGTAAAGATATTCACAAACTTATGGTTTTGAGTAAAAAGGATGATAAAATAAACATGTAGTAAGAAACATACAAGATCTTGTGAATGATTGAACAAAATAATAAATCGATTAATGGGAGCTGAAAAAGAATGTTAGACTTATTAAGAAAAAATAATATTGTCGCCGGAATTTTAGCAATATTCCGTATTTATCTCGGTTATCAATTTATTCATGCTGGTTATGGGAAAATAGTGGGAGGCAGTTTTGATGCAAGTGGATTCCTTCATGGAGCTATCGCATCTAGCACAGGAGAAAATCCAGCAGTGCAAGGTTGGTGGGCAGCGTTTTTAGAAAATGTGGCCTTGCCAAACGCCGGTTTATTTACATTCTTAGTACAATGGGGAGAATTACTTGTAGGTATTGCCNTAATTCTCGGCTTATTCACTAACTTTGCAGCATTAATGGGAATGGTGATGAACTTCTCTTTCTTATTCAGCGGCACAGTAAGTACAAATGCACAAATGATCCTTCTTGCGATTTTCGTAGTAGTAGCTGGTGCAAATGCAGGTAAATTCGGATTAGACAGATATGCAATGCCTTATATGAAAAACGTTATTGCAAATAAAACAAATAAAAGAAAAAAAAGTCCAGCAGTTGCTTAATAATTGATAGAAACAAAGAAGCCAGACAGTGATATAGATGTCTGGCTTTTTTGTATAAAAAACGGAGAGCAAACGATTAATCGGCATTTTTACTATCCTTATACCAAATAATAAAACTATCATTTTCTTTATCTTGGGGAAATTACTTTCTTCCGGCTTTTTCTCCCGTGACAAAAAGGGGATTTTTATGTAAAATGCGTTTGGGAATAAATTCCTTTGGGAAGAGAGAACTAGATGAGTTGAAAATTGTAGATTTATCCAAAGATGGAGGAAGTAAAAATGAGGGAATTAGGAAAAAAGAAAAGTTTAATAGGCCGTGCTTTCGTAGTACTAGCACTACTTACGGTGATTGGCGGTTGTGGACAACAGGAGGAAGCTCAGAAAGCTGAGGGGAAAGAGGAAAAGACAGCAGCAAATACAGAAATAACGACTGCAGATGCTAGTGAGGAAAAACAAGTATCAGCAAAAGAAAAGAATGCAGAAACAGTCTTTGATATGGATTGGGAAGGCTTGAAAACTCAATGGAATGAAAGTATGACTTCCGTTAATCCTGATCTGGCAACTATAGAAGATTTTGAGGAAAAGGAAAGTGCTTATGGATTACTTCGCACTGGCACTATTAACGAAAGTCAGTCGATTGGGGTATCTGCTGCGACAGATAATGATTCGGGGAAACTCAAGACTGCAGCAGTTTTTGGGATTATGGATGATAACAAGGAGGTTACTTCTGCAGCTATTAATTTAGTTAATATAGCAGATTCAACCATTTCGACAGAAAAGAAACAAGAAATAAGTGAAGCATTAGGATTAGTTGACGGTGCCATTATTGAAAATGGTCAAAGTACCTTTGAGGAAAATGGGCTAATGTATTATGCCATTTATGATAATCCAGAGGATTTGGACCCGACGTTAGGACTAACTATACAAGAGGTGGAGTAGAAACATCCAGAAAGATAAGTTAACCTCTATCAGATATTAATCTGGGAACTAGTGTCAGTGGAGGTTAGAAAATTACGATGATTCTTAACTGAAATATGATAGCGTAAAAACCCACATAAAAGATTTAATAATTCAATAAAGATAAAGCAGTTTGCCAATAGGCAGCTGCTTTTTTTTAGCATAATAAAATGGTTTTCTTAAAGAAAACACATAAAAAACACATCAGAATTTTATAATTTGGAAGAATAATAAGATTGCTCATACTTTAAAAGGATAGGCAGAATTGGATCTGAAAATTTTAAATCTGCATTTCTCCATTTTCTTACATTTATAAAAGTTGAAATACATAAATAAAAAAACTGTACAAAAAATGACGGCTGTTTGATGTAAATTGGGAGAGAATATTAATTAAAAGGAATATATAAACAATTGTTTTGGAGGCTGGTTTTATTATGATTTATTTAGCTAATATCATTACCATATGTAACTTTATTTGCGGGGTGTTATCTATCTATTCCTTGCTATCAAATAATACATTTTCAGCGATGATGTTTATCTTCTTAGGCATGTTTTTCGATCTTTTTGATGGCAGGGTAGCGAGAAAGTTTAATACTGTATCAGATATTGGGAAAGAGCTTGATTCTCTATCTGATTTAGTAACTTTTTGTATCGCACCATCCATGCTGGCATACAGTGTATCTTTATTTGAGCTTTCCCACGCTGGATTGATATGTGCACTTGGGTTTAGCATTTGCGGATTGCTTAGATTAGCACGGTTTAATGCAGAACAAAGCCACCTGACAGTATTTATTGGATTGCCAGCGCCTGTTGCTGCAATATGTTTGCTAGTACTCATTGCAATACATAGTCCATTTATATTGGCAATAGGTATGTGCATCCTATCATTTCTAATGGTCAGCCGTTTGGAGCTTCCTAATTTTAAGAAGCAGGATAATAAAAACGTGGAAATTCACGGATGGAAGTAGCTAATGAGCTAATAGGTCAATATGGTTATTTTGCTGTCTTTATCTTGCTGAGTTTGGGTATAGTTGGGCTGCCGATTCCGGATGAAGCATTAATGACATTAATAGGATACTTTACACATATAGGAACTCTTAATTATGAACTTGCTATTATAATCAGCTTTAGCGGGACATTTTTAGGAATGTTAATTAGCTATATGATAGGAAAAAAAGCTGGCAAACCCCTTTTAGATAGGTTTGGAAAATGGATTGGTATGAAAGGAAATAAATTGATAAAAGTGGAGTCATGGATAAGAAAGTTTGGACCTTATTCCCTGGTAATAGCTTATTTTATTCCTGGTGTGCGCCATCTGACATTTTACTGTTGTGGCATTGCACATATGAAGTTAAGAAAGTATTTATTATATGGTGGGATTGGAGCCTTAATTTGGTGTTTTGTCTTTATTACGATGGGTAAAGTGTTAAATTTAATTGGGGTTTAATGAAAAAACAGGTTAAAGAGGGCTAAAATAGCTCTCTTTAATTTATTATCAAAATATAAGTTCATATTGAATGGGGAAAATGGATAAATTTTGAAACTTATTATATAAATAGTCGTATGTATTATAAGCTGTAGACGAAGGAGGTTTCACATGGAAGAAGATGATTTGTTTTTTCAAGATGATTTAATTACTCAAGATGATTTATATTTTCAAGATGATTTAATCTTTCAAATCGGACCTGTTATTTTGGTCATAATTTTTATTATTGTAATTGGTGGTTTTTTATTTACTATTTTTAAAGGAATAAGTCAATGGAACAAAAATGAACAGTCTCCTCAACTAAGTGTGCCAGCTATTGTTAAATCAAAACGAGCAGATGTTAGCGGCAGTTCTAGTTTAAATGATCAACAAGAAAGTCATCTTTCTTCAAGCACTTATACAACTTATTATGTTACTTTTGAATTTGAAAGTGGTGATCGTTCGGAGTTTCATGTTTCTGGTAAAGAATATGGCTTGCTTTCTGAAGGTGACACCGGAATATTGAGCTTTCAAGGAAGTCGTTATTTAGGCTTTCAAAGGGAGAAGAGCATCGTGAGTAACTAGTATCCTACTTATTGAATTCCAGATTAAAACGCTTAAAAGTACGAAATGGGCGTTTTACTTTGTTGAAGGTATCTTTACAATACATTTAGGAGAGTGTATTAATATATATTTGAATTTACAAAAAAATGCATTAATACTACTTCAAAGTTGAAACCTTTTGCTAGGAAATTACGTATATATTAATACAAAGCGATATTCATTTTAGAGACAATGTTCGAAGTATGTTTTCATTTAGAATTTTAGAAGAGAATCTAAATGAAAGATTAATTAATTAGATTCCTGTTTAAAATAAATGCTATGGGAATTTCCATTGGATGTTTTTAACTATTTAACAAATAATGATAATAAGAGATTAACTTAGGAACAAAACCTGTTTTTTTATAAATGATAGGTTAGTTGGTGTCTGGTGTGTATATAACATGGAAAATCTATTTTAATTAATGTATCCAATGCCATTCTCCGCTTTTTTTTATACCCCTTCTTATATTCTTTCCATAAGCAATTTTGCTAGAAGTGTTCAAATGAAGAAACTCTTAATGGTTATAAGTATAAACAGTGATAGCATGGCTTATTTTAATGTGAATTTTAACGATAAAAATTTTACTGAGATTACTAAAAAATGAGCAGTAATAGTGTTGAAGAAATTTCAGTAGGGACTACTGTTCTGTGATTCCTTAGGGAGCAGGTAGATTAATCTATCAGAGGATTTTTTGTGGTACATTAGAAGATGTTTGTTAAGGGAAAAACTGTGAAATAAGAAAGTTTCTATGGACAACAAGGAAGGAATAGATGGGAGGGATTCTATCAATTTAATTGAGGAAACTTTTGAAAAGAAATTAAATCTAGTATGAACCAGCATGGTATTTATAATAAAGAATTAGGTGTTTGTTTTTACTTCTAAAAAGAAGGTCAAACAATTGCTAATATTAGAGTTGTTTGGCTTTTTTGTGCTTAATCAGACTAAAAGACTCTAAATATATTAAATTACATAATGTTAGTAAGTAGAAAGTGAAGGACAGTAAGATGAAAAAAATGGGAATTATCGTGTTTTGTATGTTGTCAATATTATTTCTGTTAGTAATTACAGAAAAAAATAGAACATTATCAAGTGACTCTACTCCTCAACAAATAGTCGAAGAAAATGTAATTAATAAACAAGCAGAAGTACAGACAGAAGAAAAAAACGACGTTGAAAAACCAGCAGACACGAAAGACGTTGTAAATTCAGCAGAAACGAAGGATGTTGAAAAAGTAGAAGAAAATAAAGATGTTGAAAAACCAGCAGAAAATAAAGATGCTGAAAAAGCAACAGAAGATCAAGATGTTGAAAAACCAGCGAAAACGAAAGACGTTGAAAAAGCAACAGAATCTAAAGATACGGAAAAGCCAGCAGAAAATAAAGATGCTGAAAAAACTACAGAAACAACAATAGAAACAGAAAAACCAGCGGAATCTAAAGTTACGGAAAAAGCAGCAGATGATAAAACCAATGAAAAAACAGTTTACTTAACCTTCGATGATGGGCCGACAGCTTCTACTTTTGAGATATTGGATACCCTTGACAAGTATAATGTAAAAGCAACATTTTTTATGTTAGAACCGGCAATGAAGACATATCCGAAAGCGGTAAACCGTACTGTTAAGGACGGGCATGGTGTTGGTTTACACGGAGTTACCCATGATGTAAATAAATTTTATCAATCAGCGGAATCTGCTTTAAATGAAATGCAGCAAGGCCAACAAACATTACTGGACATTTCAGGTGTTAAAACAAACCTAATCAGAACACCATATGGCAGCATTCCCTATTTAACAAATTCTTTTAGGGACGTTTTAAATGATAATAAATTTGTTATATGGGATTGGAATGTGGACAGCAGTGATTGGAGTGTTTCCAATAAAAAATATGTACAGAATATAATTGATCAGCTTAAACAATTAGATCCTTCCAAGCATTCACCAATTATACTTATGCATGACCGTAGTGGGACAGCCTCTGAACTACCAACACTATTAAACTATCTAAAAGATAATAACTATCAAACAGAAATAATAGATGAAGAGCTCGAGCCATATAGCTTTGAATGTCATGACCGCTGTTATCCAATTAGTGAAGGCAAAGCTCAATAATAATATTAAACTTTTCAGTAAAAGCTAGAGAAACATAACAAGATAGGTAGAAAAGGGGTGTAAATTGCCTTTAAACAATTTTATGAATAACAATTTTCCAACTCTAGAACTTAGACCGGCCTTGTTTTACAGCTGGAATATCGGCATTCGTTTTGAACTTGGGGTTAATTGGAAGAGAGAATACGATTATGTTGATAACCCGTATGTACTAGGAGTCTATCATAGGGCAATCACCTTATTTGAAGCATTACATTCTCCTAAGGATGATATATTTGTAGTAATTGATGTAAATCATTTAAATAGGGGTAAAAATAGTAGACGGAAGCTGAAGAACTTCTCCACCTTTGTTGATAAATCCTTATTGTATAGGCTGAACCATGAAACAAAACTAAATGTTTTTGATGAAGATGACGAACAAGGAATACACAAAACACATAGATTTACTTTAAAGTGTAAAACAACGGACCTTAACTATATCAAACTATTAAAAGCAATTTGTAATCAAGATTTGGCACTTAAACCAAGTATTTATCATAGAGTCTATTTCGTGAATATAAATAAAAGAACAATCTTTCACGTTTACGATGATAGAGGATGTGATTTATTAGCTGCATCACCGGCAACAATAAAAGGTATTTATGATCAATTCAATGATTGGATTTTAGATTATGATAGAATTAGGATTAACAACGTTTTTAACTAAATAAATTCCATTCGAATTTTGAGAGGGCGGTTCAATATAAATTGAATCGCCCTTACTTTATAATAGTCATTCGTTTATGTTTTTTACATGGACGGTGAGCTTTTCAATAGAAATATAGGATGAGGAGGTATGATTAATGATAAATCGCATCATTCAACATTTTAGACTAAATGTATTATCAATAAATGAGGTTGAAGACTCCTACAGTTCAACAGTCTATAAGTGTAACTTGCTTAATGGCGAAAATGTTTTTATAAAGATTCCTTATACTAAATTGAAGGGGCAACGAGAGTTAGAAGCCTATAACCTTTTAAAGGGGAAAGTGTCCGTACCTGAAATGTTGAATTATTGGTCTGGAGACGAGGAGTTCAGTGGTGCTTTTTTATTATCTGAATTGAAAGGGGGACCGCTAACGTCTGCTGTTTCAACTTCAGTGGCTTTTCAAGTGGGGGAGATTCATGCTTCGATTCATACACTTAAACCAAGCGCTGTGAATAAGTTGAATACTATCCAAAATGAGTTCCCAAACTGGTCTGCTTTTATTGAAAACCAGTTTTATAGCTTTACTGAGGATGTAAAGGAAGTTTTGCCCACAATTTTATATAAAAAATCACTTGATAAGTATGAGGAAATGAAGCTTCAACTCCCTGTTCCAGATGGGCCTAGTTTTATACACATGGATTTTCGCCCTGCAAATATATTGGTTGATGATAATAAAGTTTCTGGAGTAATAGACTTTGAAAGTGTTCGGTTTGGTTCAACCGAAATTGATTTCACTAAATTGTATCGTGATTTTCTAAGCTTTAATCCTGCCTTGTATAAGGCTTATAGAGAAGGCTATAACAGTATCAGACCATTAATTGATTTAGAAATTGTCTTGCCATTTTATCAATTTACAGATGCATTTAATAGTATTGGCTGGTGTAAACGTCGTGGAATGGAAAAAAATGCATTGTTTTTGAAGGAAAACTTGGTTAGATTACAAAACCTTTTGAGATAATTAAACACAGAATATTAGGATTTAGATTACTTATTAAAATTCTCGAATGAAATAGCATTAGGAATTATAATGCTACAGAGTTATTATATGGAAAAAATAATTTAGCGACTAAAATCGAAATTAGAACATATTTAAGGAGTTTAATGTGAAGAAACCAGTTTTTTTGATGGCAATTACTATTATCATAATTTTTGCAGGTAGTTTAGTATATATAAAAATGACAGATGATACATATGAAGGTATGTCCATTATTCCTGAACAAGAGAAAGATATACCTTTATTTAAGGGCTTAGAACCTACAAGAGCGAATTATGTTAGTGATGGGAATCACTTGAATGAGGTCTATGAGTTTTATGTTAATAAACTTCCTGATCTAGGTTGGAAGAGCGAGTTTATTGAATCTAAATTTGATGATAAGTATCCTGGATTTTATTCAAGATGGACAAAGCAAGGTTTTGAGGGAGAATTAACCATATTTGGGTCATATAATAAATTTGAAAAACAAACGGAAGTAAGTTTTGATCAACAGAAATAACGTGGACGGAAGAAGGAACTTCGAGTAATAGTTAAGAATTAATATATAGAAAAAGTGAGGGGGATTTGTATTGGATCTGAAGGATGAAAAAGAAATGTTGTTGTGGAATTGCGGCAAAAATTTTAAATCATTGCTAGAAATAATTGAATCCGTGCCTAGTAGAAAAAGGAGCAAATCAATTGAAACTCATGATAGAGATAAGAATTTTCGTGATGTAGTAATGCATCTTTATGAATGGCAAGCAATGCTTGAAAGATGGTATAGAGAAGGTATGGATGGAGATATTCCTTTTATGCCAGCGCCTGGATACAAATGGAGCAATATAAACCAACTGAATAGGCAAATATGGGAAAACTCTCAAGATGTAACATTAAATCAAGCTATTAAAAAATTGAAGTTAAGCCATGAAAGAATCATGGCTCTCATTAAATTACATTCCAATGAAGAAATCATGACCAAAAAATACTATAAATGGACTAAAACAAGTAATTTATACAGTTATTTTGCAGCAAACACTTCAAGTCATTATAAATGGGCTATAAAAAAATGTGAGATTATTGCTAATTCTATTAGTCAAAGAGATATAGATAAGGTTGTAAATTAAAATAATGAAAACGAAACTGAGTTTATTGTACGGAAAATCTTATTTTAATTAGTGGAATAACTATATGGATGGCATGGGGAAATATCTATTTTAATAGGGGGACGGTATGAACAAAGTTGTACTAATAGGTTCTGGCGGTTCAGGGAAATCAACTTTGGCCAGGCAGTTAGGAGAAAAGTTGAAAATAGAAGTATTTCATCTTGATGCATTGTTCTGGCAGCCAAATTGGGTTGGGGTTCCCAAGAATGAACAAATACAAGTTCAAGCTGCATTAGTAAAAAAAGAGAACTGGATTATCGATGGGAACTATGGCGCTACAATGGATATAAGGTTGAATGCAGCGGATACGATAATCTTTCTTGATATTTCCAAATGGATATGTATGTTTAGAGTTTTTAAAAGGATAATTAAATATCGCAATCAAACTAGACCAGATATGGGAGAAGGCTGTGAAGAAAAATTTTCTTTCGAGTTTTTTAAGTGGATATGGAAGTACCCTCAAACTAAAAGACCTGGCATATTAAAAAAATTAGAAAGTTTATCTGCAGAGAAAAACGTTATTATTCTAAGGTCACCTAAGCAAGTTAAATCATACATAGTGAGGCTTTGATAATGCCAAAAACGCCAATATAAATTGACGTTTTTGGCATTTGAAAATTAGTAGAAATTGTTTTTTCTTTAGAAGAATATCTGTTAACTAACAAATATGTTTTACATGCAAACTTTTACTCACTATTAAGCCTTATCTAATACAAGCTCCAACTGTACAGTAAGATCATTCTCTGTTTCTAAAGCAACAGAATGCGGGTTCTCCATTCCGAAATCAGCAAATGTCACAACAGTTGTTCCTGATAGCAAAAGCTGCCCATTTTGGTACATAGCTTCCGATTCAAATTGTACATCCTTCTCTATGCCCTTAATTGTTATTGTTCCATCGATAGTTACAGGTACAACAGTTCCCTCGGTCCATTCTGCAGGTAATTCTGAAAAGGAATTTGTCGCGAATGTTGCTTCTGGATATTCTGTAACGTCTAAGTATTCAGCGCCTTCTTTTACGTGGTCATCTCTCTGCGTATTACCAGAATCCAAAGCATTCATATCGACAATTCCTTCACCAGACATGGATGCTGGATTACTAACATCAACCGTCCAATTGCCAGTTACCTCTTCATTAACAAAATTAACTGTTTCTTTTGAGGTTGTAACAGACCAATATACACTTGAAGCACTAGCAATTTCCCAATCACCGTTTAAATCTTCTGCAGAAACAGGTGTGGTATCTGAATCTGCACTAGCTTCTGATGTGCCAGTTTCTTCGTTTTCATCTAATACAGAGTTTATTTCTACATTATTCCCCATATAACTGTTAAGTAATGTGTAACCTCCAATTCCTAATATAAGAACAGCAACTGCTGCTATTGAAATAATATATTTTTTCTTCAATTTATAGTCTCCTTTTTATAAAAAAGTTATTTAACTGAGATCGACAATTTATGTTATTTCCGAATCTGTATTCAGAAGTAATAGTAAAAACAACTCCTCCTTTTCTTTCTGGTCTCTCTTGTTAGAACTATCTTATAAACCGAACCTTAAATGAATCTTAAATAGAAGAATGAATGAATAAATTATATAATTCAGTTTGAAAAGTGCTATGATTATCCTCATGGAATATTACAGAGGAAGATTTTTATCAAACTAATATGAAAAATTTAACTAGGTTGGGAGTAGTATCATGAGAATTTTAATTGTCGAGGATGAAGTGGGCCTTGCAGAAGCATTAGCTCAGATTCTGAGTAAAAACAATTATTATGTTGACATGGTGCATGATGGAGAAACAGGGCTGGATTATATACTCACCGGCATTTATGATTTAATACTTCTTGACATTATGCTGCCTGAATTGGATGGAATAACAGTGTTGAGAACCATTCGTGATAAGGGAATCGCAACTCCTGTTGTTATGCTCTCTGCTAAAGGAGATGTTCCAGATAAAGTAACAGGACTTGATAATGGTGCTGATGATTATATAGCTAAGCCGTTTGCTACTGACGAATTGCTGGCAAGAATAAGAGCAGCATTAAGACGCAACAATGAAGTAGTTCCAGAAGATTCTTTGAAATTTGGAGATCTTGAGTTAAATATGTCCACTCTTATGCTAATGTGCAAAAGCAAAGACCTGAAATTAATTTTAAAAGAAGGCAAGTTATTAGAACTGCTGTTAATAAGAAAAAATACGGTAACATCTAAAGAGCAAATCATTGAAAAGTTATGGGGACTTGATTCGGATGTAGAACACAATAATGTGGAAGTATATATATCTTTTCTGCGAAAAAAACTAGTTTTTTTAAATTCGATTGTACAAATTAAAACAATAAGAGGGGTTGGGTATGTTTTGGAGGTGACATCAGATGTTCACTAGATTACGTAATCGCTTCTTAATTGTAAACATGGCTACCATCATCTTTATCATGTTAGTTGCGTTTATCTCCATCTATATCATTACTTGTCAAAAAGTTAAAAGTGATATAAACATTAATCTTGAAATGGTTTCCGATTATTATCATAAAAAAGACAAAGTCAGCAATGATCAAAAGTCGCTACCAGTTCAAGAGGGGAAAACGGGCTATTCAAAGGATGAACTATTACCATGTTTTGCGTTGAAGACAGATGACGAGTGGAATATTCTATCGGCACAATCCAAATTAGACCTTGATCATGCATTGTACGAAAGTGTGATTGCTGAAATATCAACAAGCAGTTCCACTAAAGGGCGCTTAAAACTAAATGATATTAGTTGGGCCTATATGGTGGAAAAAAACCAGTCAGGTTATTCTGTTTACGCTCTTGATGTTACGTCTGAGTTAAAAGTGGTGAACAATCTAATATATACTTTTATACTAGTTGGAATTAGCATGCTTATTATCATCTTTATAGTAAATAAATTACTGGCTAACCGCTACATTGCACCAGTCAAGGAAGCATTCGATAAGCAGAAGCAATTTATTTCCGATGCTTCTCACGAACTAAAAACACCGCTATCGGTTATTCATACCAATACCGATGTATTATTGAGTAACCAGGAAGATGTGATTTCCAATCAATTAAAGTGGCTTCATCACATAAAGACAGAAACAGAAAGAATGAAGATTCTTACCAATGACCTGCTTTACCTGGCAGAAATGGATAACAAACGCTCTGACTTGGTCTTTGCTCCATTCGATATAAGCAAAGTAGTCGAAAGTGTCATTCTTACGATGGAAGGTGTTATCTACGAAAAGGAAGTCAACCTTGAGTATCATATCGAACCTGATTTAACGGCTTTTGGAAATGTGGAGCAGATGAAGCAATTAGTGATGATTTTATTAGATAATGCTATTAAGTACACGAATCTTCAAGGCTTAATTACGGTAGACCTCAGAAAAAGACATCATGAAATATTACTAGAGATAACAAATACAGGAGAGGGCATTACTACAGAGCATCTCGAAAAAATATTCGACCGGTTTTATCGAAATGATCCGTCCCGTTCTCGTAAGAATGGCGGTAATGGCCTTGGTTTAGCTATTGCTAAATCGATTGTAGAGAAGCATAAAGGGAAGATCACGGTAAAGAGTACCCCAGGTGCTTCTACTACTTTTTCTGTGCGATTGGGTTAAAGGAAAGGAGGAGCAAAAAGTTGCTCCTCCTTTTCTATTTCCATTTATATTCATCGAGTCAACAAGCCCTTCCTTGCTGATTGTTTCCACAGCAGGAATAAGAAATACGGTGCGCCAATTAAGGCAGTGACGATCCCAGCAGGAATCTCAATTGGTGGGATAATTCCTCTCCCAATACAATCAGCAAACAGCAGCATGATTGCGCCGATTAAGGTGGCAGTAGGAATAAGATAATGATGGACTGTCCCAACTAGTTTTCTGGCGATATGGGGACTGATCAATCCAACAAAGCCAATCATTCCTGCTGCTGCAACACTAGCACCAGTTAACAGGACGGATAATCCCATTAAGATGGCTGTAGCGGTTTCTGTTTTTATGCCTAGTCCGATGGCTGATTCTTTGCCTAGTATGAAAATATCTAGTGTTTTAGCTAGGAAAAGGGTGACTGCCAGCAAGATGACTGCCCATGGAGTGATGTCAATTACTGATTGCCAAGTACGTCCAAATAAACTGCCGTTCAGCCAAAGCAGGGAAGTCTGCAAATTTGTATCCATCTTTAAAATAAAGAGCTCCACGCATGATCCGCAAAAGGCGCTCACAGAAACACCTACTAAGGCTAGTCGTGCAGTGTCGGTGCCGGTGCGTTGATAGGTAAGTAAATAAACAGCCCCAGCGGCGAATGTGCCGCCGATAAAAGCAGCAATTCCTGTAAGGGAGGGAGAAGCTGCCGGAAATAGGAGAGTGAATCCTATTGCTCCTATGCTGGCACCGCCTGTTATTCCTAAGGTATCTGGTGCGGCTAATGGGTTTCGTAATATAGATTGGGCAATCACACCTGCAACAGCCAAGCATCCGCCGACTAATAAGGCTAATACAATTCGGGGCAGTCGGTAGTACACAATGATGTATGTTTCATTGAAATCTCCTAATCCGATTAAGGAAGTGATGACTCGAAATGGTGGAATTGGTACTGCTCCAAGACCAATATTAATAATAGCGAGGGTTATGAGGACTACACACAACCCCATAATGATAAAAAGCGGATGTCGTTTATAGTTCACATAACTCAACTCTTCTCTGTCATTTTTTTAGTTCGAGACAGGTAAATAAAATATACCGATCCTAATAGTGCTGTTAAGATACCCACTGGTGTTTCAGCAGGGAACATAACAAATCGGGAAAGGATGTCAGCAACAACTAATAGACATCCGCCGTATAAAGCACTTAATGGGAGAACCCATTTATAGTCTTGTCCTGCCATGTATCGAACCACATGGGGGATGATTAAGCCTACAAACCCAATCGGTCCGACAACTGATACGGTTGCTCCTGCCAGCAATATGATTAAGAGGCTTACATAGAGCTTTATAGCAACAATTCTTTGTCCTAAATTAATAGCAACTTCTTCTCCTAACAGCAAGATCGACAGAGATCGATGCGAACAGAAAGCAAAAAAATAAACAATCAAACTTATAGGAAGAAGAAGGTAGACATCGGCCCAGGTGGAACCAGCTGTCATGCCGGCCAGCCAAATTAAAATGGTTTTGATTGATTCTTCGTTAAATATTAAGATAGACTGCGTCGCAGACGAGAAAAATGCTTGAATAGCGATACCAACTAGCGAAATGCTGACAGCTATATTTCCTCCTTTAAACACGACACTCATTATAAAAATAAGCAATGCGGCAACTGTAGCTCCGATAAATCCTGTTAGAACTAACCAATATCCTGTGATTGCAGGAAAGAATACTAAACAAGACACTACTGTTAAGGAGGCCCCGGCGTTAATGCCAAGGACACTTGGCGACGCGAGGGGATTTCGCATTAATGCTTGTATCAACGCCCCAGCAACAGCTAAATTTCCTCCAGTGATCATTGTAATAAGTAATCTAGGCATTCTCACATCTTGGAGAATAAGCGCAGATTCAGTTTCCGAATTTGAAAATAATTCGGTTATTATTTGGTTGGCTGAAAAGGAAAATGGGCCAATTTTTAAAGAAAAGAAGCTAGAGATTAACAGAATAACTACTCCAGCTAAAAATAGGAATGATAGATTAAACCGGGAAGTTATAGAATTTCACCTCCAAAAAAAGAGAACGACTATAAAGTCATTCCGCATTTTCTGTTTTTATATTTTGTATGATTTCTGATAGCTTCTCTTTATTATCCTCAATGGCTAACAGTGTTCTCCGGCGGGACCAGTCATTATGGCCAACTTCATAAACTTGGTTATTGCTGACAGCGGTAAGCTTGTTCCATAAAGGATCTTCCTTTAATGTTTCAATAACGGAAGGAGCATCTTCCGTAATGGTTACAATTAAAGTATCCGGGTTGATTTTCAGAAGCTGTTCAATCGTTAATTCTTGAGTAGTTGCAGTTTCATCTTGAAGGGCATAATTAACACCAAGTGTTGTTAAGAAACCAGGTGTAAAAGCAGAGGAGGTAGAAACACTAAAGACGTTGTCTTCACCGTATCCTGCTTGTAATACCGTCTTTTTAGTTACGGCCATTTTTGCTTTAAGTTCTTCACTTAATTGATTATGCTGTGTAATTAATTCTTCTGCTTCAGACTCTTTGTTTAATGTATCACCTAGCTTTGCAGTAGTCTCTATAACAGTTTTATAGTTTGCCGCATCATCATGAAAAGCAACTGTTGGCGCAATTTTTTCTAATTCCTCGTAAATACTTTCGTGACGGTCAACATCAGCAATTATCAGATCAGGATTAAGACTCCTAATTACTTCTAAGTTAGGCTGAGCACGTGTGCCAACTGATGTGTATCCATCAATAAGTTCCATTGTACCTGCAGCAATTCTCTCAGGCTTATCATCATCAGCAACACCTATCGGGATAACACCAAGGGCAGCAGTAGTTTCTGTTAAGCCGAGTTCCAGGGTAACTACACGCTCCACTTTATCGGGAACATCAGTTATGCCAAGCTCATGCGTGACAGAATGAGTAGCGACATTCTTACTAGTAGTATTGTCTTGACTTGCTGAACATCCTGCTAGGATTAAAGAAACCAGTACAGCAGCAAATACAGGTTTAGATTTAAACGATTTAATGTACATTTTTCCCCTCTTTTTTTCTGTTTTTTAGTTATAACGAGAATGATAATCATTATTGATTGGTTTGTCAATTTAATATTTTAATATTCTTTTAATTAAATCACTTTTATTTGTAGGTAGTAGCTGTGAGAGAATAGCCTAAATAAGGAACCCATATATGTTTCCGCCTGGTTTAAGGCAAAAAAATTATCAAACTAATACTTTATAAAATGTTTGTGCTAGAAATGTAAAATCTATTGGAAAAATAGGTAGTTCAATATTATAATAGTTGTAAGTATAAGTTAGTTATTAATTATAGGTGGTGCATACAAGTAATCTTAAAAAGTAAGCGCTTAAAATATTTTAAAAGGAGAGTATCTATGAAGCGAAATGATGGTACCAATTCACTGACTGAATTAATTGTTGCGCAATATCAATTTAATGATGCAAATAATATAGGAAAAGACAGTTCGCAATATGAAAATCACGCAACTGCTGAAGGGTCTATTAAACCAGTGGCAAAAACAGTTGGAGGGAGAAATGCGGTTACATTATCAGGCGGAGTGAGTGGCACTTCTTTTTTAAAGCTTCCTTCCGGCGTGCTCGAAGGTGTTACCGATCATACTGGATTAACCGTCAGCACTTGGCTTAACCTAGGGAAAGGCTCGAATGTTTGGGAAAGAATTTTTGATTTTGGTAAAGGTGAAAGTGGACCGTACCTATTTTTAACTAGAAATTTACGCGGTAATTGTTTTGCTGGTTCTGATTTAATTGCAGATGCTGGTAGAACATACTCTTCTGGAGAATGGCTGCATGTTGCTATGACTGTTAGAGGAACAGAAGGGGGGACTTTAAGCAGCGCAGGTCCTGTCATTTATGTAAATGGTGAAATTGTTGCTGATGGGTCAATCAGCCAGACTTCCAGCGGTACATATGCAAAGCTGCGTGAATGGTTTGAGACTTTCACAAATCAGGACAACTACAGCAATAATTTTATCGGAAAATCCCAATTTGATGCTGATTCTGACTTTTGCGGGTCCCTGTCCGACTTCCGTATATATAAGGCATGCTTAACAGAGGATGAAGTTATTGAAGTAATGTGTGAAACTCTTTCAGATGGAGAGATTGTCGAGCTTGCTAGAGACAAATATTTATCCTTTCCAATAACGGTAGTGTCAAAAGATGTTTTGCTGCCTGAGGCTCTTATGGGAGAGAAAGTTGCAGTCACATGGAAATCAAGTAATCCAAGCTTACTGTCAGAACACGGAAAGATAGGGAAAATTGATGAGCCTGAAGGAGTAACTTTGACTGCTGTATTACAAAAAGGAATGGAATCAGCTGAAAAGGAATTTTCGCTGTCTGTTTTGCCTGAAGGAGTCCCTTCTCACTTGTTAACAATCGAGGGAAGTCAAGAGGTGCTAGATATAAGCAAGACATTATATGGCTTGTTTTATGAAGACATCAACAATGCAGCAGATGGAGGAATATATGCAGAACTTGTGCAAAACCGTTCCTTTGAATCGTTNGCATTTGATACGTATTCCCATACATCCGGTGTATGTGGCTGCTCGACAGGAAGAAATCATCAGCCGCTTCATGCCTGGTATGGTGATGTGGAGTCCGTTACAGTACACAATACAGGCGGGTTAAACGAATTTTTTGACATAAATGATAAAGATATAAATTCTCATTATATAACAGTGCCAAATGGCAGCACACTTATCAATAAAGGCTTCACCGATTCAAATCACCATTGTGCCATGTTTATTAAAGAAGCAGCTAAATACAATTTTACTATTTGGGCAAAAGCAGAAAATGCAGGCAGCATTGACCTGCAGCTTCAGAACAAAGACGGTTCAGCCATTAGCGATTCGGTAACAGTCCAAGTAGATGGCGGAAATACATGGAGTAAATATGGTATTAATGAGAGTATAGTGCTTACCGGTTCGCAAACTGGGCTTGGCCAGCTTGCTTTAACCTTTAACGATGACATATCTATTGATATGGTTTCCTTAATGCCAGAGGATGTATGGGGTGCCGGAGAAGAAGAAAGATCCTCTACTGCTCATGAGAATTATCAAGGAAATCCAAATTATCGACTGCGTAAGGATTTAGTGAATGCATTAGCAGACCTGAATCCAACCTTCCTCCGTTTTCCTGGCGGCTGCATTTCAGAGGGTTCATATATATGGGAGAATGTGTATGAATGGAAAGACTCTGTCGGTGATATTGAAGTGCGCAAGGAAAACTTTAATGTGTGGGGCTATATGATGACGATGGGACTAGGCTACATGGAGTACTTTCAATTGGCTGAAGACTTGCATGCGATACCGTTGCCAGTCATGGCGTGCGGAGTGCTTTGCCAGGCGCGTTCAGATTATGTCCACCCTGCAGGCGGTGATTTAAGAGATTACTTTGTTAAGAGCTTTACAGATTTAATTGATTTTGCAATCAGTACAGATTTCCAAGGGAATGAATGGGCTGCATTGCGTAAAAAAATGGGCCATGAAGCTCCATTTGAACTGCCTTACTTAGGTGTAGGTAATGAAAACTGGGGTACAGAGTTTTTTGCAAACTTTGAATACTTTAAAGCTGCTATTGATGAATATATGACAACTCATTATCCAGACCATGACTTGCAAATCATTTCAACTGTTGGGGCACAAGCGGATGACGATGCCTATCAGGAAGGCTGGAAGTTTTTAAGCGGAAACTTGAAAGATGCAGCGACGGTCAGTTTTACAGACGGCAAGACTGTTACAGAAGAAACAGTGACATGGTATGAAAAACAGCCGAATTACATGGATACAATTGCTGATGAGCATTACTATCGCTCAAATGACTATTTGTTGAATAACGCAGATAGATACAATTATTACTACAGAGCTTATGAGCCGGATGGCAGCTTAAATGAAGCAGAAGTTTCTAAAGTGTTTGTCGGTGAGTTTGCTTCTACTGACAAGAATACATTAGCTGGAGCCATAGCAGAGGCTGCCTTAATGACTGGGTTTGAAAGAAATTCAGATGTTGTTCGCCTAGCTGCATATGCGCCATTGTTCAATAAAGTACTTACAGATGGAACGTATCGCTGGACACCGGATTTAATTTGGTTCGATGACGAAACAGTATGGTATACCCCGAATTATTATGTACAACAGCTCTTCGGTAAGTATCTTGGTACGAAATTGCTCGGAACATCCTTTGCATCCTATCAAAACGGAAACTTAACGGAGCTGGCACCAAGAGGCGGTATTGAAATTGCT
>Ga0058696_1000094_pt1 | contig 35406 bp, 32 predicted proteins | sample AgamicMgSfrz_FD_55077 | JGI IMG/M metagenome (GOLD analysis project Ga0058696, IMG submission 55077) | Agave microbial communities from Guanajuato, Mexico - Mg.Sf.rz | ecosystem: Host-associated > Plants > Phyllosphere > Phylloplane/Leaf | place: Guanajuato, Mexico | collected 2012-05-30 | reverse complement strand
AGCGCCGCGATGCTGTCGAACGGATCGGGCGAGTTGAGCGGCACCTCGACGATCCGGAAGCCGGCTTCGTACAGCGCGCGGCCATGGTCGGCCGCTTCGGCGGGCGTGATGCCGCGCATGATCGCGATCAGCGGACACGCGTCGAACGCACGCATCAGGGCGGCGTGGGGCGTGTACGGCGCGGGCAATGTCAGGTCGGACGGCATCGAGAATTCCTCTGCAAGCAGTTCATTGATCGGCGCAGACGGGCTCGCCGTCCGCGCGCACGAGCCCGGCGCGCAACGCGATCCGCCACAGGCCGAGCTCGGTCGCATGCGCGGCGACCCGCGCATGCGCATGGCCGAATACCCGGAGCGCATCGACGTAGCGCGAACACAAGCCGTCGTCGCCGATCAGCAGCAGCGGCTGGTCCGCGAGCGCGATGCCGCGCTCAGCGAGCATCGCGTCGAGCGCATTGAGCTCGTGACCGATCAGCAGGCCGGACAAGTAGTCGCCCTGCGCATCGGGCGCGAGCCGGTCGGTCAGCCCCAGCGTGCGCGTGCTGAAAATCGTCGCGAGCAGCCCCGTGTGCCGCGCGCCGCGTGCGACCGATACGCCGCGCACGAACGCGTCACGATCGGGCGACGCACCCGTGCGCATCGTGCGGCCGAGGATCGTGTGATCGCGCAGCACCGCGAACAGCTCGCCCGTCATGAAGGTCTGGAAGCGCTCGATCAGTCCGTCTTTCACCCACGCCCATTTCGCATGCGTGCCCGGCAGGCCGATCAGTACCCCTGAACGATCGGCGCCAAGCGTGGGATCGCTCGCGAGTGCACCGACGATCTGCGTTTCTTCGCCGCGCATCACGTCGGGCAATTCGCCCGTCGCGATCACGCCCGGCACGATCGAGACCGTCGTGCCGCGCGCCGTCGTCACGGTGATGAGGCCCGCGACGAGCGCGTCGGCGCCGGCCGGCACCGCGACGTACGGCGCCTCGCGCCAGCCCTGCGCGCTGCCGACCATCCCGGCGGCNAGCACCGGCAGGCCGGGCGTACGGTCGAGCCAGTCGCCGCACGCTTCCTCGAACACCGCGTCGAACGCGCGCGCGCCGCCGCCCGGCACGTGCATCACGCCGGCCGGCCGGCTGCGGGTGTCGATCGGCACGCCGTGCGCGTCGTACAGATACGCGCGCAGCGACGTGGTGCCCCAGTCGAGCGCGATCAGCGACGGGGAAGCGGAACTGGCATCCGGAGCGGGCCGGGTCGAAGTCGTCATCGTTTGATCCTGCGGGTACCCTGCGGCGGGCTCCAGCCCAGTTCCGCGGAAATGGCTCGCGCTTCGCGCTGCACGAGCGGAATCAGTTCGTCCATGCGGTCGTGCGGCATGTACGGAATCGTGCTCGCGACCGACACCGCCGCGACGATCGCGCCCGACGCNTCGCGGATCGGCGCGGCCACGCAGCGGATCGACGCCTCGTTTTCCTCGAGNTCGAACGTATAGCCGCCGGCCGCGTAATGGGCCATGCGCTGCAGGAACGCGCTCGTCTCGGGNCGGTTGTCGGGCTTGAAGTTGACNCCGGCCAGCGCGCGCCGCGCGGCTTCGAACAGCGAGCGCCACAGGTCCGGATCGAGGTCGAGCATCATCGCCTTGCCGATGCCGGTCGATGCGAGCGGCATCCGGTGGCCGACGCGCGAGCGCATCTCGAGGCCGCGCGTACCGGGAATCTTGTCGATGTACAGCACGTCGTCGCCGTCGCGCACGCCGAGATGGATCGTGTCGAGCGTCGCTTCCGCGAGCGCCTCGAGATGCGGACGCGCCACCGCGGTGAGCGGCATCTGCTCGAGCGCGATCGTGCCGAGCTCGATCAGCTTCGGGCCGAGCAGGTAGCCGCCCTGCACCTGGCGCAGATAGCGCGCCTGCACGAGGCTGCTGACGAGCCGGTGCGTCGTGCTGCGCGTCGTGCCGAGCGCGGCGCCGATCGCGCGCATGTCGCGCGCGCCATTGGCGATCGCCTCGAGGATCGCGAGGCCGCGCAGCAGCGTCTGCGTGCCGGCCTGCTGCGCGGCGAGGTCGAGCGGCGTGCTGGTCGCGCCGATGCTGTCGGTCAGCGACGTATCGGCCGGCATCGCGCGCCGGGCGTCGAGGGCAAGGGAGTCTGGCATCTTGGTCATGGGACGGGCTTCTTCAACGGAATCGGTGAAGCCGCTCGCGCGGCGCCGGAACTGCGTCCGATGCGGCGGCGTGGCGGCGGTCGATGCACCGAGTAAAGCGCCCGGCGAACTTCATGGAAGGTGTCTCCGTGTGCGACGGGCGCCGCGCGATGCGTGGGTCCGAAGCTGTCGATGTGCTTCGGATTGTAGGAGCGCACGCACTCGTCTCCAATATTTGAATGCGTTGTCCAGATAATGAGAATGCCGACGCGATTGGCCGCGGGTTCGACACGTCGGCCGCGCCATGCGCACGGGGGCGGAACCCGCCTGCCGCAGGTTCCGCCCCCGTTTGCTCACCGCGTGCGACGCTTACTGCTGGCTCGTGCTGCTGCGCGCCTGCATGTAGCGCTGTACGTCGGCGAACGACACACGGCCGTTGCCGCTCGCGTCGATCTGCCGGAAGTGGTTCGCGACATAGCCGAGGCCGGCCGCGCGCGCCTGCGACTCGGTGATCGACCCCGTGTTCTGCGTGTCGGCCGCGCTGAACTGCCGCGCGAGCTTGCGCACCACCTGCGCGTGCAGCGCGGCGCCGGTCGTCTGCGTGCCGGCGGTCGCGTGGCGCGCGGCCGGCGGCACGTACGGATCGCCGAGCTGCGCCTGGCGCGCACGCGCCGGCGCGGCGGCGTCGCTCGCCTGCGCGAACGCGGAGAGGGATGCTGCGGCGCCGGCGCATGCGAGCGCCGCGGCAACGACGATGAAACGATTCTTCATGTCAGGCTCCAGTCTGGAATGAGGTCGTCGACGGCCGGCGAGCGGCGCCGCCGAGGGCGCCCGTCGACGGCCGGGCGCATCAGCGCGCGGCCGCGCTGTAGAAGGTCACGAGGTCGGCTTTCTCCTGCGGACGCGACGTATCGTCGAGATAGACCATGTGCCCGCCCTGATAGTCCTTGATCGTCAGGTTCGGTTGCGTGCCGAGCCGCGCCAGGTCGAGCTCGGTCTGGTAGAACGGCGTCGCGATGTCGTGATACCCGTTCAGCGACAGCACCTTCAGCTGCGGATTCAGCGTCAGCGCCGCGGCCAGGTCGGGGATCGTGTCGGGCATCGCGAGGCCGTCGTGCGTCCAGTCCCACGTGTTGATCGCATTGCTGCTCACCGAGTAGGCCGACTGCGCGGTGTACTTCAGCTCGTTCGGCAGGTAGCTGCCGATCGTGTCGGTGAACGGCTTCGTGATGAACGAGCTGGACGGATCGCCGTCGGCCGCGAGCGGGCTCGACACCGGCACGTTCACGCGTGCGTCGTAGCGGCCGATCAGCGTGCCTGGCACCAGCGACAGCTGGAAGCTGTTGTCGAAGAAGGTCGGGACCACGTTGAAGTCGGCATTCCACAACGCCTGCTTCACACCGGTCGAATTCGCCATCGTCGTGACGAGATTCGGCGGCGGCGGCGTGTGGCTCGCGAGGTACGCGTTCACGGCCGGCGCGTAGCTGCCGGCCGTCAGCAGGCGCATCTGGTCCGCATACTGCGGCAGGTCCGACGGATTCGGGTTGTCGAGCTGGTAATACGCGCCGACCGTGCCGTACGACGGCACGAAGCCCGCGCAGCTCACCGGGCTCGCGCCCCTGTTCGAGTTGCCGACATAGTCGCTCGCCATGTCGCAGTTCGTGTTGTAGTTCAGGATCGACGACTGCAGCACGATGCCGTCGAGCTTCACGCCGGCCGTCTCGAGCAGGTTCGCGAGCACGTCGGTGCGCGGCGTGCCGTACGACTCGCCGAACAGGTATTTCGGCGAAGCGCTGCGCTGGTTCACGCTCAGGTAGCGCGTCACGAAATCGCGGAACGCGCCGGCGTCCTGGTCGACGCCCCAGAACGTCTGGTTCGTGTTCGGCGCGACCGCTTCGGAGAAGCCGGTGCCGATCGCATCGACGAACACGAGGTCGGTCGTGTCGAGCAGGGTTTCCTGGTTGTCGACGAACGGGAACGTCGACGTGTTCGCGTTCGGGTCGCTGGTCTGAATCCGGCGCGGGCCGAACGAGCCGAGGTGCAGCCACACCGAGGCCGAGCCGGGGCCGCCGTTGTACAGGAACGTGACGGGCCGCTTCGCCGCGGGCTGGTTGTCGGCCGTGTAGGCGACGTAGAAGAACGAGGCTTCGGGCGCGCCCGTCTGCGGATTGCGGGCGACGAGGTGGCCGGCGGTGGCCGTGTACCGGATCGTCTTGCCGTTCAGCGTGATCTGATGGTGCGTGACGGCGGCCTTCTCGACCGCGGCGGATGCGTCGAGCGACGCGTTCGCACTCGACGAATAACTGTTCGGATCGTTGTACGCGCGGTCGACCTGACCGGCAGGATCGGCTGAATTCGCGGCGCTCGCTGCAGACGACGACGTCACGTCGTCGTTGCAGGCCGTCAGAATCAGCGAAGAACACACCACTCCCAACAACAGCTTCGCTTTGCTCGCTGGCATCGTTGCGTTCCTTCTTCTCGGATGTTTTTTGTGTCGAGCAGCCGGATAAGCCACCCCCCGCCTCGATTGCGGCCGATGAGCCGAGGCGCTGGCCAATATACGCGAGCCGGTCAGCTTTGAAAAATTTGGAAATATTTCGCACGCANGCGGTGCAGCGCACACCTTTCAGGAATGCTTCGATTCGTGAAACGTTTGCATTTCACGTCGCTTTCAGCGACTTTCGCGTTTANCCGCGGCGGCTAAAAATGCACGGATTTCGTGCGATGCCGGTCAACAAAATCGCGCGGTCGCCGGTATTGCTCAGCAAAGCGAAATAGACGNATTCGTCTAACGGATGTGACCCGAAATGGTCGCGACACGCATGCGCTGCAGCGCACCAATCGCGCCTCGACGGCGGAATGGACAATGCAGCAGCGCTGCCGCTTACTCCGATTGCGGCAACTCGGCCGCGCCCATCCGGCGCGCGATGACCGCCGCGCGCTGGGCCTGGTAGGCCGAGCCGCGATGCGCATCGAACCAGCGCGGCTTCGGCAGCATCACCGCGAGACGCGCCGACTGCCACGCGCCGAGCCGGCTCGCGGGAATCTTGTAGTAATAGCGCGCGGCCGCTTCGGCGCCGTACACGCCGCGCCCCCATTCGACCGAATTCAGGTAGATCTCGAAGATGCGCTCCTTGTCGAGCACCGTTTCGAGCATCCACGTGATGATCAGCTCCTGCCCCTTGCGGATGTAGCTCTTCTCGCGCGACAGGAACAGGTTGCGGGCGAGCTGCTGCGTGATCGTCGAGCCGCCCGCGACGATCCTGCCGCGCGCCTTGTTCTTCTCCCACGCCTGCAGGATTGCGTCGACGTCGTAGCCGTTGTTGGTCGCGAAGGTCGAATCCTCGGACGCGATCAGCGCGCGCTTCAGGTTGCGCGAGATCTGGTCGTACGGCACCCACTGGTGCCGGATCTGCGCGGGCGGCGTGTCGCGCGACAGCCACCACGCGTCGGTGCGCATGAANGCGGTCGAGCCCGGNTTCACGAACGACCACAGCGCGATCTGCGCGAGATAGAACAGTTGCGTCGCGAGCCATGCGCCCGCGAACACCGACCCCGCATAGACGGCCCAGCGAGCGAGGCTCACCGTCCGCGTGCGCTGCGTGCCGCTCACCGCCACCACGTGCCGCGCTCCGCTCAGCTCGCCGCGAGCGCCTGGCGCAGCGCGGCCAGCACCGGTGCGCCGTCCGGCCGCACGCCGCGCCAGATGAAGAACGACTCGGCCGCCTGCTCGACGAGCATCCCGAGNCCGTCGGCCGTNCGCGCGCCGAGCGACGCCGCGTGCTGCATGAACACGGTCGGCTGCGCGCCGTACATCATGTCGTACGCNAGCGTGCCGGCGCCGAACGCGGCCGCNTCGCATTCCGGCAGCGCGGCATCGAGGCTGCCGGCCGTCGCATTGATCACCACGTCGTAGGGCTCCGCCCGCACGACGCCGGGGCCGCCGCCCGCGAGCGTGCAGCCCGCATCGTGCGCGGCCTGCATGAACTGGCCGACGAGCGCTTCGGCCTTGCTCGCGGTGCGGTTGACGATNNCGATCGACANCGGTGCGCGGTCGAGCAGCGGCAGCACGACGCCGCGNGCGGCGCCGCCCGCGCCGAGCAGCAGGATGCGCGCGCCGGCGAGCGACACGCCGAGATTCGCTTCGATGTCGCGCACGAGGCCGACGCCGTCGGTGTTGTCGCCGTGGATGCGGCCGTCGGCATCGATGCGCAGCGTGTTCACCGCGCCTGCGGCCGCCGCGCGCGGCGACAGCGTATCGGCGAGCGCATGCGCGTCGAGCTTGAACGGCACCGTCACGTTCGCGCCGCGACCGCCTTCGGCGACGAACGCGCGCACGGCCGCCTCGAAACCATCGACCGGCGCGAGCCGGTGCGTGTATTCGATCGGCTCGCCGGTCTGCGCGGCGAACTGCGCGTGGATGAACGGCGACTTGCTGTGCGCCACCGGGTTACCGAACACGACATAGCGGTCGGCGCCGCTCGTCGACGCAACTGCGTTCATGATGCGCGCCCCGTTTCGCCGTCGTTGCCGCTCGCGGCTTCGCCGCCCTCCGCCGTCGCGTCGCCCGATTCGGCCAGCGCTTCGGCCTCGGCTTGCGCCGACGCGTCTTCCGCGTCGACCAGCGTGTCGTCGCCGCCTTCGGCGTCATCCTCTTCGTCGGCCTCGGCCGTATCGCCGCTCGTCACGGTCGGCGCATCGAGCACGTTCAACAGGCGCACCGACGCCTCGATCGTCAGCTCGTCGAGCGACATCACGTCGAGCAGCACGCGCGTGCCGCGCGCATGCACGCCGAGGCCCGGCACGTGCAGCAGCAGCGGGATTTCCTCCAGGCGCACGAGATCACCCTTCACGACGCTCGCGACGACCTGTTTCTTCTGCTCCTGCTTGAGCCAGCGCAGGCACCAGAAATATTCCATCCGGCGCTGGTAGTCGGCGTAGGCCGTGTACGTATCGTCGAAGCCCTGCACGACCGCGTAGAGATCGGCGTCCTTCGGCTTGAACGGCGCGGCGAGCTTCGCGGTGACGCCGTGCTGCACGCACGCGAGCAGTTGCCACTGGTTCACGAGGTCCACGTAGCGGCGCAGCGGCGACGTGCTCCACGCGTACTGCGCGACGCCGAGGCCTTCGTGCGGCGCGGCCGTCGTCTGCATCCGCGTGCGCTTCGGGCCCGGCGCGCCGAAGCCGCGCTGCGAGCGGTAGATACCCGGCACCGTGTGGTCGTGCAGGAACGCGCCCCAGGTCGAGTTCGCGAGAATCGCGAGCTCCGACACGATCAGGTCGAGCGGCGAGCCGCGGCGGCGCGGCGTGATCGTCACGTGCTCGCCTTCGACGTAGAAGTTGTAATCGGTGTTGCGCTGCACCTCGCGCTTCAGCCCGTAGCCCGCGCGCGCGACCTGGCGCTTCTCGAACAGCGCCTGCGCGAGCGGCCACAGCACGGCGATGTCGTCCTTGTGCGGGTAGTCGCCGGTGCCGGCCGCGAGCGTCTCTTCGGTGACCAGCTCGTCGAGCGTGTTGTGGCGCAGGTTGTTCTTCACGAACACGAGTTCGGCACGCGTCTCGTTCGCGACGATGTCCTGCGTCTCGCGGTTGACGATGATGTACAGCGACAGCGCCGGGCGGTAATCGCCCTCTTTCAGCGTGAACACGTCGACGACGTCGTCCGGCAGCATCGTGATCTTGTCGCCCGGCATGTAGACCGTCGACAGGCGCGCGCGCGCGATCGCGTCGACCGGATCGCCGCGCACGATGCCGAGCGCCGGCGCCGCGATGTGCACGCCGATCCGCACCCGGCCGTCGGACAGGTGCTCGACCGAGAACGCGTCGTCGATTTCGGTGGTCGTGACGTCGTCGATCGAGAACGCCTCGACGTTCGCGCGNGGCAGGTCGTCCGGCAGCGGGCCGACCGTGACGGGCGGAAAGCCCGTGCCGTGCGGAAAGAATTCCGCGAGGAAGCGCGCTTCGTGCAGCGCGCGCGGCGACTCGATGCCGCCGCAGTCGAGCATCAGCCGCGCCGGCGATACGCCGCGTGCGCCGGCCGCCGCTTCCATCGCCTTGTATTCGATCGAATTCTTGTCCGGCCGCGTCAGCAGCCCGAGCACCTTGCCCGCGAACGCTTCCGGCAGCTTGCCGGCCTTCAGTTCCTCTTCATACTGCGCCTGCACCAGCGCCTGCTGGCGCTTGCGCTCGAGCGACGCGAGCGCCATCTTGAGCTGCTCTTCCGGTGCGCGCTGGTACTGGCCGCGCCCCTTGCGACGGAAGTAGACGGGCGAGCCGTGCAGCCGCAGCACCAGCGCCGCGCGCTCGACCGGACCGTACGTCGCGCCGAAGTACTCGGCGGCCAGCGCCGTATAGGCGAACTCGTCGGCCGGCGCGCATTCCCACAGGAAGTCCAGATCGATCTGCTGCGCGGCCGTGTCGGCCTCCTGCATCAGTTCGCCCGCGGCCGGCTTGTCGAATTCGATCAGCACGTCTTTCGCGCGCACCTTCGCCCGCCGCCCGCCGGGCAACTCGACCTGAAATGCGTCGCCCTGGCGCGACAGCACGCTGCCCGCCTTGAAACTGCCCGATTCCTCGAAGAAAACGTTCACTCAGTACTCTCGTTCAGACTGCCGGGCGCCGNNTNANCGGCGCCGCATGATGATGGGAATTCGATCGGCACGCGGCCGGTTTAAGACGTCTTTCCGTCGCAAAACGCGAGAACGTCGTCGACATAGTCGGCAAATTCGCTGATCCCATGATCGCTGCCATCGATTACGCGGGTTTTCGCGCCCGGGTAGTGGGCGAGCATCTCGCGGTAATCGAGCACTTCGTCGTCGGTCGCCGCGAACAGATAGTAGCGGTCGGCGCGCGTGATCGCCGGCACGCGCAGCGCGTCGAGTTCGTGCAGGTGACGGCGCTCGACGACAATCGTGCCGCCGCCGTGCCACAGCGACTGTTCGCCCAGATACTGTTCGAGATCGCGCTGCGGCACGATNGCCGGATTCAGCAGCACGGCCTTCCAGCCATGCTTTTCGGCGAGCCANGTCGCGTAATAACCGCCGAGCGAGCTGCCGATCACGGTGACGTCGCGTGCGCCCGCGACCTCGGCTTCCGCGACGGCGATCGCCTCGAGCGGCGACACCGACAGCGACGGGCACCGCCACTCGCCGGTGCGGCCGAGTTCGGCCATGCGCGCGGCNAGCAGCCGCGACTTCTGCGATTCCGGCGACGACCGGAAGCCGTGCAGATACAGGATCACGNGCGGCTCCCGAGCGCATCGAGCAGCTTCTGGTGCACGCCGCCGAAGCCGCCGTTGCTCATCACGAGCACGTGGTCGCCCGGACGCGCGGCCTCGACCACCGCCTTCACCAGCAGATGCAGATCGTCGAANGCNCGNGCGCGCTCGCCGAGCGGCGCGAGCGCTTCGGCGAGATTCCAGCCGAGCGCATCGCGCCCGGTCGGNGCGCCGTAGCCGAACACGAGATCGGCATCGGCGAGGCTCGCCGGCAACTGCGACTTCATCACGCCGAGCTTCATCGTGTTCGAGCGCGGCTCGAGCACGGCGAGGATGCGGGCGTTCTGGCGGCCGATGCGCGCACGAAGGCCGGCGATCGTGGTGTCGATCGCGGTCGGATGGTGCGCGAAGTCGTCATAGATGGTCACGCCGTCCACGCTGCCGCGTACTTCCATGCGGCGCTTCACGTTGCGGAACGAGGCGAGCGATTCGGCCGCCTGCGCCGGCGGCACGCCGACGTGGCGCGCGGCGGCGATCGCCGCGAGCGCGTTCATCCGGTTGTGGTCGCCCTGCACCTGCCATGCGACTTCGCCGACGCGCCCGGCATGCGAATACACCGCGAAGCGTTCGTCGACCGGCACGCCGTCCTCGGCCGGCAGCGCCTGCCAGCCGCCGTCGACGCCGAAGCGTTCGACCTCGCTCCAGCAGCCGCGCGCCAGCACGCGCTCGAGCGCGTCCGAGCGGCCGTTCGTGACGATCCGCCCGACGCCGGGCACGGTGCGCACCAGATGATGGAATTGCGTTTCGATCGCGGCAAGATCGGGGAAGATGTCGGCGTGATCGAATTCGAGGTTGTTCAGCACCGCGGTGCGCGGCCGGTAGTGCACGAACTTCGAGCGCTTGTCGAAGAATGCCGTGTCGTACTCGTCGGCCTCGATCACGAAGAAGCTCGAATCGGTGAGCCGCGCGGACACGCCGAAGTTCAGCGGCACGCCGCCGATCAGGAAGCCCGGGTTCAGGCCCGCGTCTTCGAGCAGCCACGCGAGCATCGACGACGTGGTCGTCTTGCCGTGCGTNCCCGCGACCGCGAGCACCCATTTGCCGGCCAGNACGTGCTCGCCGAGCCACTGCGGGCCCGACACGTAAGGCAGGCCGCGATCGAGAATNGCCTCCATCAGCGGATTGCCGCGCGTNACGACGTTGCCGATCACGAACAGGTCCGGCTTCAGGTCGACCTGCTCGGCGCCGTAGCCCTCGATCAGCGTGATGCCCTGCGCCTCGAGCTGCGTGCTCATCGGCGGATAGACGCCCGCGTCGCAACCCGTCACCGTGTGGCCCGCCTCGCGTGCGAGTACGGCGAGACCGCCCATGAAGGTGCCGCAGATGCCAAGAATGTGGATGTGCATAGAGGAATGCTTTCGCGCCGCCGGGCGCCGTCGATTCGGAAAGGATGCGTGTGTGTCGCGCCGGACGGGCCGTGCGGCCGGCGCCCGGCCCACGACTTTGCCGCGACACAAAGAACACTATTGTAACTGACGGCCTGCGATGCCCGGCGGCCCGAACGATGCGCGCGAACGGCGTCGGCACCCTCGGGCGGCGGGCCGCCGCACCCGTGCTCGGGCGCCGCGACGATCGAGTATGATTGCCGGATCATGTCTCGCAAACCTCTTGTCGACCCGCGGCGCGTCCGCGAGGAAATCGCCCAGTCCGCCGCCCGCCTGATCGCGGAGGACGGCCTGGACTACGCCGGCGCGAAACGCAAGGCCGCGCGCCAGTTGCTGGGCGATTCGCGCGTTGCCGGCGAATGGCTGCCGGATAACGACCAGATCGAGGAAGAACTGCGCGAGTATCTGTCGCTGTTCCAGAGCGACACGCAGCCGGACGAACTGCGCCGCCTGCGCGAGATCGCGCTCGACTGGATGCGCCGGCTCGCCGAGTTCCATCCCTATGTGACGGGCGCCGTGCTGAACGGCACCGCGAACGCGCATTCGGATATCCACTTGCAGGCATTCACCGACAACCCGAAGGACGTCGCGATCTACCTGCTGAACCAGAACGTCCAGTACGACGTATCCGAGACGCGGCATTTCGCGGGCCGCGGCGACGTCGAGACGCTCAGTTTCCTGTGGCGCCCGCGGCGCGACGTGGACGCGATCGGCATCCATCTCGCGCTGTATGCGAGCGACGACCTGCGCGGCGCGGTGAAGGCCGACGCGCGCGGCCGCGTCGCCCGCGCGGACGCCGCCGCGCTGCGCGCGCTCGTCGAGGCGAGACCAGGCCCCTTCCGAACCGGAATGATTCAACGTTGACGTCCTCCTCCNCCCAAAAGGCAGAGGATTCCCACACCTGGNGATGCACGTCCGCATCGGAGAATGTTCAGCGCAGCGTTGGTATCTCGATCATGCTCGACACCACAGTCACTGCAGACCCACTCCCTTATTCTCAGTCCCGCGATACCTTTCGGCCGCGTCGTGCTGTCTTTCGACCCGCACGCCGAGCAGAACTGGGTCGAACCGCTTTCGTCGACTTCCTCGAACAGGGCCCCGTGCGCGATCGCTTTGTAGCGAAGCTTGTTTCGGAAGGACGACCAGGATGCGTCGTAGACGCTCTTCGCCATCCTGGTTCTGGCGAGTTTGACGGCAGATACGTTGCCAACCGCGATGTAATCGAAACACCGCACCAGATCGAGCGCGAGCTTATGCTGGAAATCGACACGGGCATTTGCCATCTTGGCGTGCAACTTCGCGCTATGCCGCTTGTGCTTGTGCTTGTGCTTGTGCTTGTGCTTGTGCTTGTGCTTGTGCGCACGCTGCGCCTTCGCCAGCTTTTCCGCCGCTCGTCGACCGAACGGGTCATTGGGCAGCTTCTCGCGGGTCGAAAGTGTGGCGAAGGTGATCCTAACCCGTGGAAGAAGCTGCCTGTCAACCCCACTCCTTTCCTTCCCGCCATCAATGGCGGGGTTTCTCGGAGCAAATTCTGATGATGAAACGCATGTTGACGCTCGCGGTGGTCGCGGCGGCGGCCGTCGCCGGCGGGATTGCCGCCGGCCACTGGTTCCGCGGCACGGCCGACGACGGCGTCGCCGTCGCCGCGCCGGCCGCCCACGGCAACCCGGTCGACCAGCTGTGGGCGTCGTCGCTCACCGGCATCGACGGCAAGCCGGCCACGCTGGCCGCCTTCAAGGGCCAGAAAGTCGTCGTCAACTTCTGGGCGTCGTGGTGCGGCCCGTGCGTCGAGGAGATGCCCGAGCTCGTCGCGCTGTCGCANCAGTACAAGCAGAAAGGCATCCGTTTCGTCGGGATCGGCGTCGATTCCGAGCAGAACGTGAAGANCTTCCTGCAGAAGGTGAAGGTCGACTATCCGGTCTTCATCAGCGGCTATGCAGGCGCCGATCTGGCCCGNAATTTCGGAAATACCGCCGGCGCGCTGCCGTTTACCGTCGTCATNGACGAAACCGGCAAGATCCGCGAGACAAAATTAGGACAANTCCAACCGGCCGAGCTGAAAAAGACGCTCGACGCGCTGTAANCTGTCCGAACGGCAGTCCGCGCGTTGGCGGCNATTTGCGGGTCGATCGCCGCAATTTCGCGTGAATTCGCCGATACTTTGCGTCCGCACCGGTAATTCTTGCGGGTCCGGCGCACCTGGCCGTTCGGCAAAACTAGACAAATTTCTCTAAATAGCGCTAAAGTTCGCGCAATTCCGCAGAAATAGAAGCGACCATGACACGATTGCTGGTGCTGCACGGCCCCAACCTGAACCTTCTCGGCACCCGGGAACCGGAGGTGTACGGCCGCGTCACGCTCGCGCAGATCGATCAGGCGCTTGCCGCGCGCGCCCGGGAAGCCGGCGCCGACCTGTCGTCGTTCCAGAGCAACCATGAAGGCGCGCTGGTCGACCGCATCCAGGCCGCGCGGGAGGAACAGACCGATTTCATCCTGATCAATCCGGCCGCGTATACGCATACGAGCGTTGCGATCCGGGACGCGATCGCCGGCGTTGGCATCCCGTTCGTCGAGGTTCACCTGTCGAACGTGCATCGCCGCGAAGCGTTCAGGCACCACTCCTACTTTTCCGACCAGGCCGAAGGCGTGATCTGCGGGCTCGGCTGGAAAGGTTATCTGTACGCGCTCGAGTACGCGCTGGACAAGCTGCAAGGCGCGTCGCGCGGCTGATTTCGCGATCTAGATTCAGCGCCGGCCCCTAACCGGCGCTTTCACGTATTGAAAGGGGAATTCCCGATGGATCTTCGTAAGCTGAAAACTCTGATCGACCTCGTTTCCGAATCCGGCATCTCCGAGCTGGAAGTGACGGAAGGCGAAGGCAAGGTGCGCATCGTCAAGAACGCGCCGCCGGTCTACGTGCAGCCGACGGCTGGGTATGCCCCGCAAGTCAGCGCGCCGGCGCCGTCGGCCGCGCTGCCGACCGACGGTGCCGCGGCACCGGCCGCCGGCGCCGCAGCCGCGCCGGCCGCTCCGCAGGGCCACGTCGTGACGTCGCCGATGGTCGGCACGTTCTATCGCGCGCCGTCGCCGGGCGCCGATCCGTTCGTGCAGGCCGGCGACACGGTCAAGGAAGGTCAGACGATCTGCATCATCGAAGCGATGAAGCTGCTCAACGAGATCGAGTCGGACAAGGCCGGCGTGATCAAGGAAATCCTCGTCGAGAACGGCCAGGCCGTCGAATACGGCCAGCCGCTTTTCGTGATCGGCTAAGCCCGCCGCGCGGCCCTGCCGGCCGCGCGCCGCCGAGATGCTCGCCAGGCGCCGTTCGCGCGCCCCTCGAAGAGACGAATACTCGCTATGTTTGAAAAAATCCTCATTGCCAACCGCGGTGAAATCGCGCTGCGCATCCAGCGCGCGTGCCGCGAACTCGGCGTCAAGACGGTGGTCGTCTACTCGGAAGCCGACAAGGAAGCCAAGTACGTGCGCCTCGCGGACGAAGCCGTCTGTATCGGCCCGGCCCCGTCGAACCTGAGCTACCTGAACATGCCGGCGCTGATCAGNGCCGCGGAAGTCACCGATGCCGAGGCGATCCACCCCGGCTACGGCTTCCTGTCNGAGAACGCCGATTTCGCGGAGCGCGTCGAGCAATCGGGCTTCACGTTCATCGGCCCGCGCCCGGAAACGATCCGCATGATGGGTGACAAGGTCACCGCGAAGCAGACGATGATCAAGACCGGCGTGCCGTGCGTGCCGGGCTCGGAAGGCGCGTTGCCGGACGATCCGAAGGAGATCGTCAAGATTGCGCGCACGATCGGCTATCCGGTCATCATCAAGGCGGCAGGCGGCGGCGGCGGGCGCGGGATGCGCGTCGTGCACACCGAGGCCGCGCTCGTCAACGCGGTCAACATGACCCGCGAGGAAGCCGGCCGTGCGTTCGGCAACCCGCAGGTGTACATGGAGAAGTTCCTCGAGAACCCGCGCCACATCGAAATCCAGGTGCTGTCGGACGCGTACAAGAACGCGATCTGGCTCGGCGAGCGCGACTGCTCGATGCAGCGCCGTCACCAGAAGGTGATCGAGGAAGCGCCGGCGCCCGGCATTCCGCGTCGCCTGATCGACCGCATCGGCGACCGCTGCGCGGACGCCTGCAAGAAGATGGGCTACCTCGGCGCGGGCACGTTCGAATTCCTGTACGAAAACGGCGAGTTCTACTTCATCGAGATGAACACGCGCGTGCAGGTCGAGCACCCGGTATCGGAACTGATCACGGGCGTCGACATCGTGCAGGAACAGATCCGCATCGCGGCCGGCGAAAAGCTCACGCTGCGCCAGCGCGACATCCAGTTCCGCGGACATGCGATCGAATGCCGGATCAACGCCGAAGATCCGTTCAAGTTCACGCCGTCGCCGGGCCGGATCACGTCGTGGCATACGCCGGGCGGCCCCGGCGTGCGCGTCGATTCGCACGCCTACAATGGTTATTTCGTGCCGCCGAACTATGATTCGATGATCGGCAAGCTGATCACCTACGGCGCGACGCGCGAGCAGGCGATCAGCCGGATGCGCATCGCGCTGTCGGAAATGGTCGTCGAAGGCATCCAGACCAACATCCCGCTGCACCGCGAGCTGATGATCGACGCGAAATTCGTCGAAGGCGGCACCAGCATCCACTACCTCGAAAACCGGCTCGCGCAGAAGCAGCAGGTCGCACCGGAAGAAGCGTAAGCATGAGTTATCGCGAACTCGTCGTCGAACTGGCCCGCGAGCATGCGGAGGCCCTGTCCGACGCACTGCTCGATCTCGGCGCGCTGTCGGTGTCCGTCGAGGATGCCGACGCCGACACGCCCGACGAACAGCCGCTCTTCGGCGAGCCGGGCCTCGTGCCCGATCGCACCGCGTGGCAGCNCTCGCGCGTGGTCGCGCTGCTGTCGGCCGACCATGAGCCGGCCGTGCTGCTCGCNGCGGCCGCGAACGAGATCGGCCTCGCNGAGACGCCGAANTTCGTCGTGCGTGAAGTCGAGGAGCAGGACTGGGTGCGGCTCACGCAGTCGCAGTTCGAGCCGATCCCGATCGGCGAGCGGATCTGGGTCGTGCCGTCGTGGCACGATGCGCCCGATCCCGACGCGCTCGTCCTCGAGCTCGACCCCGGCCTCGCGTTCGGCACCGGCAGCCACCCCACCACCCGTCTGTGCATGGAGTGGCTCGAGCAGTCGGTGAAGCCCGGCCAGTCGGTGCTCGACTACGGCTGCGGCTCGGGCATTCTCGCAATCCTCGCGCAGAAATGCGGGGCGAACCCCGTGATCGGCATCGACATCGATCCTCAGGCGGTCGAATCGGCGCGCCAGAACAGCGAACGCAACCGGGCGGAAGTCACGTACGGGCTGCCCGATGCATGCCCGGACGGCGAATTCGACATCGTCGTCGCGAACATCCTGTCGAANCCGCTGAAGCTGATGGCATCGATGCTCGCNTCGAAGGTCAAGCCGGGCGGGCGTATCGCGNTGTCGGGCGTGCTCGCTCGNCAGGCGGACGAAGTGGCGGCCGTTTATGCNCGCTACGTCGACATCTCGGTCTGGCGCGAACACGAAGGTTGGGTATGCCTTGCCGGAACCCGCCGCGAAAGCCATTAGAATAGCGCTGTCCTTCACTCTGGCCAGCAGGCCGCCCGGCTCGACATGCTTCTTGCGACGCGCTGCCCTCATTGCGAAACCGTCTTCCGGCTGCAGCAGGAACAGCTCTCGCTGCATCAGGGGCTCGTGCGCTGCGGGCACTGCCACGAAGTCTTCAACGCCGCCGAATCGCTCGTTCCCGAGTACGCGCAGCAGCCCGAACCGGCATTGACCGAACCGGCTGCCGCGCCGCACGTCGGCGACACGCACCAGCAGGCCGCACCGGCCCGGTTGTTCGCCACCGACACGCCGCCCGAATTGCCGACCGGCACCGATTACAAGCCGGAAGGCTGGGACATGTGGGCGCCGTGGCTCGACGCCGGCGTCGATCCGTCGCTGCAGCACAGCGTCGAGACCGTGCGCACCGAGCCGCTGATACCGCTCGCGCTCCCGTCCACGGAAGCCGGCGTCGTTCATCTGTCGGGTACGCCCGCGCCGTTCGCGACCTCTCCGGCCGAACTCGATTCGTCGACTGCCGTCGAGCAACCGGCGGAACCGCATGTGCCGCAGGCGCAACATGCACCGCACGAAGCCGAAGAAGCCGCGCCCGCGCCGCTCGAGCGCGACCCGCGCGAGCCTCGCTTCGTCGCCCACCTTCCGTCGGAAACCGAAACCGCCGCCGAACCGGCCGAACCCGTCGTCCCAGCGCACTTCGCCGCGCCGGACGACGAACGCGCGCCGCGCGAACCGCGTTTTGCGTTCACGCCCGCGCCGGCCGTCACCGAAGCCGAAACCGCATCGGAACCCGGCACCTTCGCCCGACACGACACGGCCCCGCCCGCAGCGGCAGCCGATGAACCGGTCGCCCAGCCGGTCGTCCAACCGGCCGTCCCGTTCCCCGCCGCACTGTCCGACGACGATCGTCCGCACTTCGCCGTCACCCGCGAGACGCGCGCGCCGCAGCGACGCGGGATGCTCGGCGGCTTTTTCGGCGGCCTCGTCGCGGCCGCGCTGGTCGGATTGCTCGCCGCGCAACTGGCGTGGTGGCAGCGCGAAACGCTGATGATCTACTGGCCCATCACGCAAGGGTGGTTCCGGCAGGCCTGCGCGCCGCTCGGCTGCACGGTCACGCCGCCGCGCGCGATCGACGGGCTGCGGCTCGACGCGACCGACCTGCGCCAGCTCGACGGCCCGCGCGAGCTCGAACTGAAGGTGCCGCTGACGAACCGCTACCGCGTCGCGCTCGCGTATCCGTCGCTCGAACTCACGCTGCTCGACGACACCAATCACGTCACCGTGCGCCGCGTGCTCGCGCCGCGCGATTACGTACGCCCGGGCACGCCGATCGACGCCGGGCTGCCGCCCGGCACGACGCAGACGATGGTCGTCCGCCTCGAAACGAACGGCACGCCCGCCTCGAATTTCCGCGTCCAGATCTTCTATCCGTGACGCGCCGCGGCGCGCATGCGCGCCCGTCTCAACCCGCGCGCCCGAGCGGCGCGCTATTTCGGAGCACGAACATGAGCAAAGTTACGCTGGGTGGCAACCCGATCGATCTCGCCGGCACGTTCCCGACCGTCGGCGCGCAAGCCGCCGATTTCAGGCTGGTCGGCAAGGACCTCGCCGACCTGTCGCTCGCCAGCTTCGCCGGCAAGCGCAAGGTGCTGAACATCGTGCCGAGCCTCGACACGCCGACCTGCGCGACNTCGACCCGCAAGTTCAACGAAGCCGCGTCGTCGCTCGACAACACNGTGGTGATCGTCGTGTCCGCCGACCTGCCGTTCGCCGCCACGCGCTTCTGCACGACCGAAGGCCTCGCGAACGTCGTGACGGCATCGACGTTCCGCACCGGCCGCGCGTTCGCGAACGCGTACGGCGTCGACGTGACGAGCGGCCCGCTGAACGGCCTGACCGCACGCGCGGTGGTCGTGCTCGACGCGCAGGACAAGGTGATCCACGCGGAACTCGTCGGCGAAATCAAGGACGAGCCGAACTACGATGCAGCGCTCGCCGCGCTGAAGTAAGCTTTCTTCCGCTTTCCCCTGCCGCGCCGCGCCCTTCGCGCGGCGTTGTCGCGCAGGGCCCCTCATTTCTACAGGAACGCACACCTTGGCTACGCTGATTTGCGGCTCGATCGCCTACGACTCCATCATGACCTTCGAAGGGCGGTTCCGCGAGCACATCCTGCCCGACCAGGTGCACCTCATCAACCTGAGCTTCCTCGTGCCGACGATGCGCCGCGAGTTCGGCGGCTGCGCGGGCAACATCGGGTACGCGCTGCATCTGCTCGGCGGCGACGCGCGCATCATGGGCACGATGGGCGCGCTGGATGCGCAGCCGTATCTCGACCGGCTCGACCAGCTCGGCCTGCGCCGCGACCACGTTCGCGTGCTGCCCGATACGTACACCGCGCAGGCGATGATCACGACCGATCTCGACAACAACCAGATCGCGGCGTTCCACCCGGGCGCGATGATGCAATCGCACCTGAACCACGCGGGCGACGCGCCGGACATCAAGCTCGCGATCGTCGGCCCGGACGGCTTCGACGGGATGGTGCAGCACGTGGAAGAGCTCGCCAAGGCCGGTGTGCCGTTCGTGTTCGATCCGGGCCAGGGTCTGCCGCTGTTCGACGGTGCGACGCTGCGCCGCAGCATTGAACTTGCGACCTACGTAGCGGTCAACGACTACGAGGCCAAGCTGGTGAGCGACAAGACGGGATGGTCCGAAGATGAAATCGCCAGCCGGGTCGACGCCCTCGTCATCACGCGTGGCGAGCACGGCGCGATCATCCGCCACAAGCAGGGCGCGGAGCAGATTCCGGTCGTGCCGGCCGAGCGTATCGCCGATCCGACCGGCTGCGGCGACGCCTTCCGGGGCGGNCTGCTGTACGGCATCGAGCATGGGCTCGACTGGGCAACCACCGGCCGCCTCGCGAGCCTGATGGGCTCGCTCAAGATCGCCCATCAAGGGCCCCAGACTTACGTACTGACGCGCGCCGAAATCGACGCACGCTTCGAGACTGCATTCGGTTACAGTCTCAAATGAATATTGTGGGAGAGCAAAGATGTTGACGAAAAAAACCCTCACGCTCGCGGCCATGCTGACGGCCACGCTGACCCTCGCCGGCTGCTTCACGGCACCCGGTTCGGCGGATGTCTATAGCGTCGGCCAGGCGCAGCGCGAACAGACGGTCCGCATGGGCACGGTCGAAAGCGTCCGCGCGGTGCGCATCCAGTCCGACGGCGGCGGCAGCGCGATCGGCACGCTCGGCGGCGGCGCACTCGGCGCGGTCGCGGGCAGCGCGATCGGCGGCGGCAAAGGCTCGATCCTGACGGCGATTGCCGGCGGCCTCGTCGGTGCGGTCGCGGGTAACGCGGTCGGCGAAAACCTCAGCACGGCGAACGGTGTCGAAATCACCGTGCGCCTCGACAACGGCGATCTGCGCTCGATCACGCAGGCAGCCAGCGGCGAAGCGTTCCGCGCCGGCGAGCGGGTACGCCTGCTGTCGAGCGGCGGCGTCACGCGCGTCACGCACTAACCGATATCCTCAGCACGCGGCGCAAGCCGCGGTCGAACGCATGTGCGAAGCCGCACATGCGTTTTTTTTCGTCCACGCTCGCGTCGGCGAGCTGATCGGCGCCCCATCGACGACGCGTGCGGACGAAAAAAATCCCGCCACCTGAGCCAGATGGCGGGACTGATTGAGTAGCGCTACTCAACCCACGGACACCACGTGAGTGTCCGGGTGATGCTGCTCAGCCGCGATTACGGACGGCTGCCGGTCGGGAACGGCCATGCTGCTGCCGGGTTGAGCGCGGTCTTCACGCCCGATGCCGGCGCAACCGATGCGGTCGACGCGGTCGTTGCCGGCGCAGCCTTCTTCACGACGGNCTTCTTCGGAGCAGCAGCCTTCTTCGCCGGTGCGGCAGCCTTCTTCGCAGGGGCAGCCTTCTTGGCGGGCGCNGCCTTCTTCGCAGCAGCCTTCTTCGCAGGCGCGGCCTTCTTNGCAGCAGCCTTCTTCGCCGGCGCAGCCTTCTTGGCAGCAGCCTTCTTCGCCGGTGCGGCCTTCTTCGCAGCAACCTTCTTCACTGCGACTTTCTTGGCTGCAACCTTCTTCGCNGCGGCCTTCTTAGCCGGTGCTGCCTTCTTTGCAGCAACCTTCTTCACCGCGACTTTCTTCGCTGCGACCTTCTTGGCTGCAACCTTCTTCGTTGCGACCTTCTTGGCTGCGACCTTCTTTGCAGCGGCCTTCTTCGCCGGTGCTGCCTTCTTCGCGGCAACCTTCTTCACCGCGACCTTCTTCGCAGCAACCTTCTTCACTGCGGCCTTCTTCGCCGGAGCGGCAGCCTTCTTCGCAACGGTCTTCTTGGCAGCAACCTTCTTAGCAGCCGGTTTCTTCTTGGCAGTAGCCATGTTGTTCTCCTTCAGGTTCAGATGAGAGTCAGTTCAAACTACACCCTTCGTCAAAACCCGCTTCCCGCGGACGCTGTTCAGGACGTGCGCTTCGAAGCGGGCTATTCATCGGCGTACGCAGATACCGCGCGCTTACGCTAATGAATACGGTATGGCGCGCGTGACCACTCGGCCTCGCGCGCCAAATCAAGTCGGTAGCCGGCGCACCTCGCGCCGCTACCCCTAATCGCTTGATCAAGCGGACCGCCACACGACCGTCCGCTTTTTCCGGAGGGAAGTTTGCCCATCCCACTGAAGGGTTCGCAAAGTGCCTGTCGTATCGTTGGGCCGTTAAGGCACCGGGCATGCTTTGCATCAGGCGTTCTTGCTCCTAAACCTTGGGCCGGGGCCGAGAGGCCACCGGCTGCTCCATCATGTAACGGGTTCGCTGCTGCGGGTTATTCCCAGGACAGCGCGCCCCCCGTCTGATACTCGATCACACGCGTCTCGAAGAAGTTGCGCTCCTTCTTCAGGTCGATCATCTCGCTCATCCACGGGAACGGGTTTTCCTCGTTCGGATACAGCGGGTCGAGGCCGATCTGCTGGCAACGGCGGTTGCTAATGAAGCGCAGATAGCTCTTGAACATCGACGCGTTCAAACCCAGCACGCCGCGCGGCATCGTGTCCTCGGCGTAGCGGTATTCGAGTTCGACAGCCTGCTTGAACAGCTCGCGGATCTCGGCGCGGAATTCGGCGGTCCAGAGATGCGGGTTCTCGAGCTTGATCTGGTTGATCAGGTCGATGCCGAAGTTGCAGTGCATCGACTCGTCGCGCAGGATGTACTGATATTGCTCTGCAGCACCCGTCATCTTGTTCTGGCGGCCGAGTGCGAGGATCTGCGTAAACCCGACATAGAAGAACAGGCCTTCCATGATGCAGGCGAACACGATCAGCGACTTCAGCAGCTTCTGATCCGCTTCGAGCGTGCCGGTCTTGAAGGCCGGGTCCGTCAGGGTATGAATGAACGGGATCAGGAATTCGTCCTTCGCGCGGATCGACGTGACCTCGTGGTACGCGTTGAAGATCTCGCCTTCGTCGAGACCGAGCGATTCGACGATGTATTGGTACGCGTGCGTGTGGATCGCTTCCTCGAACGCCTGGCGCAGCAGGAACTGCCGGCACTCGGGCGCCGTGATGTGGCGGTACGTGCCGAGCACGATGTTGTTCGCCGCGAGCGAATCGGCCGTCACGAAGAAACCGAGGTTGCGCTTCACGATGCGGCGCTCGTCCTCGGTCAGACCGTTCGGGTCCTTCCACAGTGCGATGTCGCGGGACATGTTGATTTCCTGCGGCATCCAGTGGTTCGCGCAACCGGCCAGATACTTTTCCCACGCCCACTTGTACTTGAACGGCACCAGCTGATTGACGTCAGTCTGGCCGTTGATGATGCGCTTGTCGGCGACATTGACCCGCGCTTCCGTACCGCCGGCGGGAACAGCCGATGCTTGCGGCGGCACCGCGAGATCGCCTTCGAAAATGTCACGGACCTGATGGGCGGCAGGCGTTGCAGCCTGCATTCCGACAGCCATCCCGGCGGAGGTGCGCATCGCGTTTTGCTGCGCTCCGCTCGCGGGGGTTACGGCAGTCTTCTCGTCATCCCAGTTGAGCATAAATTCTCACCATCAATTTAGAACGGTTTGTACCATCTTTTCCTGAGCGATAAAAGGGTTCGCTCACGAAAAATCCTTTTTTCGATTCGCGTTGCGACCTCGATACAACACTTTGAGCAACGCATCGTCGTTCATGCAGCGCGCGATGTGAGTCGCGCTTGTATCGCGAGGTGCGCTCGACGCATCGAACGCTGATCGAAACGCGACGTCGTCGGGGATGTTTCGATCGCTTGTCATTGCCTGCAACGCAGGTGTCGCGTTACAGATTCCTTATCATTTTTTTAGTTGAGAGCGGCGCACACTTCAACCTCGATCGGTCGTCGTGTGCGCCGCCCGAGCCTGCTTCTCAGGTCAGGCGCACTGCGTTACTGGCACGCTTCGCACTCGTCGAAGCCGGGGTCGCCCGGACGCATCGTGCACACCGGGCCGTCTGCTTCGACCGGCGCGAGCGCCGCTGCAGCGTTGCCCGCGCCCGACGACGCAGCGCCGCCTGCCGCACCGAAGCCGCCCGCCGCGCCTTGCGCGCCGCCGCTGCTCGAGCCGCCGCTGCTCGAGCCGCCGCTGCCTGCACCGCCCGTCGGCACTGCGTTCAGCGCGCCGTGTGCGACCGTCGACTTCTCGACGTGCGTCGCCGCCATCGTGCGGAGGTAGTAGGTCGTCTTCAGGCCGCGCAGCCATGCGAGCTTGTAGACCTCGTCGAGCTTCTTGCCCGATGCGCCGCCCATGTAGATGTTCAGCGACTGCGCCTGGTCGATCCACTTCTGGCGACGCGATGCCGCTTCGACCAGCCACGTCGGGTCGACCTCGAACGCGGTCGCGTAGATCGCGCGCAGGTCGGCCGGGATGCGGTCGATGCGCGACAGCATGCCGTCGAAGTACTTCAGGTCGGCGACCATCACTTCGTCCCACAGGCCGCGTTCCTTCAGGTCGCGGACGAGATACTCGTTCACCACCGTGAATTCGCCCGACAGGTTCGACTTCACGTACAGGTTCTGGAAGGTCGGCTCGATACAGGCCGACACGCCGATGATGTTCGAGATCGTCGCCGTCGGCGCGATCGCGACGCAGTTCGAGTTGCGCATGCCGTGCGTGGCGATCCGCGCACGCAGCGCCGTCCAGTCGAGCGATTCCGACGTGTCGACCTCGACGTAGCCGCCGCGCGCTTCGGCCAGCAGCTTCAGCGTGTCCTGCGGGAGGATGCCGCGATCCCACAGCGAGCCGCGGTAGCTCGAGTAGCGGCCGCGTTCTTCGGCCAGTTCGGTCGACGCGTGGTACGCGTAGTAGCAGACGGCTTCCATCGAACGATCGGCGAACTCGACTGCCTCTTGCGACGCGTACGGCGTACGCAGCAGGTGCAGGCAGTCCTGGAAGCCCATGATGCCCATCCCGACCGGGCGGTGCTTCAGGTTCGAGTTACGCGCCTTCGGCACCGCGTAGTAGTTGATGTCGATCACGTTGTCGAGCATGCGCATCGCGACGCTGATCGTGCGCTTCAGCTTGTCGTGGTCGAGCGCGTAGCTGCCGTCGGCCTGCTTCACCAGGTGGGCGACGAGGTTCACCGAGCCGAGGTTGCACACCGCGATTTCGGTGTCGCTCGTGTTCAGCGTGATTTCCGTGCACAGGTTCGACGAGTGGACGACGCCGACGTGCTGCTGCGGCGAGCGCACGTTGCACGGATCCTTGAACGTGATCCACGGGTGGCCCGTCTCGAACAGCATGCCGAGCATCTTGCGCCACAGTTGCGCCGCCGGGATCTTCTTGAACAGCTTGATCTCGCCGCGCGCGACCTTGTCTTCGTAAGCCGTGTAAGCCTTCTCGAAATCGGCGCCGAACTTGTCGTGCAGGTCCGGGCAGGTCGACGGCGAGAACAGCGTCCAGTCGCCGCCTTCCATCACGCGCTTCATGAACAGGTCGGGAATCCAGTTCGCCGTGTTCATGTCGTGCGTACGGCGACGGTCGTCACCGGTGTTCTTGCGCAGNTCCAGGAACTCCTCGATGTCGAGGTGCCACGATTCGAGGTACGCGCAGACCGCGCCCTTGCGCTTGCCGCCCTGGTTCACCGCGACGGCCGTGTCGTTCACGACCTTCAGGAACGGGACCACGCCTTGCGACTTGCCGTTCGTGCCCTTGATATGCGAGCCGAGGGCGCGCACGCGCGTCCAGTCGTTGCCGAGGCCGCCGGCGAACTTCGACAGCAGCGCGTTTTCCTTCAGCGCTTCATAGATGCCGTCGAGATCGTCCGCGACCGTCGTCAGGTAGCACGACGACAGCTGCGAGCGGTGCGTGCCCGAGTTGAACAGCGTCGGCGTCGAGCTCATGAAGTCGAAGCTCGACAGCACGTTGTAGAACTCGATCGCGCGCGTTTCGCGGTCGATCTCGTTCAGCGACAGGCCCATCGCGACGCGCATGAAGAATGCCTGCGGCATTTCGATGCGGGTGCCTTCGACGTGCAGGAAGTAGCGGTCGTACAGCGTCTGCAGGCCGAGGTAGCCGAACTGCAGGTCGCGGTTCGCGTCGAGCGCTTCGCCGAGGCGCTTCAGGTCGAACTGCAGCAGCTTGTCGTCGAGCAGGCCGGCGTCGACGCCGCGCTTCAGGAACTGCGGGAAGTATTCGGCGTAGCGGGTCGACATCTCGGCCTGCACGACTTCCTCGCCGAGGATCTCGCGACGGATCGTGTGCAGCAGGATGCGGGCCGTGACCTGGCTGTACGCCGGGTCCTTTTCGATCATCGTGCGCGCAGCGAGGATCGCCGAGTCGTAGACCTGGCTCATCGGCACGCCGTCGTACAGGTTCTTCACCGTCTCCGCGACGATCGGGTCAGGGTTAACCGCAGCACCGAGGCCGTCGCATGCCGACACGATCAGCGCGCGCAGCGCGTTCTGGTCGAGCGGGCGCGTGACGCCGTTGTCGACCACGTTGATGCCGGTGGCCGACTCGCCGCCCGCTGCCGCCGCTTCCTCGCCCGCATGCTGGCGCTCGAGGTGACGCTTCTCGCGATACAGCACGTACGCACGCGCGACGTTGTGCTCGCCGCCGCGCATCAGCGCGAGTTCGACCTGNTCCTGNATGTCTTCGATATGGAACGTACCGCCGTTCGGGCGGCTGCGCACNAGNGCGCGAACGACGTTGTGCGTCAGTTGTTCGACCTGCTCGCGTACGCGCGCCGANGCCGCGCCCTGCCCGCCATTGACGGCCAGGAAAGCCTTGGTCACCGCGATCGCGATCTTCGAAGGTTCGAACGACACCACGCTGCCGTTGCGGCGGATCACCTTGTAGTCGGCGAACGTGGCCTGCGGCGCGAGCGCCTTCGCGCCCTGTTCGGTCCCGCCGAGCGGACGGCTCGAGGCGCTCTCGTACTGGGACGTCGCGTTGTCGGTGGTTTGCATGTGCAAAGCTCCTGGTGTTGGATGGTGCGGAGAGAACCGCGGATTAAAACGAACGCTGCGCAATGCGGTGCGCGAGCGGTAAGAGGCGAGCGATGCGCCGGGGAAGCCGGTTCGGTCGATGCGCGACAACCCAGCCGGTCGTGTGCTTCGTCATGTATACCCTGCCCCGTCGATGTTCGCTGCGCTGATCGCGACGCCCGGACCGCCCGGCCTGACGCGCCGCCCTGAGAACCCTGTCCGCCGGCGTTGCCCGCCGGCCGGTGCCGCTCGGGTTTTCCCCTGCGACACACACTATATCTAGTACAGAACTACTCAACTGGCACCAAGTATAGTGGACATTCGGAGGACGTCCAAACGGATAATTTGCGATAGAGGTCTTGACATCGCTCACGCGCAGACACGGCAAGGCATTGATCGGAGAAAAAACTTTCTCCGATCAAAAAACCCCGCGATCAGTGCTGACGGAAAGGAAAGTATTCGGCGGAAAAACCGGCATCGCTCGCGAAGCGTTGCCAATCGAAATGCGGGCCCGGGTCGGTCTTGCGGCCCGGCGCGACGTCCGAGTGCCCCGCGAACGCGTCGACCGGGTAGCGCGCGGCGAGCGCGCGGGAGAGCGCGGCGAGCACCGCGTATTGGGCATCGTCGAACGGCACGTCGTCCGCGCCCTCGAGCTCGATGCCGATCGAGAAGTCGTTGCAGCGCGCGCGGCCGAAGAACTCGGACGAGCCTGCATGCCATGCGCGCTCGTCGCACGACACGAACTGCACGAGCTCGCCGCCGCGGCGGATCAGGAAATGGGCGGACACGCGCACGCCGCGCAGGTGGCTCTGGTAATAGGGGTGCGCATCGCAGTCGAGGCGATTCAGGAACAGCGCCTCGATCGCGTCGCCACCGAATTCGCCGGGCGGCAGGCTGATGTTGTGAACGATCACGAGNGTCGGCACCGCTCCCGCGGGCCGCNCCTCGAAGTTCGGCGACGGCGCATGNCGCGCTTCGCGCACCCAGCCGTTCGCGTCGACCGACAACACCGCCGCGTCGCTCATCGTGCGTCGCGACCGTTCACGCGCGCGGCGTGGCGCTGCGCATGCTCGGCGCTGCAGAAGTATTCGCCGCTCGCGGCAATCGCGTCGCCCTTCGGCGCATGCACGCCGCATTCGGCGCAGCGCACCATCGGCTCGGGCAGCGACCGCGCGTCGCCGTTCGGGCGCGCGGCACCCGCACTGGCGCCAGCGCCGGGCGCCCCGTCGTAACCGGCGCCGCGGCCGGCGCGCGCCTGCGCCTGTTCCTGCGCGTGACGCAGCTTGCGCGCGAGCCACGAACCCGCGAAGAAGAGAAGAATCAGGAGAAGAATCTGTCGCATCGGAAACCTGCGGTCAAACCACGGAGCGGTGCAGCAGCACCTCGAAAACAAACCGGCTGCCGACGTACGCGAGCAACAGCGCGGCGAACGACACGAGCACCCAGCGCGCGGCGCCGCGCCCGCGCCAGCCCGACGTCTTGCGGGCCACCAGCAGGCCGCCGAACATCAGCCACGACAGGATCGCGAACACCGTCTTGTGGTCGAGCCGCAGNGCGCGCGCATCGACCTGCTCGCTGAACAGGATGCCCGACGCGAGCGTCAGCGTCAGCAGCACGAAGCCGGCNCCGATCAGGCGGAACAGCAGCTTCTCGAGCGTGAGCAGCGGCGGCAGCGTTTCGAGCCAGCTCGCGATCCAGCCGGTCGAGCCGTCGCGCCCGCCGCTACGCAGCGACTGCAGGCGCCGCTCGACCATCAGCATCAGGACCGCGTGCAGCGCGGCGATCGCGAAGAGGCCGTACGCGATGTTCGCGATCAGGAAGTGCAGCTTGAACAGCGGTGCCGCGGCATAAGGCAGCACCCGCACGCCGCCGAACACGAGCGGCAGCAGCGACGCGCCGCACGCGAGCGGCAGCACCAGCAGGCGCAGGCTGTCGAGCGGGAAGAAAAAGCTCTCGATCCAGTAGATGCCNGCGCCGAGCCAGAACATCGCGGACAGCGCGAACGCGAAGCCGAACACCATCGCGTCGTTCGGAAAGATGGTCATGTGNAGCAGCACGCCGTGCGCGAGCAGNGCGGCGAACAGCAGCGCGCGGCCGGCCCCGCTCATCCCGGACGCGGCGGACGCGGGAACCGGCACGGCCGGCACGCTCGCGACGAGCGGCGTCGCGCCCTGACGGTGCGTACGCCAGCCTGCGACGGCGAGGCCGCCGTACAGGAATGCGGTGAGGGCATACAGTACAATATCCATGTTCGAAGTTTACACTAGGCCCCCTTCCCGCGACGGCTCCCTTTTGTTCGGTTCCGCCGCGCCTTCGGGCCCCACTGTCCAACGCTCCCCATGCTCGACAATCTCACTCAACGGATGGCGCGCGTCGTCAAGACGCTGCGCGGCGAAGCCCGGCTCACCGAGGCGAACACGCAGGAGATGCTCCGCGAGGTGCGTCTCGCGCTGCTGGAAGCCGACGTGTCGCTGCCGGTCGTCCGCGAATTCATCGCCAAGGTCAAGGAAAAGGCGCTCGGCGAAGAAGTGATCAGCAGCCTGTCGCCGGGCCAGGCGCTCGTCGGCGTGGTCCAGAAGGAACTGACCGCCGTGATCGGCGGCGACTACGAAGGCAAGGCCGCCGAGCTGAACCTCGCGGTCACGCCGCCCGCCGTGATCCTGATGGCCGGCCTGCAGGGCGCCGGCAAGACCACGACCGTCGGCAAGCTCGCGAAGCTGCTGCGCGAGAAGTACAAGAAGAAGGTGCTGACCGTGTCGTGCGACGTGTATCGCCCGGCCGCGATCATGCAGCTGAAAACGGTGACCGAGCAGGTCGGCGCCGACTTCTTCCCGTCCACGCCGGACCAGAAGCCCGTCGACATCGCGCTCGCCGCCGTCGACTGGGCGAAGCGCCACTACCATGACGTGCTGCTCGTCGACACGGCCGGCCGCCTCGGCATCGACGAGGCGATGATGCAGGAAATCGCCGCGCTGCACGGCACGCTGAAGCCGGCCGAAACGCTGTTCGTCGTCGACGCGATGCTCGGCCAGGACGCGGTCAACACCGCGAAGGCGTTCAACGACACGCTGCCGCTCACCGGCGTCGTGCTGACCAAGCTCGACGGCGATTCGCGCGGCGGCGCCGCGCTGTCGGTGCGCCACGTCACGGGCAAGCCGATCAAGTTCGTCGGCGTCGCCGAGAAGCTCGACGGCCTCGAGGTGTTCCACCCCGACCGGATGGCGAACCGGATCCTCGGCATGGGCGACATCCTCGCGCTCGTCGAGGAAGCGCAGCGCGGCGTCGATGTCCAGGCCGCGCAGAAGCTCGCCGACAAGGTCAAGAAAGGCGGCGACTTCGACCTGAACGATTTCCGCGCGCAGATCTCGCAGATGAAGAACATGGGCGGCCTGTCGTCGCTGATGGACAAACTCCCCGCGCAGTTCCAGCAGGCGGCGGCCGGCGCCGACATGGGTCAGGCCGAAAAGTCGATCCGCCGGATGGAAGGCATCATCAGCTCGATGACGCCCGCCGAGCGCGCGAAACCCGAAATCATCAAGGCGACGCGCAAGCGCCGCATCGCAGCCGGCGCGGGCGTGCCGGTGCAGGAAGTCAACCGGATGCTGAACCAGTACGACCAGATGCGTACGATGATGAAGAAGCTGAAGGGCGGCAACATGCAGAAGATGATGCGCGGCCTGAAGGGCATGATGCCCGGCATGCGCTGATTTCGTCCGTCGGCCGGCGCGCGGGTTTTTGCCGTAGCGCGCGCCTGCCGTTCTGCTTCATCCTTATTTGTATACCGACTGCCCGCCAGAACACATGAACCGCGAAGAAGCCCTCCACATTTTCGACCACTCCGAAGAGATCGTCTCGGCCGACGCCGTCAACGCGTCGATCTCGAAGATGGCCGACGCGATCCGCGCCGAAATCGGCGACGCGTTCCCGCTCGTTCTCTCGGTGATGGGCGGCGCCGCGGTGTTTACCGGGATGCTGCTGCCGCATCTCGATTTCCCGCTCGAATTCGACTACATCCACCTGACCCGCTACCGCAACACGACGCAGGGCAGCCCGGAGATGCACTGGCGCGTCGCGCCGCGCGAATCGGTGAAGGACCGCATCGTGCTCGTACTCGACGACATCCTCGACGAAGGCGAGACGATGGCCGCGATCCGCGACCGCATCCTCGACATGGGCGCGCAGCGCTTCATGTCGGCCGTGCTGTGCGAGAAGACGCTCGCGAAGGCGAAACCGCTGCACCCCGACTTCTGCGGCTTCTCGGTGCCGGACCGCTACGTGTTCGGCTGCGGGATGGACGCGAAGGGCTACTGGCGCAACCTGCCGACGATCCGCGCGCTGACCGCGAACGTCTGATCGCCGCCCGGCCTGCTATATAAATGGAAAGCGGCGCTCCGGTTGCCCGGAGCGCCGCTTTTTTTCGTGCGTGCCGCCTGCGTTATAACTGGTGCACGAACGCGCGGATGCCGGCCAGCAGCATCTCGACCGAGATCGCGACCAGCACGAGACCCATTAGCCGCTCGAACGCGGCGACCGTCCGCTCGCCGAGCCACTGCTGAATCCGCTCGGCCAGCACCAGCGTGATCGCGCAGACGATCATCGTGACCGTCAGCGCGCCGACCCACTCGAGCATCTTGCCGGGCGCCTGCGACGTCATCAGCATCACCGTCGCGAGCGCGGACGGCCCAGCCAGCGCCGGAATCGCGAGCGGGACGATGAACGGCTCGCCGCCCGCGCGCGGATCGCTGCCGAGCGCGCCGTCCGGATGCGGGAAGATCATCCGCAGCGCGATCAGGAACAGCACGATCCCGCCGCCGAGCCGCAGCGACAGGTCGGTGAGGCTCATCATCCTCAGGAAGCGGTCGCCGACCAGCATGAAGAACAGCAGGATCACGAACGCGATCCCCACTTCGCGCAGGATCAGCTTCACGCGCCGCTCGCGCGGCACATCCCGCATCGCCGAAATGAACAGCGGGATGTTGCCGAGCGGATCCGTGATCAGCACGAGGAGCACGGTGGCCGACAGGAACGTGTATTCCATCGTGTCGCCCGGTCGCCGCGCTTAGTGCGCGAGCGCGGCGCGGATCTTCTCCGCGACCGCCGCCGCGGCCGTGTCGGCCGGCAGCAGCGTCGCTTCGGCATCGCGGCGGCCCTGGTACTCGATCTTGCCTTCCTTCAGGCCGCGCTCGCCGATCACCAGACGATGCGGCACGCCGATCAGCTCCCAGTCGGCGAACATCACGCCCGGGCGCTCGCCGCGATCGTCGAGGATCACGTCGATACCGGCCGCGACGAGTTCCGCGTACAGCTTGTCGGCCGTCTCGCGCACCATGTCGCTGCGGTCATAGCCCATCGGGCACAGCACGACCTCGAACGGTGCGATCGACTCGGGCCAGATGATCCCCTTGTCGTCGAAGTTCTGTTCGATCGCCGCGCCGAGAATGCGCGTGATGCCGACGCCGTAGCAGCCCATCAGCATCGGCTGCGGCTTGCCCGACTCGTCGAGGAACGTCGCGCCCATCGCTTCCGAGTACTTGGTGCCGAGCTGGAACACATGGCCGACTTCGATGCCGCGGCAGATGTCGATCGCGCCCTTGCCGTCCGGCGACGGGTCGCCCTTCTTCACGTTGCGCACGTCGGCGACTTCCGGCTCCGGCAGGTCNCGNCCCCAGTTCACGCCGGCGATGTGATAGTCGACCTCGTTCGCGCCGACGACGAAGTCGCTCATGTTCGCGACCGTGCGGTCCGCGATCACCTTCACGGGCTTCTTCGTGCCGACCGGGCCGAGGTAGCCCGGCGGTGTGCCGAACCACTCGACGATTTCCTGCTCGGTCGCGAAGCGGTGGTTCTTCAGGCCCGGCAGCTTCGACACCTTGATCTCGTTCAGGTCGTGATCGCCGCGCAGCATCACGAGCCAGATNGTCGGCTCGGCGCCTTCGTTGTCGGTCGCGAGCACGATCGACTTGATCGTGCGCTCGAGCGGGATCGACAGCAGTTCGGCNACGGCCTCGCACTTCGCCTTGCCGGGCGTCGCGACCTTTTCCATCGCTTCGGCGGGCGCCGCGCGCTCGGCAATCAGCGNCAGCGCTTCGGCCGCCTCGACGTTCGCCGCGAATTCGGACGTCGGGCAGTAGGCGATCGCGTCCTCGCCGGTGTCGGCGATCACGTGGAACTCGTGCGAGAAGTTGCCGCCGATCGAGCCGCTGTCGGCCGCCACCGCGCGAAACTCGAGGCCGAGGCGCGTGAAGATGCGCACGTACGCGTCGTACATCTTGCGATACGACTCGTTCAGGCCGGCCGCATCCTTGTCGAACGAATACGCGTCCTTCATGATGAATTCGCGGCCGCGCATCACGCCGAAGCGCGGNCGGATCTCGTCGCGGAACTTCGTCTGGATCTGGTAGAAATTCACCGGCATCTGCCGGTAGCTCTTGATCTGGTTGCGCGCGATGTCGGTGACGACTTCCTCGTGCGTCGGCCCGATCACGAAATCGTTGTCCTTGCGGTCCTTGAAGCGCAGCAGCTCGGGGCCGTACTGCTCCCAGCGGCCCGACTCCTGCCACAGCTCGGCCGGCTGCACGGCCGGCATCAGCAGCTCGATGGCGCCCGCCCGGTTCATTTCCTCGCGCACGATCGCCTCGACCTTGCGAATCGAACGCAGGCCGACCGGCAGGTAGTTGTAGATGCCGCCGGCGACGCGACGGATCATGCCGGCGCGGACCATCAGCTTGTGGCTGACGATCTCTGCGTCGGCGGGTGCCTCTTTCAGGGTGCCGATAAAGAAACGGGAAGCTTTCATGCGGACGGTTCCAAAAACGGCGCCCCCAGGCGGGGCGCCCGAAAAAGTTTCAAGGTGAAAAAGCTGCGCGCGGCGAACAACGAGGGACGACGATGGCGCAGACGACGTAGCAGACTAATCAGGGACAATTCAGCCGGTGTACCCCGCGCGGATTCGCTCCGTCACGGTGCGCAGCGCCCGTTATCTGTTTATAATCAAAGCAATTTTAAAGGATTCGAAGGTGGTTGTATGCTGGATCGTGAAGGCTTTCGCCCGAACGTCGGCATCATCCTCTTGAACGCGCGCAACGAGGTGTTTTGGGGCAAGCGGCTCCGCGAGCATTCCTGGCAGTTTCCTCAAGGTGGGATCAAGTACGGCGAGACCCCCATGCAGGCGATGTACCGGGAACTGCACGAGGAAACGGGCCTGCATCCGGAACACGTCAAGATAATCGGCCGCACTCGCGACTGGTTGCGTTACGAGGTGCCTGACAAGTTCATCAAACGCGAAGTACGCGGTCATTACCGCGGCCAGAAGCAGATCTGGTTCCTGCTGCGGATGGTCGGACGCGATTGCGACATTTGCTTGCGCGCGACCGACCACCCGGAGTTCGATGCGTGGCGCTGGAACGAGTACTGGGTGCCGCTCGATGCGGTGATCGAGTTCAAGCGGGATGTCTATCAGTTGGCGCTGACGGAACTGTCGCGCTTCCTGCGCCGCCCGGCGCAGCGAGCCGAGAAGCCGCGCGGGCCGCGTGTGTCGCGCTATCCGCGCGTCATTGGCGCACAGGCCCAGACGCTGACGATTGTCGACACATCGGTAGTCTGTTCGGAGATCGAAGTGGAAGCGAGCACGCTCGACGAGATGCCGCCCCACGTGATCGTCGGCAAATGACGAGTCGGACTGCATGACCGGGCGCGACCTTGGTGTCGCGCCCTTTTTTTACGAGGAATGCATATTGAAAGCGATTGCTCTCGCGCTCGCATCGATCGCCGCGATGGCCGCCCTGGCCGGCTGCGCGAACTCGAAAGCGCCGTCCAACAAGGACGACAGCGAGTTCGTGTACCTGCTCGATCGTCAGGGAACCTGGAAGGAAAACGCCGTCGACACGCTGCCGCCGCTGCCGCAAACGGGCGATCTGCTGCCGTTCAACGTGTCGCAGAACACGCCGCTCAAGTTCTTCGTCGATGCGAAATCGCTCGAGGTCGGCACCGACGGCGTCGTGCGCTACGCGGTCGTCGTCACGAGCCCGGCCGGTGCACGCAACGTGAACTACGAAGGCATCCGCTGCGACACCTACGAATGGCGCCAGTACGCCGGCCTGAACTCCGACCACAACGGCTGGGATCGCACGGTGGAAAACGACTGGCGGCGCATCGAGAACGGTGAGCTCAACGCCTACCACTCCGCGCTCTACCAGGACTACTTCTGCTCGAACAAGATGCCGCAGGGCTCGACCCGGCAGATTCTCGAAAACATCCGGTTCCACCGCACCGCGATGACGCAGTTGCGCTGACGGCACGCGATGCGGGCCGCCCGCATCGTCCGCCGCACAAAAAAGCCCGCATCGCGCGGGCTTTTTCATTTGAACGACGAAACCCGGCCGGCGATTACACCAGCACGAGGTTGTCGCGATGAATCAGTTCGGGCTCCAGCATGTAGCCGAGCACGGTCTCGATCTCGCCGCTCGGCTTGCGGTGAATCAGCTTCGTTTCCGCGCTGCTGTAGTTCGTGAGCCCGCGCGCCACCTCGCGCCCGTCCGGGCCGACGCACGCGATCACTTCGCCGCGCGCGAACGCGCCCTGCACGTCGATCACGCCGATCGGCAGCAGGCTCTTGCCGCCGGCCGTGAGCTTCTCGACCGCGCCCGCATCGATCACGACGTGGCCGCGCACCTGCAGATGGTCGGCCATCCATTGCTTGCGTGCCGCCATCCGCGCGGTACGTGCGATCAGTTGCGTGCCGATCGCCTCGCCGGCCGCCAGACGGACGAGCACGTCGGCCTCGCGGCCACTCGCGATCACGGTATTCGCGCCGCTGTGGGCCGCCCGCTTCGCCGCGAGGATCTTCGTCAGCATCCCGCCGCGGCCGAGACTCGAACCGGCCCCGCCCGCCATCGCCTCGAGCTCCGGTGCGCCCGCATTGGCCTCGCCGACGAGCGTCGCGTTCGGGTCCTTGCGCGGATCGGCCGTGAACAGCCCCGACTGGTCGGTGAGGATGATCAGCGCATCGCCTTCGATCAGATTCGCGACGAGTGCGCCGAGCGTGTCGTTGTCGCCGAACTTGATTTCGTCGGTGACGACCGTGTCGTTCTCGTTGATGATCGGCACGACGCCGAGCCGCAGCAGCGTGAGCAGCGTCGAACGCGCGTTCAGGTAGCGCTCACGATCCGCCAGATCGGCGTGCGTGAGCAGAATCTGCGCGGTGCGGATGCCGTGCTCGGTGAAGCGGCTCTCGTAGACTTGCGCGAGCCCCATCTGCCCGACCGCGGCGGCGGCCTGCAGCTCGTCGATTTCCCGCGGCCGCTTGCTCCAGCCGAGCCGCTGCATGCCTTCGGCAATCGCGCCCGAGCTGACGAGCACGACTTCCTTGCCCTGCGCACGCAGCGCCGCGATCTGGGCTGCCCAGCGGCCGATTGCAGCATGATCGAGCCCCTTGCCGTCGTTGGTCACGAGGCTCGAGCCCACTTTCACCACCAATCGCTTCGAATCCGCGATGATCGAACGCATCCTGCACTGTCTCCTGTATCTGATGCCTGCCCGG
>Ga0058696_1000088_pt1 | contig 35962 bp, 31 predicted proteins | sample AgamicMgSfrz_FD_55077 | JGI IMG/M metagenome (GOLD analysis project Ga0058696, IMG submission 55077) | Agave microbial communities from Guanajuato, Mexico - Mg.Sf.rz | ecosystem: Host-associated > Plants > Phyllosphere > Phylloplane/Leaf | place: Guanajuato, Mexico | collected 2012-05-30 | reverse complement strand
CAGCAGATAAAAATGACAAAGAAAATGATATAGACTTAGATGCCATTGATTTAAGCTTACTAGATGACTAGTTTTATATGAATAAACAAAGAATCCCCTTCCACCAAGGGGATTCTTGCGCTTTTTTATAGACCTTCAGGTATAACTCCTGAAGGTCTTTACTATTATTAAGGCTTAAGGCATTGAAATACACTCTGGATCCTCTTTCTTAGCTAATTACCCCGTTCTATTTTGTATCAATTGATCCTTTTATGAGGATTTAAGCACCATATTTTCATGTAAATCGTTCATAAACAGGCTTATTTATGTAAATGTACATATATTTATGTGGATAACTATATAAATGACAACGCTTTATACGTACTTATACGTAAATATCAACCTAAATGTGGATAACTAGTACATAACTTTTATGTCATTTTACCAATGATTAGCATTAAATAATGTCGTAAATAACAAGTAAATCTATAGTTTACGATCAAAGCAATAATTTAGGAATGTAAAAATACGTAAACATAAAATTATATTTACATAGCTTTATTTGGAAATCACATAACATTTACATAAATAAACGTAAAAGTCGTATGCATATACAAAAAACAAATCCTGTAAATGACACGTAAAAACACAAACAATGTAAAACGTACGTATTAATTTACGTAAACAAACAAACATCATATAAAAATTACGTCAATATTATGTAAGTATATACGTAAATATAATATACCTTATGTAAATGTGTTTTATATTTATGAATAAGATAAATCGTAAACAGTTTGTAAGGGAGGAATTTATGTAAATCCGAAATCGAGTTTACGTAAATAGATTGGTTTATCCATGACTCGAAGTATGCATTTATTATAAACGTTATGTACGAATTACGTAAATATAAATTGCAAGCTAATACATTTTCTTCGTAAGCAACTCGTAAATATACTGTTTACGACAAGAGTTGAATTTCTGAAGAGTTAGTTATCGTAAATATTACATATATTTACGTGGTTAAAACGGGTAAGTTAGTTTCCGAGTTTTATAAATATACGATCGTTAACGTAAATACAACGTTGTGATTATATTGATTTATACAGGGTTATTTCGTAAATGAATCGTAAAAATACCGTTTACAAGCTTTGATTTTTTTAGAAACTAAGTGTAAAATCAAAGAAAGTGGTTTTTGAGCAACTGGAGGTGAGCAAGGTGGAAGATAAACATCAACGAGAAGAATTGAAGGAATTACTATTAGAAGAATTCCAATATGACCAAATATACAATCTAGCTTTATCACATACTTCGGAGGAGGATATTTGGACGGATTCGATCCTTTCGATTAATCCTGATACTCATTATGTAGCAATCAAAGCTAGCGAATTTATAGGTAGGGATGATGCCACTATAAGGCATTATTTACGGAGTGAACTTTCTGATATATATATTAAACCGCAAAAGCATGGCAGGTATTACCGCCTGAATTACATAACTATATTTCGGATACACCTTATTTCTTTATTAATGGAAAAGGTAGGGATGACAACAAACCAGCTGTTGGTTGAACTAGGAGCTGAGCCTACATTTGAATCAAACAGAAAGAGTTCAAATGATGCTTTGCTTGAGCAAATTTCTAATTTTAAAGAGGCAGTTAATTATTTATATAACAGCAATATGAATTATCAGAACTTGCTGCTAGAAATCCTAGCGATGGATCGTTCTGTTAATCAACTTAAATATGAAATTACCCAGCTTGAAAGGGATATGAGTGAAAGTAATCAGGAAATTAAGCAATTAGAATCAGCTGCATATCAAGATTATTTACTAGACCGCCAGAATCATATTATGGTGGCTTCATTAAGGAAAAAACAAAAGAGTTCAATATTTTCCTTATTTAAAAAGGAAACAGAAGGTGAGCCTCTGATTACTGATGAGGTAGATAAACAGCTGAAGGAAAAACGATTGGATGCTATCAAGGAACAGATAGCTCAACTTAAATCGGATATCCAAGCATACAGCGAAAAAAGAGGATCTTTAGTTCAGAAATTAACGGAAGATGAAAAGAAATTATTAGTACTTACAGAGCAGCAAAAGTATATGCTTTCAGACAGCAACAGCGGCAGAATGATAGAGGCGGCAGCTGATTTTGAAACGGTTGAGTAACTTTTTGTTCTGTTTGATTAGAGAACCCAGACATATTACATAAAGAGAGGAGTCTTTGTCCTTCTTTATGCAATGCTGGGTTTTTTATATTCTTTTTTCTATACTATTACTTGAAATATTCGTTTATAACCTAACTCGTACATTTTTTTACAAAAAGGACATATGTCCTTTCTAACTTTTTCGTTTTTTACTTTAATGGAGAGAGAAGGGTGGAAGGATATAATGAAGGGTGTTCTTTTTGCTATACTTGGCGGTGTATGTATAACGGTTCAGAATATAGCTAATGCCCATATTCGAAATGATATTGGAATATGGCAAACAGCAACGTTAACACAGCTTTCGGGCTTTTTACTAGCTTTGGTAATTCTCTATATTTCTAGAGATATAAAATGGGGAATCCTAGGAAATGTTAAGCCTATCTATTGGTTTGGAGGAGCTTTTGCAGCGATTATCCTGTTTAGCAATATGGAAGCTATCCAGCACATTGGTGTTACATTTACTGTTTCATTTGTGCTAATTTCACAGCTGTTACTGACTTTTATAATTGACGTAAATGGTTGGTTTGGAATGGAAAAGCGCAAATTAAAGGTTACTGATTTTATAGGAATTACGATGATGATAGGTGGAGTATTATTATTAAAACTGTGACTGGCGGGAGACAGAATGAAGGTAATCAAGGATGAGGTAAAGCTAAATTCCTTTTTGGAGCAATATGGGCTAATTAATATCTTTAATGGGCATATAAAACAGCATGCTGTTTTATGTGAATTCGAGCAGGGTGAGACAATTTGCACACAGGGAGAGTCAGCAAGTTCTCTTTATGTACTCGTAAGTGGCAAAATCAAAGTATATACAACATCAGTGGATGGAAAAATTTTAATATTGTCGTTTAAACACCCCCTCGAAATTATAGGAGATGTAGAGTTCGTTAATGGTGCGGAACTTCTCAATACTGTGGAGGCTGTGTCCGATAAAGTAATGATGGTTGGTATCAGCTATGAATGGTTAAAAAAATTTGGCTATAATGACGCCGACTTTCTTCAGTTTTTGCTTGAAATTATTTCTCTAAAATTTTACAGAAAATCAACAACTATGAGTTTTAATCTAATGTACCCAGTTGAAGTCAGACTTGCCAGCTATTTACTATCCGTTTCAACCATTAAGGAACATGGAGTAAGTGAAAGACTCGATTGGCTTGATTTAAAAGATGTAGCTAATTTCATTGGCACTAGCTACCGACATGTGAATCGGGTAATAAAGCAATTCTGTGTAGAAGGGCTAATAGAAAAGAAGAATGGTGTTATTACTATTAATGACAGACCAGGACTTATGAAGATGGCAAAGGACAATATATATGAACAATAAGGAGGAGAACCATGCTGGGGATTTTGTTGGCTATTATGGCAGGAGCGCTTGTTGGGGTTCAGAATATCTTTAACAATAAAGTGATGGTGAAAGCAGGATCATGGACAACCACTACACTAGTACTTGGAATGGGCTTTTTTGCATCCTTCGCCATTGGTTTAGCAGCAGAAGGAAAAAGGCTGTTTGTTATTACGAATATGGAGCCGTGGTATTTGTTTAGCGGTTTTATCGGTGTGGGAGTGGTTTATTGTATAACTAAAGGGGTTAAGCTGCTTGGACCAACATACGCTATTGCAATAGTGATGTTTGCACAGCTTGGATTTGCGTTGCTATCTGATACATTTGGCTGGTTTGGCACAGAGCCGATCCCATTCACTTTAAAACAGAAGGTGGGGGTATTCATTATAATCGGCGGTATTTTAATGTTTAAATTAGGAAACAGAGAGGAACGTAAGGTTACCACGCTGTTAAAGAAAGCAAGCTAAAGGGCATAGTAGCCTGTTAGCTTGCTTTTTTTTACACAAAAGTTTAATAGTTTTCTTGCAATGTATGTTTCTTTGAAAAAGTTTCTTCGATTAATGCCAATAAATGTGTGGAAGCTTTACCGGTTAAATTATTTGTCCTTTTTAACAATCCGATTACTGGAGCTGCTTCAATCCCATTAACATCCAAAACCTTTGTGCCAGGAAAGGGGAAGGAATGGGCTGTTCGGGTAAATAGGGATACGCCCAAGCCTGCCTGCACATAGTGTTTGTGAGCCATACTGCTTGAAATCTCAAGTTTTTTATAATTGGTACCGATTTTTTCGACTATTGTTTGTTCAATTTTTATTCTTATAGGGCAATTATGTGGTGTAAATAGAATGGTTTCCTCCTCTAAATCCTCCACTTCAGCTATTTTTTTTGCCGAGAGCGGATGCGATTCAGGAACAAGCAGCACGATATCATCATAATATAAAGGTTTGAAAACATTCTCCATGGAAACTTCCGGTGCTCCGCAAATCGCAAAATCAATCTCGTCTTGGTAAAGCATTGTACTCAACGTATTGGCATCCGCGACATGAAGGGAGATTTCCACTTTCGGAAACTTTTCAATAAAATCAGCGATAATCGCTGGAAGTTCTAAACTCGCAGTAGGCTCGGAAACTCCAATGCGAATTAAGCCTGCAATACCTCCCTCCAAGTCTTGCAATGTTTTATCAAGACGATCATATTCCCTTAACAAGGCGTTGGCTCGTTCATAAAACAGCCGTCCAGCTTCTGTCATTTTTAATGATTTACCACGTTCCAGCAATTTTTCTCCAACTTCTTCTTCCAGATGTTTAATATGAAGAGTTATAGTTGGCTGTGAATAATTTAATGCTTCCGCAGCCTTTAAAAAGTTCCCATATTTTACAATAGTCGTGAATGTACGAATTGCACGAATCTCCATGTTAAACACCTCTTTGGTTTTAATTTAGTAATTCTAAATTGCAGCATTAATTTTACTGATTATACTTTCTGAATTATTTGCTTTATTATAATCTATATTATCAACTAATCCAAGTGGTTTAGAAGGAATTTCGAAAGGGGAAGTAAAATGCCGACAATTACAATTGTAGCTGGTGGGAATTCTGTGTACTCTCGTTTAACAGGAATATTGAATTATACACAGGAATTTTTGAAAAGGGAAAGTATTGACGTTGAAATTATCCAGGTTCATCAGCTCCCAAGCGAAGCATTAATCAAGGCCGATTTCAATAATGAGAAAATTCAAGAGGTAAATAAATGGGTTGATAAAAGTGTTGGTGTCATCTTCCTTACACCAGTATATAAGGCAGCGTACTCAGGAATTCTTAAAACATATATTGATCTTCTGCCGCAGAAGGCATTAAAAGATAAGGTAGTGCTGCCACTTGCATTAGGAGGGACATATGGCCACTTATTGGTGATTGATTATGTTCTTAAGCCAGTTCTTATCAATTTAGGAACGACTAATATAAATAGTGGTGTATATATCCAGGATACTCAAGTAACAAAACAGGAGGATAATTCTTATACACTGGCAGACGAAACAAAATTAAGATTAAATGAATCTTTATCCCATTTTGTAAAATCAATCGCGAGGTGAAAAACATGGCATTCAAATTAAGCATTCTTGATCAGAGTCCAGTCGGTGAAGGCGAAACAGCTGAACAGGGGCTCCAAAATACAGTAAAGCTTGCTCAGGTTGCCGATCAGTTAGGCTATCATCGTTTTTGGGTTTCAGAACATCATAATAACGGTCAATTAGCCGGCTCTGCACCGGAAAGCTTAATCGGCTTTCTGCTGGCATCAACTAAAAATATACGTATCGGTTCTGGCGGCGTAATGCTGCAGCATTACAGTCCATATAAAGTCGCCGAAGTGTTTCATGTCCTCTCATCGCTGGCACCCGACAGAGTCGATCTTGGTGTGGGTAAAGCACCAGGAGGACTTAACTTATCTACACAGGCACTGCAGCAAGACAAAGTAGAAACCCAAAAGTCTTTTGAAGAAAAACTGGCTGATCTAAAAGACTATATTTACCCAAAGGGGGATGATATAGACTTAGTGGCTGCCCCTGCTCCCAAAGTGAAACCAGATCTCTTTTTACTAGGAGGGAGTGCGGAAAGTGCAGAGCTGGCTGCAAGGCTCGGGATATCCTTTGTTTTTGCTTACTTTATAAATGGAGAGGAAAGTGTTCTAAAAGAAGCAAGAGAAAGGTTCAAGCAGTTTTCGCTGGCTGATGGAGGGCGATTTTTACTGGCATTGACAGTAGCTGTTGCGGAAAATGATGAAAAAGCTGATTCCTATATTAAACAAAGGGAGTCTGTCAAAGTGATACTGGCAAATGGGAAGAAGCTGAATGTAGGTTCATTGGAACAGGCTGAAAAGGTAATCAGCCAATATGGTGAAACAGACTATCAGCTTATCGTTCAAAAAGCGGGCTATGTGGCAGGTTCAAAGGAAAGCGTAAGGGAAGCTCTGAGCAATCTTGTCAAGGAGCATGAAATTGACGAAATTATTTCGTTGTCACCCATTGTAGACATTAACGACAGGATTTTTTCTTATAAGTTACTAAGTGAGGCACTTGCTGAAGAGAGTATTCAAATAGAAAAAGAGAATGAAGGAGTGGGAATATAATGAGTCTAAATAAAAAAGTGGTTGTGTGGAGCAAAGATGGATGCAGTTATTGTGAACAAGTCAAATCTTACTTAACAGAAAATAAATTTGAGTTTTCAACTATCGATGTGACAGAAAATGATTCTTTGAGAGATGTGCTTGAAGTAAAATATGGTATTCGTTATGTACCTGTAGTGGAAGTGAGTGACGGAGAATCTTCGGATTATAAAGCCGTTTTTAAAGTGGATTTGGAAGCATTGAAAGACGCATTAGCCTAATTTTTTTCATTTAAAGTTGACTATTTAGATTGGAATAATAAAAATTAAATACTAAAAGGTGGCTAAAATATGGCGAAGAAAATAAAGTTTGGTGCAATGATTCATGGAGTTGGAGGGACAACAGATGGATGGCGTCATCCATCTGTTCCTGCAGATGCAAGTGTTAGTTTGCCGTTTTATAAAGAAAGAGCTAAGCTTGCTGAAAAAGCAAATTTCAGCTTTATTTTTATTGCAGACGGTCTGTCAATCAATGAAAAGTCATTGCCTCATTTCTTAAACAGGTTTGAACCGATTACTTTGCTGACTGCAATCGCAGGTGCAACAGAAAGGATAGGAATTGTCGGAACACTATCCACTTCCTATAGCCAGCCTTTTAATGTAGCCAGACAGTTTCTGTCATTAGACCATATAAGTGCGGGGAGAGCAGGCTGGAATGTTGTGACATCTCCATCAGCCGGAGCGGCTCAAAATTTTAATGAGAAAGACCTTCCATCTCATGAGGAGCGTTATAAAAAAGCAGCTGAACATCTCACTGTAGTTAAAGGACTATGGGATTCTTGGGAAGACGGTGCATTCGTCAGAAATAAGGAAACTGGAGAATTTTTTGATAAAGGGAAAATGCATGCGATAAATCATGAGGGAGAATTTTTTTCCGTTAAAGGACCCTTGAATTTGGAAAGATCGCCCCAAGGATATCCTGTTATATTTCAAGCTGGATCATCTGAACGAGGCAAAACGTTTGCAGCCGAGTCAGCAGATGCCATTTTTACAGGTCATGAAACGTTAGAAGAAGCGGTGGAATTTTATAAGGATGTAAAAATAAAGGCTCATAAAAATGGCCGCAGTCATGATGATATTTTAATATTTCCAGGAATCAGCCCAATTATAGCTGGTACTGTAGAGGAAGCAAATGAAATATATGAGGATTTCATCAGCTTAGTTCCAATTGATAATGCAATTACGTATCTTGGAAGATTTTTTGATCATTTTGATTTTAGTACTTTTCCGCTAGATGAACCATTTCCTGATATAGGGGATGCAGGCAAGGAAGCTTTTCAGAGCACAACAGACAAAATAAAAAGAATGGCAAAAGATAATAAGCTGACACTTCGCCAAGTGGCTCAGCAGGTTGCTGTTCCAAGAAGCACCTTTATCGGCACTCCTGAGATTGTGGCAGATAAGATTCAAAACTGGTTTGAGAGCGGCGGTGCAGACGGCTTCATCATCAACTCTGATATTCCGAGCCAATTTAAAGAGTTTGTTGAAAAAGTTGTGCCGATTTTACAAGAAAGAGGCATTTATGAAGATGAATATTCAGGCCGCACATTAAGAGAGCATTTAGGCCTTAAAAAGCCGACAAATCAAAACACTAATAAAGCATTGGAAGTATAAAACAGGTAGCGTCGATGGGGAAATTTATCGTAAACAGAATGATTGCTGCCGTTTTTGTCTTGTTAGGGTCTTTGTTCTTAGTGTTTATCATCAATTATTCCCTCCCAGGAGATGCAGTCGATCAAATGCTGGAGGGAACAGGTGCGACTCCTGAAATGGCCGCTAATTTACGGAAAGAGCTAGGTTTGGATTTACCATTCCACACCCAATTTTTTGAATATTTGAACAATATTTTACGTGGAGATTTCGGAAACTCCATTGTTAATAATACACCCGTGTTAGACAAAATCATTTCACAGTTTCCCGCCACTATTGCTTTGACTGTTGTAAGTGCCATTCTATCTATCGTTTTTGGCATTACATTAGGAGTTTTCTCAGCAACCCACCATAATAGCGTGCTTGATTATGCTGCAAGATTAATAGGACTGTTTGGCATTTCTATGCCAACATTTTGGTCAGGAATCTTACTCATTCTAATATTCTCTGTGACATTAGGCTGGTTTCCTTCCATAGGTTCTGACGGTTGGATAACATTAGTCCTTCCTTCCATCGCCCTTGGGCTTGTAGGTTCTGGTGCGATCGTCCGAATGGTAAGAAACAGTATGCTGGAGGTAATGAATGAGCAATACATTCTCACATTAAGGTCGAAGGGGTTATCAGAAAAGGTAGTTATGTATAAACACGCACTAAGAAATGCGTTAATCCCATCTATCACAATTATCGGAATGATGATTGGAGATATGTTGGGCGGGGCAGTTGTAATTGAAACGGTATTTTCCCGTCAAGGCATCGGAAGGCTTGTGGCAGATGCCATTACTGCAAAAGATTTGCCTGTCGTCCAAGGGGTAGTATTTTTTTCTGCGATTGTTTATATATTAATAAATTTCATGGTGGACATATCATATTCAGTTATTGATCCTCGTGTCCGAAAATCATTTTAGGAGGTGTGACTCACTTGAAAGAGACGGTATTAGCTGGGCAAATCAAAAAGCTTTCCGTTGTTCACAAGAAAAAGAGGATTTTCCAACCTGAGCATGTATTTATTTATGCTGCAGGAAGTATCATTTTTTTCTTAATAATTTGTGCGGTATTTCCACAGTGGGTAGCACCATTTGCTCCTACTAAAATGTTTACAGATGCAATTATGCAAGCACCTTCGGTCAGTCATATTCTAGGTACAGACTACTTTGGCCGCGATGTTTTTAGCTTGATAGTCTTTGGAAGCAGGACATCTCTCATTATCGGGTTTCTGTCAGTAATAACTGCAGCTGTTATTGGAATGCTTATCGGATCTGTAGCTGGGTATGCAGGAGGAATAATTGACCTTATATTCATGAGGGTTATTGATATTTTAATGACTATCCCAGGAATGCTGCTGTCTCTTGCCTTTGCGGCAGCCTTGGGACCGAGTTTGATGAATATTATTCTCGCAATTTCAATATCAGCACTGCCTGGCTATGCAAGATTGATGCGCGGACAAATCCTTACATTAAAAAACAGGAATTTTGTAATTGCTTCAAAATCAATTGGGGTAAGCAATTTCGTTATCTTTTTCCGCCATATATTGCCTAATGCTTACTCCCCACTGTTAGTTATGGCGACCAATGGGCTTGGATCTTCGATTCTTTTAGGAGCAGGGTTAAGTTTTTTAGGATTAGGCGTCGTCCAAGAAGTTCCTGACTGGGGGACACTGTTGTCACAAGGAAGAGGCTATTTAGCAGCAGCATGGTGGATTGCGACATTTCCTGGTATTGCAATCACTTCCTTTGTATTGTCAGCAAATATTATTGGCGACAGTCTCCGTGATTTCCTAGATCCGAAGAAAAAGCAGAAAGGAGAAAATGCCTAGTGCTGGATATAAATAAGTTGAATATAGAGTTCAAAACAAAAACAGGGCTTCTTACTGCTGTGTCAGAATTGAACTTGTCTATTAAGGCTGGTGAGGCTGTTTGTTTAGTCGGTGAATCAGGAAGCGGAAAAACAATTACGTCAAAGGCAATTATGAGATTGATTGAATATGAGAATGGAAGAATATCTAACGGAGATATAATATTCCAGGGTACAAACATTACTTCCAGTGATGAAAAAATGCTTCAGCATATTAGAGGGAAAAAAATAGCAATGATTTTCCAAGAACCATTGTCTGCTTTTGATCCAGTTTTCACAATTGGTTATCAGATTACAGAAATGATTCGAAAACATCAAAAAACCTCACAAAAGGCAGCTTGGCAAAAAGGAATTGAACTGCTGAAAAAAGTGGGTATATCAGAGCCTGAGCATCGGATGAAACAGTATCCAAATGAATTCTCAGGCGGTATGCTGCAGCGAGCCATGATTGCGATGGCAATATCTTGTGAGCCTGATTTACTTATAGCAGATGAGCCGACTACGGCCTTGGATGTAACCATTCAGCAGCAAATTATTGAATTATTAAACTCATTAAAAGATGAGTATAATATGGGCTTACTTCTTATCACTCACGATTTAGGGATTGCAGCAGAGCTGGCAGACAGAATTGTCGTGATGTATGCAGGAGAGATAATTGAGGATGCAACTGTTTCTCAATTATTTCAAAAACCTCATCATCCTTATACAAGAGGGCTGTTGAGATCCATACCGAGAATGGATTCAGGAAGTGCTGGCAAGCTTTATTCGATTGATGGAGGCATCCCAAGTTTAAATGATCTGCCTGATGGTTGCCTTTTTCATCCCCGTTGTCCGTTTGCGACAGAAAAGTGTAAAAGAGTAAGACCGAAACTTGAGAAAATAAATGACCGTTATTCTGCTTGTTTTTATGCAGAGGACCTAGTAACAAGACCGGATTGGCGCTTATGTCATCAGCTGCAAGAGGAAAAGCGGGAAGAAGAATTTATTGAAAACTCTAAACATAATAAGGAAATATTGTTGGATATTCAGCATATTAGCAAGCACTATCCAATTGGAAGTGGATTAAAATTCACCAAAAAACAAGTCAAGGCTGTTGACGATGTGTCATTCTCCATAAACAGAGGAGAAACGTTTGGGTTAGTTGGAGAATCTGGGAGCGGCAAGTCGACGTTAGGTCGGGCAATTCTGCAGCTAGAAAAACTGTCTGGCGGTGAAGTGCTTTATAATGGCAGTCCATTATCAGGACTTAACAACAGGAAAATGGGCAAATATCGGAAAGAAATGCAAATGATTTTTCAAGACCCCTACAGCTCTGTCAATTCTCGTCTTAAAATAGGAGAAATTATCGCTGAGCCATTAAAGTGGCATTTAAAACTTTCCAAACAGGAAATACAAGAAACAGTAGAAGAGCTATTGGAAAAGGTCGGATTAAAGCGTGAATGGATTACAAGATATCCACATGAGTTTTCCGGCGGACAAAGGCAAAGAATCGGTATTGCTAGAGCAATTGCATTAAATCCATCCTTTATTCTCGCAGATGAAGCAGTTTCTGCGTTAGATGTTTCTGTACAGGCTCAAATTATTAATTTACTGCAAGATCTTCAGAAAAAAATGGGCTTGACATATTTATTTATTGGCCACGATTTAGGTGTTGTCCAGCATGTTTCTGACAGAATTGGTGTTATGTATTTAGGGAAACTTGTGGAAATTGCACCAAGCGAGGCGATATTTGATAATCCAGCCCACCCTTATACAAGGGTATTGATTGACTCCATTCCAGATGGTAAGACGAAGAAAAAGTTTCAAGCAAAAGGAGAAATTCCATCGCCAGCAAATCCGCCGTCAGGTTGCCGATTCCGTACGAGATGTCCGTTTGCAACAGAAAAATGTGGCGAGGAAGAGCCGGCATTAAAGGAAATACAGCAAAATAGATTTACAGCTTGCCATTATCCTTTGTTGACTACCTAAAGTGGTTAAGAGAGAAAATTAGGGGGAGAAAAAGATGTTGCGATTAAATGGATTGCGAAAGCCTGTCCTATATTATTTATTGGCAGTTTTGCTAGTGCTGACTGCTTGTGGCAAATCAAATGAAAGTACTTCTGCAAATGAAGATGCCAAGCCGCAAGAAGGAGGCGAACTGGTCTATGGATTGGCCACAGCACCGGACAGTCTCGATCCTCATACGAGCGGGATGGCAGTATCGACAAGGGTGAACAATAGTATATATGAAAAACTCGTTTATCAAACAGAAGATAACAGAATCGAACCATGGCTTGCAACAAGCTGGGAAGTGACGGACGACCAAAAGACTTTTACTTTTAAACTAAGAGATGATGTTGTATTTCATGATGGCAGCAAATTCAATGCAGAAGTAGTTAAATATAACTTCGACCGCATCGTAAATCCTGAAACGAAGGCTGCCAGTGCATATGCTCTAATCGAAAATTATAAGTCTTCCGAAGTGATAGACGAATACACCGTTTCCATTCATTTTTCAGAGCCTGCTGCAACCTTTTTGAGTAATTTAAGCCAGCCTAAATTGGCGATTGTTTCAAAAGAAGCAGCTGAAAAGTATGGTTTGTCTCTTGCGACAAATCCGGTTGGTTCTGGTCCGTTTAAGTTTGTGAACCTTGATGAAAACAATGAAATTGTTTTAGAAAGATACGATGATTATAGTTGGAAAGCTCCATTTGCTGACCATGAAGGAAAAGCCTATTTAAATAAGATTACGTACAAAATCATTCCTGAAGAGGCAACGAGGATCGGCAGTGTTCAAAGCAATCAATTAAATGCTGTTGAAACAGTGCCACCGCAAGATCTAAAGTCAATTAAAGCTAACGGAAATTTGAAAATTTATGAAACACAAACAGCAGGTATGCCATATGGCTTGTTTATAAACCCGGAAAATGAGCCTTGGAATGAATTAGAAGCAAGGTTAGCATTGCAAGAAACGATAGATGTAGACAATATCGTCAACACTCTTTATCTAGGCACATATAAGCGTGCATGGTCTGTTATTACGCCATCAATCCTTGGATATGATCAGTCTCTTGAAAATACGGCTAAAATTGATTTAGAAAATGCTAATAAACGGTTAGAGAGCCTCGGCTGGACGAAAAACAGTGAAGGAATACGAGAAAAGAACGGCAAAGAGCTGGTACTTCGTTTAATAGACAGTAATGTTAATAGGGAGAAGCGCCATGATATTGCTACAATCATTCAGCAGCAATTAAAGGAAATCGGAGTAAAGCTTGAGATCACTACATCAGCAGACTATTATAATATCACTAAAAATGGCAAGGATTACGATGTAATTGGAAACAGTAGGGTAGCTGGAGATCCTGATGTGTTACGTCTATTCTTCCATTCTGACAATCTGCCTGAAAATGGCGGGTCAAGTCTCGCTCGACTTCATGACAATGAAATTGATCAATGGCTGGAAGAAGGCGAGTTGGAGTCAGATACAGAAAAAAGAGCAGATTTATACAAAAAGGTACAGCAAAAATTGATTGGGCAAGGATATTTTATTCCTATCTATGTATTCCCGTATACTGTGGCAACATCTAATGATGTCAATGGCTTAACATTTGATTCTCAAGGCTTTCCGCAGTTCAACGGTGTTTTCATCAATAAGTAATTCTCGGGAAAATTATAAAAAAATGGGGGAGCGCCATGAAATTTATATTATTTTCACTAATCAGCAACAATGTGAATCCTGTCAGCAGTGAAACATTTACTACTCATCAGAAACTAGAAAATGTTATAAATCAAGCTGTTTTGGCAGAAGAGCAAGGATTTGATGGCTTTGGAGTGGGGGAAAGGCATGGTCCTCCATTCCTTTCCTCTTCTCCAGCGGTTGTACTGTCGACCATTGCTGCAAAAACAAAAAAAATCCGGCTGTTGACTACTGTAACTGTTTTAAGTGTGCTGGACCCTGTCCGAGTTGCAGAGGATTTTGCCACATTGGATCAATTATCAAAAGGGCGACTTGATTTGATTATTGGAAAAGGTAATGACCCTCGGCATTATCCCTTGTTTGGGATAACAGAGGAAGAACAGTGGGATTCTCTGTCAGAAAGATATGATCTATTAAAAAGGCTATGGTCAGAGGAATCTGTCAATTGGAACGGCAAGTACCGCGCGCCGTTACAGGACGTCACAATTGAGCCGAGACCATATCAGAATAAAATACCAATATGGCATGGCAGCGCATCCAGTACAGCTTCTACTGAATTAGCGGCTAAAAATGGGGATCCAATATTCTCTTCTAACGTCTTTCATCCGCTGAAGAAATATAAGCAGCTGATTGATCATTATAAGAAGAGATTAGAGTTTTACGGTCATGATCCTAATAAGGCAGTCATCGGCTCGGGAGCAGGCAGTTTATATATTGCCAACACAAAGGAAGAGGCAATAAAAAAATATCGCCCCTATTATGATGCTTTCATGAATACGGATGCTTCCAAGCACAATAATTCACCTTTTAATGATTTAGAGGATTATATTGAGAATGGCCCGTCTTTAGTTGGATCAGTAGAATCTATCATTGATAAAATACTGCTTTACCACGAAGCTTTTGGTCATCAAGTGCAAGGGTTAAGTGTAGATGGGCTTAGCGAAACAGAACAAAAAGAGCAAATCCAACGGTTTTCTGAAGATATTCTGCCAGTTTTACGCAAGGAAATTCCTGATTCTATTTGGAATGATCCGAAATATCCAGTTTCTAATAGCAATTAAACCAAGTATTCATATGGTATTTAATTGATTATTAGTTTTATTGAATTGTTGCTTTATTAATACTAATTAGTCAAAGAGCGAAAAAAATATTATAGTATACATATCCAATAAGATTACATGGATATAAAAAGCACGGAAGGAGCGGATAGCTTAAAAGGTTGGTTATGCAACTTGACTTTCAATAACTAGAAAAAAGTATCAATATCTTTAATGAAAAAATATACAGAATGGAGAATTTGTATGAGTGAAGATATCTTTCGAATCGCAACAAAAGAAGACGCCCCAGCNTTTCTAGAATTATTGTCCAGTGCATTCAAGTCGGTTGGNGAACTAGGCATCAACTGGCCTTCCACAAGAGCTACGCTTGAAATGGTGACGGAAAATATCGTTAATTCCACTGCTGTTGTTTTGGAACGGGACGGCAGACTTATCTCGACTATTACAATTCGCTTTCCATGGGAAAGCACTAATCCTGTTTCTGGCTATCCATTTGTTTGGTGGTTTGCGACAGCGCCGGACTTGAGCGGACAAGGAATAGGAAATAAATTGTTGGAATATGTGGAAAACACATTGCTGCGAGACACATTTAAAGCCCCGGCTTTTACCCTTGGAACTTCTGGTAAAAAGCATCCATGGCTTTTGGAAATGTATAGACGGAAAGGTTACAAGGAATATTTTCAGCATGAAAACGATGGAGACATTGGTGTGCTGATGTATAAGGTACTGATACCAGAGCGTTTCGATAAGAGTATTCTCAGAACTCCGCCGTTTGCGGACGCCAAAGCAGAAAAGACTTCTGTATAACAAGAAAGGAGGCAACCCATGGGAGAGTTTTTTAAATGGGAATACGTAGTTTCCCTTTTCCCTAAAGTGTTGAGTGCCCTTCCTACAACATTATTGATTGTATTGTTTGCGACACTGATCGGAGCAGCTGTAGGCTTATTGATTGCTTACCTGCGAATAGAAAGGGTGCCTGTACTCAATCAGATATCTATTGTATATGTTTCCTTTGTAAGAGGAACACCGATATTAGTTCAAATGTTTATCGTTTTTTATGGCCTTCCAAGTTTGCTTGGGTCNATGGGGATTGATCTGTCTCAATGGGATAANATCTATTTCATCTATATAACATACGGATTAAATACAGCTGCTTTCTTTTCTGAGATTTTCCGATCCGCTATATTAAATGTTCCCGCATCACAATATGAAGCAGCTGCCTCAATAGGATTGACGAAAGGGCAGACATACCGAAGAGTTCTGATACCTCAGGCAAGTAAGATTGCGATGCCAAGTCTCGGGGCATCTATCATCAATCTGTTACAGGATACNTCNCTCGCCTTCTCTTTAGGAATATTAGACGTTATGGGTAAGGTTCAGACTCTTGGAGCTTTATATTATCGAGTTATGGAAGGNTATTTCATTGCAGCAGTTATCTTTGTTATATTGAGCATCGGTTTAGAACAGTTATTTGGTGTTCTAGAGAAGAAATACCGCTTACCGAAGCGAAGCAAAAAAAGTATCAGAACACCTTTTCTGTCTAATGACAAAAAGCAGCTGCTGCTGGCAAATGGAAAAAATAAAGTAAATTAAATATAAATGAAAGTGGGAAAAGTCATGAGAATGTTGCCGAAATTTAAAGCATGGAAGATAGCTGGCATTACTGCTGCATTAGGATTGGTCCTTGCAGGATGCGGAAATGAGGATACGGAGAGCGCCAGTGCCGGCAACAATGATTCCGATGCGAAAGAAATAATTGTTGGAACAGGCAATGCCTATCAGCCATTTGTATATCTGGATGAAAACGGCAAGCTGACAGGATATGAAAAAGCAGTNCTCGATGCTGTTGACGAAAAACTGCCGCAGTACAAATTTAAATACGAGTCGTTTGAATTTAAAAATATCCTGCCTGCACTAGATGCAAATAAAGTTGATTTGGCTGCACATCAGTACGAAGTGAATGAGGAAAGACAAGCAAAATACTTATATGGAAAAGTAGGTTACACGGATTATACAAGCTATATCGTAGTTGATGCTAATTCAGGAAGCAACTTTAATACGCTAGATGATTTGGCAGGTAAGAAAGTCTATACTTCAACAGGCAGCAACCACGCGTATATACTCGAACAGTACAATAAAGAGCATGACAACAAAATAGATATTGTATATGGCAGCGGTGCTAATGAGGTGCTTGTTAAGGACTTACAAACTGGAACAATTGACGCAACCCTGCTGACTAAGTTTGATGTAAACAAATTAAATGAGCAATTTAAAGCAGATCTGGAAACATCGGGAGAGCCTGCATATGTATCCAAAACATATTATCTTTACGGCAAGGATGATACAAAGCTTCAAGAAGATATAGATGGTGCAGTGCAAGAGTTAATTGATGAAGGCAAACTCTCTGAGATTTCTAAAGAAGTTTTGGGAGGAGATTTTACTAAGTAGGAAAGGAGGGGAATTATATGGATTTTGATTTCCCATTTATGTTTAAGGCACTGGCAGCTGCACTGCAATATTTACCAACAACGTTGTTGCTAGGATTTTTGCCTCTGATATTAGGATCAGTAATTGGCCTTGTCATTGCACTTGTACGGTTTTATAAAATACCGGTCCTTTCCACTTTCTTTAAGTGGTTTGTGACCATCTTTAAGGCGATTCCTGTAATCCTAATATTATTAGTGACATATATTATCAGTTCCGACATGTTAGATCAGATGGCTAAGTCCTGGTCATGGGATATAAGCTTCAAAAATATTGACAGAAGATGGGTGGCAATCTTTGCTTTGACACTATACGCAACAAGCGGTTTATCCGAAATCTTTAGAGGAGCATTGTCTGCCATCCCAAAAGGGCAGTTTGACGCAGCCTATTCAATCGGACTTTCAAGAGCACAAGTAATAAGGAGAGTAGTCATACCGCAAGTATTCCCAATAGCTTTTCCTATGATAAACAGTACGTTGATTTCCTTAATCAAGGCATCCTCTTTAGTATCAATGGTTTCAGTTGTTGATATATTAAACGGGGCGCTTATAGAGGCAAACGTCAACTATCGCTTCCTTGAAGCTTATGTGGCAGCATCCTTAATATACTGGCCTGTTTGTGCCGCATTGGAAGGATTATCATCCGGCTATGAACGTTATTTCAGCCGCAGCAAAAGGAGAAGTTTCGCATGATAGAAATTAAAAATATCTCCAAAAAGTTCGGGAAAAATGAAATACTTAAAGGTATTGACCTGCAGATTAAAAAAGGCGAGGTTGTCGTCATTCTAGGGCCAAGTGGTTCAGGAAAAACTACTTTTTTAAGATGCCTGAATTTTTTGGAAAAAGCGGACGATGGCGAGCTAACAATAAATGACAAAAAGGTACATTTCAAAAAGGCAAGTTCTAAAGATATATTAGAGCTTAGAAGAAAGACAGCGATGGTATTCCAGCAATATGACTTATTCCTCCATAAGACAGCTGTAGAAAATATTATGGAAGGATTAGTGATTGCCAGGAAGGTATCAAAGAATAAAGCCTATCAGATTGGATTGGAGCTGCTAGAAAAGGTAGGGTTAAAGGATAAAGAAGATTCCTACCCGCACCAACTGTCGGGCGGACAGCAGCAACGTGTCGGTATTGCCAGGGCACTTGCTTTGAATCCAGAGGTCATTCTCTTTGATGAACCAACCTCCGCCCTCGATCCAGAATTAGTGGGGGAAACACTAGATGTCATAAAGAAGGTTGCTGAAAGTGGCGTCACAATGGTCATTGTGACACATGAAATGAGTTTTGCCTATGACATTGCTGACAGAATTATCTTTATGGAAGATGGTGTCATTGTTGAACAAGGTACTCCAAAGGAAGTCTTTGAACAAACAAAAGAAGAGCGAACAAAACAGTTTCTGGCCAGGTTTACCTATGAAAGATAGTAGAAAACATCCCAATTGTGTATCAATTTAATCAATTGGGGTGTTTTTGTGTACTTGATAGAGCTATCGAACAATAAGTACTAATAAGTAAGATATTAAGTTATTAAAACCATGAGCTATTATAGATGTTTCTAATCGATTTGTCTTTATGTAGACCAACCCTAAGAAAAAACCTAAACCGCTGTATAGTATCATCCCAGGAAACGAGAAACCAGCAAGCATATGCATACCACCAAATAATAAGGAGCTGAACAATAGTCCCAAATATTTATGTTTGGTGAAAATATGTCCAATGATAATTTTGCGGAAGAAAAATTCTTCAATAATTGGTGCAAGAATTGTTACTTGGATGACTGTAATGAAGCTAGTGCGAATCAATTGCTCTACTGCTTGTTGGTTTTGCGGAGCTTCCTCCATATTCAAGCTGAACAACAAAGCGATAATGACAACTACAATCGCAGTTGCTATTTTTCCTCCGAAAAAAACATAAACAGCATATAAAAGGTCTTTACCTTTTACAATTGGTTTTTTCCATTGGAATAAAGAAGTCTTTAAATAGAGAAAGACGATAAAACCTAATATTAAAAATAGAATGAGGAGATTAAGAAATACGCTGAGCATTGGACTGCTAAGTTGATAATCTTCAAAAGGTACATCCTTCGTTGTTCCCACTCCAACCAAATAAAAAAGTAATTTTATCCCTATCGGTAAAATCGTCATGATCAACAAGTATGTGATGAAAATCCAAATGTATTTATTCTTGATGAGTTTCTTCAAAAGCACGTCTCCTTATAACAATAATAAAGCAATTATACTAGATTGTTTTTCCAGTTCATAGCAAAAGGATGGTTGTAAATGTATGTACTTATGAAAAAGCTTATGTGAGAAGTGTCAGTATTAATTATTTTAGCGTAAGGCAAATAACCTTAAGCTTTTTATATTCATTCTTAAATAAGGATTATTTTAATGGGATTAGGGTAATAGATTTGTAGTGTACAAAAGTGGATGAGAGTTGTCCAAATAAAGTGAGAAAGGGATGAAAAAGGATTGAGTAACGAACAGTCAAAGAATGAGAATAAGCATGAAAAAGAAGATTCTCTAACCAATAGACAAGGACATCCTGTGACCAATAACCAGAATATACGGACTATTGGTAATAGAGGCCCCGCAACGTTAGAGAATTATAATTTCATAGAAAAAATTAGTCATTTTGACAGGGAGCGAGTTCCAGAGCGTGTTGTGCATGCACGTGGTGCAGGTGCTCATGGTTATTTTGAGGCATACGGAACGGCTGGAGATGAGCCTGTTTCTAAATATACTCGTGCTAAGCTTTTTCAAGAAAAAGGGAAGCGTACACCTGTATTTGTCCGTTTTTCATCTGTTATCCATGGAGGGCACTCTCCAGAAACTCTTCGTGACCCAAGAGGATTTGCAGTGAAGTTTTATACGGAAGATGGAAACTGGGATCTTGTTGGNAACAATTTGAAGATTTTCTTTATTCGTGATGCNATGAAGTTTCCTGATATGATACATGCTTTTAAACCAGACCCAGTCACTAATATCCAAAGTCCAGAACGGTTTTTCGATTTTTGTGCAAGTTCCCCGGAAACATTCCATATGGTGACATTTGTTTATTCTCCATGGGGTATTCCCGCTAACTATCGTATGATGCAGGGGTCAGGCGTCAATACATATAAATGGGTGAACAGCGAAGGAAAAGCTGTTTTGGTGAAATACCATTGGGAACCTAAGCAAGGGATAAAGAATCTAACCCAAAAGGAAGCTAACGAGATCCAATCTACTAATTTCAATCATGCAACTCAAGATTTATATAATGCCATTGAACAGGGTGACTACCCAGAGTGGGAGCTGTTTGTTCAATTTATGAGCGATGACGACCATCCTGAGCTGGACTTCGATCCTCTTGATGATACTAAGCTGTGGCCAAAAGACCAGTTCCCTTGGATTCCAGTAGGAAAGATGGTTCTTAACAAAAATCCGGAAGACTATTTTACAGAGGTAGAACAAGTTGCATTCGGAACAGGTGTCCTTGTGGATGGGTTGGAGTTCTCAGACGATAAAATGTTGCAAGGACGGACTTTCTCTTATTCTGATACACAGCGTCACCGAGTAGGAGCAAACTATCTTCAATTGCCAATCAATGCACCGAAGAAGAGAGTCGCTACTAATCAAAGCGGCGGCCAAATGCAATATCATGTAGACCGGAAGGACAAGCATATTAACTATGAACCTTCTATTCTTGGCGGCTTAAAAGAGGCAGAGCCTTCTGGCAAGGAGTACAGTCCAAGAGTTGAAGGCAATCTTGTTCGTGAATCTATTGATCGCGACGATAACACGAAACAAGCAGGTCAAACATATAGAGAATTCGAACAATGGGAGAAGGATGAATTAATCTCCAATCTTGTCGGAGACCTGTCTCAATGCGATCAAAGAATTCAAGCCGCAATGATTGCACTTGCTGAGGCAGCAGACGAGGAATACGGCCGCCGTTTGCGAGAAGGATTGGCCAATGCAGCCAGCGATAAACAACAAAGCAGCCATCCATTAGGAAACAAGGAAAGTGACAAAGCTCCAAAGAAAGCAGTAGAGAAGGGGCATGATGCCGATCCTTATTGATAGATAGTTAGAATCTGGGTTAAAGTACACCCTTTAGGTAGAGACCAGAAAACCTCGCATTTATGTGAGAATCTGTACTCTGCCTAAAGGGTTTGTTTTTGTGTAACTGGTATAATGGTTATATTAGGTTCTTCTTATATTTTATAAAAGCTCTTTAATATACGTGAAAAATAAATGCGTAACTACTACATATAATGCAAAAACAACATGTTGTTATAATTACATCAAGTTTGTAATGAATTATTTCATCATTTTTATAAATTGCCCTCTTAGAACGTTGGAAAAACTTTTTATATCTTTGTTTTGACATAGATATAAAACTCAATGTTTTAATTTTGGTAATGGAATAGTCGGTAATATTCTCGTGAAAATAAAACGATACTGAATAAAGTTGGTCATACAATTGATATATATTAAAATAAGTAAAAAAATAATTACTACTGGAGATTTAAAAAAATGGATTGGAAACCAGATAAAATCAAAGGGAAAGCTGTGTATAAGCAAATTGCAGAGCATATAGAAAAGGGAATACAGAATGGTCTGTTTCCGATTGATAAACCATTGCCATCTGAACGCAAGCTGGCAGAGGCTTACAAGGTGAACAGAAGTACAATTGTTTCTGCTTATTCGGAGTTGGAAGCAAATGGTCTTGTCGAACGGAAAAGAGGGAGCGGGACGATTGTCAGCAAGGATATATGGGGGCTTACGAAAAGGCGGATTCCAAGCTGGAATAAATATATTGAAAGAGGTTCCTTTCAGGCTAATATGCCTGTAGCCCAGCGTATCAGGCATATTTCAGAAGAAGCCAGTCTCGTTAATTTTGCAAGCGGTGAGCTGTCTAATGACCTCATGCCGGAGGATTATGTCAGAAAGATAATGAATTCAAAAAGCTTTACAGGTCATTTAGGCTACGATCACCCTCAAGGTAATATCGAGCTTCGGGAAACAATTAGAGATCATGTAAAGCGTGATAAGGGGATAGAGACCGATTCTGACTCCATTCTAGTAACTTCGGGAGCCCAGCAAGCTATTCATCTTATCATTGAATGCCTCTTAAAACCAGGAGATGCTGTTGTCATTGAAAATCCGTCTTATCATTACAGTCTGCCGATTTTCAAGTCAGCAGGACTAAAGGTTTTTCATCTGGATATAGGAAAACACGGTATTAATCCGGAGGAGCTTATAGATTTGCATAAAAAGCACCAAATAAAAATGATATTTTTGAACCCTATCTTCCAAAATCCTACAGGAACGCTATTGCCTGCTGCAAAACGAAACAGAATATTAGACCTGTCTTCAGAGTATGGTATTCCGATTGTTGAGGATGATCCCTATAGTCTGCTTAACTATACGGAGGAAGATACAACTACATTAAAGTCGTTAGATGAAAATGGTAATGTACTGTACATTAGTTCCTTAACTAAAATTGCTGCTTCCGGTTTTCGAATCGGTTGGGTTATTGGACCTGCCCCGGTTATTGAGAGGCTTGCCGATGCAAAACAGCAGTTTGATTTTGGACATTCCGTTTTCTCCCAGTGGATTGGCACTGAATTTCTTCGTTCCGAGTACTTTACAGAGCATATTGATACTTTAAAAAGCAAATTGGAGCAAAAAAGAGATATTATGATAAATAGCATTTCTGAATTTCTAGGAGAGCAAGTTGATTGCTATTTTCCTCATGGAGGCATTCACTTATGGTGCAGATTAACAAGCGGTATCGACGAAATCCGTTTGTTAGAACAGGCGATAGAGGAAGGTGTCATATTCACACCTGGCTCTATTCTCGGTACGAATTCAGGATATATGCGTCTGACATATGGAAAGGTCAGCGATCAAGAAATTCCGGTTGGTATAAAAAGACTGGCAGACGCGTTGAGCAAGCTGAACCGCGCCTAATTTAGTTATTTTATGAAAAATTTAAAAAGACAATGTATAAATATTTTAAATCAGTTTATAGAGATGTTGGTCATAGGGTCATTAATATTGTCTCGAGATACGTCTTCCATCTGAATTATGACAAAATTTATCTTGAAAAAGCTGCATGCGACGGAAGCTCGTAAGATAGTGAATACTAAATAGTTTAAAGTTCAACCGATTGTTTTTTAACTCAATCGGCTTTTTTGTATGGAAAAATAGATCACTTAACACTGTTAATGATTATGATTATCAATTAGGTAATTAGAACTATATAAAATAATTAAATTATGACGAAATAATTATTAAAGAATAATATACCAACATTGTTGTTGTTTAGTAATTTTGGTAAATATCGTTAGGTGGAGTGCCTTTCCGTTAAATTGAAGGGGATAAATCCAATAACAATAACAGCAATTTATTGGAAAGCCTTTACGGTTTGATGGTATCACATTCTTTAATCTAAGAAGACAGTAGGAGTTGCTGTTGCTTTAATAAGCTAGAGCAAATGCTGCAAGTATATCTTTTACACATTAAAAGGAGGATATCAATATGTTAAGTTTTGAGTTATTAGGAAAGCAGTTTATTAATGGTGAGTGGCGAGATGGTAATAGTGGCAAAACGATGGAAAACATTAATCCTTATAATGATGAGATTTTAACAAGCTTTATTATCGCAGACAAATCCGATGTGGATCTAGCATACCGTGCGGCAGAGAAGGCAAAGGAAGAATGGGATAAGGTAAATCCTTATAAGAAGCGTGACATCTTAGAGAAAGCAGTATCATACATAGAAGCACACGAGGAAGAAATAACGGACCTAATTATTGACGAGCTTGGCGGCACAAGACTTAAAGCGGCCTTTGAAATTGGATTAGTTAAAAATATGATAAAGGAAGCGGCAACTTTCCCATTACGTATGGAAGGGAAAATTTTGCCTTCTGTAGAGGATCATAAAGAAAACAGAGTATATAGAATCCCAGCAGGCGTTGTAGGGGTTATTAGTCCCTTTAATTTTCCGTTCTTCCTATCAGTGAAGTCAGTAGCACCAGCTTTAGGAGCGGGAAATGGTGTTGTCTTGAAGCCTCATGAGCATTCACCAGTAACAGGTGGGACTCTTATTGGCAAAATATTTGAAGAAGCAGGAGTTCCGAAAGGATTACTAAATGTTGTTGTGACAGATATTAATGAAATTGGAGATACATTTGTGGAACATCCAATTCCGCGTATTATCTCATTTACTGGTTCTACTAAGGTTGGAAGCTATATCGGTCAGCTAGCAGTGAAAAATTTCAAAAAGCCTTTACTTGAACTTGGCGGCAATAGTGCCTTTATTGTAATGGAAGACGCTGACTTAGATTATGCAGTAAATGCAGCTACTTTTAGCCGTTTTACTCATCAAGGACAAATTTGTATGTCTGCAAATCGTATTCTAGTCCATGATTCTATCTATCCAACATTTATAAAAAAATATGTTCAAAAGGCAGCTTCCTTAAAAACAGGGGATCCTAGAGACCCTGAAACAGTAATTGGACCTGTAATCAATGACAGACAGGCACAAGTATTAGCGGACATAATCGAAACTGCGATACAAGAGGGTGCTAATCCATTATTAAAAGGAAACATTAAAGGAAGATTGGTAGAGCCTACAATTCTTGAAATAAAAGATCCAGAATCTAAACTAACACAGGAAGAATTATTCGGCCCACTTGTTTGTGTGATACCTTTTAGTACGGACGATGAAGCAATCGCTATTGCCAATAATACACCTTTTGGTTTAAGTGGTGCTATTCATACAGCTAATGTGGAAAGAGGAGTAGAAATTTCTAAAAAAATTCATACTGGGATGATCCACGTAAATGATGTAACTATCAACGATGAACCAATTGTAGCTTTTGGCGGTGAAAAACAATCAGGACTAGGCCGTTTAAACGGTGAATGGAGTTTAGAAGAGTTTACGACATTAAAATGGATTTCTGTTAATTATGGGCAAAGGACATTCCCGTACTAAGTAGAGAAAGAGGTGGAGAAATGATTGATATGAAAGAAGAGAACAGAGCCACAAATTCTGAATTGCTGGATGCTTTTATTAAAATAGCACCTTATTTAAACAATTTAGTCCAGGATGATATCACAATTGGGATTTATGATACGGAAAAATTATTAATGAATGTGCCAGGCAAGAGTTTTTCGTTAAATGTAACACCTGGCGATCCATTAGCCGAAGGTGATATTATTACGGATGCAGTAAGAGGTAATGTAGCTAAATCTGCGATGGTGCCGAAAGAACTCTTTGGATTTCCGTTGGTTGCTAGAGCAATCCCATTGCATGACGAGAACGGAAAAGTAATAGGAGGCGTTGGTTTAGGGACAAGTTTAGAGAAAGCAAACCAGCTGTACGAAATGGCTGAAAGTTTTTCTGCTATTGTTGAAGAGACAGCAGCTTCTATCGAGGAAATTAGTAATTCCGTCTCACAGCTTTCTGAACAAGTNACAGAAGTTTCCTCTCAGATAAGTAAAGTAAGCAGCAGNGCTGCAGAAATTGGAAACATCTCAACTGTTGTTAAAGGAATATCAGATCAAAGCAATCTTTTAGGACTAAATGCGGCAATTGAGGCTGCGAGGGCAGGAGACTCTGGTAAGGGCTTTTCGGTTGTAGCAAACGAAATCAGGAAGCTGGCCACAAATTCTAAAGATAATGTTGGTCAGATTAATGACATCACAAAAACGATTCAGAATTTAATTAAAGAGCTGGGGAATGCCTTTAGTAATATTAATAAACTGACGGATACTCAGGCTGGTTCCATTCAAGAATTCTCCGCAACCATGCAAGAAATGAGCAAAACTGCACAAGAGCTGGCAGAATTAGCTGAAAAATCGATACAGACAAATAATTAGACAAAAAAGAATTCACTGGATATGTTCAGTGAATTCTTTTTTATCTAGTGATATAGAGAGAAGGTTGTGACAGTTAAAGAATATTAAGCTTCTTTTCGCAAAAAAGAGGAAAAAACTCCTGTGAAATGGAAATACAATATAACCTAATTTTCTAAGTAGTCCTTAAGGGATTAGTTAATAAATTGGGGGATCTTATTCAGCTATTTAAAAATATTAATTACTAATAAATCAACTAGATTAGGAGAATGAACATGTATTTTGTTCTTGATATCGGGGGAACTTTTGTAAAATATGCTTTAATGGATACTGCTGGAAATATTTCTTCTAAAGGGAAAAAGCCAATGCCGCGAACAAATTTGGCGGATTTTGAAGAGGTGCTCTATGGAATCTTGGATGATCATGATTTATCCTCAGTGAAAGGAATTGCTGTCAGCTGTCCGGGCACTGTTGATGTAGAGACTGGCACGATTTATTATGGAGGATCTTTTCCGTTTCTTCATAAAGTGAATCTCGCCAAAAGAATTGGAGATAGATATTGCAAGGATGTGACCATTGAGAATGACGGGAAATGTGCTGCTTTAGCTGAATTGTGGCTTGGTAGCATTAATGGCGCTAAGGATGCGGTCGTCTTAGTACTGGGCAGTGGTGTAGGCGGAGGCATTATCATTGATGGCAAGCTGCACCGTGGGGTGAATCTCTCTGCTGGTGAAATGAGTTTTGTTATGGATAAGATCAACACGGAAACAAAAAAGGCCCAATATTTTGGCTTTGATTGTTCTGCAGTACAAATGGTACGCCGTATTGGAGAAGTAAAGGATCTGGAGGATCCAATGGACGGTGAAGCGGTATTTGAATATATAATTAACCAAGATGAAGAAGCTAATGCTATATTCAATGAATTTTGCATTTATCTCGCTTCTCAAATATTAAACTTGCAATATATTTTAGACCCTGAAATTTTTGCGATTGGTGGCGGTATAAGCGCCCAGCCGATACTTATTGAAAGGACAAAGTGGGCAATTGAGGAAATAAAGAAAGAAAACTCGCTGCATATGGCAAATCCTAATGTTACAGTTTGCAAGTTTCAAAATGATGCTAATCTTTATGGCGCACTTTATCATTTTTTCGTCAATAGAGAGAGTGAAATAGTGATTAAAGAAAGTTAATTGCAGAAATTAGTAGTAATAAGAAGAGGAATAACCTCATGCTGAGGTTATTCCTCTATTGTTTACTTTACTTATATTTATTAATCAATTCACTAAGCGGCATTGCCAGCATGGAATCAAAGCGGTAATCTACTTCACAGAATTGCATGGCATTTGTTACTTCATTCGGGAAAATAACAATATTTAAGCCTGCTGTTTTTGCAGCTTGTGCCCCGTGGGCCGAATCTTCGAATGCAATGCATTCTTTTGGCTCTAATTTCAGACAGCGGGCTGCTTCTATGTATAGTGCCGGATCTGGTTTTACTTTTTCAACATCATCTGAGGTTTTGATACAGTCGAAATAATCGAATAATCCTAATCTCTTTAAATGACTTGAAACCCACTCATAATTCGAGCTTGATGCAAGCCCGATTTTTAGGCCTAAGGATTTGGCTGTTTCGAGATAATCCTTTACCCCTGGCCGTTCCTGTTCCAATTCCAGCTTTTTCAAAAAGTTCTTTTTGAATGCTTTTTCAATTACTGCTAAGTCCAATTTTTTCTTAGCTTGCTCTTCAAGGTAAACATATGGGGAGAAATCGGTGTGTGTGCCTATCTCCTTCTGCCATAATTCTAAAGGCAACTCACAGCTATGTTCTGCATACAGCTCTTGCAGTAAATGATACTGATGTGTTTCTGTGTCAAAAATAAGCCCGTCAAAGTCGAAGATAATACCTTTAATCATATGTTCCTCCTTAAGATATTTACAATATTTGTTAACATATCATGATAGATTTTTGGAATCAAGATGTCCATAAGATTCCAATTCCATTTAATAATCTTAACATAATGTATATATAACATAAAGAAGCCCTGCTTAAGCAGGGCTATTGTCTAATTAGCTGTTTGACAAGGAGTATCCTTGTTCAGCAGCAGCCTGTTCGCTGCTAACCATTTTGTTAACGGCACTGAATAGAGCCTTAATGGAAGACGTCATGATGTCTGCGTCAATTCCACATCCCCAATAAATAGAGCCATTATCTGTTGAGAAGCCTACGTAGGAAACAGCTTTTGATTCAGAGCCTGTTTCAAGGGCGTGCTCTGTATAAACAAGATCTTTATACTGAATTTCTAAAGCGGATTGAAGCGCATTGCTGATAGCGTCAAGCCTTCCGTTTCCTGTACCGCTAAATTCCTGTACAGTGTCATTCTTTTTGACNGATACTGTTGTGTCATAGCTTTCATCTTGTGAAAAGCGATACTGAATAAANTCAACAGGNGAGCTGATATTGACGTATTCTTCCATGAAGATGTTATGGATTTCGTCTGGCATAAGCTCCTTATGAAGGCTGTCTGAGACTTTTTTGACAGCATATCCAAAGCTTTCACGCATTTTAGCAGGCAGGTCTAGGCCGTAATTTTGNTTAAGTATATAACCGATTCCGCCTTTGCCGGATTGNCTGTTAATGCGGATAATGTCTCCTTCATATTGTCTGCCGATATCTTTTGGATCGATTAATANATAAGGTACTGTCCAATAATCGCGTTCCTTTTCTTCACGCCATTTCATGCCTTTTGCTATAGCATCCTGATGAGAGCCTGAGAAAGCAGTGAAGACAAGCTCGCCACCGTATGGATGTCTTTCATGAACCCTCATTCTTGTCAGTTTTTCATACTTTTCTAGAATGCCAGGAATGTTAGTGAAATTCAGCTTCGGNTCTACTCCATGAGAATACATATTCAAAGCCAATGTGACAATGTCGACATTACCTGTTCTTTCGCCATTGCCGAACAATGTGCCTTCCACTCTTTGTGCACCTGCAAGCATTCCAAGCTCAGCATCTGCTACCCCAGTTCCTCTGTCATTATGCGGGTGAAGTGATAGTATTACATTGTCTCGAAAGCTTAAATGTTCACTCATGTACTCGATTTGGCTTGCATACACATGGGGCATGGACATTGAAACAGTTGCAGGCAGGTTGATGATGACTTTGTTTTCAGCTGTTGGCTGCCATATATCCAACACACTGTTGCAAATATTAAGTGCAAATTCGATTTCTGTTCCTGTAAAGCTTTCAGGTGAATACTGGAATTTGAAATTGCCCTCCGTTTCAGCAGCATATTTTTTCAAAAGCTTAGCACCAGTAACGGCAATATCAATGATTTCTTCCTCTGTTTTTTGGAATACTTGTTCACGCTGTGCAACGGAAGTGGAATTATACAGATGCACAACAGCTTTATTAACTCCTTTTAACGATTCAAAGGTCTTCTTAATTATATGTTCTCTAGACTGTGTAAGCACTTGGATTGTGACATCCTCTGGGATTAGGTCTTGTTCGATCAATGTGCGCAAAAAGGCGTATTCTGTATCAGATGCTGCTGGAAAGCCGACCTCTATTTCTTTGAAGCCTACTTCTAATAGTAATTGAAAATATTCCAGTTTTTCTTCTAAGCTCATTGGCACGACAAGAGCCTGGTTTCCATCTCGAAGATCCACACTGCACCATGTTGGAGCTTCCTCAATATACTCCTTCTCTGTCCATTTCAAACTTGTTACTGGAGGGGTAAAATAACCTCTGGAATATTTTTCGATATTTTTCATCACTGCTAACCACCTTTTTGAATTAATTTACTAGAGAAAATCTCTGTAAGAAAATAAAAAAAGCCTGTCGTCTCTATAAGAGACGACAGGCTTTGCCTTCGTGGTACCACTCTTTTTGATCTGCCGAAAAAAAGACAGACCCACTTTACGACTTGATTACGGAAGTCAGCCGTTAAGACTTACATCTCAGCCTTACCACTCCTGGGCGAGTTGGGGGAATTTAGTGACTGTCTTTCACCAACCGACAGCTCTCTAAGCAATAAATATCCCTTAATACTCCCAATCCTAGCGTTTCGTTTTCTTAATTTTCTCCATTTTATAATTAATTTTGAAATCAGTCAACAGAGGATTTTTATTTGTTTTCGGTACTTTTCGAAATTGTCCAGCAATTTGTTATATTTACTGACATATTTTTTCTCTATTGTCAAAGAAGGCATAGTTCGTTTATTATTAAATCTTATATTCAGTATCAGAAAGGATTTTACAAAATGCAAAGACAGCAAGAATTTCGTTCTTATAGCTTAATTATTCTCGGTACTTTTTTGGTAAGTTTGGCATTTAATATTTTTCTATTACCTGCTTCCATCACGGCAGGAGGAGTAGCAGGAATCAGTATTATATTAAACAAGCTGAATGGCTGGAGTCCAGCATTAGTTCAGTGGGGAATTAATATCCCTACATTTATAATTGGATATTTCTTGCTAGGCAAAGATTTCAGCATACGGACTTTTGTAGGGACAATGCTGCTGCCTACTTTTATATGGCTGACTTCAGATTTACCATTCGCTGTAGAAGATCCATTGTTAGCCGCAATTTACGGAGGAATTTTAAGCGGAATCGGGATTGGTCTCGTATTTCGCGGCAAAGGCTCGACAGGGGGAACAACAATCTTCGGTCAGCTTATTAAAAAATATACTGGTTTATCCAGCGGTTATTCCCAATTTCTCATTGACGGCTGTATCGTAATAGTCGCCATGTTCGTTTTTGACTTTGAAAGGGCACTTTATGGAATGATTGCTATGTTCATTATTGGAAAATCTATTGACGTTGTCCAGCTTCGCTCATCCACTTCTAAGCTTGTCTTAATAGTGACGGAAAACGAACAGAAAATCACTGATTTAATCCGCAATGAAATTGACAGAGGGTTCACGAAGGTTTGGTCGGAAGGGGGATACAGCAATCAGAAGAAGGCATTGCTGTTCAGTGTGGTCGAACAATCAGAAGCAGTTTACTTAAAAGAACTAATTCAAAGAAGTGACAATAATTCTTTTGTCATATTCTTGAATGCTTCAGATATTATTGGCAGAGGGTTCTCTATTCCAAGAGATTTTCCTAGAAACTAGGAGCTTAGGGTGTACCAATTCTGGTACGCCCATTTTTGGATTAGTGTTCATTCTAGTTTTTTGAGTTCATAACTTAAATATTAAGATAAAAAAAGTTGGTAGAATAAGTTATAGAAGAATAACAAAGCGGTAGCGAATATGAAAATTCCTGTTAAGGGAAAATAAAGAAGTAAAGCTTATAAAATATAAATTGTGCAATGTATCACAAGGATATTTAAATGTTTATAGCAACATAGTTCTTTCAATATCGAGTTAACAGAGTTATATAATAGGATAAATAAATTAATATTATTGCATCAAAACATTTTTTTGATACATTTAAAAATTGCAAAAAATCTGCCATTGACAGTATGTACGGATAGATTTTATAATCATCGAAGTGAAATTTTAAACAAATAATAGACTATATCATGTTTTAGATATAATTGTTTGAAAATTTTAACAACAATAAAATTAAACTAAATTTGGGAGGATCAACTTTGAGTCAACTTTTACGCAGGAAATCAGTAAATACGATGATTTCACAATCTCAAAATAAATCGCTGAATCGAACGATGGGAGTTATGGATCTCATCTTTTTAGGTGTCGGCTGTGTTATCGGTACAGGTATTTTTGTTGTAACAGGTGTTGTTGCTGCGGAAAGTGCAGGTCCAGCAATTCTTCTATCCTTTGTTCTTGCTGGTATTGCCTGTGCACTTGCAGCTTTCTGTTACGCTGAATTTTCTTCTGCAGTTCCGCTGTCAGGAAGTGTGTATACTTACACTTATGCAACATTAGGAGAGTTTTTTGCCTTTTTAATCGGCTGGGATTTAATGATGGAATATGTACTCGCAATCGCTGCAGTAGCGACAGGATGGTCTGCTTACTTTCAGTCTTTAATAGCAGGCTTTAATATTCTGCTTCCAGCAAGTATTTCATCCGCCCCTGGTTTGGATAAAGGTGGAATTGTCGATCTGCCGGCAATGCTTATCATCTTAGGTATAACTGCATTGGTTTCCAAAGGTGTAAAAGAAAGTATCAAATTCAACAATGTTATGGTTTTCGTTAAGCTTGGAGTAATCTTGTTATTCATTATTGTTGGTGTTTGGTATGTGAAGCCAGATAACTGGACTCCGTTCATGCCATTTGGTTTCGATGGGGTTATTACAGGTGCAGCAACTGTATTTTTTGCTTACATCGGCTTTGATGTTATCGCAACTGCTTCAGAAGAAGTGAAAAACCCAGGCAAAACAATGCCTATCGGTATAATCGGTTCACTTGCAATTTGTACAACGTTATATATTGCAGTTTCCGCTGTTTTAACTGGGATGATTCCATTCACTCAGTTGAATGTTGGAGCACCAGTATCCCTTGCCTTAGAATCAGTTGGACAAAATGCAATCGCAGGTATAATCTCTATCGGTGCGGTATTGGGTATTACTACTGTTATTTTGGCGTTGGTTTATGCACAGGTGCGTCTAAGCTATGCGATGAGCCGTGATGGCCTCCTGCCGAAAATGCTTTCTTCTGTAAACAGTAAGACAAAAACTCCATTTAAAAATACATGGCTTACAGGTATTATTGCAGCATGTATCGCTGGTTTTGTTGATTTGTCTACATTGGCTCATTTAGTAAACATGGGAACATTAGCAGCATTTACGCTTATTTCAATTGCTATTATTGTATTGCGTAAGAAATTCCCTGAATTAAAAGGTTCTTTCCGTGTACCGTTCGTACCAGTATTGCCAATCATCAGTGCACTTCTTTGTATAGGCTTGGCAGTAAGTCTACCAGGAATCACTTGGATTGCCTTTGTTATTTGGCTGGCAATAGGAACGATAATATACTTTGTATTCTCCAGAAAAAACAGTAAGTTGAATAATTAATGTAGAAAGCGGCCATTGGCTGCTTTTTTTTGTGCTGAATAAAAGGAAGCCTACAAGAAATAAAGGGAGTTAAGGAAAAAGGAGGAGTAGAATGGGCAGCTTAATAGAATCACATTGTATTTCCCCTGCTTGATGAAATGAGGCTTACCGCATACTTTTATGCACAAAATTTCAGTTTCAAAATCGTTCCGTACCTAGATTCAAAAGAACCTCATGATTGTCTGTAACGGGATGGGACAGAGGACATCTTGAAAAAAACAAATGGACAAAAAGTCATTTCGAATCGCTAGTTATATGGCTATGATCCATATTTTTTTTTACAAATACTCACGAAGATCTTGAAATAGAATTCAGTAAGGAAAAAGTGAAAATAGTGCTTAAGCTGGAATGGGAATGGACTGACTATGGGAATAAGGAGTTTTGATAGAAGATATTGATGACAGATGGATTGTTTTTGGAATAAAAAACAAGTAAACGACAGCTGCTAATACTTGCAGCTGCCGTGTAATGTAAGATGATGCTTACCTAAACTTCTTTATATACCAAGCATCCATTGCGGAGTGCTCAGAGCCGGCTAATGGTTTAGATAATAGTTCAAACCCAAACTTTTCGTAAAGAGCGCATGCTGCTTTTAATTGTTGACGAGTTTCTAGGTAGCAATTGTCATAATGTTTGGCAGCAAAGTCAAGAGCTGTTTCCATCAAAAGCTTAGAGTAGCCCTTTCCTTGAGCTTTAGGGCTTAAATACAGCTTCTGTAATTCGCAGGTGCTGTTTTCTTTACTGAAAGGAGCAATTCCTACACCGCCGACCACTTCACCATCAAGCACTGCAACCCAATAAGCAGCTGATTCCAAGGAACTATAATACTTTGACAGCTTATCCAAGTATGGATCAAAATAAGCAGTGCCTTTAATGTTTAAACCTACAGACTCAAGTGAATGACGGATAATCGATGCTACAATTTCATTATCTTGTTGTTCTATCTCTCTAACAATCATTTGTATTCCCCTTTGTTGTATAAGATAAGTAAATGTTACCTTATTTTTTTGAAAATACAATTAGTTTTAACTATATTGTTTGGATGTTTTTTATTTGTTTTATCTTCTAGTTTATTTAATGGATTCATGAGTATCGTTTATAAAGAATATGATTGAAGATCATGAGGTTTTCCTTGAATAAGCAAGCAATTTTTTATGAGGCTAGTAACAGGTTTCAGTCAACTAGGAATAAATAACTCATAATAAAACTTATAAAAGGTGGTTTTAAAATGGAGAAAAGAGTTCAATTTGACTTTGAAATCGACTTTACTAATGGAGGTGGATTACAAGGACAGGATTTTCGTCTTGATATTGATGGAGACGACATCACTGATGAGGAATTATCGAAATATATTGTAAGGGATATGAGATTGCTAATGGTTGGAGAAGTTAGGATACTTAATAAAATAATAATTAACGAAAAACATAAACGAAAATCTGTAGATAAGAGGATTGAATAAAAAACACAACAAAAGTGAGCAGGATNGGTAACGTTGGTCAAACAAGCAAGTGTATAAGCTTAAGAGTGAAGCTGTCTTTTAGGCAGCTTTTTCTTTATCTTCTAACATGGTTAAAGTGAGCCCAGTTAAAGATATGGAATAATCCATCAATTCGAGTTATCTTTTATACTGGCTGAATAATAACTTTAGAAAAGTAACGAATGCGTTAGGATATTCTTTAGTAACAAATTAAGCATTTGAGTGAAAAAATCAAATATTTTAATTGTTTGTAGCTTCGATATTGATACATGTGCTTATAGTTCACTCACATGCTGTATGTAGTTTTATCACTTAAAAAGGCCTCTTTATTTCTCCTTGCTCATTACTTTTAATAAAAAATTTTAGTTTGTACTGTACTAGTGTACAAACCATTTTATAGTGAAAAAAGGCAGAGTTTATATAGAATATAAAAATTTGTATAGTGAGCTGATTAAGTAGCCTTTTTTATTTAGTTCCTAATAAAAAAATGTGCTATAAACTAGAAGCATTTATAGAGTAATGCTCAAACAATATACCTAAATCTTTCATAATATATTCGTATAACAAAATATATTCGAAAGGAGAAAACAGATGAGTTTAAGAAATTTAATTACTAACAGTGGCTTCGAAACAGGAAATTTAAATGGTTGGATTTTTCCTGGTAACTCTACTGTTACTAATCAGTTTTCTCATTCAGGGTCATATTCTGCTTTGCTTGAACAAGGAATAGAATCAGCATATATCGGTCAATTTGTCCCTTCTAGCCCAGGGCAAAATCTAGAACTTATTGTATCTTTAGCTAAAAATAGTAACTTACAGTCACCTGCAATGTTAATTCAGGTTTTCTTTTTTGGACAAAATTTAGAACTCTTAGGAACCGGTCTATCCAATTATCTTCCGCCAAGTAGGTTACCCAATGCACAAACTAGTAACTGGCAAGAAATATATTTAACAACAAGTACAGCACCTGTGGGGACATCTCAAGCGTATCTGCTTATAAATTTGATACCGTTAGCTGGTGCTTCTAGTGTATTAGTTGATGATGTGGCATTGTTAAGTGCCACTGGAATAATAGGACCAACTGGCCCAGCAGGTCCGGCGGGCCCAACAGGAGCAACGGGTCCAGCGGGAGCAGTAGGTCCAACAGGGACAACGGGCCCAGCAGGAGCAGTAGGTCCAACAGGAGCAACCGGTCCAGCGGGAGTAG
>Ga0058696_1000080_pt1 | contig 36931 bp, 37 predicted proteins | sample AgamicMgSfrz_FD_55077 | JGI IMG/M metagenome (GOLD analysis project Ga0058696, IMG submission 55077) | Agave microbial communities from Guanajuato, Mexico - Mg.Sf.rz | ecosystem: Host-associated > Plants > Phyllosphere > Phylloplane/Leaf | place: Guanajuato, Mexico | collected 2012-05-30 | reverse complement strand
AATATATATTATCACAAGCAAAGGTAAAATTGAAAAATCTTGTCTCAAATTTAAGTATACTTTAGATAGTGAGACAGAATAAAAAATTTTAATGATATCTGCTTATATTGTTTTTTTGCTGTTTCATGTGATGTTTTGATTCTAGGTTGCTTGTCCGTAATCTACTAGCAAATATTTTGTACTTTAGATTAAATTTCGTTCGCTTCATTAATAATATAGTTTATCCTGTCTTTATTAATTGATTTCATCATAAATTAATTACTATTAGATTCATTTTCCTAGTTCACTTTTGATTATTATGTAAGCGCTTTTCATACAAAAAAACTAGACATAATGTTTATATGTCAAGTTTCATAGGTTCATTTTAATATTGCTTTTATCTCTTTCCTTCGTTCCATATATAGGAATATTTTTTTCATGATAATTGGTACAATAAATAGAATAAATAATAATCGGAACAGCTGGTATGTGGTAATGATCGTTAAATCGGCATGCACAGCTTGACCTAAAATGGCCATTTCAGCCATTCCTCCTGGTGCTAAGCCAATAAATGCGGTTAATAATGAGATATTCTCTTCTATTCCCAACAATATGGCGGAAAGTAGAAAAGAAAAGCTTACAAGCACAATTGATGAAATGACGGAAACGGCAAGAAAACGTGATTTATTTTCAATTTTTCCGAATTTCATCTGTAAACCTAAATCAATCCCAATCAATACCTGTGCTGCAGCTATTATTGGTGTTGGAATTGTTGGTACATTAACACCTGCAAGCAGCAAAATGGCAATAATAATGAGCGGTCCGAGCATAAATGGAGTTGGAAATTTGCATTTTTTTGCGATGATTCCAGCAATAAAGGCAATAGCCATAAACGGCAGAATCAGCCAGCTAACAGGTGCTCCTCCTGCAACCGATACTACTGTACTGCCAGCATGCAGGATTGGACTGTATACAATAAAAGGCACTAGCATAATAACTGTTATTATCCTGCATACTTGTATAATCGTAACGACCGTAAGATCTATTCCCTTTATCTCAGAGCTGATGGCGATCATTTGCGTTAGTCCACCGGGAATACTCCCTGCTATCGTTGACTTTAAATTACTGTGTGTCAGCTTATTTGTCACAACTGCCAACAGCAGACTGAACAGGATTAAACCAACTGTCATAAGGAGCATTGACGGCAGATGTGTGACCATATCCATTAGTGTTTGTTTATTAAAATGTTCCCCAATTGTATAGCCGATTGGAATTAACCCGTATGTTCGAAAGGAAAAAGGTAGTTTTGGAGTCTGTTTGGAGAGCTTTACATAAGCTAATGTGCCAATCATAGCACCTAAGAGCCAGGCTAACGGCAAATGACACAAATAAAAAACTGTACCACCAATAAGCGCTGATGCTAACATTTTATAAAATGACATGCAATATCCCTTCTTGCTAATTTAATAGATGTATATAACATATACTATCATAAAAATTAGTTGGAAATACGAAATATTTTGTCAGAGAAAATTACTCAACCTGCTTTCAATTAGCATGGCTGAGTAATTTTTTTAGTTATTTTGTTTTGCTGCTAATTTCTTTCACTTTAAATTTTTCTAGCTTCCATCCATCTTTTTTGCTTGTCCATACTGTTTCCAGATAAGCAATTTTATCAACAGCTGCTATTCCACTGATGATTTGCTTGCCTTCTAATGAGAATTTTTGTTTATACCTAGAAGGCTTTAAACTAGTAAAAGGATTGATTATAAGCTCTGTTGACTCATTTAAATGTCCGTTTTGGTACAAGCCTAATTGTTCATATGTATTTTTTCGTTCATATAAATCAAAATTATATGTTTTTAGACCATCAATAACTAGCTCTGCTTTATAATCATCCTTAAAGCTGCTTGTCATTACAGGTAATTCAGGAATTGCTACTTCCTTTATTTCNGTCCCATTAAAATCAAATAATTGGTATCTTTTTCTGCTGTTTCGTTCGTTATCAGAAATCGTCAGAAACATTTCCTCCTGTTTATCACCATCAAGATCATACAGTTCTAAGTTTGGATTATATCCACCATCCATCGTTATATCTGCTTTCGTTTCTTTTTCGTCTGACACTTGAATTGTCAGCTTTTTAAAGAAATTGTCTTCATCCTCAGAAGAAATGCCAAGTAACGTCATNTTTTCTGTTTTCCCATCGCCGTTGAAGTCCTTTTGTTCCTCCAATAATATCTTTTCTTGCTCTCCGTTTTCTAATGCGTATGCGCCTGTTATCGCACTTAGTGACATGAAAAAAAATGCTGTAAATGCGAACAATAGTTCTTTTCTCAAAATTATCCCTCCTACATAAATCCCATTATTAATATCATCTCCATTAATGGAAAAAACATGTAAGAAAGGAAAAGAAAAAATCCTCCACCATGTGGTGAAGGATTTTTTTTCTTAAGCTTCTGCAATCTTGGTAATCCATGCTGATTCGGCTTTCCCAGCTTCTGTTTCGTCGATTACAAACGAACCATTTGAATATCTGTCATTAAATCGAATGGATTCGACCAATACTTCTTCAAGCATTCCCTTTTCTGTATGAATATGAACAATATCTGCCTTTGCGGCAATAAACATATTAACAATACGATGTGGATTCGATTTCAGTTCTCTTAGCATAACAACGCCACGCTTCGCNCTGCCGCCATTTTCGAATTCACTTAATTTCATTTTCTTAATGGATCCTCGTTGTGTGATAATGACAACCGATTCACTTTTCACATCGGTAATGATTTGACCTGATACAACAAAATCATCATCCTTCAAGGCTATCCCCTTCACTCCGGAAGCTCTTGGTCCAACAATATTAACTTCTTCCTCGTGGAAGCGTAATGCATAGCCATAGTGTGTAGCCATTAAGATTTCTTTCGTTCCATCTGTAACGACAACATCTACTACCTCNTCATCGCCTTTCAGATTTAAGGCAACAAGGGGCTTGCTATAGCGCTGTGCTTTATAGCTTGTCATTTCAGTCTTTTTCGCCATTCCATTTTTCGTGAAGAATAGCAAGTATTTACCCTCATCAAAGCTTTTAACAGGGATAGCATGGATGATGCTTTCATCCCTGTCAATCGGAATGATATTGGAAATATGCTGACCAAGATCCTTCCAGCGAATATCTGGGAGTTCATGAACAGGGCAATATAAATAATTCCCTTTATTAGTGAACAACAATACAACTTCTGTTGTATTAATATCCAACTTGGCGAGAATTCGGTCTGTATCCTTCATACCGAAATCCTGTCCATTGCTTGCGGCAAAAGAACGCTGACTTGTACGCTTTATATAGCCTTCTTTCGTTACAGTAACGATAACATCCTCACTGCCGACAAGCACTTCAAGATTGATTTTGATTTCCTCAATCTCTGCTTGAATAACAGTCCGACGCTCAGAAATAAAGCGTTTTTTGACATCCTTCAACTCTTTTTTAATAACGGACACCAGCTTTTTCTCACTTGAAAGAATGGCAGACCATTCCTCNATTTTTTTTGCTAGCTCTTCAGCTTCTGCTGTCAATGCTGTTATATCCGTATTCGTCAATCTGTAAAGCTGCAAGGAAACGATCGCTTCTGCTTGCGCTTCAGAAAATTGGAAGGATGAAATCAAATTATCCTTAGCATCTCGTTTATCTTTAGAAGCACGGATTGTTGTGATAACTTCATCTAAAATCGATAGTGCTTTAATAAGTCCGTCAACAATATGCTGTCTTTCCTTTGCTTTTTCAAGNTCAAAACGAGTCCTTCTTATGACAACATCCTTTTGATGCTCAATATAAGCATCAAGCATCTCAAGAATGCCCATTAGCTTTGGACGTTTATTGTGGATGGCTACCATATTGAAGCTATAAGTAATTTGTAAATCTGTATTTTTGTATAAGTAATGCAGAATGCCAGATGCGTCTGCGTCTTTTTTCAGTTCAACGACAATTCTTAAACCAGTACGGTCGGTTTCGTCNCGCACCTCTGAGATGCCCTCCACCTTGCGATCAAGTCTGATTTCATCCATTTTTTTCACTAAATTACTTTTGTTTATTTCATAAGGTATTTCTGTTATAACTATTTGCTGTCTACCGCCGCGAATGTCTTCAATGGCAGCTTTTCCTCTAACGATGATTTTGCCTTTTCCTGTTTCATAGGCTTTTTTAATACCTTCCACGCCTTGGATAATGCCGCCTGTCGGGAAATCAGGACCTTTAATATGCTGCATAATGTCATCTACTGTTGAAGCTGGATTGTCCATTCTTTCGATGACACCATCGATGACTTCTCCAAGATGATGTGGTGGAATATCAGTAGCATATCCGGCAGATATTCCAGTTGAACCATTTACAAGCAGGTTTGGAAACTTTGCGGGTAAAACGGTCGGTTCACTGGATGTATCATCAAAGTTTGGAATGAAATCGACTGTTCTTTTATCAATATCCTTAAGCAGTTCAGACGATATTGCAGAAAGTCTTGCTTCTGTATAACGCATGGCCGCTGGCGGATCACCGTCGATGCTTCCGTTATTTCCATGCATTTCTATCAGCAAATTTCTAACTTTCCATTCCTGGCTCATACGGACCATTGCTTCATATACAGAGCTGTCACCATGAGGATGGTAATTACCGATAACATTTCCGACAGTCTTAGCTGACTTACGGAAGTTCTTGTCATGCACATTGCCATCTACATGCATCGCATATAATATACGGCGTTGTACCGGTTTTAAGCCATCACGGGCATCTGGTAATGCCCGTTCCTGAATGATGTATTTACTNTAACGTCCAAAGCGATCACCGAGAACGTCCTCTAAAGGTAAATCACGAAATTGTTCTGTTGAACTCATGATTCATCCCCCTCCTCTGCAACCACGATATTTTCATTTTCGAGAATATTTCCTTCTTCTTCTAAACCAAACGCTACATTTGATTCAATCCACTTGCGGCGAGGTTCTACCTTATCGCCCATCAATGTGGTAATGCGGCGTTCAGCTCTTGCGATATCATCGATTTTAACGCGTATTANCGTTCGTGTATCAGGATTCATTGTCGTATCCCAAAGCTGGTCGGCATTCATCTCACCCAACCCTTTATAACGTTGCAGAACATAGCCTCTGCCGACTTTTTTTATGGCATCCTGCAAGTCATCATCGCTCCATGAATACTCAATAACCTCTTTTTTGCCAGATCCTCTGCTTACCTTGTAAAGCGGAGGTAAGGCAATATACACTTTGCCTGCTTCTACTAGCGGCTTCATATAACGATAGAAGAATGTCAGCAGAAGTACTTGGATATGTGCTCCGTCTGTATCGGCATCTGTCATAATGATGACTTTATCATAATTGGAATCTTCAATATTGAAGTCTGCTCCAACTCCCGCTCCAACAGCATGGATGATTGTATTGATCTCTTCATTTTTAAAGATATCAGACAGCTTAGCTTTTTCTGTATTGATTACTTTACCTCTTAAAGGAAGAACTGCCTGGAAGCGTCTGTCTCTGCCTTGCTTAGCAGAACCGCCGGCTGAATCACCCTCTACAAGATAAAGCTCATTTTTTTGCGGGTTTTTCGATTGTGCTGGAGTAAGCTTACCTGAAAGCACCGTTTCCCCGCGCTTTCTTTTCTTGCCGCTTCTTGCTTCTTCTCTTGCTTTACGAGCAGCTTCACGTGCTTGATATGCCTTGATTGCTTTCTTAATGAGAAGAGAGCTTGTCTCAGGATTTTCTTCAAAAAAGTAGGCAAGATGCTCTGAAACTACTGCATCAACAGCAGATCTAGCTTCACTTGTNCCAAGCTTTCCTTTCGTTTGTCCTTCAAATTGAAGCAGGTTCTCCGGTACACGGACAGAAACAATCGCTGACAATCCTTCACGAATGTCAGAGCCGTCCAGATTTTTATCCTTTTCCTTAAGAAGATTAACCTTTCGTGCATACTCATTGAACATTCTTGTCATGGCAGTCTTACTGCCAGCCTCATGTGTTCCGCCGTCTTTCGTGCGAACGTTGTTAACAAAGGACAAGACGTTTTCTGAATAGCCATCATTAAATTGGAAAGCGAACTCCACTTCAATTCCGTTGCTTTCTCCTTCAAGGCTGACAACAGGATGAAGGTTATCCTTCTCTTCATTCAAATATTCAACAAAGGCTTCAATCCCGTTTTCATAATGAAAAACAGTATGCTCCCCTTGGCGATCATCGATTAACTCAATTTTTAAGCCTTTTAATAAAAAGGCTGATTCACGCAATCGTTCTGAAAGCGTTTCAAAATTATAAGTAGTTGTAGAGAAGATGGTAGGATCTGGCTTAAAGTGAATAGTTGTGCCGGTTTGATTCGTTTTGCCNAGCTTTTCAAGCGTCGTTACCGGCTTGCCTCCATCTNCAAAACGCTGTTCATATATAAATCCGTCCCTCTTAATTTTAACGACAACCCACTCAGACAGCGCGTTAACAACAGAAGCACCAACACCATGCAGCCCCCCGCTTGTTTTGTAACCGCCTTGCCCAAATTTTCCACCTGCATGAAGAATCGTAAAGATTACTTCCGGTGTCGGCTTGCCGATTTTGTGCATTCCTGTCGGTAATCCTCGTCCTTTATCCTGAACACTTATAGAATTATCCTTATGGATTTTCACGATGATCTCTTCACCAAAGCCGGCCAATGCCTCATCGACAGCATTGTCCACTATTTCATATACTAAATGATGCAATCCTCTTGCATCTGTGCTTCCGATATACATACCAGGACGTTTCCTGACTGCTTCTAGTCCTTCCAGCACCTGAATGGCATCATCGTTATAGTCAAATGGTTGTTGATTTTTCGCCACAGACATACCCCTTTCACCTCAAAAACACGACATATTATCTTTGTATGTAGCATGTCGAACAATTGTTTATGTATTCGTCTATAATTTCATTTATCCTCTAAAAGAGAAGAATTATTTTTTCTTTAGTCTTTTTGCCTTCTATAGTGGACGAAGGACACCATTTTATGCATGTGAGATAAAATAGATCATTACCAGAACAATTGTTCTTATGATATGATAACAGCATTTTTTCTACAAGCAAATAAATAATTCGATTATTTTCTGAAAATAGTCGATTAGATTCAATATTATACCAAGAAAGCAAAAAGAGAAAAGCTTTTTTTATAAGGTTCGTTTCAAGCATCTTAATTATGTTAACACATATTTCTTATAAAAAAAACGCTAACTACCGTTTCTCCTCCAAGGTCTTTACCGCTTGCTTATTTATAAAAATAAAAAAACAGATGCAAATGAGGCGGTATCTCAAGCGGAAAATTATAGCTTGAGAAGCCTTGTTCGCATCCGTTTTCACGGTTTATTTTGTCAAAGCGTGTTCGACTTTAATGCATCTGTCCATAATTACGGTATAGCCCTTATCTTTCAAAGTGTTAAAGGTTTCTTCATGTACAAGTCCTTGCTGTGCCCAAAATACATCTGCATCAATCTGTTCGAATTCCGCTGCTACCTCTGGGAGGAATTCCGATCTTCTGAATACATTGACGATATCAACATGCTCTTTAATCTCTGTCAGGCTCTTATATGCNTTTTTGCCAAGAACTTCATCCACTGTAGGGTTAACGGGAATGATATCATAACCCGCCTGCATCATAGCGTTTGCGATCATAAAAGACGTTCTCTCCGGATTATCACTTAAACCAACAACCGCTATTGTTTTAGCTTTTTTAAGAATTTTGCCGATTTCTTCTCTGCTTGGGTTTTCAATTGCCATTATTGTTCCTCCTCTATGGTTTTGTTTGCTTTATATTTCGAGTCCCTTTAACTACAAGCAGGAACCATCTTTATTACCATTTATACTAGTCCAGTTTAAGCGTAAATAGCAAATAAAATGCAGTAACATTTTCCTTTATTCTGCTTCTTTATCCTTATTCTTTTTTTCCTTCTTTTCAACCATTGCCCGGTAAATTTGGGTATGCATGCTACCTTGTTCAATGTTTTGTAAAAAGAATTCACCAATTAGCTTTTGATAATCTTCATCCTCTGTCATCTTTTTACTTTGCAGTTCCATTTCCGCAAGTCCTTCATACTCTGTCAATAAGGCATATGTATGGTCATTACCAGATATAGGTGTCAATATTTCGACCTTATGCGAATAATTTTCATTGCTGAATTTTTTTAATTCACGTAGGTTTTCAAGTCCCTCCTTAAATTTATCCTGTTTTATAGAGAATGTTTGGTATACATAAACAGTCATTTTACAGTACCTCCAAAGAATGAGTTATAATAACTTATCATTCCCTCTACGCCTAAAAAAATTCCAACACTAAAAAGGATAAAAAGAGCAGCACAAAGCCGCTCCTTATAAACATTGTTATCTTTTTTCCAATGCGTTTAAACGCTGATTAACTCTTTGCAGGCTGCGCTCAAGCTGGTCAATGTCTCGTTGCTGCTGGTTGTTTTCCCGCTCAAGCTGATTAATTCTTCTTTCGAATTGGTCGAGTCGGCGGTCTTGTTGATCAATTCTTCTTTCCAACTGATTGATTCTTCTCTCCCATTGTTTCCACTGGGGCAGGTTAAACAACTGAGATAACTGCATTTGTCTATTTGGATCATCATAATAACCTTGTTGATAATTGTAGTCATAGGAAACTTGTGGATAGCTATAATTTACATAGGGATACATATAGGCAACTCTCCTTTTTTTATATCTGCCATACAATATGCATCAACCCACAAATTGATAAGGACAGTCGCCTATTATCCCTGTTAGGAGACTTGGTCTTTTTTTAAGCTTAAGACTATTCTCCACTTTCTTGTGCATATAGTACTGTATGCATACTACTGGAGGTTAACGAATGAATCATATAGTAAAAAGCGGGGAGACATTGACCCAAATAGCAAGGGATTACCGCCTATCATTATCTGCTCTTTTACAAGCGAACAGTGGTATTAATCCTAATATCATTAATCCAGGTCAAATTATCATTATCCCTGGCTTGCCTTCCCCNCAAAGTATTCCGTTTCAAATAGATGTATCTGTCGGAGGCCGAACACTAAGACTACTAAGGAATGGCGTCCTGCAGAAACAATACCCAATCGCTGTTGGCCGTATGCTAACAAGCACGCCTTTCGGTAATTTTGTTATCATCAATAAAGCACCTAATCCTGGAGGTCCATTCGGTACATTATGGATGAGTCTTTCAAAGGAGCATTATGGCATACATGGCACAAACAATCCTAGTTCAATTGGCAAAGCTGTTTCAAAAGGATGTATCCGTATGTATAACAAAGACGTTGAGGAGCTTGCTAGCATTGTCCCAATTGGCACGGCTGTGTTTATTCATCCTTAATTTCTTTATTATTCCACGTATGTAACAAACTCACGAACTGGCTTACGATATCCTCGCGGCTGTCTGCTTTCTACCTTCTCTTTGCCAATGGTAATCATTAGCACCACTTCCTCCTCAGCAGGAACTTGCAATAACTGGCGGACCTCCTGCTGATTAAAGCCAATCATTGGGCATGTATCCCAGCCTTGATTCTTGGCTGCAAGCATAAACAGCATGGCAGAAAGGGAAGCGTTTCGGATAGCCTCTTCCTTTAGGAATTCTGTACCACGAGTTTCATAAAAAGCAGTAGTATCTGATACTAAATGATCATATTCTTGCTTATTGACAATGCCAAGCATTTGCAGGCCCTCATAAATATCACCAGCCTGTTTGTAGGCATGTTTGTTTCCAACTACCAGTATGACTGCAGAGGCACTTGCTACTTTATATTGACCTTGTGCTGCGGCCCTGATTTTTTCTTTCATATTCGCNTCAAGCACTGTAATGTATCGAGTATGTTGCAAGTTAAAGGCAGACGGAGCCAGCTTAACTGCTTCAAAAATATTATTTAATTCTTCCTTTGTAATGGGATTACCTTCTAAAAAGTTACTGGCAGAGCGCCTTTCTTTCACTATATCTAAAAATTCAGCCATGGTTTTTCTCCTTTAATGGTTATTTATCTCGAANTAAAGATATATGAAGTTTGTTTTCACGTAAAGTTTTTTGCCTCATCCCTTCATTCGACTTCCACCATAAAGGAGAATACTAAGCTGCCTCGTTCCCACTTTGCAGANACAACGTAAATATATACTCCTCTTTTTTCAGGAAGCACTAAATAATTACCGTCTAAAATTGCCTTATTTTCCTGATCATTTGACCAATTTGACACATTTATCGAATTCTCAAAGGGGGTTCTCGTGAATTTCAACTTAACGCGATNNCCAGGATGAACAAAAACCGTTTCTATTTCGTTCTCTTTCAATAGTATCTCTGGTGTGGGAGAATCACTGCAAACGCTTTGTAAAACTCCGTCCCAGCAATAGCTCCCTTGAACAGTAGGCACTATATGACCATTTATAGTAAAGATTGTTGCAGGCATGCTGACACGACTTTCAAAAAAGATAATCATACTAAGCAAAATACCCACCATCAGCAACGAAATCAGCTTTTTCATTGATATTCCCCCTTTAAATCATTAGACGCACATTTGGAAAAATATGTTACCAATAAATAAAAAAACGCCTATTTGGCGTTTTAGTTTAATTCCTATGAATGGATATTTAACAAAAATGAAAACAATTTCGGTTATTTAACAGGAANTTGGAACCTTTTTACCGAAAATGGGCTAATATTATGTTCCGTTTCCCCTGTTNCTGCGAGATCACTTAAGATTTGGCCGACTACACTGCTGAATTTAAAGCCATGTCCCGAGAAGCCGGCAGCAATAGCAACATTTTTATAAGTAGGATGAAGGTCAATGATAAAGTCTTCATCCGGCGTCAGAGTGTACGTGCATGTCTTCCCAAATTTTAATTCCTTTGTTAATGGCATATAAGTGGATAGGAACTGCTGCACATCTCCTGCATCCTCCGCTACTTCGCCAAAAGGGCTGACCGCTACGTCTGGATCCATCTTGATGCCTCCGTCATGCCTGCCTATCTTTAGGCCAGCTTCCGCAATGCTTGGGAAGCCATAATACATTCCTTGATCTGTTTCAAAGGAAAACGCCGGAAAGTTTTCGCTGCCATAATGCGCATCGTCTGCCTCAAACCAGGCGAATGTTTTTCTTGTGGGGCTTAATGGGAGATGGAGATCAAGCTTCGCTAGAAGCTTCCCTGCCCATGCACCTCCACTAACAATAAGGGAATTTGCTTGATACGTATTGCTTGCTGTTTTAACTGTTACAGAACTTTCCTGTACCTCTATATCTAACACTTTTGTGTATGTAAGCAGATCCGCACCTCTTTCAATCGCAAGCTTTTTATAGGCTTCGATGCATGCCTCGCTTTTAAGTACACCAGATGATTTTTCAAAACAGCCGATATAATTGTCAGGAAGCTTAATACCTGGCCAACGCTCCATCACCTGATTAGCATCTAATTTATCGACTGCAAGCTTATATGTATGTGCGCTATCAATAATATTTTTCAGGAAAACAGAATCATCTTTCCCTATGTTCAGGACACCCGTTTGTAAGAACAGCTCCTCTTTAGAAAGCTCCGCAAGCTCCATCCATAGCTCTTGAGCTTTTAATGCTAACGGCACATATTCCGCACCTTCTCCATATGCATGCCTGATTATGCGGGTATCACCATGGTGACTACCGTTCGTGTGCGGTGGATCAAAAGCATCTATCAGTAGTGTTTTAATCCCTCGTTTCGCTAAGTAGTAGCCTGCCGCCATTCCCATTGAACCAGCGCCAACTATTATTGCATCATATTGCGTCATAACGATAACTCCTCTCTTTCGAAACAAACTCTCTTGTTATAAAGCCAATCATATCATTGTTCTACTTTCGGAAAAATAAAAAAATAAACACTAAACAAAAAAATGGCTTCGTCAAAATAAGGATATGCTCACTAACTAGGAACACGCATACTTTATAAAGAGTCTGACAAAGAGGTGAATTACATGCAATTTGGACCATTCCAGCCGTATATGCCTTGGGGACAAGGACAACAAAGCTACAATCCATACGGAAATTGGCAACAATCTCCACATTCCAACCCATACGGAGGCTGGCAAGGCTATCAGCAGCCGTCCTTTGACAACTGGAACCACAACTACCATGATCATGATCATTATCCATTTGGAGGCTACCAGCAGCCTTATCAACACCAAAACTGGCAGGACCCTCATAACGCATTCCAACAAAATTATTGGAAAAAGGGTCATCATCACCCAAATGGCCACTGGGATGAATGGCATAAGCAATATCCACAAGGACGTTAATCCAGGGAAAAGGGGTGATTATTCACCTCTTTTTTCTATTTAACAATGAACGTAATTTATATCAGCTAGGCGGAAGGGTAATGGAATAATAGATAAGTTTGAGTATTTAGCAAGGCAGGAAACGCTATGAGTAGATTTATGAAGAAGCAGTTAAAACTTATTTATATATGTTGCAAAAAATATTATCTGTCCAATGACTTAATAAGCCTGCTGAAAAATGATGTAACTAAGCAGTTGAAGCGCTCAAGATTCGCTCGAGTAAATACCTGCAGCCTCATGCTTTAAAGACGTTACTATTATTTAGGCTTAGAAACTAAAAATAAGCAGGAGGACAGCCCTCCTGCTTATTACTTTACACTTGTTTAGAATTTGTTTTCAATACTTCCACTGGTCTTGTTAACAGCGAAACTACTGTTAGTACTACAAGGTTGATAATTAATGCAATGATTCCCACATTAAAATCCTGAATTGCTTGTGGCAGGAATGGGAATATTGTTCCGACTGTTGAGCCAGAAATCGTCACAAACGCAACCGTTGCTACACCTGCTGAGATACCGGCAAATGCACCTGCTTTTGTTACGAAATTATTTTTCATTAAACTGAACAATAGTGTTGGGAATAGCTGTGTTACTAAGCTATAGCCCATAAGAAGCAAGGCAACTAATGTTCCGCCACCCTTGAAAGTAACAAATACGGAAATCAATGCAACGACTGGAACTAGATAACGTGCCATATTTGTAACCTGCTTGTCTGTTGCACTTGGCTTTAATACTTTGTAGACGTTTTTTGCAAGGAGTGTTGCTGCTGCCATCAAAATCATCGAACCAGGAACAAGCGCAGTTAAAATCCCAGCTGCTCCAATAATACCTACTACCCATGGATCAAATGTTTGAATGGACAAGCGAAGCAATGCCAAATCTGTGTCTGCTCCAGTTAATGTTGGCACTTGCAGGATTGCTGCAAATCCTACGAAAAAGACGAATAAAAGAACCAATTGATATAATGGCATGAATATAGCATTTTTTCGGAACGCTTTTTCTCCTTGTGAGGAATAAATAGAACCGAATGTATGTGGCCACATATAAAATCCTAAAGCAGTTAGTAAAACAGTTGTTACAAACCAAGAAGAGCTTTGTCCGGAATCTGGCAAGGAAAGAAAGCCTGCCTTCGCTGAATCAATTGCTTCAAACATTGGCTGGATACCGCCATAATAATGATGCGGTAAATAAATTCCCAAGAAAAGTACAACACCAAGAATAAGGATATCCTTCGCAACAGCTGTCCAGGCAGATCCGTGAATCCCTGATACCATGACATAAACGGTTACAACAACAATGCCAATCCAGATTGCTACTGTTGGTGAAATATGACCATAGGATGCTTCTGATACAATGATGCCAAGTCCTTTTAATTGAAGAACAAAGTATGGAATCATTGCGACAAATCCAACAAGAGACACAAGAATTCCTAAATAAGGACTTTTGTATTTGCTGACGAAAAAGTCTGATTGAGAAACGAGCCTGTTATCCTTAGCATAACGCCAGATTTTTGGAAGTAAAAAGTAAGACATAATATAAGCAAGTGCACCGTATGAAATAATATAATACGTTGGTCCACCTTTACTATATGCCCAGCCGCTCCCACCAAGGAAGGTAAAGGTTGTATAGATCTCTCCTGCCATCAATACGAATACTAGAACAGATCCAAAGCCTCTTCCTCCAACAGACCATTGCTCCAGATCCATGTCTTTTCCTTTTTTTGCACGTATTCCTAAAAAGATTGATAATAGCATTGTGGCAAAAATGATGACTAATGCTGCGTTCATTCTGTTTCACCTTCTTTGTTTTTTGGATCGATTTTATAAATAATTGCCATAATAACAGATGTTAGTACTGTCCATAGCACACACCAAAACAGCAAAAACGGCATTCCTAACACATATGGTGTAACCTGGTTAAATACGTATGCTCCTCCAAGCATAAAAACAAACGGAAGCAGAGCCAATACTTTAATCATTATGTTCACNCCTCAATTTAAGCTTCTAGTAGTTTAATAGCACTATAGACAAACAGGTTAACTCCCTTTTCAAGCGACTCCTCGTCAATCTCAAATCGGGCATGATGGTGAGGGAAGTCTGCATTCTTCTCTGGATTGCCGGCACCAATATAAAAGAAGGAACCTTCTGTTACTTGCTGGAAGGCAGAAAAGTCTTCGCCACCCATATTCGGCTTCATTTTGTCAATTGCTTCCTCTCCGTACACTTCTGCAACGGTNGCTTCGAGTACTTCTGTGACACGAGCATCATTAATGACAGGTCTGTAGCCGAACTCATAGTTAAATTCATAAGCTGCACCGTGTGCTTCTGTTATCCCTTTAATGACTCTTTCCATAAGCTTTGGCACTTCCTTGCGTAAATCAGGGTCGAAGCTGCGCACAGTCCCGCAAATTTCTACAGAACCAGGAATAACATTATGTGTTGTCCCGCCAATAAATTTAGTGACAGACAGAACAAGATTATCGAGTGGATCTGTGTTTCTTGAAACAATATGCTGCAGGTTTGTTACTACCTGTGAGGCAACTGCAATGGAATCAACGGTTTGATGCGGAAGTGCCGCGTGGCCGCCTTTGCCGTTCACAGTAAGATAGAAAGTATCTGGTGAAGCCATCATCGGTCCATATACAATTCCAATCTTGCCTATTTCAAGCGGTGACCATAAATGAGCACCAATTACTGTATCCACGCCATCCATGACACCTGCTTGGACCATTTCCTCCGCTCCGCCGGGAAACAGCTCCTCTGCGTGCTGGAATAACAGGCGAATTTCACCATGTAATTGATCCTTAAGAGTAGATAAAACCTTTGCTGCACCAAGCAGCATGGCAGTATGACCATCATGACCGCATGCGTGCATCACACCAGGGTTTGTTGAAGCATATTCTACATCGTTTTCTTCCTGAATTGGCAANGCATCCATATCTGCTCGAATTGCTACGACTTTACCAGGAGCTGCACCGATAATACGGCCAACCACGCTTGTTTTTGTTGGTCTCGTTAGCTCAATGTTTCCAAAGGATTGTANCTGATCATAAATATATTGAGATGTTTTTTCTTCTTCAAAGCTAAGCTCCGGATTTTGATGAAGGTAGCGTCTATATGTAATTACCTCGTCTTTTACGGCATCAATTATTNCTTGTATAGAATTTGTTGTTGCTGTCATTATGTATCACTCCTTTTAGTTTTTATCTAGCTTTTCGAGCATCTTTTTCAATAGGTGAACAGATTGTACACAATCATCCAGTGATGTCCATTCCGCAGGATTATGACTAATGCCATCTTTACTGCGGGCAAATATCATCGCAGAAGGTAGATGACTGCCGAGAACCATTGCATCATGGCCAGCACCGCTTGGCAGATAGAGAGGCTTTATCCCCATCTCATCCATTGATACTGTAAGCAGGTTCTTCATTACATCTGGGACAAGCATTGGCGAAACCTTTAAGGTTTGCTCATAAGACAAAGTAATTCCATACTTAGCTGAAATAGCTTCAGCCTTGTCAATTGTTAGCTGAACGAGCTCACTTACCTTGTCTTCATAGATGTCGCGTATATCAACAAACATTTCGACTTTTCCTGGAATAACATTGACACCGTTTGGATGTACTTGGAGCTTCCCGACTGTCGCTACAGCAGTGGGGCTTACACTTGGTGGCAAATGAGGAATTGCGGCAATTAATTCGCCTGCAGCCACTAAAGCGTCGTGTCTGTCATCCATCGGTGTATTGCCAGCATGTCCTGCAGCACCAGCCAACGTAATTCTCAGCCAGCTCGGACCAGCAATCCCAGAGACAATTCCAACAGGCAGGTTNTCTTTTTCCAGCCGTTTGCCTTGCTCAATATGGACCTCGACATATGCTTTGATTTTTGACAAGTCTCTTTTAGCAGCAAAGAAGGAAGGTACAGACAAACCAATATTCTCGATTACTTGTTGAAAGCTTGCTCCATTGATGTCTACAAGACCAAGCTGTTTTTCTGCTTCTATGCTACCAGCCATTGCTCTGCTTCCCGTCAAACCACCATTAAATCGTGCACCCTCTTCATCTGTAAAGATGATCACTTCAAATGGATGCTCAGGCTGATGGTTTGTTTCCTTCCAGCTTTCGGCAACCTCCAGTGCGGCGAGTACGCCTAACGGTCCATCAAAATGACCTCCATTTGGCACACTATCTACATGAGAACCAGAAAGAATTACGGGCAAATCCGCTTGTTTCCCGGCTAATCTACCGATAATATTGCCTGCACCATCCTGTGTGACATCAAGACCTGCTTCTGTCATCCATTTTGCNACAAGCAGCTTTGCTTGTTGTTCCTCTGCAGAGAATCCGATTCGATACGAGCCGTTTTCCTCNGTAAGGCCAATTCTGGACAATTCATATAGTCTTTGTGCCAGCCTTGCTCCANTTACTCCTCCATGGTCATGGGAATGATCATAGTCGGATAAAAGAAGCTCATCCAATCTTCTAGCTGTTGAAGCTTCCATGTTGTACCCCCTCATAATTTGTATCATTATTTAGAAATTCTAGAATAGTTAGATAATTTTAAACATATCCAAACCAGACAAAATAACGCTAGCATTTTTGTCTGGTTTGGATAGTGCGTCGATTCAATCTGATGATTTTCGACATTTGTTTATTGTCTTCCAATCCCTTTTTTTACGTATTCATACAAATAAATAGCAAGCTGAAGCTCAAACATTTCCTTGCCCTCCAGGCTTTTAAGTCCCAAGATTTCCTTCACGTTTTGCAATCTGTATTTAATAGTATTTAAATGGACAAAACATTGTTTTGCTGTCAGTGTCATATTCTGTTTATTCTCCATATAAACCGTTAACGTTGACAGCAAATCTGTGCTGTGTGTCCTGTCATAATCAATTAACAGGCCGATTGTGCTATTCACATACTCGTGAAGCTCTTCTTGCTCTTGTTTAATAAATAAACGGTAAATACCAAGCGATTTATAGGAAAGAATAATTAAATCCTTGCCATTCGCTTTTATATAATCAGAGCAAATTTTTGCTTCCCGATGAGAGCTTTGAATTTCACTTATCTGCATAAATACTCTTCCAACACCGACATGAAATTCAAAATGTATTAAATCAGAAAGCTTTGCTTTCAAATCTTTAAAGAAGCTGTAGAAAATTTCGATGATTTCCTCCTCCGTTTTTCGGTCGTGAATCATCACAAGCACATCGTATTCCATATTTTTTTCCGATACGAGCACTTTATAATTCAGTTTTTTTATCTCTCGGAATAACAATCGGTGGAAATGCTGTTTCTTTACGTTCAGCTCTTCAAATTCAAGCAGCTGGTTCGGAATTTGAATATTAATGCATAAATACCGGTAGTTGTCTGACAGACCAATAATGTTTTTTTGCGGACCAGAAAAGAAATCAAATCTCTGGCTCAAAAGCTGATCTAATAAATAGCCTTCATATTTATAGTAATCAGAAAGCAGCCTTTCCTGACCGATAATTTCTCGTGCAAATATATTGTTGGCAAGGTCGATTGCCAGTAAATCCAATGTATCAAGATTATCTGAACCCTCGCTAAATATAGCTAGCAGTCCGATAATAATCCTTGCATCTGTTTTTATTGGTATGAGCGTTAACTTTTCTTCTTGGCAATACAAGCTCCCGTCTTTTGGCATATCTTCCTTAAATAAGGTAATAATTTTCGCCTTTTTAGAAGCACCTAATTCCTCAGAGTATGGAGACGAGGCAGAAAGAATGTCAAAAAACTCATTGTACACACACACCTCTTCTTCAATCAGCTGTGATAATGTACTAGTTATCTCTTCTAATCCCTTTTGGCTAATGGACGCNGTTGCAAGCTCTGCATGAATCTTTTTGGAGCGTTCTGTATCAGCAAAAAACTTCGCATTTTCGATCGCGATGCTTGCTTGAGCGGCAAAAGTTTCTAACAAAAGCAAATGATGCTCTGTGAAATGAACGTCCTCTGAAAAACTGTCAATTGTCAATACGCCAATACATTCGTCTTTGGACAGAAGGGGAGCACAAATTGTGCTGACAGGATGATAACGAAAGGCCCCAACTGCCTTTTGAAACAGACTTTTATTATCTCCTCTAATATTTTCCATGCCTCTCTCTGTTTCTTGAACATGACTAAATATTTGCCCTTTTTGACTCAAAAAGGTTTTACCTGTCATCCCTTCACCAGGATGTANTTTAATTTCCTGCAAATAGGAAAGCTCGACACCAACCCCGTTTTTTGCCGCAAGTTTGCCTGAACGCTTGTCATACACAAACAGCAGAATCGCATCGGCTCCATCTATTACATTTAATGTCTCATTTATTAATTGCTGCAGNACTTCATCTAAATCCAATGTAGAGGTAAGTGCTTGAGCAGCATTAATCAAACTCATAAGTTGTTTATCTTTATTCAATGATGATTCCTCCAGCCAGCACTAATTCAGTCTATATATTGTAGAATACAACAAAATATTCACACAATAAATAGTGAAAATCGATGTATAGCCTTTTCGGTTTAGCAAATCCTAACAAAATGAACAAAAAAAACACCACTCCGTAAATGAAGTGATGCTCACCTTTTATTATTTAGCAAAAGTGTGGTTACCGATTTTCGTTGTCACTTTACGAGAAAGAATCCAGTCACTTGTTGATGTTTTAGGATTATAGAAGTATAAAGAACCTTTACTTAAACCTCGTGATGCAATTGCTTCTGTTACGGCTTTTTTCGATNCTGCGTCTGCAGCATTGTTAATAGTACCGTTTTGCACTGGAGTAAAGGCATAATACCCACTATCCTTCTGATAGATAACTGNTTTAATAGTGTCAGGAAAATCAGCATTATCCAGTCTGTTCAAAATAACTGTTGCAACTGCCACTTTACCTGCATAAGGNTCGCCTTTCGCCTCTGCTGAAACAAGACGTGCCATTAATTCCTTATCCGCTGCGGAAATAGTAGAAGCTGGAATAGTAAGAGTCTGTCCAGTATAAAGCATATTGCTTGTTGCTTTATTCGCGCTTTTTATGCTGTTTGCTGAAACACCGAAATTTTTTGCAATAATCCAATACGTTTCGCCGCTTTTCACTACATGATTAGATGCAGCCTTTGATTGTGTATTAAACCCGAATAGAGATAGGGCAATTGTTGAAACAACAAGAAGTTTTTTTAAGTTTTTCATAGATGATTAGCCTCCTAAGACTACGTTTTTAATACTCTAGTAGATTAACAGATGTAATATAGTTAGACATGCACCAAATTTTAACTATTAGCAAGCTAACATCATAAATGCTTGCTGCATAAGTATCTGTTTTGTTGAGTTAGGAAGGCATTACCAATAAAAAAACCTCAAAAACTGCTTTTTTCTCACTTTGTTACAGGATTATTGCAGNAGTATTGCGTGATTAGCGCCTTTATTTAACTAATAGTTTATTTAAGTCTATTAATTATCGAGGATAAACCTTTGTAAAATGCTCTACTGTCGGAAATGGGTCATAAAAGTGATGAAGCAGCTTTTTCCATTGTTCATATTCTGCAGACTGTCTGAAGCCAATCGTATGATCCTCAAGCTCTTTCCACCTGACCAGCAACAAATATTTACCCTTAGCCTCCANACAGCTTTGTAATTCATGATCGATATAGCCCTCCATGCTGGCAATAATTCGGGACGCATCCATAAAGGCCTGTTCAAATTTTTGCTCCATTCCTTCCCTTACTTGAAGCATAGCAGCTTCTAAAATCATGCTTGTTCCTCCCATCTATACTGATGTAATTCTTTTCTACACAGGTTGTAAGATTCCTGCTGTGTTTTTCTTAANTAAGAAAAAGACACTGCAGGTAAGTCGGTGTCTTTTTAATAGGAATGATAAAAATTATTTGTTTCGTTTAACCATATTTGCATATATGCCGGAAGTTTATCCTGCTTTTCCAGCAAGCTGTTTATTGCCTCTAAGCCGATTTCTCTTTTTTCTTCTATATAATAAGCAGATATGGCTATCTCATAGTCAAACAAATAGTCATGAACAGGAAAATCTACAAACAGCAGGTCATCGACAGGAAAAGAAATCGTTTTTCCTTCTGCTGCATACAAGTATGCAATACGATGGTTCTTATTTTCTCGATGAATTCTTGCGAGATGATAAATTGCTTCGCCTCTTGAAGGTCGAAATTCCCATGCTCTTTGTAAATGAAGCAAAGCTAATGACAAAAAACGGTCTGCTTTTTCTCCCGCTGGGAAATACATGGAAAGCTGTTCATATGCTAGACCAATTTTAAGCATACTATAGTAGATTTCTTCCTCCCATCCACCTTCCTTTATTCGCTTTTGATATGCTTCAATCGCATTGTCCCATTCCTGCAAATCATAATAGGTTTGTGCTAAATAAAATAAATATCTCCGTTTCAAATGCTTGTCATTTTCATTATCATTAATTGCAGCCTCTAGTAATCGTTTGTCTCTTTCGAACTTATCCTGTTTGCTTCCGCCATCTTCTTTGTCTAAAATATACAAAGATGTCAGCTTTCCAATCTCGATTATGTTAGTGGCATCTCTTCTCATTTCCCAATACTCATGTGTCACACCGACAGATTCCCACTGTCTCCTTGCACTAATTAACCTCGTATTCCAATATTTCAAAGCATTATTCATTTGCATTATTAAATATTGATCAGCTGATAATTCCTTTTTCGTAAATCCTTCCTTCACTTGCAAAATCATGTCTGCATCGAGTAAAAGGATATAATCACAATCAGGATATGTCTGTTGGGCAAGTTTCACGGATAGCGTTCTATTGTATCCGAAATTCTGAAATGGAGTATGATGCACCGTGCAGTTCTTGCCATTAACACTCGCCCAGTTTTCTATTATTTGAACAGTGTCGTCTGTTGAGCCTGTGTCACAAATCGATAAAGAATCAATGATGGGAGCGGCAGATTGAAGACATCTTTCTATAATCCGGGATTCGTTTTTGACAATCATGCAAAGTGTTATATTCGTCATGGTATTTCCTCCTCTACTTGCGGTACGATCCACTACCTGTTACAAATATAGTATGATTTATGCTTATTTTTGGCAGGACGAGTATCTCTATAACTGTTTTCTATTTTTCCTTATCCAATAAATCTTGAAAGTTGACGGTGAAATCGCTCTCATTTATAATTCAATTTAGGCTTATGAGGCACTATTGCCAATTCTTACACATCTAGCAAGCTAAAAACCTAGATGAATTTTTTAGGACAACCATAAAGGGGGAAAAATCATGAGAACCATGAAGCTAGGAGCAAGCAGCTTAGAAGTTCCAGTCGTTTCGGTTGGCTGTATGCGTATTAACTCACTTGATAAGAAAGAGGCAGAGCATTTTGTACAAACTGCTTTAGAACAAGGAGCAAACTTTTTCGACCATGCCGATATATACGGTGCAGGAAGCTGTGAGGAAATTTTTGCTGAAGCAATACATATGAATGCAGAAGTTCGTGAAAACATTATCTTGCAATCAAAATGCGGAATTCGCAAAGGAATGTTTGATTTTTCAAAAGAGCATATTCTTGAATCTGTGGACAACAGCTTAAAAAGATTGAACACAGACTATCTTGATATCCTCCTATTGCATCGCCCTGATACACTTGTTGAACCAGAGGAAGTAGCTGAGGCTTTTGACATTCTTGAAAGTTCAGGGAAAGTCCGCCATTTCGGTGTGTCTAATCAAAACCCTATGCAAATTCAGCTATTACAAAAGTTTGTCAAACAACCGATTGTTGCAAACCAGCTTCAATTGAGCATTACTAATTCCACCATGATTTCTAGTGGCTTTAATGTGAATATGGAGAATGATGCGGCAGTTAATCGTGACGGAGGAATTCTTGATTTTTGCAGACTTCATGACATAACAATTCAGCCTTGGTCTCCATTCCAATATGGATTCTTTGAAGGAGTATTCTTGGATAATGAGAAATTCCCTGAATTGAACCAAAAAATCAATGAAATCGCCGATAAATACAGTGTCAGCAACACAACAATTGCCATCGCATGGCTATTACGCCATCCTGCAAAAATGCAGCCAGTCATCGGCACAATGAATGAAACAAGATTGAAGGACTGCATTAAAGCAAGCGACATTCATTTATCAAGACAAGAATGGTATGACATTTTCCGCGCAGCAGGGAATATCCTTCCATAATAAAAATGGCAGCTTCCTATACAGAAGCTGCCATTTTTATTACTAATTAGGATCTGGGAGCAAATAAGATAATACCTGCACCAATTAAACATACTCCTGCACCTATCCAATCATATAAATCAGGCGTTTTTTTATCGATGCCCCAACCCCAAAGCACAGACAAAATAATAAATACGCCCCCGTAGGCTGCATAAACCTTGCCGAAAGAAGGAAAAGTTTGAAAAGTTGCTACTACCCCATACAGCACTAAAGCAATAGCACCAAATATTCCGAAATGAAGCGGTTTTCCCTCTCGTAACCATATCCAAATAAGATAGCCGCCACCTATTTCAGCAAGCCCTGCAATTATAAACATCATAATAGAATAAACCATATAGAGATAACTCCTAAAACAATTTAATTTTTGTTACTATCAAACTAATTTATACATTCTCACAGTGTCTNNCATTAAAAATTATGATGGAAAACAGNCCTAACTTCAATAAAAAACCCACATTCTCANTAAAATGTGGGCTTGATACTACTTATTCATTTTGGTCGTCTGTATCTTCATTTAAAGGGTTCTTTAATATTTGCTTAATTTCACCAATATCGCCCTTTGCATTAATAATTTCAAAAATCTGATTTAAGCCTTCACTTGTTGTATCTTCTTGTTTACTCATTGCTATACCTCCTTTATTCTTTCTGTATTTTTTGCTTTGGCAGAAATTTTATGTAATAGGAGCTAAATAAAAAGCCTTAAAAGAAGCGGTAGTCCCCGTCCTTTTAAGGCTAAAATACAATAGTGATAAGAATCATAATAGGCATTTTACTCTTATCTCCCTTTATATCGTCCAGAATCAACAATCATTTAGTTCTTTAGGACGATAAACGTATCATCCTCTGTCGTGTATAAAGTCTAGCAACAAATTCTGTGCTGTTTCCGCATTATCTTGTCTGTAATGTGGAGAGTAAGGATCAGCAAATACATTACATTTTTTTATAGCGAGTGCGGTTTTTCCTCTATTAATTTTTCAACATATGCTGCTATCGTTTCAAAACGACAGGTTGCTGTAATGTATGATGCTCTTTTGCATAAGAGAATGGTATGTCCAGAGGTAAACAGTTTAGAACAAATAACCTTAAATCTTTCTTTATTGAACCGCTTACAAAGTTACATGGAGTAAAATAATTAAAGTTTTCTTCTTTTATGTGTTTTTCTCCATTATTGTAGTCCTTTATCCACTCTTTTCCCTTTAAAATCGACAATTCCAATTAACATAATCGATGCCAAAAGAATGCCTGCGCCAATGATGTTCAACGGTGTTAATTCAACTGGGAAAAACGGGAAAGATACAACTGCCAGCAAAACTGGGCTTGATGCCCTCATAATATTTGCTATTGAAAATCTAATTCGTTTCAATGCCTCATACAAAAACAATGTTCCTAAGAAGCCTGTCATAAGGGAAGCAATTGTTGAAAACGCAACACCGCTTGACGTTATATGCCAGCTTGACGGGAAAATCAACATATATATCCCAAGTAAAGCCCCTGTCCATATGCTATTTGTGAACAGAATCGAATTGGAATGAACGCCCTTCTCCATCCGTTGTTTCACTAATACATTACTTAATGCAAAAAAGAAGGTATACATTATTGCACAAATGATTCCGATTATGGATAGGCTGCCACTGTCCTTTGGTGCAATAAACATAAATGTGCCACTAACTGCAACCAGAACAAGCAGCCACTCGATTTTCGAAATTTTTTCTTTTAACATAANGAACGATAACAGAACAGCAAAAACTGTATAAAATCTACCTAAAAAACCGATTTGAACAGGAGAAAGTAAACTTAAACTAACATACATAAGTAATACACCCATTACATTACAGCAAGATAAAATGGTCATATCCTTTGACACATAAAATCTAACAGGGCGCTTTAGCACGAGTCCCCAAATATAACAGGCGATAATTATTGTGCATGCATTGATGAAAGCGGCAGTGCTCGCAGATATTGTTTGAAGACCAAACTTAGCAATTAGCGGCCCGATACCCATCATCAATATGGAGGCAATATTATACATATATCCTTTCAGCAATTGTTAACCTCCTGTATCTAATTATTCTCTTCTTAATGGCTAGTATTATTTTATGAATGAACAGAAGGATGGTTCTTTCATCATTTGTTAACATACCAAAAACTGCTGGATAAGCAGCTTTATTCACTCGCTTTAGACCATTATTAGCGTAAAAATCCAGCTGACATACCGCCAACTGGATAAATGACTATGTATCCGTACTTATTTCTTCCCATTCCTGATCCATATAGTGAACAAGCCAATTAAAGGCATAATGCCTTTCATATACAACACCTTCATCTAATGCAGCTGGAATGTCTGTACCGTGCAGCTGGGCATTTCGGACTGACCAATGAGCACGATAGATAAAGTCTAATTCATCGAGAATAATGCTTTTTTGTTTAACAGCAGCTTTGTTTATTAGGTCATCCTTCGAGCTGTTCAGAACAACATCAAACAACAGATCAACATCACAAGTGTTATCAGGGGAATTTAATTCTGGGACAAGACCTACAGACCATAAAAGGACCCATATACTTTCTAATTTCCATGAAAAATTTATTTTGTCCTGTTCATTTGTGGTCGCAGACTCCATAAATTGACGTTCTTCATACGTAAAAAGATTGTTAGCTTGAAATTCCTCAACTGCTTCTTCCAAATACTCATCAGGTGCTTCGAGTGCTTTAGCAGCAGTTATCGCTAAAGGAATTATTCGGTTAATAATCTCCACCTTTGAACGGATAAGTACATCTCTCTCAGCCTCTACATATGGTAAGTGTTCGTTTATCGGCACATTTATACGCATTAGTTCCTTTTCTGACCGCGATTTACGCAGCATTTGACTCGTCATTTTATCACAACCTTATAAAACATTTTTTCCTTCTTTTTTATTTCAACATGAAGGTTCCATTTTCCTTTTCCAACAGAAAAAAAGCGGTTATCCATGGCTATGAATAATAACTGTAAATAACAACAAACTATATATACATGTACATAAGATTAATGCCTGCTTGTTTAAGGTGATAGGAGGAAAAAAATGCATCTTCTACTTTCCATAACTCTGATATTAGTATGTTATTTCAGGAAGGATTGGAAAAAAATCCATACCTATCATCTTACTGTGATGTACATAATTATTTGTGATTTACTATATAATCTTCTTTGTCATAGTAAACCATTATGGAGATATACGCCTGATATTTTTCATCATTATCCCATTTTAGTGGACATACTGCACAGCTTCGTAAATTTGCCTGCCTTAGCACTGCTTTACTTGGCGAACTACCCTTTTGAAGGAAACAATGTCATCCAAAGCAAATATATTCTTAAATGGATCATATGCTCATTTTTAGTAGAATCGGTCTTTTTGTATTTTAAGCGGATTGAATTGATAAACGGCTATGAGGTATGGATGGAGATTCCTTTTTACAGTACTATGTACGTGATGCTTCGCTTGCATCATAAACGTCCCTTCCTATCTTATTTTCTGTCTGTATTAATCATTATCTTTTTATTATTTGTGTTTAAAATACCATTAAGATCATAACAGGTAAAAATTCTATTCCAATCTTATAGACCAATACATAAATCCAGTTATCCTCCTGCCGACAATAGATGCACAAAAAATGGTGATAGAGGTATAGTATGACTGGGCGTTTTAAAAGAGTCCTCATGACTAAGAGCAATCATCAATTGTACAGATTAATTCTTTCGAGTCTCACTGACAAGTACATAATAAAAGGCTATCTTCTCGTTATGGAAGATAGCCTTTACTATTTTGTCACAAAAGGACCAAAGCTGTCCTTCAGTTGTTAAATATCCATTTTTGGAGGTTCCTCCATCCAGCCTTTTTCCATCATTAGCTTAGCACCTTCTAATGTATATTCAAAGGCATCTTTTGCAAAAATGGCGGATTTAGCAATAATATCATTTCGCAATGTAAAAGCCGAGCTGAATCCTTGTCCGCCAATGCTGAATCCTCCCAACAGATATGTACAGTATAGCATTANCCGTTCTGAAAAAGGGGCATCAACCGAGGAAGTCAGCACACCTCCCGGCATTGTTGGAGAGGGAATANTGTTCTCTAAAAGTATTTTCTCCGTCCCTTGCAATATTTCCTCTGAAATCTGCTGTCCCTTTGTGAAATATTGCTTTGCCTCTTTATCCTTCGAGCATTGTGCGAATGCCTTCATCAGCTGCATGCCGAAAAGATTTGTTTCCACAGAATGATAAAGGAGTCCATATTCGACCGTATTTAATTGCCTTTTTTGGCCAAGAAGGTTGGTTCCTTTCATATAAGNAGTATCTGTGATGAAATCAATGGAGTTCGGCAGCTTTATTGTNGTCGGCAGCTTAGAAAAACCATTCTTAAGTAAATAATCTGTAAAATGGTGGTAATATAAATGAGTAATTTCCGTCAGTTCTCGATAAAAGTTAATAATTTCTGCTCGGTAAGAAATGGTNGTATGAAGGACATACATCCCCATGCTTATTTCCTTTAAAATTCGGCAGAACATAATATCAAAACCATTTGTAAACAATGCAGGCGCATTCTCATGAAAGTCCTCCTTTGTAAAGCCGGATGGTTTAGCTGCTCCAGCCTTCTCCATGATTCCTTCCATTTCCCTAACTTTCTTTTCAAGCTTTTCATATAAGCNACTCATTAATGTTTTCGCTTTATGATCTTCTGCATGTTGAATTAGATGCTCTAAAATTCGTAGTATCATTGTTTTTTTATGATAGGTTGTCCATAATGCACCAAATTCTACAGAGGTTAATTTATCACTATTCATCTGTTTCATGCTCCTTCAAAACACTGAAAATTTTTTCGGTATCATTAGTATTTGTGGCAAAAACAATTCTATACCATTTTTTTCATTATAAGAAAGAGGATGATTTGTTTATCTACTAGATACTATAAAACAATAGACAAACCGGTGCTCATATTACTACAAATTTTTTAGTGCCGCTTTTTTAACTGCCCATACATGGTGTGCATGAATCAACAGGGACAGACTTTTTTTCACATCCACCCATTCCATACTATATTCGGTTTCCATCGGATTTTGCACACATTCCCCAATCGATGTTAAGTAAAAATAGCCATCATTATAAATTGGGTTATTTTTAAGGGATGTAAAGTAGTTGCTTGCATTACCTATGTATTTTGCTTTTTCTAGTGTATATCCGGTTTCTTCAAGCACTTCTCTTGCTAGACAATCTAGATTAGATTCACCCACTTCCACTCCTCCTCCAGGCAAAAAATAATGACCATGAGAGTTTAACACTGTCATCACCTTACCTTCTAACAGAGTTACTGCATATACGCCTTTTCGGTAGCAATAATGGCTATTCGTTACTTTTTCACCAAATACTTCATTCAATCCGCTCTCAGCCTTTCCATATTGAATTTAAGTATGTCTTGCCATGACAATCGTATTGTAATAACAGCCATCCGCTAGCAGTTTATCGTTTTTTAATATACCCTCTACTTCAAAGCCATGTTTTTTATACAAACGAATCGCATTTTGATTTAACTCAAGAACATGTAAGGAAAGCTTCTTTAAGCCTATGCGTTCCGCCCAATCGATGGAGTTTTTAAGGAGCATACNGCCGATTCCGTATCCCCAATATTCCTTCAAAACACAAACACCAAATTCAGCTTTATGAGATANGCGCTTAAAATCGCTGCCTTCGCATCTTGAAAAGCCAACAAGCTTTCCTTTTGATTCTACTACTAAAAATAGGTTGTTTTTAGCATTGGAATCACGCGCAATCACCTTTATGAATGCTTGCTCGTCTAAGTAGCCTTCGCCTTTTACCCTGTCCAGATTTTCGGTTTCTCCATCAATTTGCAGCCTTAGGGCTGATAGGCTTTGAGCATCTTTTTCTTTAGCTGTTCTTATGTAAAACGTTTCGTTTTTGTTTTNGAATTGCATTCCCTCTGTATTTACTTTCATCAGCAACTCTCCCTGTTTTTTTATTATGTTACAAAGCAAAAAAAGACTCCTGTGAGCAGAGTCTGTTCTTTATTTGTTAGTTGGTTTTTAACATAAATATCTTATTTTCCTATTTTAACAATCAAGTGAAATGGCTACAATACATTTACCAATTTCTTCACAAAGATGGGAAGCTGCCCTAAAAAGACAGCNTTACTCTTGTTTCTCCTTTATTTGTTCACGGATTTGTTCAAGCTCCTTTAAGGAAAGCTTATTCAATGATTTTTTTATTTCTTCTTCTACATCCTTCCTGTTGCTTTCCTTATATTCATCCCACCATTCTTTGAGACCTTCTGTGTTTTGAAGTAAATATGTAACATCTATTTCTTCCACTTCATCGTCCGAAATATAATTCATAACAGCTGCCAGCATTCGATTCAACTCAGCTATTTGATCCTTACTGCTTTCTTTATTAAGCGGAACAACATTCGATTCTTTTTCTGCTGTCACATCTGGTTCAGCTTCTGTTTTCTTTGGCATAGTCAGCCTCCTTGCCTTTTTCTTTCTATAGTATTGCCCTTATGCTATTTTCTATGGATAATTTTTTGTGTTTTTACTCCAATATTCCTGTTCCCAGAAGGGCAGGAATTCGTTATACTCAATATATGTAAACGCTTTAATAACCTTATGAAAGTGCAGGTGTTGCGCTTGGTTAACCATAAAATTGTCGTTGCTGGCTGTGGAGGAATGTCTCATACTTGGATTGAATATGCCTTACAGCGAAAAAACGCTGAAATTGTAGGGCTCGTTGATTTACAAACAGAAACTGCTGCAGCATTAGCTGAAAAGTTCACGCTGAATGTGCCTGTGTTTTCAGATTTAACAGAGGCTATAAANAATACTGGTGCGAATCTAGTGTTTGATATCACCATTCCTGCAGCACATCCAATGATTGTATCTGCTGCATTAAAGCTTAACTGTCATGTATTTGGTGAAAAACCGATGGCAGAAACGCTCGATGCAGCGAAAGATTTGGTTCTAGCGTCCGAACTATCAGGTAAAAGATACACGGTCATGCAGAATAGACGGTTTAACAAACAAATACGAGCCTATCAGGAGCTGCTTCAATCCGGAGTAATCGGAAAGATTGGCTCCCTTCATGCTAGCTTTTTCCTTGGTCCTCATTTTGGCGGTTTTCGGGACATGATGGATAACCCATTAATTGTCGATATGGCCATACATACATTTGACCAAGCACGATTTCTTCTTCAAGCAAATCCAGTGTCCGTCTATTGCCATGAATACAATCCACCAGGCTCCTGGTATAAAGGCAATGCATCAGCCATTTGTATTTTTGAAATGGATGACGGCTCTGTATTTACGTATAACGGTTCTTGGTGTGCAGAAGGTCTCCACACCTCATGGGAATCAGACTGGCGTGCAACTGGAAGCTTAGGTAGCGGTGCATGGGATGGTTTAAATACCCCATATGCAGAAAGAAAAGATTCTTCTGATGAGAATAGTTTTATTTATCCAGTCAAAAAACAAGTTTTTGAAGGAAGCTGGAACGGTCAAGAAGGTCATTGGGGCTGCCTTGATGAAATGTTTGCATCAATAGAAGCAAATAGAAACGCAGAAACGGACTGCAGGGATAATTTAAAAAGCATGATGATGGTTTTTGGAGCTGTCGAGAGCTCCAAAAAAGGAGAAAAAATTCATTTTTAAAGCTGGCGGTATCATCCGCCAGCTCTTTTTTTATCAGCTTATAACTTCTTGTTGGACAAGATTAATAATAATTTCCTTATCCCATAATGAGGTTAGCTGTTTAATATGACTGTCAGTAGAAAAATCCATCGGCATTAACCCGTTAAGAGGCTTTTTCGGGTGATAGAATCCAAGCGTTTCTAATGTTTCGCCAATCAGCTTGCTGCATGTGTAATCATTGCTTTTTGACGGAATAGAAAAGATCCTTCCTTCAATAACTTCTTCAATCATTTTCCATTNACCTGGATTCGGTATGCCATGCACCTTTTTAATATAATCAAATAGCTCTTCCTCGTTAATAGTGTCTTTAAGGAATCGGCGAACCGCATAAACTGGTGGAATATATGGAACAAGATCTGCTCCNTATGTNTTAAGACGATCTATCAGTTTAACAAGCTTTGGACCGGTTTTGTTATCATGCTCCATCACATCTTNTAGATTTATTAAAGCAGTAGATTCAAAGAAATATACTTCTCCATTTGGATCAGGTCTAACAACCATGCCTACATGAGACCATTTACTATGCTCCAGCTTTTCTACAAGTTTACTTATTTGGTATTGGCCGCTAAATAAAACAATGTCGCCAGTTTTTAACTTTTTTTCCAAATCACTATATAAAATACTATTCATTTTTTTCCTCCATTGGTAGAGAGACCATAAAATCATGGTATAATTATACTATTAATTTGCTTTAGAGGAGTTATTTTATGAAAATATTCTCTCAGAATCGTCTTTTGGTTCTCTTTTTATTAGTAGCTGTATTGTTGACACCTGCCCAAAAGGCATTAGCTGCACAACCAATCAGCATAGGGAACAGCTTGGACGAGCTCAACATTACAAATAAGACATCCATCTATATTGATTATTACGATAAAATAAATCCAAAAAGTATTTTAGATAAGCAAAATGAGTTTAAGCCATTTAGTGAAACAGACGCTTCTGGTAGCATCAGTAATGCAAGCTACTGGATAAATGTGCCTCTAACTAATTCTTCTTCTAGTGAAAAGGAATTTTTGCTTGAAATTAAAAAGCCCCATTTAAGCTCTGTTACCTTATATAGAGAAGTTGCGGGTAAGCTTATAGAAGAGGATACAATCGGATATAGCCTTCCATTTGATGTCAGAGAAATAAAACATAAAAATTTGCTATTTCCCATTAAACTAAAGGCAGATGGAGAACAGGATTATTTTCTGAAAATAAAGACAGAAACTTTTTTTCAAGCACCAATAGTCCTTTGGGATCCCATTTCCTTTTCAACAAATAACTATCTCAGTCAAACTGGCTATGGAATCTATTATGGGATCATGATTGCCATGATTATATACAATTGCTTTTTGTTCTTTTCTTTGAGAGAAAAAACGTACTTATACTACATTCTCTTTGTAATCGGCTTTACGATCATGCAGTTAATTTGGGACGGATATGCTTTCCAATTTCTATGGGGGGATTTTCCTTGGTGGGCGTTAAGGTCAAATTCGTTCTTTATCATCTTCTCTTCTATTTTTGCTTTGCAATTTACAAAGCATTTTCTGCAGCTAAATATAGTAGCTCCACTGCTTAATAGACTGATTAATTGGGTTGTTGCGGTTGCAGTTGTATCACTCTTGTCACCTTTTATCGTTGCACCTTCTCTCGCCACGATGATCAGTACGGTCATTGCAACGGTGTTTGTTGGATTTATTATTGCTATTGCAATCACGGTTAGAGCCACCTCAAGGGAAGCCATCTATTTCTTAGCAGCGTGGAGCTTGCTGGTAATAGGTGTCATCGTTAACTTACTTGCTGCTTATAAGCTTGTACCGCTCCATGCTGTGATACTAAATGGACCAAAAATCGGTGCGCTTGCAGAAGTGTTTATCTTATCGCTTGGTCTTGCTGACAAAATCAAACGGATTAATCTGGAGAAGGAAAAAGAGTCAAAAAAATATTATATCCAATCTCTTCTTCATAATTCCTATAAGAGTATGGAGGAAATAGAGGAAACACCTGCTTTAATTGAAAGTGGTTTAAAAACATTGCAGGATGCGACTAATTTTCCTAATGGTATGTTTTTGGAGCGCGGACAGGACGGCTGGAATATTTCGGCACAAGAGGGTCAGACCATTGAAGCTAATCAACTAACTGTTGCAGAAGAGCTTATGAAAAAACCACAGTTCTTGGCAAATATTCATAATAATCCATTCGGTATACAAAATGACATTCATTCGTTACTTTCTATTCCAGTTAAAGTTGCTAAAAAGGAAGGACTTTTCGTTGTTTTTGATGAGAATCAAGGAAAGTTGCAAAATTTTGAAGCGAAAATTATTACAGATTCCTTTGCAGATCAATTCCCGCGAATATTAACGAAGCTGGAAAACTATCAAAATTTAAAAGTTTCGGCTATGTTTGATCACTTAACCAATTTATATAATCGAAAGTATTTCTTTGAACAAATAACAGAGCTTTTCCAAATTACCAATAGTTTTCATGACCAGTCTTCGTTATTTTTAATAGATATTGATCATTTCAAAGGTGTTAATGACACATATGGCCATATGGTCGGTGATAAGGCGATTGTCTACGTTGCAAACATCATACACAAAGTTTGCCATACTAGCGGGATTGTTGGCAGATATGGCGGTGAGGAATTTATCGTGTTCCTCCCTAATACTTCCCAGCAACAAGCCTTCCTGCTTGCAAATCGGCTTGTTGCTGCTATGCAGCAGGAAGAGCTGCAGCTAGAAAATAATATCAGCCTGCCACTTACAATCAGTGTTGGATTTAGTACTAGTAAACCAGGTAAATCAAATTTGCATCAGCTAATCTTACATGCGGATAATGCTTTATATGTAGCTAAAGAACAGGGCCGAAATCGAGCTGTTGCGTATCAAGAAAATGTGAGAAGCCAAGTCTATTAATTTTATTATTTATTAGCAAGACACCGGACAGCTAACTGGTGTCTTCTTTTTTTGTTTTAAATAACGGGAAATTTCAATTTATTTGCACTTTGTACATTAAAAGGGTGTTATTATGTAGGAAATAACACAATGGGGAGTAATACGATGACATTTCAGCAGATTACTGTTTTACCATTACAACCACAGCATATCAGCAATATTAATAAAACAAATGAAGTCTTTCCAATAATTGGCCGCCTCGTCCCTTCCCTTATGAATGGTGTTTGGTCTCTTCAAGAAGAGCTTTATGAGCAGACAAAATATACTAAATTTCCGGATGATACGCTTCCTTGGCATGATTATATCCAAAATAACGACAAAGCTATGTTTCTAGCCTTTATCAACGGTGAATATGTTGGGCAAATTCGTCTTATAAAGGATTGGAATAAATTTTGTTATATCGAAAATATTGCTGTATGTAAAAAATTCCGACAAACCGGTGTCGGTAAAGTACTTTTTGCTAAAGCTGAAGACTGGGCATTATCTGCAGGACTACGTGGAATTTCTCTCGAAGCACAGGATGACAATCTTCTAGCCTGCAGATTCTATTTAAAACAAGGAATGGAGCTCGGCGGAGTTGATTCACTAAAGAATGCTTTCAACCCGAATATAGACAAAACATTGTATTGGTATAAAGTGTTCTAAAATAATCTAAAAGGCAAATAGTATAAGGATAAAATTCTGTATTATACCTTAACCAACCTCGCATACTAGTTTGTCCTGCCAAAAGCTGCAGTCTGTTTGTACTATTTCCTTATCTCAGCCATGTANAAAAAAAACGGAACCTGTCTCCTCTTCATTTTAAAATAGCAGTACTCCCCTTTCCTCTGCATCCTATTTATTATGTGAAAATGAGCTTATTAAACATAAAACAGCCCAAGATATTTATTTTTTTGTATGGACATTTNGGGCTGCTTTCTCTTCATTAGTCTGTTACCAATTGCCGAATTTGCTGGATATGCCGTCGCCTGCAAAAGCATACCTGTACAAAAATGGTATTATTCCTCTCCTATTTCTTTTTTCTGATTTAGTAAATATGGATAATTTATTATATTTCATCCGTTCATACTCCGTTCACATTCCTCTTTTATTCTGTGTCATATACAAAACAGAGGGAGGAATGAAGGTGGAACCAATTATTCAAGTCGAGCAATTAACAAAAAAATACAAAAGAGCGAAAGAGCCTTCCGTAAATGGAATCAGTTTTTCTGTGGATCCTGGTGAGTTCTTCGCTTTTTTAGGTCCTAATGGTGCTGGCAAAACAACGACTATTTCTATCCTGACAACAACCCTTTCAAAAACAAGCGGTGTTGTTAAAATTGCTGGTGCTGATTTAGAAACGGATGCAAGAAAAGTCCGGCAGCAAATTGGCATACTTTTTCAAAATCCTAGCTTGGATTATGAACTAACAGCAGAAGAAAATATCCGCCTCCATGTGAGTATTTATGGGATACATCCATATAGACCGTTATATCGGATGATGCCAAATGCCTATAAAGAAAGAGTTGCAGAACTGGCAGAAATGGTTGGCTTGAAAGACCAGTTATTCAAAAAGCTAAAAACATTCTCTGGGGGTATGAAACGAAAGCTTGAGATAATCCGCAGTTTAATGCATAATCCAAAGATTTTGTTTCTTGATGAGCCAACACAGGGGCTTGATGCGGAAAGCCGCAGGTCATTATGGGAATACTTGCAGCATATCCGACAAAAGGAGAATATTACGATTTTCCTTACTACCCATTATTTAGAGGAAGCTGAAGGTGCAGATCGTGTCTGTATCATTAATAAAGGCAAAATCGCGTTAGCAGGAACNCCTGAAGAAATAAAAAACCATCTTCTCGTCAAAAAAACGATGAACTTGGACGCAGCCAACAGGAAACAGCTAATAGAGGAGCTTGCAACAAATTTCTGCGATTATAAAGAATGGGAGCATGGCGTTAAAGTCTATTATGATCAAAAAACACCACATAGCCTGTTGCAGCAAATCAAGACACCATTAACAAAACTGGAAATCAGAGTTCCTTCGCTTGAAGAGGCATATGTTGATTTAATAAAAANGCAGGAAGGTGACAAACAGTATGTCGGTAATTAGCAGAGAATTTAATGCTGTTGCAGCTATCATTGGCAGGGAGCTCATCCGGGTAATCCGAAATCCCGTATATATTGCGATAAGCATTATATTCCCAATTATCTTTATTGGCATTCTTGGCGGGAGCATGTCGCAAAATCTCGCCGGCAATGTAGGTTATAATTTTATGCAGTTCATGCTGATTGGCATGATTGTCAATTCCATGTTTCAATCATCCGTTAGCGGAATGAGCCAGCTTGTGGAAGAAAGAAGCTCTAACTTTACGCAAGAACTATTCGTTTCGCCCATTTCGAGATATTCGATTGTATTAGGGAAAATGATTGGGACAGCCTTTTCAAGCATGGTGATGTTAATTGGTATTATNGCAGTTGCATTAGTTCTGCAAATCCCGCTTGGTGGAATGTCGTTTGTTTGGCTCTTGCTGCTGTCCCCCCTCTTCAGTCTTGTCGGTGCTGCATTAGGAATTTTCTTTATCAGCTTTATCACTGACAGCAAAGTGGCCGATATTGGCTCCATGCTCATAACGATGCCACAAATGTTTTTATCCGGAGCATTAATACCTGTTAATCATTCAACAGGAATACTCNGTTTTTTGGCACATATTATGCCGATGACCTACTGTGTAGATTTAGCTAGAGCAGTTTTTTATTGGGGGGATCCCATTTATAATGAAATTGTGCTGTTTAATCCAGCACTCGACTTAATAGTCATTGTCTGCTTTATCCTGATTTTTTCTGTAATTGGTACAATCCTGTTTGCACGTTCAGAAAAAAATCGATAAGGTAAGATGACATATCCTATTTAAAAGGGAGTATACGAATGTTAACAAGAATAATGGTCGTAGATGANGACCCATATATAAGAGAATTATTAGAGGTGTTTCTAAGCAAGGAGGGCTGGGAAGTTCTCAGTGCTTCTGATGGCAAGAAAGCTTTAACACTCCTTGATACAGAAAAGGTTGATTTAGTGATTTTGGATATTATGATGCCAAATATGGATGGCTGGTCTGTTTGCAAGGAAATTCGCAAATATTATCCAGAGGAATTACCAATCCTTATGCTGACAGCAAAAGGAGAAACAGCTCAAAAAGTGAAGGGCTTTGAGCTAGGTACAGATGATTACTTAGTGAAGCCCTTTGATCCACCTGAGCTAACTGCAAGGGTTAAAACACTATTAAAACGTTATAAAATCGTCGCCTCACAAAAATTACAAATTGGTGAAGTTATCCTTGATCGTAAAACCTTTGAAGTTTGGATGGATAATAAATCCTGCACGCTGCCTTTAAAGGAATTTGAGCTTCTTTTTAAGCTGGCATCGCAGCCAGGCAAAACGTATTCACGTGATGAGCTGATTGAGGACATTTGGGGCTTTGATTATGAGGGGGATGAAAGAACAGTTGATGTTCATATTAAAAGATTAAGAGCAAGATTTTTAGAGGATAAACATCAATTCAAAATTAGCACGATACGAGGATTAGGCTATCGTCTGGAGTTAATATGAAGAAGTTGTGGAAAGCATTACTACATATCGGTGGTTTCGCTTTAATNTTCNTNATTATTATTCTTGCCTCCTTATTAGTCTTTTCCTTCACCTCCTGGTTATTTACTCATTATAGCTGGTCGATTTCTCCAGTGTGGAAACAAGTAATTAATAC
>Ga0058696_1000074_pt1 | contig 37461 bp, 47 predicted proteins | sample AgamicMgSfrz_FD_55077 | JGI IMG/M metagenome (GOLD analysis project Ga0058696, IMG submission 55077) | Agave microbial communities from Guanajuato, Mexico - Mg.Sf.rz | ecosystem: Host-associated > Plants > Phyllosphere > Phylloplane/Leaf | place: Guanajuato, Mexico | collected 2012-05-30 | reverse complement strand
CCCATTATAGATTCAGGTTTTTCTTTTTCAGGGAGACCAAGTATATGACAGTAAAAGTCTTTACCTTCTTCCTCTTTGCCCTTTGGAATTGTAATCTGTACATGATGTATACCGAGTATCATAACAATCCTCCCTTACCCTGAGCTTCCAGTAAATATTTTTATTGATTTTAAAATTTCTCTTTAAAGCTCGGACTCAGTTCGCTCCATACATCGAATTTGTTGCCATCTAAATCAGAGAATACNAAGTTTCTTCCTGAGTGTCCTCTGTCTTCTATTTCTCCAACTACTATATTTTTGGTTATAAACTCATTGTATAATGATTCCAGCGCATTCAAACCATTCACTTCAAATGTCATTGAAAAATGTTCTTGACCGTATATATCAAAAAAATTTGAAGTTTGGTCTATTTCCGCTTTAACTAGGAATATGCTTTGATTTGCNAGGTTTAAGANCGCTTTATCATCATCCTGATAGCTTAACTCTGCACCTAGATTCATTACGTACCATTCTGTAGAAAACTCAACATTGGTAACAGGGATATAAGTTGTTCCTACTCTTACTAGTTTTTCTGTCATTATTTTCTCCCTTCTCCTTGACTTCTCTATTACATTCTATTTTTATATGGAGTTTCCTGTAAACCACCACTGTATTTCTGTCTGTAAATTAAGTCTTTTAACTTACATTGATCGATATTATTTAATAATTGCTCCTCTAATGTATTTCCATTAAGAAAAATAGATAGGAGCGACTAAATAGTATCGTTAGTAGATATTAAACAACTCGCTGTATCCATAAAAAAATAAGCTGCCTTTCGACACCTAAAATAACTTAGCACTTTATAAGAAGTTATCTGGACTAATAAAATCTCCTTGGATTGGGTCTAAACCGTTCTCGAATTTTATACGAATTGATTTACCTTCTAAGTAGTTTTCTGAATTCATTACTTGAAAATGTAAATGAGGTTCTGTTGAGTTACCTGAATTTCCACATAAGCCGACCACTTGTCCTCTAATTACTGACTCTCCCTCATTAACGATGATTGAGTTTTGTTTTAAATGGGCAAGCATACTGAATTCATTATTGCTGTGTTCAATAATAATGCAATTCCCCTCCGGCTGGTCCGGGTTCAATTCCCCTATAACATTATCTATAACTCCATCTATTATTTTTACAACCTTTCCATCTGCAGGAGCTGTAATCTCCCTATTAAAAGCATAATAATTTTCTAGATTGTTGATAGATTCTCTATATGATAATCCATCTTTTATTATGACTAAATCATAGGCATATCTTTGATCTTCATACACATAATGATAGTTAACAAATTGATTTATCCCGCCCCAAAAAACAAACCATTCGTTTGTTATAGGCATTATATAAGCATTCTTAGTAAATTGGTGGTCACTTTCTGGATAAGTAATAAAAGGAGTAATTCTTAACCCATGTATGACATTATTCCGATCAAAAGAAACAATAATTGCTTTCTCTCTTCTGCTGTCCAACCACAAATATTGTGTTATATCGTTATTTAGATTTGTACTCATTTCTATGTTATAGGTCTCTACACCACTATTGAATGGTTCGGCAATCTCAATAAATTGCGTAAGTGTAACTAACTGTTTAAATTCCTCAGTTGTTTGGGAATAAACTAATGCAAACTCTCTATTTAAAAATTTATGTCCAAATTCTGCTGGTGTGACAATAAGTTTATTACTATTTTCCATATTACACCTCCAAAATATATGCAACTGAAAAACCCTTTATTTATCTGTACGAATTCATTTAAGAAAGGTTTCTAAATTTCACCACAATGTCACACTTACTGAAAAAAAGAGCCTAATCCAATTGATTATAGCCCTCTCGTCTTCCATTCTTTATTTAATATTTCATTTATAAATGCTGTTTTTCCATTTGTGTAAGCTGTCCTGTCAGCAGCAGTGCTTGCTAGTTCTTTTTTTAATCTTGTATATTCGCAAGCAGCTCCTGAATTACTACGAAGATGATTACGGAATGCTAGATGCCTAGCTAATTCCTCACTATTTTTATCACATACGTATAAATGATGTTCCATCCAGTATGTACAACGATCCTTCCATGGAACGGATAAATCCTTTCTTCCAAATGCCTCTCTGCCCATAAAACTCCATTCCTGTTGATGATAATACCCCAAAACCTCTAGACCTTTAACAACTGCCGGCAGAAAATTATAATTGTCGATTATAACATCTATATCTAAAATCGGTTTTGCTCCCAGTCCTTTTACTGAGGTACTTCCAACGTGTTCCACACCTATTATCAAGTCTCCTAGGGTGGATTTTATAACATCCTTAATTGCTAAAAAGCAATCTTCCCATTTATCATCATAATCAATAATTTCAATCCCACTTTGATTGGACATAATAGCCTCCCTATTAATATCAACCCCTGTTGGTTCTTCCATTAAAAAATTCACTTATTCTTTAAATTCTAAAAAAGGCCTGAAATATCGTCTGGAATTACTGGAGAAACAACAAAGCTATATGTATAGTGTCCTTTCTAACCACCTGATCTATTGAGTCGGCACTCATATTGTTTACCAGTTATAGAACCGCCCAGTTAGCGAGGATATCATCAGGCGGAATACCTGGAATATTATTCGATAGTAACTATCTTTGTTGTAGTAGGGAATAAATTTGTTCATCAATTGTGAAAAGTTGATTATCATAATAATCATTGGAGCGGGGAACTCGTTTCATATATACCTTCTTCAACCTAAAAAGGGAGAATTTGTATATCCTCTTTAGTATTTAATGTATTATAAAAATGAGGTAATTTATAAACAAGTCTTTTTAGTTGATTTCTTTATAGCAGTTAATCGGATACGGTTTACTTATACAAACCTCTTTTTCTACTAATAAAAAAATCAAGGAGCATTATACATGTTAAAAAGAAAAATAAGCTCATCCATTCTAACATTTGTGCTATCAGTTTTGATATTAACATTATTTTTTCCAATAAGTTTATTATTTTCTGAAATGGAAAACCAAATTGACTTAAAAGGTGATCTGTTAACCTATTCCGTTTTTATTGGTTTAGGAATATTGCTATATGGTCTCCCTATCTCGATATTTATAGAAAAAACAGCCAATAAACTTAAAGAAGGAAGAATCGCATTTTCCTTTGTGTTACATATTTTGTTTGGAGTTCTTCCTTTCTTTATACTGTGGTTTTTCACACTATTTTCACTATTGATTTCGATTATGTTTTTTGCCATCGATGAATTAATGAGGTTTTTACAAAAGAGAATCTCCAATGATATTTACAGTCCTTGAAATTGTGCCTAATTACAAATTACAACTTAATTGGATTTAAAGGTATGCTTCATTTGGATCTGATGACAGCTCCTCAATTGTAAGAAACTCAAACTGAACAGTTTGATCCTTCCCTTGTGGACTGCATGCAAATAATCCGGCGGAAATATAGGCTCCCCTTGGAATATTCAAATGAGCAATACGTATTTGTGACCAGTCTTTCCCATCCCATGATAAATCAACATAGCAGTTTTGGTCTATTCTTGATAGACGGAAGTACAGGTTTGTTTCTTTAGACTCCACTTTTTGGGTAGACCAGTCAGAGTAGCCACGGGTAGTTACAACAGCGCCCAATTTACTTACATCTTCTGATATATATTCACAAGCTGTTTTAACCCATTCATCTTGTGAATAGCGAATCATTAATCCTGCTTGGTCATACTTTGATGTTGGGAATGTCTTAACTTTTGTAGTCATTCTAAAGTTTTTATCCGTTTTCATAAACAGAAAATGGCCGTTATCTACTTCAAAGCCGTAATGAGTTTTTTGCCAGTAATCTGTTTCTTGATCTGTTTCTAACACCAAATGAGAACTAGCTTTGTCAATAAACCATTTCGTCGGCTCACAACGCCAGTGAAGCAAGCTGTTTAATTTTCCACTTTCAAACGTTTCTTCAAGAATTAATTTCCCCATATTAACCTCCTATTTTACTAAATTACCACCATTTCATTATACTTTACCTGTCTTTAAATAGGATAAATAAAGTCAACCAGAAGCTATTAGAATTTCTAGACTTATCATCGTAAAAATTATGTTAAAATAAATAAGATCACAAATGTGTTCAAATAATATACTTTCTGAGGTCGTTTATGAACAATAAATTGCTACATATTTTTTCAATCCTTTTAATTGCCGCGATTGCTTTTTTCACAGGGGAAATTGCAACTGTTATGATGCTGTATTTAATATTATTAGCATTATATGGTATCCACGGAACATTGCAAAACTTCTATGAAGATTGGAAGAATAAGAATAACCACCCATACTAATAAATGAGTGATATACATTCCTACTTGCAATCAGGATGGACGGTGTTGTTATAATCGAAGAGTTTCTCGAGTTACTTAGAATTAATTGTGTAATCATCGATTATTTCTATTACTTCTATCCTGCCATTGATCAACAGTTCAGGAAGGTCATTGCTCGCATTCCCTTTCCAATATTCTCTAGCTTCGTTAAACTTCTGAGAAAACGAAGCTCCATCTTCTTTAGGCAAAAGATTGCCATCCCCTTCAAAATAACTGCCGCTTACCTTCAGTTTTACAATTTGTAAGACATCTCGCTTAAATGTATCAAATAAAGCTTTCCACTTTAATGCGTCTTCATAACTTTTCGCAGCATATAAACAAGATAATCTCGAAGGATATTCAGGATATTCTTGCAGCCTTACCATTTCTACAATTACTTCTCTAATCGCCCTAATCATTTGCCCAACATACTCAAAGGCAACTCTCGCATCTTCTTTATTCAAGTTCAGTTCCCCTCCTGAAAAGTTACGATAGAAGATATGAATGAAGTCTTCTCCATTAGAATTCAGCAGTTCTCTCTCGAAAAAGAAATGATAAAGATTATTAACTTCGTTCTTGTCAAAGTAAATAACTTGCCCTAAGGACATTTTTTTCTTGTAACAATATGATATACAATCAAGTCTCTGTCTACTTCAATCCGCTCCCCTTTTTCAAACATTAAGGAATATATTCTGCTCTGAAGCGAAAAAACCTGCCTTTTAGGAAATTTCTGTTTTTTAGTTTATTTGGAAGGCGCCATTGGATAAATAGTAAAATCTAGATAAAATAAAAAACCTTATCCAAAAAGGATAAGGTTTTAACTAGCTTTCAGCTGTGCTTCTAGCTTCTTATAATTAAGAAGCATGGCTATTCTCCAAGGAACAATCATAGAGAAGGCAAGAATCCAAAACATGCCGCTTAGTGCACCAACATCAATGGAGCTGCTTAATATTAATTTAGCGACGATTCTAACTGCCAGTAAACCAAATAAAATAAATATAAATGCTTTCGAGTTTTTTAAGTAGATATCATTATCCTTAATCTCAAAGCTTGAGGTTTTAATTAACAAGATCGAAAAAAGCATACCAATAATACTAGACTCTAAAATCTCTGTTCCCGTTACCGCAAAAAAAGGAAATACGAACATAAGCGCTCCTGTGCTCATCATGACTGGAGGCAAAATGATTTTTTTCGCAGAAACTGGTCTTTTTGCCGCTCTCATCCGGACTACCATAAAAAATGTCCCCATGAAAACAGCTAATATTGATGAAAGAATGACTGATGTCATTGCTCATCTCTCCTTTAATTTAAGACAGCCGTATGTGGCTGCTAATTGTCAATTTGTCCTATTCTATAGTATCAAAATCCAACTGTTTTTTAAAGAAATAAAAAACGGATATGATTTGGAATCATATCCTAAAATCGCCAAAATAGATTAGCTCAATACTCTTTTAATAGCATCTAATACTCTATTCTCATCAAATGGTTTAACAATAAAATCCTTTGCTCCTGCTTCTATTGCTTCAACTACCATTTTTTGCTGTCCCATTGCTGAACACATAACGACTTTAGCATTTGGAAACTCTTTTTTTATTTCTTTGACTGCTTCAAGTCCACTCATTTGCGGCATGGTAATATCCATTGTGACTAAATCTGGATCTAATTCCCGATACAGGCGAATAGCATCTTTCCCGTTTTCTCCTTCACCAACCACTTCATGGTTTGCTTTGGTTAGTATGTTAAAGAGTGTCAATCTCATAAATTTTGCATCGTCTACTACTAATATTCTTGCCATAGTTGTTCCTCCTCAACAAAAAACGGACAAATACTTTTCCATCTATAAATTATCATTTTAAACAAAATAATAAATCTATGTGATCTTTCAATCACTATTTTGTAAAAATATAAAAGGAAATCCTTTACCTATTATTATACAGGAAAGTTAAAAATTTAAAAGCCTCTGAAGCCTCCAAAGATTGGCGAAAGCGCTCGAATTATGACATTTAGCCCATTAAAATACAAAATAATTCCCATAATTATCATAAAAACTCCTCCTATTCTCATAAACGACCTGCTGTATCGTTGAATAACCGGAGTACTCCCAATAAAAAAGGAAAGGAGCAAAAAGGGAATCGCAAATCCTAAAATATAGGCAAACATATACAAAATACTGGAGGCTGGATTAGTACTCGCTAAATAAAGAACTGCACCAATAATTGGTCCGGAGCATGGTGTCCAGCCTGCCGCAAAGCTTATACCAATCAAAAAGGAGCCAAAAAAACCAGCCGGACGTTCGCGGAATGTGATTCTCCGTTCCTTCATTAGAAATTTCGGACGAATGATTTCTAAAATGAACAAGCCAAAAACAATGATAACAATGGATCCTGCTTTTCTTAACAACTCCATATTTTCTTCAAACAACGTTCCTATTAACGAAGTACTGAATGCTAAAGCAAAAAAAATGGAGGAAAACCCTATTAGAAAAAAGATTGTATGAAGAACACTTGTTTTTTGTAGCAATGCACCATTATTTTTAATATTGCCAACAGACATTCCTGTAATATAGGAGAGAAATGCCGGATAAAGCGGAAGACAGCATGGAGATAGAAAGCTTAAAAAGCCTGCTCCTAATGATATAAACAAATTAATATCACTCATCTAATCCCTCCTGTTCATGTCCATCCATATACTATATGACAAGCATCCAGTATTATGATATTTACAGTTTTTTTGCATTAAATTCCAAAAATCGATATAATTAAGATATAGACATGCATAGTAAAAGTTTTTTAATAGCCATTAAGAAATAGATAACACTTTTGATGCATAGATTCCGGCGGCATATACATGATTTTAGTAACAAGGATGTTCGACGAATCATAAAGCTAGAAAGGACTAATACCATGTCAAATCAGCAATTGCTTTATTTAATAGAGAGAAAAAGAGAAAAGTTAGTTCAAGCTGCAAAAATACATGGTTTTGCTTCTCCCATTGTAATCAGCTGCAGTCAGGAACTAGATGTTCTTATAAATAAATTAATGGAAACTTCCGATAAACAAAAAAAAGTTTCTCATTAAAAATCCCCCTCTAATTATTGGAGGGGGATTTTTTCGGGGAATAGGTCTATTAATTATTCCCCCGGCAATCGCAAAAAACGACAATTTTACAGTAATTTCACCATTTTCTATTACTTTTCTAAAACGCTGACTTATTTCGTGTGCTGTTCTTTACATTAGTAAATTAAAAAAAGACACCCGAAAGGATGCCTTGTCCCTATTTACTGCAACCATCTTTCTTTAGTACATTTCTCGCGTTTTATCATTAGGTGCTTCTTCAACAGAGAAGCTTAATACTTTATCGAAATTAAAATACTCTCCCGTAACTGAGTCCTGTATCCACTGATTCTTCAAAATAAAGCCAGTAGCATTACTTAAATGATTGTGACGAATTACTAAGCTTCTTTTTTCATTATTTCCATAAGTAAAATAAACAATATATTCTTTCATAGTTGAATACACCTCCAATACTATTACTATTCGATGATATAACAAACAATTCCTTCTTTATAACGAACAACCTATTAAAAAATTAATGTTATAACGAATCTCTTCCTCTTGAAAGTAAATAAAACTCTTTTAGATATTTTCTATACAAACAAATTTATTAATAATTCCTTCGACATACTTATAATTTTAATTTATTCACCTTAACCATTCTCCATTGAATACTAAAAAAATAAAAAGCCCAAAATGGGCTAATTTCAGTTTAAAATCCCTGTTTTATAAAGTCACCTTTTTTCTTACTTTACTACTACATTGCTTACATTTACCTTTTTCAAATTCGGTATGGTATACAATTTCCCCACAGTCTCGACATTTCTTATATAGACTGCAAACCAACAATTCATTGATATTATTTTCAAATAAATGAATGTTATTTTCATACTTAATAAATAAGTGTGCAGTATTTATAGAATCATCCAGTCCAGAATGCAACCTTCCTTCGTGATCTATATTTGCAAATTCTAAAGCCTTTTTTAAGCTAACAGGATGATGACTTCCTAATACTTTAGAAATTGGTTTTTGTATGTCAGTGTAGTTTTTTAACCAGGAAATAGGATATGCGTCAATTGAATAATTATTAATTAATATATTGAGGTCAGATGGACTCCACGTACATATATAGTAATCATCTTTACCTATCCACTTTTCAAATTCCTTCATCGCTTTAGCTAAAGGGATTCCCTTACGCATTTCAGCCTCTGTAATACCAATCATTTTTCTAGATGATTTTCTTATGTGTCCTGTCTTTGGTAAAACAATACGCCGGAAAGTAGAGATGACTTTGGAGTTTCTAACCTTTGCAGCTCCAATCTCTATAATGTATTGTTTTTCCCCTTTGTTGAAAGTAATTTGATTTTCTAGATCAACAATTATAACATCCATGATGGTTATTACATCTCCCTCTTAATACAGTACAGGTTAAAATTATACCATTCCTATTATTAGTGTTCAATTTCACTCCTATTATTACTAATTAAAAGTCTGTTTTTATTAATAAAAACCCCAAACAATTTGAAGGTTTACAGGTATTATGTAATTTAAATTGTTTCTTTATTAAACAATAAAGAAACAGGAAAGGCATTTACTAAACGTAAATAAAAAAGCACCTCAAAAAGAAAGAGATGCTGAGTTTATTTCTGAACTTTAAAATTCACTCAAATCATGTTTACCTGGTAAAATTCCAGCGATTTGGTCAGTGAATATGATGTATTCGTTTACTTGTAGGGTGAGTCCATTCGAAAATAAAATCTGAACATCTTCAAGAGGAATAGCTGGATTTATTATGTCCTTATTTTCTTTATAATTGTTGTAAAAATAAGCATTAGCTAGGGAATAAGGATCTGCACCTTCTTCTGTCTCAGCATAATGTTTTAAATGCTCGTGTATTGATTCATTTGAAGATACATCATATCCTTGTACATCACTTATTCTTCCACATACAATACCATTTGTTGTTACATATGTGAGATAACCGGCATTTTCTTCTCCATTATCCTTTGCTCCAATTTCTACTGTAGCATCGAACATATCGATAAAATAAGTCTTTTCGTTCATCTTATCCACCAACCTTTTAACTCATTATCCCTCGGATTATCCATCTTTATTCCTTCTATCTAACTTACTAATTATCCGTTATCATAAACAAACTAAATCTAATGAGAGGTGATATCCATGAGTGAAGAAAAGTACAATGGTTATGATTCAACTATTATTTACAGCTACCAGGAGTACCCTGATGTTAACAGCTGTCGCTACGACAATTGTGATAATGCTCTATTTTAAAAGTTCAATTAAAAACTTCGTATTCATACGTGAGTGTAGGAAATGTGGAAGGAAGAAATGTATATGCTTCAGTTGGGTCCTTTCTTAAATTAATAGACACCCAAACGGATGTCTTAGTTAAAGATACTATTTAAAATAGGCTTAAATACTCCACAATACGGACCATAAAAAGCTAGTATAAGAATTAAGACCCCACTTCCAGCTTTCACATATATGTAACATGATTTAATAACCTAACTGCCTATTATTATCGGCAAATTTAACGGTTTTAAACTGCTCATTAGGGGTAAACTCCTTTGTTTCACAATGGTATAAGTATTCGTTTAATATATCTTCAAATTCCAATGAAAAAACCACCTTCCCCATGGTTAAATTTTTACAGGAAAAGTGGTTTTAAATTAGTTTAATGAAAAGTTACACCAGAAGGTTAAACCAAATGCGATGCAAATTCTAGATGAAAGATTCACTCTACAAAGCATTTTTAGGGCAACCTTTATCTATTAAACGCTATGTAACAGCGTAGAACCTACAGCCACAAAGGTTTATTTCCCTTGTTGCTTGTTCATTGCTGCCATCATTTGATTGATTTTCTTTTGGGATGGTTTCATTCCCATTTGCATCATCATCATTTTAAGCATTTGTTCGTTAATTGGCGGGTTTTTCTTTAAGTAGTTCATCATATATTTACGTGCGATGAAGAACCCAATTGCTAGCCCAGCAATCAATGCCAAGACACCAATTAGAATATAAAGCCACATCATATATCTTTTCCTCCTTCATGTTGTCTATTACTTAGTGTACTAGACCAAAGAATATTATACAATATTTGTCCAATAATTTCTCATGTTCATATCAAATTTCTTTCTTTTATTGGTTTTAGCCAGCCAAATCGTGCATTTTCAACGTCAATCGCCAAAAAGGACGGCTCATTTTTCCTTAAAATTTCAAAGAAAATCGACTCAGCATCATAATACCCTTCTGCTTCTATGATTATGTATTGTTTTGTTAATATTAGCTGGGCACTGCTTAAATTGCCGTTTTCTATGTAATAGGTATGGCTGTCCCGCTGCTTAAAGCTTTTGTTATTTTGCAAATCGCTGAAGAGGAGCTTTTGCAGCTTCCATACAGATATAGGAAAAGTGATATAGTCTATCTGTTTTGCCGTCTCTGATTTAAGCAAGGCATCGTCTGTTTTAGTATGCTCAGAAAATAATTTGTAAAACATTCTTTCTTTCCCCATATAATCTGATGCTATATTTCCTTTTATCAAATACAAATAATATTTTCTCATAACGCTTGAACACCCGCCTATTTGCATTCTTTTCTTCTATTATAAGGAAGCAAATGTACAAGTTGTGTCTCAAGCTGTTAAAAAAACAGACTAGTTTTGTCGAATCCATCATTTGTTGGAATAATTTAATGAAAGCAGTTCAAAAAAAAGAAGAGCAATCAGCTCTTCTTTTTTTATAGAATTAGTTGTTATCAAGCACTGATTTCAAGCGTGCTACAACATTTTCTACTGTAAATCCATACTCTGCTAAAATTTTGTTACCTGGTGCAGAAGCTCCGAAAGTATCAATTGCCAATACTTCGCCTTCGTCTCCAGCATATCTATGCCAGCCTAAAGAGCTTCCCATCTCAATTGCAAGACGTTTTTTCACAGTTTTTGGAAGAACGCTGTTTTTATAATCAGCAGACTGCTGTTCGAAACGATCCCATGATGGCATGCTTACGACTGAAACAGAGATACCTTCTGTTTCCAATGCTTTTTGCGCTTCAACCGCAAGTCCAACCTCTGAACCTGCCGCTACTAGAAGTGCATCAGGAGTTTCTTTACTTGCAGGTGAGATGACATATGCACCTTTAGAAACACCTTCATATGCGTTAGCGTCTGTGCCTTTAATTGTTGGCAAGTTTTGACGAGTCAATACTAAAGCTGTTGGCTTGTCAGTAGATTCTAAAGAAAGCTTCCAAGCTGCAGCTGTCTCGTTACCGTCTGCTGGACGGATTACAGAAAGATTTGGAATAGCACGCAATCCAGCAAGCTGTTCAACTGGCTCATGTGTAGGACCATCTTCACCTACAGCAATACTGTCATGTGTAAATACATAAGTCACAGGCAAGCCCATGATTGCTGCAAGTCTGATTGCTGGTTTAAGGTAATCAGAGAATACAAAGAATGTTCCTCCAAATATTCTTAATCCGCCATGCAGAGCAATACCATTCATTGCCGCACCCATTGCGAATTCCCTTACTCCGAACCAGATGTTTCTGCCTTCAAAGTTTTCAGGAGTGTAATCTTTCTCTCCTTTAAGCATAGTGTTATTGCTTCCTGCTAAATCAGCAGAACCACCGAATAGTGAAGGAAGGTTTTTAGCGATGCTGTTAAGCACTTCTCCAGAAGAAGCACGGCTAGCTAGGCTCTTGCCTTCTTCATAAACAGGAATGTCTTTATCCCAGCCTTCTGGCAGTTTATCATCAATTGCAAGCTTGAATTGTTTAGCAAGCTCAGGATATTCACTTTCATACTGTTTAACAAGCTCCGTCCACTCTTGCTCTTTTTTCGCGCCATTATCAGCAATTGTCTTTTTGAAATGGTCGTAAACCTCTTCAGGCACATAGAAATCTTCTTCGAAAGTCCATTTGTAAGCTTCTTTCGTCAATTTGATTTCATCTGCACCAAGTGGAGCACCATGTGAAGCAGATTTACCAGATTTATTTGGAGACCCGTAACCAATGACAGTTTTTACTTCAATTAAAGTCGGATGGTTTTCNTCTGATTTAGCTTCTTCTAAAGCCGTTGTCAATGCTGCAAGATCATTTCCGTCTTCTACGCGTAAATATTGCCAGCCATATGACTTAAAGCGTTGTTCTACACTTTCGGAGAAGGACTTGTCCAAGTCTCCGTCTAATGAGATATCGTTTGAATCATAAAGAACAACCAATCTTCCAAGCTTTAAGTGACCAGCAAGAGAAGCTGCTTCTGCAGAAACGCCTTCCATTAAGTCTCCGTCGCCGCAAATGCTGTATGTAAAGTGATCTACCACTTGANATGAATCTCTGTTATAAGCAGCAGCCAAATGTCTTTCAGCCATTGCCATACCAACAGCCATTGCAATACCTTGACCTAGCGGACCAGTTGTTGCATCAACACCAGCTGTGTGCTTGTACTCTGGATGTCCAGGTGTTTTGCTTCCCCATTGGCGGAATTGTTTTAAATCTTCGATTGACAAATCATAACCGGATAAATGCAGCATGCTGTATAGCAATGCAGAACCGTGGCCTGCAGAAAGAACAAATCGATCGCGGTTAAACCAAGTTGGATTTTTTGGATTATGGTTCATGAAAGATGTCCATAATTTATATGCCATCGGAGCTGCACCCATTGGCATTCCAGGATGGCCAGAATTAGCTTTTTCGATACTATCAATCGCTAATGTGCGAATTGAACTAATGGATAAGTTATCAATTGTTTCTGTCATTCATTAACATCCTCTCGTATATATCGTACATACTTATAATAAATGTCTCAGCTTTATAACACAACTCATTAGATTATAAGATGTCTGACTTTTATAGTATAAACCCAATTTCGTTAAAAAAAAATACTATGATGATTAAATAATACGCAATCATTACCATTTCTCTCATTATATCTTATCCAAATGCGGAAATAATTCTAAAAAATTTTTATCTGACTATAAATTTTTCTTAATAATTAGTCTGATACACTGTAAGGGTTTGCATATAAATCAATATCAAAATCAGCTTTAATGCTTGCGGCGAATTCAATTACTGGGATATCTAAATTTAATCCTGGTGTATATCCTTCATTTATCTTAATGACAATAACGAACCTGCTTTCTAAACCAAATTCTTCTTTAAGTTCATTGATAACAGAAGTTTTATTCCGTAATTGCCGAATAACTTGGTTTATGAGTTTTCCTGTATCTAGTGATTTTTTATAGTCTGTACCTAATTCCCAAGATGAATAACTTCTAGTAAAGTTTTCATTTTCACTTATCTTTCTGATGATCTCACCTTTTTTTGAAGTTTTTGTCGGTTTTATCTCTAAACGTTCTGTAACCTGTTCTAATGGAAAATCATCTGCGTACAGTTTGAAATACACCATTATTTCAGTTTTATCCAATNAATTCACACCTCTTATTTAAACTTTTTTATTAGAGTAATCTTATCATTTGGGGAAATTGATTNCCGCTGCAGTAGTTCGCCTTCCACGGCGCTTAGTGCGTGCTGGGTTTCGCATTTTCGCTAATCTAAGTAAGAGTCTCAACCCTTTAGCATCCTTATAGAAATACAATGTATTGGTTTTATAGTAATTAATAAGAAGGATCTAAAAGATCAGTGGATATTTCGTATACAAAAAAAATCATGGCAAACAATATGCCATGATTTTTTAATGCAATTTTTTCTTTTCTTGAATATCTTTAATTTTTTGAGGAGTTACGTCGTCTCCATTGGGGTCATAAATTTTAACACCCTCTAGTGTTGTAAGCATGTTAGAACGGAATGTTTTCAAATATTCAGCTCTTAATGCAGTTTGTTCTTTTGCTTCTGCTTCTGTTAAGCCTTGCTCTTTTTTCTTTTTTGCCAACTCATTTATGCGATTAAGCTTTTCGTTTGAGATCATCTGTATTTTCTCCTTTCCTTCTCCATTTACCGGAAATTCCCCGAAATTTATATGGAAACATAGTTAAGTAATATTTGAAAAGTTCATTATAGCATAAACGAGAATAGCTTTACATGTATCAGCTTTATCTGGCAGTGTCCTCATTTTCGGCCATATACTCTTGATATCTTCTATGAATCGTTGCTTTCGAAAATTCATAGCCTAAACCTCGAAGTGTTGACGCAATCTCTGCAAATGTTAACCCATTCCTTTTCAGCTTCACTACTTCTTCTACTGGAACCTCCAAGCGGTTTCTACCTGAATGAACGCCTTGGTTACGCAAATTATCAGCTGGTTTATAGCCGTTTTCAATCGCTCTGTTCATGCCTCTTTTTATCTTGATATTATGTATCTTCCTTTGGTACTCTTCCACTAGACTGACGATTTGCAAAACCATTGAATCTGCATCCGACAAAACCAGCTCACCGGCATGGGATATGCTGTAAAGCTTCACATTTTCCCGCAATATGCAGTGAAGGATGGCAATTTTTGCATTACCTCTGCCAAGTCTTGTCTCATCCTGAATCAATACTGCTGCAATATTCTTTTCCTTAATGATTTCAAGAAGCTCTAATAGCCCATCCCTTTCCAGATCAAAACCGCTTGCTTGCTCTTTAATAATATGACAGACGCGCAACCCCTTTTCTTTGGCCAGTTGCAGGAGCTCTTCTTCCTGTCTTGCCAGGGAGGTCGCCTGCTCCTCCTTGTCTGTAGATACTCTGCAATATATTACAACATCCATTTTATTAACCACCATTAACTAATTTCTATTAAAAAATGCCGCCTGCTATCAATAACAAGCGACACCTCACATATTAACATAATATTATTTATTTTTGCTTTTAGTCTGCTGCAAGCATCGTGTTCTGCTTTTCAATCAACACAGGTATAACCAGCTCTTCCCCTGTTTGAATCTGACTGCTTGCAACATCATTATGCTTCTCGACCCATTTGATAAACTGTTGTTTCGGCATGTTGTATAAACCTTCGTATTGATTGGAAATTTCCCATAAGGAGTCACCTTTATTTATTGTTACTTTTATGTATTTATCTGTATCTGCATGGCTGGACTTTAACGCAATAATAAAACATGTTACCAAGCTGAATATTATAAGTATGATAGAGTATGAATGTTTTCTCCAGATTTTTTCGACCATTGTCAATCACCCTTTATTTAGAATGTACGTTCGCTTATATTCACATTTTAATACGAACAGACGTTTTGTGTCAACAAAAAATCAGAACTTATGTTTGTATCAATATTTATTCCATGTTATACTAGCTGTAAGAACTAATAGTCGAGGTGCATACAATGCAAAAGCTATCTAAAAGACAACTAGATATATTGGAATACATAAAAGAAGAAGTCCGCCTCAAGGGCTATCCGCCATCCGTTAGAGAAATTGCGGAAGCTGTCGGACTGGCTTCAAGCTCCACTGTTCACGGGCACTTGGCAAGATTGGAGAGCAAAGGTCTAATCCGAAGAGACCCGACAAAACCGCGGGCAATTGAGATACTAGATTTGGAAGAGAATAATATACCAAAATACAACATTATCAATGTACCTGTTGTCGGAAAGGTCACAGCCGGTTTGCCAATCACTGCGATTGAGAATGTCGAAGAGTATTTTCCACTTCCTGAAAGACTTGCTCCAAGCGATGAACAAGTATTCATGCTGGAAATTATGGGGGAAAGTATGATTGAAGCAGGAATTCTGGATGGTGACTACGTGATCGTTAGACAGCAAAGTGCAGCGAATAACGGGGATATTGTTGTCGCAATGACGGAAGATGACGAAGCGACTGTCAAGCGTTTCTTTAAAGAAAAGGATTGGATTCGCCTACAGCCGGAAAACTCCACTATGGAACCAATTATTCTTCGTCATGTTAGTATTCTTGGAAAAGTTATCGGCGTCTATCGCCATATCCAATAAAAAGAGATGTCGCCCTATCTGGTCGACATCTCTTTTTGTATAGGTTCATGCTTATTAGTGTTTACTCTGTAAAAATGGGGGTAAAATTCTACTAACAAATGATAAAAGGTGATGTAATGCATGATTTAGAGATTAGGATGTTCGTTAAAGAGCTCCAGCAGCTAAACAGCGAATATCTTCTCTGTACTAACCCCGCTGTCAAACAGCTGATACTGTCCGATATCCTCTTGTTGATTTCCGTCCTGCCTGCTTTTATTTAAGAAAGTCAAGAACTACCCTCTTTCTTTTTTTCAATGTACTAATAGGCTGTATGAATAGAGCTGCCTATTATATGAATTAACCTGATACGTATGCAGGCACTGTTTGTTGTAAGTATTTATCCAATATGGAGAGGAGACTGTTCTTGCTGGCAAAGCTTAAGTACAGTCTCCTCTTTACTGTTTAAAGTCTTTCCGATTATTCCTTCCAATCATCACTGTTGAGCATTTTCCTGAAGAAACTGTCCAAGGTTAACGTAATTTCCCTTTCGTTATATATGCTGACAGGCATTGTTTCTCCTGTTGCTTGAAGACGCTTTAGCTCTTCATCTATATATCTATCAAGGAAAGGTAAAACTTCTCCCTGATTATCACCACTCGCTTTTAGGCTAATCAGCTTNCTGATTTCTAGATGCAGNTTGTCGCTGCCNTTAACCTCTGACTGCAATTGGTGAATATCATTAGGAGGCATTTGTTTCATTCGTTCTATCCACTTGCATGCAAGNATTGATTTCAAACAATAATAATAGAGCTTTATACTTCCCTGTTTCTGNTCAAGATCCTTCCAATTATTTTTCGCAAGCTGAAGATAATGATAAAAGGCTGTTTTTGTATTAAAAGCAGTCTTATACAAGTTCAGCAGCTCTTTTGCAAAATAATTGTCCGTTTTATAAACTACTGTAGATTGAAGCCACTCAGCGAGGGATATATTCGATTTACGCAAAAGTCTTAATGTCTTAGCCAGTTCCCAGCCGCTTATATCTAAGTTTCCTTCCATCCATTCGATTGTGTCCTTTTTTTTGTCTAGTGACAAGTACCATTCCTTCTTATGCATGTAGATGAAGCGGACATCGTAATCACTGGCAGCAGAAGAGGAACCTTGTGCTCTGCTTCCTGCTTCCACGGCGTACAAAACTTTAACAGTATGATCTCGTTCAAGCTGTTCCAGCTTGTTAATTATTGCCTCTCTCATTCTTCTCTCCAACCTTTGCAGACGTCCACCCAGCCTTTCCCGTTTCCATACAGATACAATTCATCGCAAGTTACTTCAATTGCCGAATTGCTGCTGCCGCAGGCTGGGAAGACGGAAGAAAAACGCTGTAATGATTCGTCTAAATAAACGTCCATATCAGTGGTCAAACCAAATGGACAGACACCGCCAACCATATGGCCTGTTTTTTGGTATACCTCTTCTGCTGTCAGCATGCGCGGTTTCTCTGCGAAAACAGTTTTAAATTTTTTATTGTCAATTTTAGCATCACCTGCAGCCACAATAAGAACTCCCTCGTCACCCTTGCGAAATGAGAGCGTTTTGGCAATTCTGGCAGGTTCCACATTTAATGTATCTGCTGCCTCTTGAACAGTTGCACTTGATGTTTGAAATTCCATAATCTCACTTTCCTTATCCCACTTAGCAAAGTGGGTAATAACATTTTCTAGTGACATATTAATCCCCCATAATTTTTTCATTTATCAATAAATTCAAATATACCATTCTGTGCCCCATTTTTTCAAACGTCAAACTCCCATAAATATAGGGCGCAGCCAGCATATGGCTCCGCCCTATATTTATGTTTGCTTAATCCCCTTTTGGTTCATAAAAACAATGAAGTTTAAATTTTCCCATTTGGGGTTATTATACCTTGTCTTTAGGACAATCTGCAGGAAGCCGAAAATACCAGAGAAAGAATTTAGCCTTCTAAATTCTTTCTCTGGTATTTCCTTGGCCGCTGATAAAAGTATCCCTTGACACCATCTTAGGAGGCATGCGGCTGATAAATCTTCTTAGGGATAGTGCGGAGTCCTTTAAAATCGGAACTGTTAGCTCTCATTCTGTTAATGCCGACATTGCCAATCAGCAGCATCCCTTGTTCCCCTTCCGCTTCTGCTTAGCGCCCTGATAAGTCTTGCATGTAAATCTTTATATGTAAATGTGTTTATGACAGCAGCCATGACTCTAACCCTCCTACAGTGGATCACATTAGCAGGTGTGTTATCCAAATGGCAACAAATGATTCAAGGTAACGAGAAAAACAGTTTATAAACCAAGTACTTCCTTCAAGTCTTTAAAACCGATTACGTAGCTAAGAATAATAATGGATCCCATAAACATAATGAAAAATGCACCTTGTAAATATATTTTCAGCTGTTTCCCGATTTTCATCTCCGTTCACTCCCTTTTTTACATATCTTTACCAACAAGTTTTTTTCTATGCAGTTAAAAGGTTTTTACCTAATAGTAATAATAATTTATGGTTGTTAGAGCAATACTAAAAAATATTCATGCTGTAAATTGGCGTAACCTGCTAATTTAATTCCATCCACAGCGTACAAAAAGAGCATCTGACTTACTAAACTATATGAGTGGTGAGTGAACATGATATTCCTAATTCATGACATGCCGACACATACGGAGATTAATGAGGCAAAAAAAAATCTCGCCGAGATGACATTAGACCATTGGCTCTACCATGATTTATTTACTATACAATGGTGGGTCCTTGTTTGTGCTACCCTACTCCCATATTTCATCTGGTGGAAACTGGTAAATAAAAACCGTTTTTACGAGATTTTCACATACGGGCTTCTATGCGGTTGTTTTTCCACCGTCTTAGATATTGTTGGGACAGAAATGATGCTTTGGAGCTATCCTGATAAGCTTCTTCCATGGATACCTCCATTGATACCAGCTGATCTAGTGATGATTCCGATTACTGCCATGCTTGTATACCAGTATACAAAAAATTGGAAAACATTCTTTGTGGGCACAATCCTTTGGGCTGTCTTATTCTCTTACATATTTGAACCGTTATTTGTTGCCTGGGATATGTTCATGCTTGGGCACAATTGGAAACACAGCTATTCTTTTTTCGGTTTTATCCTATTTGGCATCTTTTTACGAGTGTTATTTTTAGGAATCAAAAAGGGGTTAACGAAAAGCTTAAAGGACAGCACATAGTGCAGTGCATATAAAGATAAAAAGCTGGCATTATAAAGATGAGGTGATAGGTTATGGAAAACAACAATAACAACCAAAATGAAGAATTAAAACAAAAACTACAGAGACAACAAGCAGAATTAGGCGTTGATATGGATGAGCAAGAAATAAACGGTTTATGGGGCATGCTTGAAACAAAAGAAGAGGATATGCTTCACAAAAAAAATAAATAACCACCCTAAAACAAGAGTTCTGTTTATGCTACACAATAGAACTCTTGTTTTTTCATACTATTTCTTTCGGTTATAGAAGGTATTCTGCTCTGTCATAAAGAATATTAGTAAAGTATGATTGTGTTTGAAATATTATGATAGGAGAATATGTACTAAATGGCTAAATTAACACTTTACTTCGTCCGTCACGGCGAAACGCAATACAATATTGAAAAAAGAATGCAAGGGTTTTGTGATTCCCCTTTAACTGAAAGAGGTATACAGCAAGCTAAAGCGGTTGGAGCCGGTCTTGCTTCCATTGACTTTAAAGCTGTCTATGCGAGTGAAAGTCAGCGTGTACTGGATACTGCTAAATTTGCTTTAGGAGAAAGAAATCTATCCGTAACAACAGATGCACGCCTGAAGGAAATGAACTTCGGTGTCCTAGAATCATTGTTACAGGAAGAGATTATTTCAGAGCACGGCAATATATTGGAGAGAATCTTCTCTATGTCTGATATCGACTTTAGGGTTCCAAAAGGAGAATCATTTACCGATTTATTAACAAGAACAAAAACTGCGGTAGAAGAAATCATTGATAAGCATAAAGATACAGGAGGAAACATCCTTCTTTTCTCTCATGGTGTTACAATTGGTTATTTTATTATGTCTGTTGCCAAATTGGAAACCTTTCCACATCATGACAATTGCTGTGTTTCTGTTGTTTCCTATGACAATGGGAAGTACACAGTTGAACATACTGCAGATCCTTCCTTCCGCGATAAAGGAATGGCGTCACTTCAATCCTAACAATACTGTATTTAGGTCAGCTTTAGCTGGCCTATTAATTTTCCAAATGACGTTTGAGCAATACAGCTATTTCCCTGAAATAGGCGTCGTCATGAGGAACAAATTTGTCTTTCCCTGCTCTCAAACCCTTTTCGCTGCTAGAGGCGAAAGCTTGCCAAGGGTACACTATTACATCACTTCTTGCCCCCATACAAAATTCGTAAAAGGAATCAAACTCTGTTATTACCATTTCAGAAACTTCTTCTTCCTGCAAGTGAAAGGAAGTACTTTCATTGACCATATATACATAAATATGACTAAATTCATTATCTGTTATTCTATCTGTGTTAATGATGTTTTTGACAATTCCGAGCTTATGTAATTTATTCCTATTAACNGTGCTAAATCCTAACTCTTCTTGAAGCTCTCGCAGCCCGTCCCTCGGGCTTTCCGTTACCATTAAATGACCGGCAGCTGAAATATCATATAGATTAGGATAATCTTTTTTGCTCTTACTTCTTTTTTGGAGAAAGATATAATATTTTTCTTTTATTACTGTAATTAGCCAAAAATGGACTGTTTCGTGCCAAAGTCCTTTTGTATGAACATCCATTCTTGTTGCTTTGCCCTTTACTTCATAGTTCTCGTCAAACACTTTCAGCCATTCTTCTGCCATAACTACTCTCGTCCAATCATCATCAGGTATAGTTTTATCTTTATCATATCATTGCTTTCCAAAAGTTTACTAGTTAGAATAAAAATATTACAAATATTAGGAGGTTGAAATCCTTGATTAAACGATGGATGCAAGAACTCTATTCCTTGCTAAAATGCTTTGTTTTCGCCTTAATTATTGTAGTAATCTGCAGAAACTTCTTATTTAGCCCAAGTGTAGTTCATGGTGAAAGTATGTCACCGACCTTTGAGAACGGCAATAAGGTTATCTTGAGCAAAATCGGTGATATTAAGCATTTCGATATGATTGTATTTCATGCACCTGATCAAGATGAAAATTACATAAAAAGGGTAATCGGTCTTCCAGGAGACACAGTTTCTATGAAAGACGATGTCCTATATATTAACGGAAAGGCGTACACGGAAGCCTATTTAACAAAAAATAAACTAGAATCCACTACNTTAAAGCTGACTGGCGACTTTACNTTAGAAGAGGAAACCGGTGAGAAAACTGTTCCTAACGACAGTCTGTTTGTGCTGGGGGATAACCGACTTTACAGCAAAGACAGCAGAGATTTCGGATTCATAAATGACGACTCTGTCATCGGGAAAGTTGTTTTGCGTATATACCCGCTAAATGAAATCGGAATTCCATAAAAGTTAGGGAAGGATTACTGCCCTTCCCTGTTTTTAGTTCTATCCATTGCTTGAATTACTGCCTGCTCAATTTCTTCATAGCTAGTACAGCGGCATATATTAGAGGAAAGCCATTCGCGCATTAGTTCCCTGTCTGCATTAGGAACACTTGTAAGTGCATGGGCATTCATAATAAAACCAGGAGTGCAATAACCGCATTGAAAGGCGAACTCCTCCATAAAGGTTTTTTGAATGGGCGCATCATGCAACCCCTCAATTGTAAGGACTTCCTTATTGATTGCTTCCACTCCAAGCATAAGACATGATTTCATTGGCACATTGTCGACAAGTATTGTACATGCACCGCAATCACCATTTAAGCAGCCTGGTTTGCTGCCGGTAAGATGCAGTTCCTCTCTGATAATCATTAAGAGCGTTTTGTTTGGTACAACAGCGACCTGCTTTTCCTCTCCATTCACGAACAGCTTTATTATTGTTTTTTTAGCTGGTATATACATGCTACACCCTCTCCATGCTCAGTAAAATTTCCTCCAGCAGATTACGGAGTACAAACAGGCGGTATTCCCGTGAACCTTCCACATCATCAAGAATTTCACCAGGNACAGCCGTTATCGCCTTGTTTATTCTTTGCTCATCGCTCATTTCTGGTTCATTTAAGGCCGTTTCCATTTCAGTGGAACGAAACGGAAAAGCGCATAACCCGCTGAAAGCTACCCGTATTTTGTTGTCANTCTTTAATGCTGCCGCTGTAATAAGCGGATANCCTGTTTCCCATTGCTGTCTTTTTTTTCTCGTGTAAAAAGGCAGCTTTATATATTTTTCTTCCACAAAGGCCTGAACAAATACTTCCCCTTCTTCTAACAGCATTTTCTGATTAAATTTAGATGAGATATAATTCATCCTAATGTCCCGCCCCTTAGCTGTTACAATTAAGCTGTCTGCTAAAAGAAGAGGCAGAATCGCTTCTCGATAGAAAATAGTACCGCAAATATTGCCGCCTAGCGTGATTTTATTCCGTGCAGTTCTGTCCGCAACCTCTTTACCCACCTCTGTCAACAGCGGAAATAAATTCTTTGTCTGAATTTCAGTAAGCGTCACAGCCGCCCCGATTGCAAAATAGCCTTCAACCAAATCATGAATTTTGACTGCATCGATAGCCTTTATATCAATTGCTGTATCAAGGCTTATTTCGTGCAGGCGATGCATGGTTATTATTTCTGTACCTCCCCCAAAATACAGCGGTGTTCCTCCTTCCTTCTTCCTTTCCATGAAATATTCGGTTGCCTCAAGTAATCGCTCTGGTTTGTAATAATCAAAGATCATGATTGGCAATCTCCCTTTTACTTCTCCAAATTTCTTCTGGTATAAGAGGCAGTCTTACAAGCTCGACTCCAGCAGCAAGTGACAGAGCATTAGCTAAAGCAGCAGGTATACCTATAAGCCCATGCTCACCCGCTCCTCTTGCACCAAATGGAGCTTCTAAATGCGGAGTCTTGACAAAATCAGCGGTATATTCTGGATGTTCTCCAAACCGAATTGGCCGATATGTACGCAATTGCGGATTAAGGATCCTCCCCTGCTCATCAAAATAAAAAGCCTCCCTTGCCGCCCACGACAGGCCCATGCTCATGGCTCCCTTTAATTGCCCAACGGCTGCCTTATAATTTAAGATTTCGCCAATATCCATTACAGTTACTGCCTTGCGGATTCTATATGTACACTCTCTTGTATTAAAATCCACTTCGATCCCATGGGCAGCAACCGCCCATTCAGGACCCGGATTTCCTGCGCCTGTCTCAGGATTGAGATAAGTCAAGCCTCTCAGCATATATGTTCCTCTTGCCACAATTTGACCGCCGATTGCATTGCCATTCGGATAAACATAACCGTAAACAATATTTTTGAAATCCACATAGGAATCAGGGTTATCTCGCAAATATACCCTTTTAAAACCAACTTCTAAATCATCTGCAGGGACCCGCATAACAGTGGAGGCAATTGCTTTCAACTGATTTATGGCATCGTCTGCAGCAGCGAGNACTGCCCTTCCTGCCATCAGTGTTCCCCTGCTTGCCACCGTCTTCCANTGCTCTGGTTCCGTCTGTGTATCTACTGTCATACGCACATATATATCATCAATATCCATNTTCATCTTTTCTGCTAATATTTGGGCGAGCACTGTTTTTGTGCCAGTGCCAATTTCAACTAAACCTGACATGAGATTAATACTGCCGTCAGAGTTGAAAGTAAGCACTACACCTGAAGAAGCATCAGGACCAATCGTAGAATTCTTCCAGCTGCAGCTGATGCCTTTTACTCTCAAGCTATGCTCTCCTATTCTTTCAATCTGCCCCTTTTCCCAGTCAATTAAGGTTCTCAGTCTGTTAATACAAGCCTCAACATCGCCGACTGTACTTCTGTTTAACACTACTCTTGTCGGCGTTTGATCTCCTGGGTGTATCGCATTTATTTGTCTGAACATTAAGGAATCCATTCCCAGCTTTTTCGCCATCAATTCCATTGCGCGCTCAAAGGCAAAATGAACCTCTCCATGGGAAAAACCGCGAAATGGTGCAGCATAAGGATGGTTTGTGTAGACACTCAAGCTGTCACAAAAAACATTATCTATTTTATACGGGCCTGTGCAGTCAACTGCCCCTGCTGTAGTCAAATGAGGGGATTTATCTCCATAAGCCCCACCGTCAAAAATATACTCCAAGTGAGCCGCTTGCAGCTTCCCATCTTGAGAACAGCCGAGCTTTATTTTGGCTTCTAAACCGATATGGATTGGGGAAACAAGAAAGTCATCTTCTCTTGTATTCACTAACTTCACCAGCTTGCCGCCAACTGCTCTGCTCGCAAGATAAGCAAATATTTCAAGCTGCACAGAGGCTTTCCCTCCATAGCCGCCCCCGACAAATGGAGTCTGCACGACTATTTTTCCTGTCGGAAGATGAAAGTCCCTACTCAAGATTTTTTTGACCATATATGGGGCTTGTGAACTTGTCATGATACGTACGTCTCCGTCAGGCATAATCTCACAAGTGGCGCTTCTTGTTTCCATAGCGCTATGATCAGAAATCGGTATAGAAAATGATGCCTCCACTATTTCACTAGAATCCGCCCAGCCTTTTTCCAAATTACCTTTACGGATTTTTGTTTTGTTGTTGATATTTGTCCCTGCAACAGGATAGATTCCAGGATCTTTATCATAGTCATTTATATCCTCATGCAAAAGAGGAGCATCTGCTTGAATAGCTGCGAGCGGTGAATTTACGACAGGCAACGGCTCATACTGTATGTCAATTAATGCTTCCGCGTTTTGGGCAGCATCAAAAGAATCAGCAACAATCAGCGCAACTATTTCACCGATGTAACGCACCTTTTTGTAGGCAATCGGCGGCCTGTCACGGACTTCCTCGCCGACATAAGGCAAACCTTTCCCGAGGACTATTGCACGCACCCCTTTTTGTTGGAGCGCATTTGTTTCATCAATCTTTACTATATTGGCATGTGCATACTTGCTTTTGACAAGCTTCACAAATAACGCCTCTCCAGTTGTTGTATCGGCTGTATAGTGGGCATAGCCTGTGACCTTGCTTTTCGATTCTTTCCGTAATACGCTTTTTCCAATTATCTGCAATTCCTACGCACCTCCTTTAAAAAGATAGGATTAAGCATCTTTATCCATCTAGTCTTTTATGTATATGAACAATTTTCTGGAAAAATTAATGTAAATACCATGGATTTAGTTTCCTCCATCGTTTAGGCTCCTATATTGACGTTAATGTGATTTTGCTATAATATATGGCTGTACATGAAAGCTTAAAAAAGCTAAAGAGGTTCATAGCAGATACCCTCTATAAAAAACTATGGATACAGGTGAACAACTGCCATGTCCATAAGGATGTGGCTTTTATTTTGCAAAAAAACAGCCATATCTATAGATTGCTATTCTCAATGTAACGTAAAAATGAAATGGAGAGATTAAAAATGTCAGGCAGAAAACACGAAGAAGGTCTTGAGGAGTTAACTTTACTTGGTAATCAAGGAACAACATATCTTTACGAATACAATCCAGAAATATTAGAGTCTGTAGACAACTTGCATGTTAACAGAGATTATTTCGTTAAGTTCAACTGTCCAGAATTTACCAGTTTGTGTCAATAGGGGCACACTTCAGTGGCAACACTGTCGCTTAAACCTCGTGAACTCAGGGAAGGAAGAAATTCTAATCCTGAGCCAAGCCTCTAAAAGTTTTAGAGGAAGGTGCAGAGACTATCGAAACCGTACAGACAGGAATCGGGTAAAAGTACTGTTTGAAGAAGGAAGTAGAGTACATCCTAACAAGGGTGGAAGCGCGAGGATGCTTATATTCGACCGAAAGAATATATGTATATGATATAGTCCACCTGCAAAATGCAGTGCCAATTACTGGACAGCCGGATTTCGCTACTATGTATATCAGCTATATTCCGGACAAAAAAATTGTGGAAAGTAAATCGTTGAAGCTCTATTTGTTCAGCTTCCGTAACCATGGAGATTTCCACGAAGACTGTGTAAATATCATTATGAATGATTTAATAAAGTTAATGGATCCTAGATATATTGAGGTATGGGGCAAGTTCACACCAAGAGGCGGATTGTCTATTGACCCGTATTGCAATTACGGCAAGCCTGGAACTAAGTTCGAAGAAATGGCAACACACCGCCTAATGAATCACGACCTCTATCCAGAAAAAGTTGACAACAGATAATACTTAAAAAGGATGCTAAGCAAATGTTTAGCATCCTTCTTTTTGTCTACCAGCCTTTTCGCTGACATAAGCTTGTTATATGGGCAAGATGATGCTTTCCATGCCATGCATAAATTCCTATATTCCTATTTATGGCGACTTCTCCTGACTCTGGATGAAGAAATGTTCTTTCTAACTGATCTTGAGATAAGGGCCGAAGTAGTTGTGAAAGACGCAGATGTAAGGAATCTAGTAATTGCAAGGATATGTCAACAGGCAGAACGGAATCAGGCATAGCAGCCCATTTATCTTCTGCATACGTCTTTATCACTGGCTTATCTTCTGTTAAAGCAAGCTTAAAGCGTATATATGCGTTCATATGGCTGTCAGCAACATGATGGACAACTTGACGTATAGTCCAGCCTCCTTCCCGATACTCTGTGTTTAATTGCTCATTAGAAAGATCCGATACCGCATGCCGCATTTGTGCAGGCAGTTGTTCTATTTCGTCCATCCAGGAGGAAATTACTTCTTGTGTGTATTCTCCGTCCCATGTAAATTGTCCAATTGGATATCTTAAGTCCGTCATATACCGCACCTCTTTTTTTATTTGCTCCTAGTTTTTATGTCTGTTTTTCCGTAATATATGTTTTTATACTGGGGGGCTGATATGTAAGAAACCTGTCAAGCATAACAGCAGGGTCCTCTTCTACTATAGCAATACTTCTGTATTTTTCCTGAAGAAACTCAGCATCTGCCATATGGTTAATGAGCTTGACTAAGGGATCATAGTAATGATTCGTATTTAAGATACCGCAGGGCTTTTGGTGCAGACCAAGCTGTGCCCACGTGAAAATTTCGAAAAACTCCTCCATCGTTCCAGCACCGCCTGGCAATGTGATGAACCCATCAGCCAACTCAGTCATTTTTGCTTTTCGTTCATGCATCGATTGAACAGTAATCAATTCGGTTAATCCTTTATGAGCAATTTCTTTGTTTTCAAGGAACTCTGGAAGCACTCCTATTACTGTTCCCTCTTCTTCTAAGACAGCATCAGCAACACTGCCCATTAAACCGATGCTCGAACCGCCATAAACAAGCCCTATCTTTCTTTTAGCAAGCTCACTCCCTAACATTTTTGCTGCTTGTACGTAAATAGGAGAACTGCCGTTGCTCGAACCACAAAACACTGCTATTTTTTTCATTCATAAATTCCCCCTAGCTTTTTATCACCATTCTCTACACCTTTATTATTATAAAATGTTCTTGACTGATAAGGAATAGCTATCACTATCTTTACAAAAAACCTTCATAAATTACATAAAGAGGGACTCCCTTACAAAAGCTAATGTAAGGATGGATATAATGCCAAATTTGTAAAAAAGGAGGTTTTCATGTGGTCACACTTTTTATAAGATGCGGGATGATACTCTTATCATGGTCAACGATCTTTTTTTTACCTAAAAAATCTTTTCTAAAATTTTTGCCTGTAACTATTTTTTCTACTGCCGTTCTGCTTGTTGAAGACATGGTTGGACGTACATATAAATTGTGGAAGGTCAAAGGAGGAAAAAGGTCAGCAACCAACAATGCCTTAACCTTTATATTCGGACCATTTTTTGTGGCAAATTTATGGACCTTTCATTTTACTTACGGAAGATTTTGGATCTACACCCTTTTCAACTTATTCTTTGATTTACTGTTTGCTTATCCGATAAATTATTTTTTGGATAAACTCGGTTTATATAAGCTGAAAAAAGTTAAGCCAATATTTTTGTTTTATACTGCCTTTGGCTATTCGACGCTGAACTACTTTTTCCAAAAGTTCCTTGATAAAAATTTCACTTTAAAACAAGAGAAATAATAAAAAGAAGCAGCAGGAATTTTCCTTGCTGCTTCTACTTTATGAAGGCTCTAATGTATTAATGACTTTAAGTAATCAACATGCTCTCTGTCATTATTTAAGATTTGGTGAACTATATTCATGCTGTCATCATCCAGCTTATCGCGAACAAGCTGTTCTGACATTTTGATTCCGTACAAATTTTCTCCCTTTATTGCATGTTTAATTATGACTTCATCTCCCTGATCAGGATCAAATAAGTTGCCAATAAAACTTTCTGCTTTACCGATTATGCCTTCATTTGTAACAGGCTCTCCACCTAATTGGTGAATTCTTTCTGAAATTAAATGAGCATTATTTGTGTGATCTGCTAATATCTCTGTAAAAGACTGTTTTAAGGACATGTCTTCTAAATTCTCAATAAACTGTTCAAAAGAATGAATTCCCATGAACTGTCCTTGCAAGAACTTGTTTAATGTTTTTACCGATTGTTCCGTATTCAATACTTGTTCACATCCAATCAAGAATAATGTGTCTCTTTGACTCTTCTAGATAGAATGCTCATTTTTCCCCTTTTCATCCTTCATCTGTATTCTTGTCCATTTCCTCTTTTATGTAACTTCATATGATGTTGTATACCTGATGTTCGGAGGTGAGAGGCATGTCAAGAGGTTATGAAGAAAATGGTGGAGGGTACAACAATAGCTTTGCACTAATCGTTGTTCTATTTATTCTATTGATCATCATTGGTGCATCTTATCTAGGCTAATCATCAATAACGAAAAATGCCCTGGTCATATAGAACCGGGGCATTTTTTGTTCATTATGCTTTCCATTTCCCTGCTGATAATGCCTGCTGAATCTCCATATCGATTTTTTTGAAGCCTTGTTCCGATGCATACGCTTGAACCTTGTTACCGATTGCAGCATAACCAAGCTTCATATAATCGCTAGAAGCCAACAGTTTCCAATATTTAATAAAAAAATCTACTGACAGCATATTTGAGAAGATGACTGTGTGCCATTCCTCTTCGTCCAGCAGTCGTCTCATTTCCATCTCACAGGAGAAATCCAAATCGATTTGATGTGTATGAAGAAGTAAATCATTTTCTGAATAAGGGTTAACTCGCTGATGATTATGACCCAGGAGAACTGGTGGTTGCTGCCCATAGGCAGCAAGGTTTGATTTTACCCCTTTCTCCTCCAATATTTTCCTGGACTTTTCTGATATATATTCGATTTTTTCTGGAAGACTTGTTGAAATAGCCTTCATACTATATTGTCTGAAAAAAATATCAATGCTTGTTGGATTTAAAAAAATAAGCCGATTTTTCTTAGCAATGACAGCAAATTCCTCTGCAGACAAATCTAGTTCCATACTTTTTAAAATAGGAAAGGACATCGTTTTTGCTCCCATTTTCTGAAAGTATGACTCTATCCTGCTTGGCTGTTCGCCTCCTCTTGCAATTATAATGGACTTATTCATCATGTATATCTCCTTTTTAATTGGATATTTCAATTATAGCAATAGACTTTTGGTTTTATAGAAAAATAAAAAAATCAGCTCAANCCTTGAGCTGATTTTTTAAAGGCTGTTATCATGAGAATAATTAAGGTGCTCGTTTTATTAGCTTTACATTATCCACCTTATCATCAGCAAATGTGATGTATACTTTATCACCTTGTTTCCATGTATCGTTGTTGTTATCAATCAGGACTATATCCTTTTCATCATAATTATTAACAGCAGAAAGCTGTTGTCCATCATGTGTTTTGCTGATGATAGTTGCAGAAATTGTTTGTTTTGCTTCATCATTATCTTCGATTACTTTCCTGTCATTCTCTGTTATTATTTCAGGCTCTTTATAAACTGACTCTGCCGTTGTTTTTGGAGTAGAGTTAGAGGATAAAGTTAATACAGCTATTATGACGATTGCCGTAGAAATACCAGCTACTGCGTAATAGGAACGATTGCTATTCAGTTTCATCCTGAAAACTCCTTTTTGTTCATTAAATACCCGTAAAGCATCGTACTAAACAGTTTGGAGTAATATTTTCATGAACAAATGAGAGCAGCGTTTATCTATTTTTGCTGTATTTTTCATATAGTTGAAGTGACTTTTCGGGGAGCCATTTGCGCTTTTCAGGATCGGAGTAATAGTGCATAAATGCTTGCTTCTCCCTATCACTGAATGCTTTAGCTGCTTGGAGGTGTTCCTTGCAATACCAATAAACCTTATCTGGCTTATCCCACGTATTAAAAGGGAACAGCTTATCCGCTCCACGCACTTTGCATGCCAGACCTTCACATTTCGCTCCCTTTAACATCCGTTCGTCCCTCCAAAAGGCATATTTTCTCCCTTTACCTTCTCTCATTCCCAGGATTATATGCATGCAGAAACAAAGCAATGACAGGGGGATTTCACATTAGTGCAATATATTGCCCCTGTCATTAATTATTCTTTTTAGAATTTATTAACGAATCATTAACAAGTTGTTCATATTCTCCGCATAGAATGAAACTATAGCAACCTTTAAGGGCAGGTGATTAAGTTGAAGTTTATGTCCATTATTTGCTTTTTTAAGAGAAATCATAAATACAGCTACTACTCAGACAGATGTGTCAGATGCGGAAAAGAAAAACAGCATCATTAACCAGTCCGCTTTCCTCCTTGCCCCTAAAACTTTAGTCTAAAATATTACACTTATCCTGCAAGGGAAGAACTCCCACTTCGCAACATACATATTAACTCTTTCCATGCTAAAATCTCTACCATTATTGGATTGTAAACAAAAAGAAAGAGAGGCATTCCATTCGCCTCTCCTTTTTCTCCTTTTATGTAATACCTTCTTAACTTTTTATCTTATTTATTAATACTCCTATTTGGATATCAAGTGCTTCTTACTTTTTCCTGAAATAATTGTAATCTTGTACATGTCCCACTACTGAACATTTGAGCATCTTTTTATTAAGGTTGTTTTGCATCCCTGTCAGCTGTTGAATATCCTTAATTATCTCCATCTTTTCTTTAAGATACAGTGTAACAACACATCCCTACTTAATATTATTTGATAACTGACAGAAAAGGAAAATGGCAATTACTCGACAATTATTGACACCGCTTCCTTTGCTTCTCGATAGTCAGGTTTGGTTAAGATTGCTCTAGTTCGACTTCATCTTTACACTTTTTTACAAATGTCCGATAGAAAGGGGAAATGAAACAATGGAAACAACTGCTTTAGCTTTGCTCCCGATTGCCGTTATATTTTTCTTATATTTAATTCCTTTCGTCTTGATTATTTTTGCTGTTGTATATTTTTTAAAATTGATGAAGGAAAAGAACCATATTCTAAGAGAAATAGCTCAAAAGCTCGATAAATTAGATAGATGAAAACTGCCTTTAGGGAATGTCTGCATGACAGAAAAAAAGACAGCAGATAGATATATCTGCTGTCTTGAATGATTAATTATGTTTAGCAAGAAACTGGATTAATTCCTTATTGAACTGCTCTGCATGTGTTGCATTAAAACCATGTGGAGCACCTTCAATTACAGCTAGTTCGGAACCTTTAATGATATTATGTGATAGCTTCCCGCTTGCTTCAAATGGAACAATGCTGTCCGAATCCCCGTGGATGATTAATGTCGGGATATCGATTTTTGCCACGTCGTCACGGAAATCAGTGTAGGCAAATGCTTTAATGCATTCAAGAGTTCCTTTTGGTGATGCAAACGCAGCAATATCGCGATTATATAGACGGAATGGTTCACTAACAAGATCATCCCTGTCACCTGCAGCAAAGAAGTTAGTCGTGAAGTTATCGAGAAAACCAATACGGTCCGTTTTTACACCATTCAAAAATTCCTCAATCGTAGCATCATCAAGTGCACCCTCTGGATTATCTGCTGATTTATATAAATACGGAGGAACTGCACCTGCTAAGACAGCCTTTTTCACACGTTCTACGCCATATGTACTTATATAGCGTACAACTTCCCCGCCTCCCATTGAGAATCCGACAAGCGTTACATCGTGAAGGTCTAGATGCTCAATCAATTTATGTAGATCAGTTGCAAAAGTATCATAGTCATACCCTTCAAAAGGCTGTGATGATTGTCCGAAACCTCTGCGGTCGTATGCAATTACACGATAGCCAGCTTCGATTAAAGCAGGGACTTGAAGTTCCCATGAGCGAAGACTTAGGGGCCAGCCGTGGATTAAAATAATCGGTTTCCCACTACCATGATCTTCATAATTTAATACAACTGGTGACTCATTTACTGTGTCGACTGTAAGTTTTGGCATTTCTCTAACCTCCAATGAAATAATGTCTTTGAGCTATTTAATACTTTACTAGATTCCCTTTACCACACTTTACCCTAAAGTTCTCTTGCATAATCTTGTATTCTACAACAATTCCATTATATACCAAAGTGAACAGTAAATTCAAAAAATAAGCTGGGACAAACCTAAATATATCCTTCTTCAAGACTGATAGTAAATAATTTCTACCTTCATCTAACTATGAAAATCAAGTTCGTTTTATTACGCTCTTAGCCACTCACTTTCCGCGGGAGAGGAAGCTTATGACTCCTCACCTTCGCCTGCTTGGTCTCATCTACCCTCTAACCCGCAGGAGACGAGTGAAATAGTGTATTCAAACTAAAAAACAGCCAATAAAAAACCGAACTAGTATGCAAAAGTTTTAACTTCGCATACTAGTCCGGTTTTAACTAAATAGTTAATTTCAACTAAAGAATGGTTCTTTTTCACTCGAAAGAAGAGAGTCTGCTGTTGAATGATGAACCTCTGCCAATAGCTTCGGGTTTTCCATTAGAGAAAGTCCGTAGGAAGGTATCATTTCCTTTATTTTTGGCTCCCACTCGTTGAAATGTTGCGGGAAGCATTTTTGAATTACCTCAAGCATGACATGAACAGCTGTTGAAGCACCTGGTGATGCACCTAGTAATGCAGCGATTGAACCATCAGACGCAGTGATTACTTCTGTACCGAATTGCAGTGTTCCTTTTCCGCCATCCTCCGTATCCTTAATAACTTGCACGCGCTGCCCTGCTACAACCAAATCCCAATCTTCTAGTCTAGCATTTGGAATAAATTCACGGAGTTCTTCCATCCGCTGTTCCTTCGATAACATAACTTGCTGTATTAAGTATTTCGTCAATCCCATATTCTTAGCACCTGCAGACAGCATGGTGATAATATTATCTGGTTTCACAGAGGTGATTAAATCAAACATAGAGCCTGTTTTTAAGAACTTTGGCGAAAAGCCGGCAAACGGTCCAAATAATAGCGACTTTTTATTTTCTATAAATCTTGTGTCTAGATGGGGAACAGACATCGGTGGTGCGCCAACCTTTGCCTTACCATAAACTTTTGCATGATGCTGCTCCACAATTTCCGGATTATTGCACACCATAAATATTCCACTTACTGGGAACCCACCAATATGCTTACTCTCAGGAATACCGGTTTTTTGAAGCAAATGCAAGCTGCCTCCTCCGCCACCGATAAACACAAACTTAGCAGTATGGCGTTCAACTTTTCCATTGTCGAGATTCCTGACAGTCAGCTCCCATAAACCATCTCTAGTTCGTTTAATATCATTTACACTATGTTTGTATTTTATTGATACACCATTGCTTCCCAAATGCTCAAATAGCATCCTTGTTAAAGCACCGAAGTTAACATCCGTTCCTGAATCGATTTTAGTAGCAGCTATCGGCTCATCTACATCACGGCCCTGCATGATAAGTGGAATCCACTCTTGCAGTTTTTGCGGATCTTCGGAAAATTCCATTCCTTGAAATAAGGGATTGTTTGACAGCGCTTTAAATCTCTTTCTTAAAAAATCTACATTTTCTTCCCCTTGTACCAAACTCATATGCGGCAATGGCATGATAAATTCCTTCGGGTTATGTATGCGCTTACTGTTTACTAGATAAGACCAAAACTGCATAGAAATTTGAAACTGTTCGTTAATATTAATCGCTTTGCTAATATCGATTGAACCATCCGGTCTTTCCACCGTGTAGTTCAGTTCACAAAGTGCTGCATGCCCTGTACCCGCATTGTTCCATTCATTTGAACTTTCTTCACCAGTCTTTGCAAGCTTCTCAAATACTGTAATCTTCCAGTCAGGTACTAATTCTTTCAGAAGTGTCCCCAATGTTGCGCTCATAATTCCAGTACCAATTAAGAAAACATCTGTGTTAGTTTCTCTTTCGCTCATATTAACCTTCCCTTTACATTAATGTATTCGCAGAAAGGATGCAGGCGCTCTTTATGAACACACCATTTCTGTCTTTCGTTATGACACTCTCGTAATCTCTTATAATTATTTACAAATAAAAATATCTACTTTTATCTGATAATTATATACTATTTACATCATTTTAAAAAGAAGAAGTTCCTATGACACTGTCCATTTAAGAAAATATCCCTATCTAAAGGCCTCTTTCTTTCCTCTTTCAGCCAATCATATTTTTTTACATAAATGCAATTTGTACGTTCCTTCTCTACATTCTATGCAAAAAGAATACATTTTATTAAAACAGCATACATCATTCCACTACAACGCAAACATAAAACCCTTTGAAAACATTATTCCAAAATAATATAATAGACTTTATTTAAGGTTATTATATGGATAAACAAATACATAAAAACCTTTCGCTAATAGGTTGCTTTTTTAAGTGACATGGAGCCTTTTTCTCCGCTTAAACGCTTTTCATGCAAAACCGTAATTTGCAAGCTACACAATAATAAGGTTATTCTCCTCCTATAACTAAAAGCAGGCCATTTTTAAAGTGACCTGCTTTTGTCTCTGTACTTTTCTTTAGATAACACCTTGCTCAAGCATAGCGTCTGCCACTTTTTTAAACCCGGCGATATTAGCACCTGCTACGAGATTACCTGGCATATCATATTCTTCAGAAGCTTGCATACTCTTACTATAAATATCTTTCATAATTACTTGGAGTTTTTGGTCAACTTCTTCCTGAGTCCAAGAAAGTCTTGCACTATTTTGAGCCATTTCTAACGCAGATACAGCAACTCCGCCTGCATTGGCAGCTTTAGCTGGTCCAAATAAAATATTGTTTTCTATAAAGAAATCAACAGCCTCTAATGTTGAAGGCATATTAGCACCTTCGCCGACTGCTTTTACTCCATTAGATAGAAGAATTTCGGCAGAAGCTTTATCTAGTTCATTTTGTGTTGCACTAGGCAAGGCAATATCACAAGGAACTTGCCAAATCCCAGCGCACCCTTCTTCATAAATAGCGCTTGGATGCTCATTCACATACTCAGAGATCCTTTTTGCTTCCACTTCTTTCAGTCGTTTCACTGTATTCAGATCAATACCATTCGGATCATACACATAGCCGCTTGAATCGCTGCAAGCAACTACTTTTGCACCTAACTGCATTGCTTTTTCGATTGCATAAATGCTTACATTTCCAGATCCAGATACGACAACAGTGCTGCCCTTGAAACTTAACCCCTTATTTTTAAGCATCTCTTCAACAAAATAAACTAACCCATATCCTGTTGCTTCTTTTCTGCCAAGACTTCCCCCGTAACCGATGCCCTTACCTGTCAGTACCCCTGCTTCAAAGCTGCCTTTCATTTTTTTATATTGGCCGAACATATAGCCAATTTCTCTGGCACCTACACCAATATCTCCAGCCGGAACATCAGTATCCGGTCCGATATGTCTCGCTAGCTCTGACATGAAGCTTTGACAAAAGCGCATAATTTCCATATCTGATTTTCCTTTTGGATCGAAATCAGAACCGCCTTTTCCACCGCCAATTGGCTGCCCAGTTAATGAATTTTTGAAGATTTGCTCAAAGCCAAGAAATTTAATAATACTTGCATTAACAGATGGATGAAATCTGAGTCCGCCCTTGTAAGGTCCGATCGCACTGTTGAACTGAACGCGGAATCCTCTGTTTACCTTTACATTTCCATTATCGTCGACCCATGGCACCCGAAAGCTAATCATTCGTTCAGGCTCAGCTATTCTGTCTAACACTGCTTTATTTATATATTCAGGATTTTTTGCAAGTACAGGAACTAAAGATTCCAGCACTTCCTTCACCGCTTGGTGGAATTCTACTTCATTTGGGTTACGCTGCTCTACCAATTTATATAAATGATTAACATACTCTTTTGCGTTTTTCAGTTCATTTCTTTCTGCTACTTCCATATATTCCACCACTTTCATTAATTTCAGCTCCTAAAGATGTTTTAAGTTTTAGAAAATTCCCTTTTCTTTAATGTGGTTTCATTTTATAATTTTATAATTGATAGTTCCAATACTAATATCGGATGAGATTCATGCGTTAAACGCATTAGGAGAGTTGAAATGATGGAAACAAGACAAATTCAATACTTTTTGGAAGTTGCAAAACGAGAACATGTTACCGAAGCAGCAGATGCTTTACATATTGCTCAATCCTCTGTCAGCAGGCAAATATTCAATTTAGAAGAAGAATTAGGCATTGAGCTTTTTATCCGTGAAGGTCGCCGTGTTAAGCTGACGCCTTTAGGTAAAATATTTTTTGAACGGATGAAACAAGTATGGAACATGATGGAAGACGCAAAAAGAGAGGTTAAGGAGTACCTGGATCCTGAAAAAGGAACCGTACGAATTGCTTTTCCAATCAGTATGGCAGCACATACATTGCCATCCATCATTTATGCTTTTCGGACAAGATATCCTGAGGCTAAGTTTCAAATGAGCAATGCACTTTATTATGATTTAATCGATGGTGTTATTAATGGAAATTTCAACTTAGCTATGATTGCACCAATGCCGAATCAAGAGAAAGAGCCGAAAATTAAAGGTGCTACCCTTTTCACAGAAAATATCGTCGCATTAGTCCCAAATCATCACCCATTCGCACAGAGAACCTCAATTAGGCTCCGTGACTTGAAGGATGAACCATTTTGTGTGCTCCCAGAAGGGTTCGTCTTTCGTGAACAGGTTATCCAAGCATGT
>Ga0058696_1000071_pt1 | contig 37843 bp, 34 predicted proteins | sample AgamicMgSfrz_FD_55077 | JGI IMG/M metagenome (GOLD analysis project Ga0058696, IMG submission 55077) | Agave microbial communities from Guanajuato, Mexico - Mg.Sf.rz | ecosystem: Host-associated > Plants > Phyllosphere > Phylloplane/Leaf | place: Guanajuato, Mexico | collected 2012-05-30 | reverse complement strand
CGGCGACGTCGAGGGTGTAGCCGCGATCGGCGAGGCGCTTGGCGACGCCGTCGAGGTCTTTGCGCAGCAACTGGATGTCGAGCATGGGAGGACTTGGAAAAATCGTTGTGTAAGACGGGAATTCTAACGCACCGCGCGCCCGCCACGGCACCGTCCGGATGGACAATGCCGCAAATGGGCGACCATGGCAGTATCGCATTGGCGGTCCGCCGCATCGGCGGCCGGCGAATTGCCGCACGCCTCGCCATGACGGATCACGACACGACCGCGCCGGCTGGCGGCGACCGAATCACGCGGAGCGCCGGCTCCGCGTCACAGCACACCTGGGAATCCGATGACCATCGAACTCGACAAGGACGTACGCGACCGCGCGATCGCGTCGCTGCAACGCTATTTCACGGAAAACATGGACGAGCCGATCGGCAACATCCAGGCCGGCGCACTGCTGCATTTCTTCATTCAGGAAGTCGCGCCGGCGATCTACAACCTCGCGGTCGCCGACGCGCAGGAACGCCTGCATGCGCGGGTGGCCGAACTCGACATCGAATGCCACGAAGAGCCGTTCGAATACTGGAAGAAACAGCAACCGGCCCGCAAGCGCTGACGTCTGAGCGGCGACGCAAGTCGAACCGGCCCGCGCGGCGCCGTCAGTCCTTCTTGCCGGCCTCGCGATCGAGCTCGCGCAGCCAGGCAAGCTTCTCGGCGATCTTCGATTCGAGCCCGCGCGGCACCGGCTGGTACCAGCGCGGCTCGCGCATCCCGTCCGGCAGGTACGTCTCGCCGGCCGCGTACGCGTTCGGCTCGTCGTGCGCGTAACGATAGGCGTGACCATAGCCGAGCTCCTTCATCAGCCTGGTCGGCGCGTTGCGCAGATGCACGGGCACCTCGCGCGACTTGTCCTGCTTCACGAACGCCATCGCCTGGTTGAACGCGTTGTAGCCGGCGTTGCTCTTCGCCGCGCACGCGAGATAGATCACGGCCTGCCCGAGCGCGAGTTCGCCTTCCGGCGAGCCGAGCCGCTCGTAGGTTTCGGCCGCGTCGTTGGCGACCTGCAACGCGCGCGGGTCGGCCAGACCGATGTCTTCCCACGCCATCCGCACGATGCGCCGCGCGAGATACTTCGGGTCCGCGCCGCCGTCGATCATCCGGCAGAACCAGTACAGCGCGCCGTCCGGGCTCGAGCCGCGCACCGACTTGTGCAGCGCCGAAATCTGGTCGTAGAAGTTGTCGCCGCCCTTGTCGAAGCGCCGCGCGTTCAGCGTCATCGCATTGCTGACGAAATCGGCATCGATGGTCGCGACGCCGGCCGACGTCGCCGCCGTCTGCGCCTGTTCGAGCAGGTTCAGGAAGCGGCGCGCGTCGCCGTCCGCGTAGCCGACCAGNGTATCGATCGCCTTGTCGTCGAACGCGAGGCCGTCGAGCGCGATTTCCTGCGCGCGCNTCAGNAACTGGCGCATCTCGTCGTCGTTCAGCGACTTCAGCACGTACACCTGCGCCCGCGACAGCAATGCCGAATTGACCTCGAAACTCGGGTTTTCGGTCGTCGCGCCGATGAAGGTCACGAGGCCCGANTCGACGAACGGCAGCAGCGCATCCTGCTGCCCCTTGTTGAANCGGTGNATNTCGTCGACGAACAGGATCGTGTGGCGACCGGTGCGNTTCAGCGTGTCCTTCGCCTGCTCCATCGACTCGCGGATGTCCTTCACGCCGCCGAGCACCGCGGACAGCGCGATGAACTCGCAGTCGAACGCGAGCGCGGTGAGCCGCGCGAGCGTCGTCTTGCCGACGCCGGGCGGCCCCCACAGGATCATCGAATGCGGCTTGCCCGATTCGAACGCGAGCCGCAGCGGCTTGCCTTCGCCCAGCAAATGCGTCTGGCCGATCACCTCGGCGAGCGTTTTCGGCCGCAGCGCCTCGGCGAGCGGGCGGCGCGGCTCGACTTGAAACAGATCGGACATGAACCCTCGCTCCACATCAAACGGTCGCGGCCGAACCGGCCGCCGGACCCGACATTATGACAGCCGCGCGAGCGCGCCGCCGGGCCCGCGGGTGCAGTGCTGACGCCCAATACCCGTGTCCTGTGCCCGCGCCGGCACCCGTGTCTCAAAACAACACGGGCCTGCCGTCGCCGGCAGGCCCGTATCGGGAAAACGTGCAACGGAGATCAGCCGTTGATCACGTCCGCGCCCTTCGGCACGACGAACTTGAACGTATCGCCCTTCAGCGGCGGGTTCGTCTGGATGTTCGTGAAGGTCAGCAGCGTGACGTTGCCGAACACGTCGTGCAGCTCCATCGCGGCGAGCGTGCCGTTNCGGAAGCCGATGCCGATCCGCTGGAACTGCGTGTCCTGCGCCTTCGGCAGCATCTCGAGCCANTCGATGCCGCCCTTCTCGCCCGCATCGCGCANCGTGTAGTTCTTGTCGAGATCGTTGCTGCCGAACAGGATCGCGGCCGGGCTCGCGCCCAGNGCGCCGTTCAGCTTGCGCTCGGTGACCTGGTTCAGGTCGCGGTCGTACACGTAGAGCTTGTCGCCGTCGGCCTGCAGCACCTGCTGGTANGGCTTCTGGTACGTCCAGATGAACTTGCCNGGCCGCGCGAACACGAACGTGCCGCTCGAATTGTCGGTGGGCTTCGGCGCGGCCTGCGCGGCGCTCGCGCCCTTAGCCGGCGCCTTGACGATCTGCTGCGTGAAATCGCCCTTCGCCGAACGCACCTGCGACACGAAGGCCTTCAGTTGCTCGGTGCCGCCCGCGAACGCGTGCGTCGCCGCGAGCATCAGCGATGCGCCGGCGAGCGCCGCGCCGAGCCAGCGCCGCGTCGAACGAAGGGAAGGGACGAACGAAAGTTGCTGCATGATGCGGTTTTCTCCCTGGGTGGCCGGCGCTGCGGGCGCCGCGGACTCATTCCGCGTCGCGCGCCGGCACAAGAATTTCGCGGTTACCGCTCGACGACATCGCCGACACGAGCCCCGACTGCTCCATCTGCTCGAGCAGCCGCGCCGCGCGGTTGTAGCCGATCCGCAGATGGCGCTGCACGAGCGAGATCGACGCACGGCGGTTCTTGATGACGATCTCGACCGCCTGGTCGTACAGCGGATCAGACTCGCCGCCGCCTTCGCCGGTTCCCGCGCCGGCCGAGCCCTCGTCGCCGTCGGCGGTGCCGCCTTCGAGCAGGCCCTCGACGTAGTTCGGCTCGCCCTGCTCCTTGAGCTTCTCGACGACGCGATGCACCTCGTCGTCGGCAACGAACGCGCCGTGCACGCGCACCGGCAGCCCCGAGCCCGGCGGCAGGTAGAGCATGTCGCCCATCCCGAGCAGCGATTCGGCGCCCATCTGGTCGAGAATCGTGCGCGAGTCGATCTTCGACGACACCTGGAACGCGATCCGCGTCGGCACGTTCGCCTTGATCAGGCCCGTGATCACGTCGACCGACGGGCGCTGCGTCGCGAGAATCAGGTGGATGCCGGCCGCACGCGCCTTCTGCGCGATCCGCGCGATCAGCTCCTCGACCTTCTTGCCGACGACCATCATCAGGTCGGCCAGCTCGTCGATCACGACGACGATGTTCGGCAGGCGGCCAAGCGGCTCAGGATCGTCCGGCGTCAGGCTGAACGGGTTCGGGATCTTCTCCTCGCGCTTCGCCGCCTCGTCGATCTTGTTGTTGTAGCCCGCGAGGTTGCGCACGCCGAGCTTGCTCATCAGCTTGTAGCGGCGCTCCATCTCCGCGACCGTCCAGTTCAGCGCATGACCGGCCTGGCGCATGTCGGTGACGACCGGGCACAGCAGGTGCGGAATGCCTTCGTAGACGCTCATTTCGAGCATCTTCGGATCGATCAGGATCAGGCGCACCTGCTCGGCGGTGGCCTTGTACAGCAGCGACAGGATCATCGCGTTGATCCCGACCGACTTGCCCGAGCCGGTCGTACCGGCCACCAGCAGGTGCGGCATCTTCGCGAGATCCGCGCACACCGGCTTGCCGCCGATGTCCTTGCCGAGGCTCAGCGTCAGCGCCGACGACGCGGCCGCATACACCTCGGAGCCGATGATCTCGGACAGGTGCACCGTCTGGCGGCGCTGGTTCGGCAGCTCGAGCGCCATGTAGTTCTTGCCGGGGATCGTCTCGACCACGCGGATCGACACGAGCGACAGCGAGCGCGCGAGATCCTTCGCGAGATTGACGATCTGGCTGCCCTTCACGCCGGTGGCCGGCTCGATCTCGTAGCGCGTGACGACCGGGCCCGGATACGCGGCGACGACGCTCGCCTCGACGCCGAAGTCCTTCAGCTTCTTCTCGATCAGGCGCGACGTGAATTCGAGCGTATCGGCGGAAATCGCTTCCTGCGTCTTCGGCGCGGGGTCGAGCAGCGACACCGGCGGCAGCGTCGAATCGCCCGGCAGGTCGGTGAACAGCGGCACCTGGCGCTCGCGCTCGACGCGCTCGGACTTCGCCGGCGTGACGACCGGCGGCACGATCGTCACCGGCTCGTGATCCTCGATGCGCACGCGCTCCTCTTCGACCTTGCCTTCGCGGCGCACCGCCGCGGCCTCGCCGAGCTTGCGGTCGCGCTCGGCCTCGCGGCGCAGTTTCGCGACGTTGACGGCCGACAGGATCGCGCCGCCGACGCGCTCGGCGACCGACAGCCACGAGAAGCGGAAATACAGCGACAGGCCGATCGCGAGCGCGATCAGCAGCAGCAGCGTGCCGCCCGTGAAGCCGAACGCATGCGACATCGCGCCCGCGACGGCCTCGCCGACGACGCCGCCCGGCGCACGCGGCAGTTGCACCTTCAGCGACCACATGCGCAGCGCCTCGATGCCGTCGCACGCGAGCACGACCAGCACGAACGCAAAGATTTCGGTGAGCCAGCCGATCGGCCGCTCCGGTTCGTCGGGAATCGCCTCGTGGCGCGTGATGCGGCGGTAGTTGACGGCGATGCGCCGCCCGAGCGGCACGATCAGCCAGTAAGCCGACAGGCCGAACAGCAGCAGGATGATGTCGGCCGTCCACGCGCCGACGCGGCCGGCCCAGTTCGAGATGTGATCGACCTGGGCGGCGTGCGTCCAGCTCGGATCGCGCCGGCTGTAGCTCAGCAGGGCCATCACCAGAAAGGCGCAGAGCGCGACCTGGAGAATCCAGCGGATCTCCGTGAGGAGCTTCGACATCCGGTGCGGCAACGCCTGTGCCGGGGCGGAATAAGGAGCTTTTGCCATGAATCCGTATAAAGAGGACGGGCCGTGCGCCCGCCTGTCGTTCGATCGCGCTTATTGTAAACGCTGCACCGCGCCGCCAAGTGTAAATGACGGTTACATAAGAGGGCCGGGGTGTCCAACCAACGCCGCGGGCAACCGCAAGCCGGCCGGCGGTCCGTGCCTGCGGCAACACGCGTCGCCCGCCGGCCGCCTGCCGTGCGGCGCGCTGCCCCGTCCGGCCGGCACGCCCCGAGACGCTATCGGCGCGATTGAAACTCTCGTTCGGCAGCGCAGCAACGGGGCCTTTATAATGCGCGTCTGATACCCATCTATGACGGCATCCCGGTCAACCCGGATCGCACGGCGAGCCCTACCCCGCCCGCCGGCCGCCTTTTACGGATTCGCACATGTCCACGCCCAAACACGCCAAAGTCCTGATTCTCGGTTCCGGCCCCGCCGGCTACACGGCCGCCGTCTACGCGGCACGCGCCAACCTGTCCCCGGTGCTGATCACCGGCATCGCGCAGGGCGGCCAGCTGATGACCACGACCGACGTCGAAAACTGGCCGGCTGACGCGAAAGGCGTGCAAGGTCCGGAGCTGATGGCGCGCTTCCAGGAGCACGCGGAGCGCTTCAACACCGAAATCGTGTTCGACCACATCCATACCGCGAAACTGCACGAGCAGCCGATCCGCCTGATCGGCGACTCGGGCGAATACACGTGCGATTCGCTGATCATCGCGACCGGCGCGTCCGCGCAGTATCTCGGCCTGCCGTCCGAGGAAGCGTTCATGGGCAAGGGCGTGTCGGCCTGCGCGACCTGCGACGGCTTCTTCTATCGCAATCAGGAAGTCGCGGTGATCGGCGGCGGCAACACGGCCGTCGAGGAAGCGCTCTACCTGACCGGCATCGCGAAGAAGGTCACCGTGATCCACCGCCGCGACAAGTTCCGCGCGGAGCCGATCCTGATCGACCGCCTGCTGGAGAAGCAAAAGGAAGGCGTCGTCGACATCAAGTGGGATCACGTGCTCGACGAGGTGACGGGCGAGGAGTCCGGCGTCACGGGCCTGCGCATCAAGAACGTGAAGACCGGCGCGACGGAAGACCTGCTCGTACAGGGCGTGTTCGTTGCGATCGGCCACAAGCCGAACACCGACCTGTTCCAGGGCCAACTCGAGATGAAGGACGGCTACATCCTGACGAAGAGCGGCCTGCAAGGCAATGCGACGTCGACGAGCGTGCCGGGCGTGTTCGCCGCGGGCGACGTGCAGGACAACGTGTACCGCCAGGCGATCACCAGCGCGGGCACCGGCTGCATGGCCGCACTCGACGCGCAGCGCTACCTCGAAAGCCTGCACGACAAGAAGTAAGCCGGAAGCCTTTTCGCGGCGGGCGCTACAATGGCGTCCGCTGCCGCGAAGCAGGCTCGACCGGAAAGCCGCTGCCGCCGCGCAGCGGCTTTTTTTGTGCCCGCGCGCCCGAACGCGCCTGCCCCGTTACCGAATCATGGCGAAGAACCAGCCCCATCCGAGCGATCCCGCGAAGCGGAAGATCGCTGCCCGTCCCGTGACCCCGGCGCCCGAGGCGCCGCCGCCCGTGCCCGACGCGGCCGCGTTGCGCGGCCAGGGCCTCGCGGGCCTCGGCGCGTTGCGCAAGTCGCTGCAAGGCGAAGCCGACCGTCGCGAACGCGCGCGCATCGAAACCGCTCAGGCCGAGCGCAAGGCGGAAGCCGACGCGAACCTGTTCCGCAACGAAATCGGCACGATCCGGCCGCTGAACGCGCCGCCGCGCGCNTCGTCGGGCCGCATGCCGCCCGACCCGGTNCCGAAACAGACGCAGCGCGACGAGGAAGCCGTGCTGAACGCGACNCTGTCCGACGAATTCGATCCCGANACGCTGCTCGACAGCGACGACTCGCTGTATTACCACCGCCCCGGCATCAGCCGCGACGTCGTGCGCAAGCTGCGTAGCGGCGCGTGGATCGTGCAGGCGCAGATCGACCTGCACGGCATGCGGCGCGACGAAGCGCGCGATGCGCTCGCCGAATTCATCCGCGAAGCCGGCAAGAAAGGGCTGCGCTGCCTGCGCGTGATTCACGGCAAGGGGCTCGGCTCGATCGGCAAGGAACCGGTGCTGAAGGGCAAGGTGCGCGCGTGGCTCGTGCAGAAGGAAGAAGTGATCGCGTTCTGCGAGGCGCGCGGCCACGACGGCGGCGCGGGCGCGGTGCTCGTGCTGCTGCAGCCGCACGCGGCGCCGGCCGACCGGGGGCCGCGTGCCGCATCCTAGGCTGACGCTCGCGATCGCGATACTGGAGGCGATCGCCACGCTGGCCTTCGCGATTTCGGGGTTCATCGAGGCGCGCAAGAACCGCCTCGACTCGGTCGGCACGTTCGTCGTCGCGCTCGCGACCGCCTTCGGCGGCGGCACGCTGCGCGACATCCTGCTCGAGCGCCGGCCGTTCTACTGGGTCGTGCACGACGACTACGTGATCGCGATCTTCGTGCTCGCGCTGTTCGCGCCGTTCGTGCTGCGAATGCTGTCGCGGCTGTCGGCCGAACGGCTGCTGCTGATCGCCGACGCGATCGGGCTCGGCATCTTCAGCATCTCGGGCACGTCGATCGCGCTCGACGCCGAGATGCCGCGCTTCATCGCGGTGATGATGGGCGTGATCACCGGCGTGGTCGGCGGGATCGTCCGCGACGTGCTGTGCAACGACATCCCGCTGATCCTGCGCGATTCGCGGCCGTACGCGACCTGCGCGTTCGTCGGCTGCTGGTTCTACCTGCTGCTCGTGTGGCTCCAGTTCGACTCGGTGTACAGCGTGCTGCTCGCCACCGGCTTCATCCTCGTCGCGCGGCTCGCGACGTTCAAGTTCGACGTGCGGTTGCCGCATTGACCGGCGCATCCGCGGACGAATCATCCGCATCGCCGAAACGAAAAAGGGGCCGTTCAAAAACGGCCCCTTCGTCGTTCATTCAGCGCAAGCGTCGCGTCACGCGATCCGCTCTTCCGACGCCGGATCGAACAGCACGGCCTTCGACACGTCGAACAGCAGCGACTGCGTCTGCCCCGGCTGCGGGTTCGCGGCCGGATGCACGCGGCTCACGATCCGCTTGCCGTTCACCTGCGCGAACACGTGCGTGTCCGGCCCGGTCGGCTCGGTCACGTCGACGCGCACGTCGATCGGCTGCAGATTCAACGCCTCGCCGTTGTGCGCGTTGCGCGCGTCGGTGATGCGCTCCGGACGCAGGCCCAGGATCACCTCGCGGCCGACGTGCGACTTGAGCTTCGCCGCGTCGAACGGCAGGATCAGCGCGCTGCGCGCGAGGCCCGTGTCGATCTCGAGCGCGATTCCGCCGCCCTGCTCGACCAGCTTGCCGTTGATGAAGTTCATCGGCGGCGCGCCGATGAAGCCCGCGACGAACAGGTTCGACGGCGAATCGTAGATGTCCTGCGGCGCGCCGAACTGCTGGACCACGCCGTCCTTCATCACCGCGATCCGGTCGCCGAGCGTCATCGCCTCGATCTGGTCGTGCGTCACGTAGACGATCGTCGTGCCGAGACGCTGGTGCAGCAGCTTGATTTCCGCGCGCATCTCGATGCGCAGCTTCGCGTCGAGGTTCGACAGCGGTTCGTCGAACAAGAACAGCGACGGATCGCGTGCGAGCGCGCGGCCCATCGCGACACGCTGCCGCTGGCCGCCCGACAGTTGGCCCGGCTTGCGGTCGAGCAGGTGCTGGATCTGCAGCATCGCCGACACGCGGTCGACGATCTGCTGCTGCTCGCTCTTCGGCACCTTGCGGATGTTCAGCCCGAACGAGATGTTCTCGCGCACCGTCATCGACGGATACAGCGCATACGACTGGAACACCATCGCGATATCGCGATCCTTGGGCGACAGGTCGTTGACGACCTTGCCGTCGATGCAGATCTCGCCGCTCGTGACCGTCTCGAGCCCGGCGATCATGTTGAGCAGCGTCGATTTCCCGCAGCCCGAGCCGCCGACCAGGATCAGGAACTGTCCGTCCTCGATCTCGATGTCGACACCCTTCAGGACCGGCACCCCGTTCGGGTAGGTCTTGTACACGTCACGGATGGAAAGGCTTGCCATGCTGTGAATCCTCTGTCTCGTCTCGCGCGGCGCACTCGGGCGCCGCGTCGGGTTCGTTTCGATGCGCCGCGCGTGGTGCGCGGCCGGTTCGTCGTATCGGATGAAGCCGCGCTTACCCCTTCACCGCGCCTGCCGTCAGCCCGCGCACGAAGTAGCGGCCGGCGACGATGTAGACGAGCAGCGTCGGCAGCGCGGCGATGATCGCGCCGGCCATGTCGACGTTGTATTCCTTCACGCCCGTCGACGTGTTGACGAGGTTGTTCAGCGCGACCGTGATCGGCATCGAGTCGACGCCGGAGAACACGATCCCGAACAGGAAGTCGTTCCAGATCTGCGTGAATTGCCAGATCAGGCACACCATGAAGATCGGCAGCGACACCGGCAGCAGGATCTTCGTGAAGATCGTGAAGAAGCCCGCGCCGTCGATGCGCGCGGCCTTCACGAGTTCGGCCGGCACGCTCACGTAGAAGTTGCGGAAGAACATCGTCGTGAACGCGATCCCGTACACGACGTGCACGAACACGAGGCCCGGAATCGTGTTGGCGAGGCCGAGCATCCCCTGCAGGCGCGCCATCGGCAGCAGGATCACCTGGAACGGGATGAAGCAGCCGACCAGCATCATCGTGAACAGCGCGTCCGCGCCGCGAAAGCGCCAGTGCGTGAGCACGTAGCCGTTGAACGCGCCGATCAGCGACGAGATCAGCACGGCCGGAATCACCATCTGCAGCGAGTTCAGGAAGAACGGCTTCATCCCGTCGCAGCGCACGCCGGTACAGGCGCCGCTCCAGGCCTTCACCCACGGATCGACGGTCCACGAGGTGGGCGGCGTCAGCAGGTTGCCGGTGCGCAACTGGTCGAGGTCCTTGAACGACGTCGACAGCATCACGTAGATCGGGAACAGGAAATACAGCGCGAACAGGATCAGTGCCGCATAGATCACTGCCCGGCTGATCGTCATCTTAGGCTGCATTGCGGGTGCTCCTCGATTCCATATACATCAGCGGCACCAGCACCGCGACCACGGTCGCGAGCATCATCACCGAGGACGCCGCGCCGAGCCCGAGCTGGCCGCGGTTGAACGAAAACGTGTACATGAACATGGCCGGCAACGACGACGACGTGCCCGGGCCGCCCGCCGTCAGCGCGACGACGAGGTCGAAGGTCTTGATCGTGATGTGGCAGAGGATCAGCAGCACCGAGAAGAACACCGGGCGCATGCTCGGGATCACGATCTTGCGGTAGATGGTCGGCAGCGTCGCGCCGTCGACCTGCGCGGCCTTGAAGATCTCGCCGTCGACACCGCGCAGCCCCGCGAGGAACAGCGCCATCACGAAGCCGGTCGACTGCCACACGGCCGCGATCACCACGCAGAAGATCGCCTTGTCCGGATCGTCGAGCCAGCCGAACGAGAAACTCGTCCAGCCCCAGTCGTGCATCACCTTCTCGAGGCCGAGGCCCGGATTCAGGATCCACTGCCACGCGGTGCCGGTGACGATGAACGACAGCGCCATCGGGTACAGGAAGATCGCGCGCAGCGCGCCTTCGTTGCGAATCCGCTGGTCGAGCAGGATCGCGAGGAACAGCCCGAGGCCGACGCAGATCGCGATGAACGGAATCCCGAACCAGCCGAGGTTCGCGGCGGAGGTCCACCACACGTCGTTCTGGAACAGGTCCGTGTAACGGCCGAAGCCGTCGAATTCGTAGTTGGGCAACAGCCGCGAGCGGGTCAGCGACAGATAGCCGGTAATCAGGATGAAGCCGTAGATGAACACCACGGCGATCGCGACGCTCGGCGCGAGCACGAGCTTCGGAATCCAGCGATCGGCGAAGGCCGACATCGGCGACGTACGCCGTGCGGCGGCAGCGCCGGATCCGTTTCCGCTAAGAGGGGCAGCCACTTGATTCGACTCCTGGAACGAGGGCGACGCAGGCCGGGCCGGCGCCGGGTACGACACGGGCCCGCGGGCGAGCCCGTTTGCTGCACATGCAAAAACGCCCGGCCGATGAAGCGTGTCCGGCCGGGCGCCTGGCGCGCGTTACTTGACCTTCGCGGCCTTCGCGAGCGCGGCGACCGCGCTCTTCGAATCCTGCTGCGAGTTCATGAACTTCGTCACGACGTCGGTGATCGCGCCGGCGGTCGCGTCGCCTTGCGCCATGCCGTGCGCGAGCGACGGCACGAAGCCGCCCGACTTGATCGCGGTCTGCTCGTCGGCATACGACTTCTTCGCGCAGTCGTCGAACTTGTCCATCTTCACGCCGAGACGCACCGGCACCGAGCCCTTCAGCAGGCTGAACTGCTCCTGGAACTCCGGCGTCATGATCGTCTTCGCGAGCGCGAGCTGGCCCGGCGTCGCGTTCTTCTCGCCCTTCTGCTGGAAGAACACGAACGAATCGACGTTGAACGTGTACGAATTCGCGGTGCCCGGCACCGGCGCGCAGATGTAGTCCTTGCCCGCCTTCTTGCCGGCGTTCTCGAACTCGCCCTTCGCCCAGTCGCCCATGAACTGCATGCCGGCCTTGCCGTTGATGACCATCGCGGTCGCGAGGTTCCAGTCGCGGCCGTTACGGCCGGTGTCGAAGTAGCCCTGGATCTTGCGCACCGTGTCGAACACCGACAGCATCTGCGGCGACGTCAGCGTCGCCTGGTCGAGGTCGACCAGCGCCTTCTTGTAGAACGCCGGGCCCTGCGACAGCACGACGTCTTCCCACAGCGTCAGGTCCTGCCACGGCTGGCCGCCCATCGCGACCGGCTGGATGCCCGCGGCCTTCAGCTTGTCGGCCACCGCGAAGAATTCGGGCCAGGTGGTCGGCACCTTCGCGCCGACCTTGTCGAGCGCGGCCTTGTTGATGTACAGCCAGTTGACGCGGTGCACCGAGAACGGCGCGGCGACGGTATGGCCCTTGTACTTGATGATCTTGTCGATTTCCGGCGGCAGGTTCTGCTTCCAGTCGCCGGCGGCCGAATCGATGTTGACGAGCACGCCCTGGTCGGCCCAGTCCTGGATCAGCGGGCCCTTGATCTGCGCGGCCGACGGGGAATCGCCGCTGATCACCTTGGTCTTCAGCGCGGTCATCGCCGCGGCGCCGGCGCCGCCCGCGACCGCGAAGTCCTTCCACACGTAGCCCTGCTTCTGCAGGTCGTCCTTCAGCACGCCGACGGCCTTCGACTCGCCGCCCGAGGTCCACCAGTGCAGCACGGTTACGTTCTCGGCTGCCTGCGCCGCCACGGCGCCAGCCATCAGACCCGCGGCGCAGAGCGCGCCCATGATCGAGCGAACTTTCATTACTTATCTCCTCCAGACTGAATCAACTCGTGAGGTTCCCCGACGGGGAACCGGCTTCTTGATAAACGACGGGGAAATCGAGCCGCGGGACGCATGCAGCGTACGGGGCCGATGACCGGCCGGGCTCTTACAGAAAGCGTGAATCGAGATTCAACGGCGTGTCTCCTCTTTGTGTTTCTGGCCCACCGCGATGCCGCGGCGCGAGCCCGGGGGCGACGGCGCGCGATGATGCGCTCCGTCAATGTCCGATACCATTCGGCACAAGGCGTTCCCGAAGGCGAAGCTCGCGCAGTTCATCGACCGCACTTCTTTTTTTCTTCACCCAGGTGCTACCCCTTGCGGCGGATTGTAGTTAAACTACAATTCAGTGTCAAAAATATTTTTATCGCACTACGGATCGCTTCCAGCACCCCCAACACGGCGGAGACACATGCATACCGATTCCAGCTTTACCTTCGTACTTTTCGGCGGCACCGGCGATTTGTCGATGCGCAAGATCCTGCCCGCGCTGTTCGAAGCGCACCGTGCGAACATGCTGGCGGACGGCGGTCGGATCGTGGCCGTCGCACGACACGAATCGGATCGGGCGGGCTATCTCGAATGGGTCGACACGCACGTGAAGCCGCATGCGGCGAAGGCGGCCGGCAACGCGTTCGACGACGCCGCATGGAAGTCGTTTCTCGACCGCATCGAGTACGTGAAGCTCGATCTCGGCCGCGCGGAGGACTACGTCGTGCTGCGCGACGCGATCGCATCGCTGCCCGGCATCCGCGTGTTCTATCTCGCGACCGGCCCGTCGCTGTTCGTGCCGATCTGCAAGGCGCTCGCGTCGGTCGGCCTGAACGAAGGCTCGCGCATCGTGCTCGAGAAGCCGCTCGGCTACGACCTGAAGTCGTCCAACGCGATCAACGACGCGGTCGGCGAGATCTTCGCGGAAGGCCAGATCTACCGGATCGACCACTACCTCGGCAAGGAGCCGGTACAGAACCTGCTCGCGCTGCGCTTCGGCAATGCGCTGTTCGAGCCGCTGTGGCGCCGCGAATGGGTCGAGAGCATCCAGATCACGATCGCGGAAGAGCTCGGCGTCGAGGCGCGCGGCGATTTCTACGACAATACGGGCGCGCTGCGCGACATGGTGCAGAACCACCTGCTGCAGTTGCTGTCGATCGTCGCGATGGAGCCGCCGCACTCGATGGATTCCGACTCGGTACGCGACGAGAAGCTGCGCGTGCTGCGCGCGCTGAAGCCGATCGATCCGCGCGACATCGGCAAGGTCGCGGTGCGCGGCCAGTATCATGCGGGCGTGATCAAGGGCGCGCAGGTGCCGGCCTACGCGACCGAGCCGGGCGTGAAGCCCGACAGCCAGACCGAAACCTTCGTCGCGCTGAAGGTCGAGATCGAGAACTGGCGCTGGGCCGGCGTGCCGTTCTTCCTGCGCACCGGCAAGCGTCTGGCCGACCGCGTCGCGGAGATCGTCGTCAACTTCCGCCCGGTGCCGCANTCGGCGCTCGGGCCGACCGCGCTGCGCCCCGGTTCGAACCGTCTCGTGATCCGGCTGCAGCCGAACGAGACGATNCGCCTGTACTGCCTCGCGAAGCAGCCGGGCGAAGGGATGAACCTCGCGAGCGTGCACCTCGACCTCGCGTTCGACCAGTTCTTCAAGGAAGGGCAGATGGAGGCGTACCAGCGCCTGCTGCTCGACGTGATCAACGGCCGGCTCGCCCTGTTCGTGCGTCGCGACGANCAGGAAGCCGCNTGGCANTGGGTCGAGCCGATCCTGAACGAATGGGCGCGCACGCTCAAGCCGCCGAAGCCGTACGCGGCGGGCACGTGGGGGCCGGCCGCGTCGAGCGCGATGCTCGCGCAGCACGACACCTGCTGGCTCGAAGAAGAAAACTGATGCAAACCGTTGCGGCGTACGCCACCGTACGCGGCAACGTGCCTCACGATTCGTACGATTTGAACAGACAAAGCAGTCCGGAGGAGATGTGATCGAGATCCACGCTTTCGACACCCAGGAAGCGCAAAGCGAAGCGCTCGCGCGCGCCGTCGGCGATGCGCTGCGCGCGGCGCTCGCCGGCCCCGCGCGCCCGACGCTCGCGGTGTCCGGCGGCACCAGCCCGCGCCCGTTCCTGCATACGCTGTCGCACGCGGCGCTCGACTGGGCCGGCGTCGACGTCACGCTGGTCGACGACCGCTGGGTGCCGGACGACGACGCGGCCAGCAACGCGCAACTCGTGCGCGACACGCTGCTGCAGCGCGCGGCGGCCCCTGCCCGCTTCCTGCCGCTCGTCGACACGCGCAGCACGCTCGACGCGCACGTCGCCGCGTTGAACGCGAACCCCGACTACCGCGTGCCGACCGTCGCCGTGCTCGGCATGGGCGAGGACGGCCACACCGCGTCGATCTTCGCCGACGCACCCGAATGGGACCACGCGATCACGACGTCCGAGCGGTTCGTCGCCGTGCATCCGGGCGCGGCGCCCCATGCACGCGTGAGCTATTCGCTCGATGCGCTCAAGCGCGTCGACCGGCTGTTCCTGCTGATCGCGGGCGCCCGCAAACGCGACGTGCTCGACGCCGCGGCCGCGTCGCTGCAGAAGAACGCGATTTCCCAACTGGCCAACGACAAGGGGACCCAGCTCGATGTCTACTGGTGCGCAAAGTAAGGCGGTCGTCGCGGGTCAGCATGCCGATGGCCCGCGCCTGCTCGCGGACGTCGGCGGCACCAACGCGCGCTTCGCGCTGGAAACCGGCCCCGGCGAGATCACGCAGATCCGCGTGTATCCCGGCGCCGACTATCCGACGATCACCGACGCGATCCGCAAGTATCTGAAGGATGTGAAGATCAGCCGCGTGAACCACGCGGCGATCGCGATCGCGAACCCGGTCGACGGCGACCAGGTCACGATGACCAACCACGACTGGAGCTTCTCGATCGAGGCGACGCGCCGCGCGCTCGGCTTCGACACGCTGCTGGTCGTCAACGACTTCACCGCNCTCGCGATGGCGCTGCCGGGCCTGACCGATGCNCANCGCGTGCAGGTCGGCGGCGGCGCGCGNCGCCAGAACAGCGTGATCGGCCTGCTCGGGCCCGGTACCGGGCTCGGCGTGTCGGGGTTGATCCCNGCCGACGACCGCTGGATCGCGCTCGGCAGCGAAGGCGGCCACGCGTCGTTCGCGCCGCAGGACGAGCGCGAGGATCTGGTGCTGCAATACGCGCGCAAGAAGTTTCCGCACGTGTCGTTCGAACGCGTGTGCGCGGGCCCCGGCATGGAAATCATCTATCGTGCGCTCGCCGCGCGCGACAAGAAGCGCGTCGCCGCGACCGTCGACACGGTCGAGATCGTCGAGCGCGCGCATGCCGGCGACGCGCTCGCGCTCGAAACGGTCGAATGCTTCTGCGGGATTCTCGGCGCGTTCGCGGGCAGCGTCGCGCTGACGCTCGGCGCGCTCGGCGGCGTGTACATCGGCGGCGGCGTCGCGCTGAAGCTCGGCGAGCTGTTCACGCGCTCGTCGTTCCGCGCGCGCTTCGAGGCGAAGGGCCGCTTCACGCACTATCTCGAGAACATCCCGACCTACCTGATCACCGCCGAATACCCGGCGTTCCTCGGCGTATCGGCGATTCTCGCGGAACAGTTGTCGAACCGCTCCGGCGGTGCGTCGTCGGCCGTGTTCGAGCGAATCCGCCAGATGCGCGACGCGCTGACGCCGGCCGAGCGCCGCGTCGCCGATCTCGCGCTGAACCATCCGCGCTCGATCATCAACGANCCGATCGTCGACATCGCGCGCAAGGCCGACGTGAGCCAGCCGACCGTGATCCGCTTCTGCCGNTCGCTCGGCTGCCAGGGGCTGTCGGACTTCAAGCTGAAGCTCGCCACCGGCCTCACCGGCACGATCCCGATGAGCCACAGCCAGGTGCATCTCGGCGATACGGCCACCGACTTCGGCGCGAAGGTGCTCGACAACACGGTGTCCGCGATCCTGCAGCTGCGCGAGCACCTGAATTTCGAGCACGTCGAGAACGCGATCGAGATCCTGAACGGCGCGCGCCGCATCGAGTTCTACGGGCTCGGNAACTCGAACATCGTCGCGCAGGACGCGCACTACAAGTTCTTCCGCTTCGGCATNCCGACGATCGCNTACGGCGACCTGTACATGCAGGCCGCNTCNGCCGCGCTGCTCGGCAAGGGCGACGTGATCGTCGCGGTGTCGAAGTCGGGCCGCGCGCCCGAGCTGCTGCGCGTGCTCGACGTCGCGATGCAGGCCGGCGCGAAGGTGATCGCGATCACGTCGAGCAACACGCCGCTCGCGAAGCGCGCGACCGTCGCGCTCGAGACCGACCACATCGAGATGCGCGAGTCGCAGTTGTCGATGATCTCGCGAATTCTGCATCTGCTGATGATCGACATCCTCGCGGTCGGTGTCGCGATCCGTCGCGCGTCGACGAACGGCGAACTGCCCGAAGCCGTCGCGCAGGCGAAAGCGCGCGCCAGCGACGACGAAACGGCCGACGTGCTCGACTGGCTGAGCCACGGCGCGTCGCCGGCGGCGAAGGACGTCGCGCGGGACTAGCGCATGGCGCGGCGTCAGCCGCGTCACGCGTCCCAACGAAAAACGCCACCGGCGCATCGCGCGCGGTGGCGTTTTTCGTTGTGCGATCCGGCTAGCGGTGCGGTTCAGGCGCCCGCTTTCACCGGCCGGCCATGCCAGCGCAGCACCAGATAGCGCCCGGCGAAACACAGCACGCCAGTGACGCCGATCGTCACGCCCATCGCGAACGGCGTGCCGTCCGCGAGTGCGCCGATCGCGACGCTCGCCAGCGCGCCGAGCGCGAGCTGCATCGCGCCGAACACGGCCGCCGACGCGCCCGCGTTGTGCGGATAGCGATGCATCAGGTCGGTCGTGCAGTTCGCGGACAGGATCCCGACCACGCCGACGACGAAGAACAGGCACACGACGATCGACCACAGCCCGCCCAACCCGGTCAGCGCGACGAACGCGACCGCNAGCGACGCGATGCAGCTCACGAGCGACGCGGCCGCGATGATNCGCAGCGAACCGATGCGGCCGACGAGCCGCGTGTTCGCGAAGTTNCCGATCATGATCCCGACGACGTTCANNCCGAACAGCAGCCCGTAGTGCTGCGGCGACACGTGGAAATACTCGATGTACACGAACGGCGTCGCGGTGATGTACGAGAACATCGACGCGAACGCCATCCCGCCGCACAGCATGTGCCCCCATGCGACGGGGTCGGACAGGATGCGCCCGTACGACGCGAACGACGCGAGCACGGCCGCGCTCTTGCGCCGCTCCTTCGGCCAGGTTTCGGGCACGCGCAGGTACGCGGTCGTCGCGCAGAGCGCGCCGAACACGGCCAGCACGACGAACACGCCGCGCCAGCCGGAGAAACGCAGGATCTGGCCGCCGATCAGCGGCGCGAGCAGCGGCCCGACCGCGGTGACGATCGCGACCATCGACAGTACCTTCGCCGCGTCGCTCGGCTCGTGCGCGTCGCGCGCGATCGCCCGCGCGAGCACCGACGCGGCGCCGGCGCCGAGCGCCTGCAAAAAGCGCACGACGATCAGCATGTCGATCGAACCCGCCACGAAGCAGCCGATACTCGCGAGCGTGAACAGCGCGATCCCGCCGAGCAGCACGGGGCGGCGGCCCCACGTGTCGGACAGCGGGCCGTACAGCAGCATGCCGATCGAGAAGCCGGCCATGAAGCTCGTCAGCGTGCGCTGCGCGGCGCCGGCGCTGACGGAGAAGCCCGCGGCGATCGACGGCAGGCTCGGCAGGTACATGTCGGTGGCGATCGGCCCGCAGGCCGCGAGCGCGCCGAGCAACAGGATCAGCCGGGCATCGGGCCGGCGCCGGACGACGTGGGACATGGGTATCCGGAATGGGAGCCCGCGCGCATCGGGGCGCGCGTGGCGGTGAAGACGGGAAGCCGCGCCGCAAGCGACGCGTTCAGGCCCATGATTGTACGCGCAACTTTTTTGCGTGCCTCGGGCTGCATGCGGCGGCGGGCAGGAACCCGCCCACGCGCGTCGCGCGCCGAACCAGCGTGCGGGCGGATTCGATTAAGCTTGCTGCTTGCCGCTCTTGTCTGACCTATTCGACGTACGACCGACCCGATGACCGCTTTCCTGCTGATCTGGAGCCCCAAGAAATGGCCATGGCCCGAGCTGCCCGACGTCGCCGCGCGCGTGAAGGCCGGCGAGGCCGTGCATGACGTATGGGGCTGCGGCTTCGCGCGCGGCATCCTGCCCGGCGACCGCGTGTTCCTGCACCGTGTCGCGAAGGAGCCCAAGGGCGTGTTCGGCTCCGGCTACGTGACGCGCGCGCCATACGAGGTGCCCGATCCGTCGACCAAGCGCGGCTACCGGCTGTGCATCGACTTCGTGTACGACTGGCTGGTCGACGCGCACCAGGACGTCGTGATTCCGCGCGACGCGCTGCGCGTCCATCCGTATTCGGTACAGACCTGGGATGCGCAGAGTTCCGGCACGTCGATCAAGCCGATGGTCGAAGGTCCGCTCGAAAAGCGCTGGGCCGAGCTGACCGGCAAGCGCAAGCCGCCGCGATAAGCGGAAACCGGGTCGCATCGGGGCCGCCTTTCTGTCCGGCCGATTCCCCCGGCGCGCCGAAAGGCCGCGGACCGGCCGGCGGGCTTGCCGCGCGTGTCTCCGGTACAATCAGACGATCGTTCCGCCCAGGCGCCGCGGCCCGTGCACAGGCCCCCGCGCCCTTCTCTCGCAGGTTTCGCTCATGTCCAACAATCAGATCCTCTTCGAACGCGCCCAGAAGACCATTCCGGGCGGCGTCAACTCGCCAGTGCGCGCCTTCCGCTCGGTCGGCGGCACGCCGCGCTTCGTCGCGCGCGCGCAAGGCCCGTATTTCTGGGATGCCGACGGCAAGCAGTACATCGACTACATCGGCTCGTGGGGCCCGATGATCGTCGGCCACGTCCATCCGGAAGTGCTGTCGGCCGTGCAGAACGTGCTCGCCGACGGCTTCTCGTTCGGCGCGCCGACCGAAGCCGAGATCGAGATCGCCGAGGAAATCTGCAAGCTCGTGCCGTCGATCGAGCAGGTGCGGATGGTGTCGAGCGGCACCGAGGCGACGATGAGCGCGCTGCGTCTCGCGCGCGGCTTCACGGGCCGCAGCCGCATCGTCAAGTTCGAGGGCTGCTACCACGGCCACGCGGACAGCCTGCTGGTCAAGGCCGGCTCGGGCCTGCTGACGTTCGGCAACCCGACGTCGGCCGGCGTACCCGCCGACATCGCGAAGCACACGACCGTCCTCGAATACAACAACGTCGCCGCGCTGGAAGAAGCGTTCGGCGCGTTCGGCGACGAGATCGCCGCGGTGATCGTCGAGCCGGTCGCCGGCAACATGAACCTCGTGCGCGGCACGCCCGAATTCCTGAACGCGCTGCGCGCGCTGTGCACGAAGCACGGCGCCGTGCTGATCTTCGACGAGGTGATGTGCGGGTTCCGCGTCGCGCTCGGCGGCGCGCAGGCGTACTACGGGATCGCGGCCGACCTCACCTGCCTCGGCAAGGTGATCGGCGGCGGGATGCCGGCCGCTGCGTTCGGCGGCCGCCGCGACATCATGGCCCACCTCGCGCCGCTCGGCGGCGTCTACCAGGCCGGCACGCTGTCGGGCAATCCGATCGCGGTCGCCGCGGGCTTGAAGACGCTGCAACTGATCCAGGCGCCGGGCTTCTACGACGCGCTCACCGCGCAGACGAAGCGGCTCGCCGACGGCCTCGCGGCCGAAGCACGCGCGGCCGGCGTGCCGTTCGCGGCCGACTCGATCGGCGCGATGTTCGGCCTGTACTTCGCCGAGCGCGTGCCGGGCAGCTTCGCGGAAGTCACCAAGAGCGACGTCGAGCGATTCAACCGCTTCTTCCACCTGATGCTCGACGAGGGCGTGTACTTCGCGCCGTCCGCGTACGAAGCCGGCTTCGTGTCGAGCACGCACGACGACGCGGTGATCGACGCGACGCTCGCGGCCGCGCGCCGCGCGTTCGCGGCACTCGCCGCCTGACCCGGGGCCGCGCGCATGTTCTCGGATACCGACTTCGCCCACATGCAGCGCGCGCTCGCGCTCGCGGCGCGCGGCATGTACACGACCGCGCCGAATCCGCGCGTCGGCTGCGTGATCGTCAAGGACGGCGACGTGATCGGCGAAGGCTTCACGCAGCCGGCCGGCCAGGACCACGCGGAAGTGCAGGCGCTCAAGGACGCGCGTTCGCGCGGCTACGACGTCGCGGGCTCGACCGTCTACGTGACGCTCGAACCGTGCAGCCATTTCGGCCGCACGCCGCCGTGCGCGAACGCGCTGATCGACGCGCGCGTCGCGAAGGTCGTCGCCGCGATGGAAGACCCGAACCCGCAGGTGTCGGGGCGCGGCCTCGGAATGCTGCGCGACGCGGGCATCGACGTGCGCTGCGGGCTGCTCGCGAATGAAGCCGGCGAGCTGAACATCGGCTTCGTGTCGCGGATGACGCGCGGCCGCCCGTGGGTGCGGATGAAGACCGCCGCGTCGCTCGACGGCCGCACCGCGCTGCCGTCCGGCGAAAGCCAGTGGATTACCGGCGAGGCCGCGCGCCTCGACGGCCATGCGTGGCGCGCCCGCGCGTGCGCGATCCTCACCGGTATCGGCACCGTGCGCGAGGACAATCCGCTGCTGACCGTGCGCGGCATCGACACGCCGCGCCAGCCGCAACGCATCCTGGTGGACAGCCGCCTCGACCTGCCGCTCGACGCGCGGCTGCTCGAAGGCGCGCCGTTGCTGATCTTCTGCGGCCGGCTCGACGCCGCCGGCGAACTGCGCGCGAACGTGCTGAAGTCGCGCGGCGCGGAAATCGTGCCGCTCGCGAATGCGCACGGCAAGGTCGACCTGCCCGCGATGCTGGCGGCGCTCGGCGCGCGCGGCGTCAACGAGCTGCACGTCGAGGCCGGCCACAAACTGAACGGTTCGCTGCTGCGCGAGCGGTGCGTCGACGAATTGCTGGTGTATCTGGCGCCGAGCCTGCTGGGCGCCGACGCGGCCGGCATGTTCGATCTCGCCGCGCCGGCCAGCCTCGAGGCGCGCATCCGGCTGTCGTTCCACGGTATCGAGCGGATCGGCGACGACCTGCGCATCCTCGCGCGTGTCGCACCGACCGACACGTCTCACTGAACGGAATCGCCACGATGTTTACCGGAATTGTCGCGGCCGTCGGCCGCATCGAATCGATCGCCCCGCTCGGCACATCGGCCGATGCGGGCGTGCGCCTGACCGTGCAGGCCGGCGGGCTCGATCTCGCCGATGTCGCGCTGGGCGACAGCATCGCGATCCAGGGCGCNTGCATGACGGTGATCGAGAAGACCGACACCACGTTCGACGTCGACGTGTCGCGNGAAAGCCTGAACCGGACGGTCGGCCTCGCGCAGCCCGGCGAAGTGAATCTCGAGAAGGCGCTGCGCGCGCATGACCGCCTCGGCNGGCATATNGTGTCGGGCCATGTGGACGGCCTCGGTACCGTGTCGCGCTTCGCACCGGTCGGCGAGTCGCACGAACTGCGGATCGTCGCGCCGCGCGAACTCGGCCGCTATCTCGCGTACAAGGGATCGATCACGGTGAACGGCGTCAGCCTGACCGTCAATACGATCGACGACCGCGCGGACGGCTGCGAATTCTCGATCAACCTGATTCCGCATACGGTCGAAGTCACGACGCTGCGTCACGTGCAGGCCGGCGACAAGGTCAATCTCGAAGTCGACATGATCGCGCGGTATGTGGAGCGGATGCTGTCGGCATCGCAGGGCATGCATCAGGACTGAACAAGCAGATCCTCTGTATATGGAATGACGGCTGGCGGTTCGTTTCGGCATTGTTTGGGCGTCGCCACGGCCCCACTCGCCAGCCGCCGCGGCGGTCATACGCGGTAACCGAGCTGGCGCCACCGGGCATTGCTCGTGCCCTACTTCGTGCCGTGCCGCTCCGTCTCCTGCCATCCGAAATGCCGGCATCGCGATCGGATTCGGTCGTTGGCCGTCCGGCCAGCCGGTACCTGGCCGAACGGCCAACGACGCGCACGGGCCATGCCGTCGCGCTAAGATGCGTCGACAGCGGTTTCCACGCCGCCACGTACGACGCGCCGCGTAGCGGCCGCCACTCTTCCCATTGGAGTCGTCCCCATGTCCATCTCGATGTACCAGGCTTCGCTGCCCGTCCTGATCCGCGGCCTCACCAACCTGCAGCACATCCTCGGCAAGGCACAGGCGCATGCGGCCGAAAAGCAGATCGATCCGTCGGTGTTCATCGGCGCACGCTTGTACCCGGACATGCTGCCGCTCGTCCGCCAGGTGTACATCGCGACCGATACGGCCAAGGGCTGCGCCGCGCGGCTCGCCGGCACCGAGATCCCGAGCTACCCGGATGTCGAGCAGACCTTCGACGAACTGCACGCACGCATCCAGAAGACGATCGACTACCTGAAGAGCTTCGACGCCGCGCAGATCGACGGCAGCGAGACGCGCCAGATCGTGCTGAAGATGCGCGTCGGCCCGATCGAGTTCACCGGCCAGTCGTACCTGCTGAATTTCGTGCTGCCCAACTTCTTCTTCCACGTGACGACCGCGTACGACATCCTGCGCCACAGCGGCGTCGAACTCGGCAAGCTGGACTACCTCGGCGGGCGCAACGAGCACGCGTGACGCGCGGGCAGGCCACGTCCGGCCCGCAACCGTCCGCACCCGCGCGCAGGCCGGCCGCAGCGCTTTCCGGAGCACGCGCGGGCCCCGCGCGGCCCGCGCCAGCCGAAACGCCGTCCGGCTGGCGTAAAATACGCACTTTCCTCTTTCTCGCCCCCTTATGACGCTCGCCTCCACGCTCGACATCATCGCCGAGCTGAAAGCCGGCCGGATGGTGATCCTGGTCGACGAAGAAGACCGCGAAAACGAGGGCGACCTCGTGATCGCCGCCGAATTCGTCACGCCGGAAGCGATCAACTTCATGGCCAAGTACGGCCGCGGCCTGGTTTGTCTGACGTTGACGCAGGAACGCTGCAAGCAGCTTCACCTGCCGCTGATGACCTACCGCAACGGCACGCAGTACGGCACCGCGTTCACGGTCAGCATCGAAGCGGCCGAAGGCGTGACGACCGGCATCTCGGCCGCCGACCGGGCGCACACGATCGCCACGGCGGTCGCGCACGACGTGCGCCCCGAGCACATCGTGCAGCCGGGCCACGTGTTCCCGATCATGGCGCAACCGGGCGGCGTACTCGTGCGCGCGGGCCACACCGAGGCCGGCTGCGACTTCACCGCGCTCGCGGGCCTCACGCCGGCCGCGGTGATCTGCGAGATCATCAAGGACGACGGGACGATGGCGCGCCTGCCCGATCTGATCGAATTCGCGAAGGAACACAATCTGAAGATCGGCACGATCGCCGATCTGATCCAGTACCGCAGCCGCACCGAATCGATCATCGAGCGGATCGCCGAGCGCACGATGCAGACCGCGCACGGCACGTTCCGCGCGGTGCTGTACCGCGACCAGCCNAGCGGCTCGCCGCACATCGCGCTGGTGCGCGGCGCTCCGTCGCCCGATGTCGATACGCCGGTGCGCGTACACGAGCCGCTGTCGGTGCTCGATCTGCTCGAGACCGGCATCTCGACCCACTCGTGGACGCTCGACGCCGCGATGCGCGACATTGCGGAACGCGACCTCGGCGTGATCGTGCTGCTCAACTGCGGCGATACGAAGGAACACCTGATCGACGTCTTCAAGGCGTTCGACGAGGAAGAAAGGGCTGCCGCGCTCAAGCGCCGGCCGGTCGATTTCAAGACGTTCGGCATCGGCGCACAGATCCTGCGCGATGTCGGCGTCGGCAAGATGCAGGTGCTGTCGAATCCGCGCAAGCTGGGCAGCATGTCCGGCTACGGCCTCGAAGTCACGGGCTTCATTCCGATGCCCGGCGGCGAAGCCAAGTCCTGCCCGGCGTCCCACGCGTAACCCGCCACGGCGCTTTCGCCCTATAACCGTTCATCCACACCACGGACCAGATCATGGAAATCGGACAATACCAACCGAATCTCGAAGGCGACGGCCTGCGTATCGGCATCGTGCAATCGCGCTTCAACGAGCCCGTGTGCAACGGCCTCGCCGACGCGTGCGTCGAAGAACTGGAACGCCTCGGCGTCACCGGTGAAGACGTGCTGCTCGTGTCGGTGCCCGGCGCGCTGGAAATCCCGCTCGCGCTGCAAAAGCTCGCCGAAAGCGGCCAGTTCGACGCGCTGATCGCGCTCGGCGCGGTGATCCGCGGCGAGACCTACCATTTCGAACTCGTGTCGAACGAGAGCGGCGCGGGCATCACCCGCATCGGCCTCGACTTCAACCTGCCGATCGCCAACGCAGTCCTGACGACCGAAAACGACGAGCAGGCCGTCGCGCGCATGACCGAAAAGGGTCGTGACGCCGCACGCGTCGCGGTCGAGATGGCCAATCTGACGATGGCGCTCGACCAACTCGGCGACGACGAGGACGAAGAGGAAGACGAAGACGACGAAGAGGAGCGCGCATGAAGAAGAGCGCCCGCCGACAATCGCGCGAGCTGGCGACGCAGGGCCTGTACCAGTGGCTGCTGTCGAACGCGCCCTCCGGCGAGATCGACGCGCAACTGCGCGGCGCGCTCGGTTACGACAAGGCTGACAAGGAACTGCTTGAAGCGATCCTGCACGGCGTGATCCGCGAGCATGCGACGCTCGTCGAAGCGCTGGCGCCGTCGCTCGACCGTCCGATCGATCAGCTGTCGCCGGTCGAACGCGCGGTGCTGCTGATCGCGACGTTCGAGCTCACGCACCATGTCGAAACGCCGTACCGCGTGATCATCAACGAAGCCGTCGAACTCGCGAAGACGTTCGGCGGCTCCGACGGCTACAAGTACGTGAACGGCGTGCTCGACAAGCTCGCCGCGAAGCTGCGCCCGGCCGAAACGCAGGCGCGTCGCAACGGCTGATACCGCTGGTTGGTCCACGGGCGCGCAAGCGCCCGTTTTTCATTCTTTTCCCCCTCCGCCCTGCCCGCCGATGAATACCACCGCCGATTCGCTCGTCACGCTCGCCGCACGCGTCGACGCGATCCAGCCCTTTCATGTGATGGAACTGATGAAGGAGGCACAGCGGCTCGAGTCCTTGGGGCGCGATGTTATCCACATGGGCATCGGCGAGCCGGATTTCACCGCGCCGGAGCCGGTTGTCGAGGCCGCCGCAGCCGCGCTGCGCCGCGGCGTCACGCAGTACACGAGCGCGCTCGGCATCGCGCCGCTGCGCGAGGCGATCGCCGCGCACTATGCACGCGCATACGGCCTCACGGTCGCCCCCGAGCGGATCGTCGTGACGGCCGGCGCATCGGCCGCGCTACTGCTCGCGTGCCTCGCGCTGGTCGGCCGCGACGACGAAGTGCTGATGCCCGATCCGTCCTACCCGTGCAACCGGCACTTCGTCGCGGCGGCGGAAGGCCGTCCGGTGCTCGTGCCGAGCGGCCCGGACGCGCGCTTCCAGCTCACCGAAAACGACGTCCGCACGCACTGGAACGAGCGCACGCGCGGCGTGCTGCTCGCGTCGCCATCGAATCCGACCGGCACGTCGCTCGAACCGGACGAACTGAAGCGGATCGTCGAAGCGGTGCGCGCACGCGGCGGCTTCACGATCGTCGACGAGATCTACCAGGGGCTCAGCTACGACGCCGCGCCCGTGTCGGCACTGTCGTTCGGCGACGACGTGATCACCGTGAACAGCTTCTCGAAGTATTTCAGCATGACGGGCTGGCGGCTCGGCTGGCTCGTCGTGCCGCCCGCGCTCGTCGGCACGTTCGAGAAGCTCTCGCAGAACCTGTTCATCTGCCCGTCCGCACTCGCGCAACATGCGGCGCTCGCCTGCTTCGAACCCGCGACGCTCGACATCTACGAAACACGCCGGCTCGAATTCAAGCGCCGCCGCGATTTCATCGCGCCGGCGCTGGAACGGCTCGGCTTCACGGTGCCGGTGATGCCGGACGGCGCGTTCTACGTCTATGCGCATTGCGGCGGCGTCGCGCACCCGGCAGCCGGCGACAGCGCCGCGCTCACGCAGGCGATGCTGCACGACGCAGGCGTGGTGCTGGTGCCGGGCATGGACTTCGGTGTCCATGCGCCGCGGGACTATATCCGCCTGTCCTATGCGACCGCCTACTCGCGGCTCGAAGAGGCGGTCGACCGACTCGGGACGCTGTTCGGGCAGCACTGACACCGCGCCCGGCGCACCGGGTGCTTCACACACCGCAAAAAAGAAAAGGCATCCGAATCGGGTGCCTTTCCTTTCTCATGCCCAGTCGTGCCGGCCGAAGCCTCACGGCGCCTGCGACGTTATGCGCCGAGCTCCGAATGATCGGCGTGCGACTGCTTCGCGGTATCGACGCTCGCGTCGTCCTGCGACGCGGCTTCCTTCGGCGCCGCCTTGACCGAGGTCGTACCGTCGAGCGTCGCATGCACGCGCTTCGCGCCGCCGGCTGCGGCCGTCACGGCAGCAGCGGCGGTGACGATCGGCTTCGCGGGCTGCGCGGGCGCCTGCGGCGCGTTGATCGGCACGCTGCGGCCACGCGCGACGTCGCGCAGGCGACCGCGTTCGGCCATCACCTTCGAGCCATAGCCGTTGTCGTCGGGGTTCGTCGAGCCGTTGTACAGGCGCAGGCCGTTCGCGAGCGAGCCGCCGCGCGCAATGCAATCCTTCAGCACCAGTGCGCCGACCTGCAGGTTCGCGAGCGGCTGCAGCGCGGTGTCGGTGCCGCCGAAATACTCGAACTTGTCGGAATGNACCTTCGACATGACCTGCATCAGCCCCTTCGCNCCGACGCCGCTTTCNGCGTACGGGTTGAAGCCCGATTCGATCGCCATCACGGACAGCAGCANCAGCGGATCCAGGCCGACGTCACGACCGGTCTGGAACGCNGCCTTGACGAGCTGGCCGAGCGGCTCCTGCGCGACGCGGTAACGGCGCGACAGATAAGTGGCGACNAGCGCCTGTTCGCGGTTCGACGCGAGCGCGCGATCGTCGCGGGCATCGGCCGCCACGCGCTGAATCGGAATCAGCTTGGCCAGTGCGACCGGCGACGGGCNGGTGCGGGCCGGATCGGACGCATCGCCCTGCGCGCCTTGAGCGCCCTGCGCGGNGGTTTCCGGCGCGACATCGAGGCCGACCGCCAGCGCATCCGTTTCGGGACNGTCNTCCTGCTGCGGCTGCGCACCGGCAGGCGCGAAGTTCGGCAGCGGATGGCCGGACAGCAGACGCGCCGGACCGGCCTGCACGGCCGCGGATACGACCGGCATCAGCTTCGCGGCNAGCGTGCCGCGGACGGTTGGCAGCAGCCACAGTGCNAGCGCAACCGCGACAGCGAAACAGCCGACAACGCTGAATAGATGGTGACTGACACGCGTCCCGCGACGCAGCAAGTTGCGCACGATTTGCGCATGCTGCTCAGTGGGACGCCACGATAACCAAGCGTTCATTCAGATCATCTCCCATGAACATGACTCGTGCGGCTCGCTCAGCTCGAAGGCGAGACAGAAAACGCGCCGCGGAATCACGACGCCGCACGCCTTGGTTGGGACGCGCAAGCATCGGGGAAACGGTATAAGTACCGTTCGAGGCCACGGTGTAAGAGGGCCGGCGCCTTCGCACATTGGGCGAGGCGGGCATACGCGGTGGCACCCACGCAAAAAACCAGCGTCTGGTAGCGCTGGCTAGGACTACGACAAAAGCCGTCGAAGACGCCGTGCAGGGTTCGGCGGACGGTGACGCGCTGCGTCAAAGATCGGTGATTGGCGGCTCGAAGCCTTTTACCCTGCAACCAATGTGAGCGGATTCTAGCAGGGTTTTATAGATCGTCAACACTATAAAAACTAAAATCTATAACAAAAAGTAATTTAAAACTCCTCTTCAGAACGCGAGCCCCGTGCCGTAGGGGGTTTGCGCGCGATCGACTTTTTCTCCGCCGGGCGGCTGCATGGCTGCCCGGGGTAAAATCGTCGGTCAATTCGGGGTCGCAGCCGGCCGCTGCCCCGCCCATCGCTGCCCGCTCATGCGGGTTGCCCGGACCTTCTTCATGAAATACAAAGACTTACGCGATTTCATTCAGCGCCTCGAGGCGCTCGGCGAACTGCGGCGCGTCACGCAGCCCGTGTCGCCCGTGCTCGAAATGACCGAGCTGTGCGACCGCGTGCTGCGCGCCGGCGGCCCCGCGCTGCTGTTCAACGCGCCGCCCGGCAATGCATTTCCGGTACTCGGCAACCTGTTCGGCACGCCGCGCCGCGTCGCGCTCGGAATGGGCGTCGATGCGGGCGACGATGCCGCGCTCGGCTCGCTGCGTGACCTCGGACGCCTGCTGTCCGCGCTGAAGGAACCCGATCCGCCGAAGAGCCTGAAGGACGCCGGCAAGCTGCTGTCGCTCGCGAAGGCAGTGTGGGACATGGCGCCGAAGTCGGTGTCGTCACCACCGTGCCAGGAGATCGTCTGGGAAGGCGCCGACGTCGACCTGAACAAGCTGCCGATCCAGACCTGCTGGCCCGGCGATGCGGGGCCGCTCGTCACGTGGGGCCTGACGGTCACGCGCGGACCGAACAAGTCACGCCAGAATCTCGGCATCTACCGCCAGCAGCTGATCGGCCGCAACAAGCTGATCATGCGCTGGCTCGCGCATCGCGGCGGCGCGCTGGATTTCCGCGAATTCGCGCTGCAGAACCCGGGCAAGCCGTATCCGGTCGCGGTCGTGCTCGGCGCCGATCCGGCCACGACGCTCGGCGCGGTGACGCCCGTGCCCGATTCGCTGTCCGAGTATCAGTTCGCCGGCCTGCTGCGCGGCAGCCGCACGGAACTCGCGAAGTGCCTGACGCCCGGCGTCGACACGCTGCAGGTGCCCGCGCGCGCGGAGATCGTGCTCGAAGGCTTCATTCATCCGCAGGAAGGCGCCCCTGCCCCCGCTCCGGCCGGCGCGCCGCCGCGACCGGCGGGCAACGCGGCGGCCGCGTACGAACACGCGCTCGAAGGACCGTACGGCGACCACACCGGTTACTACAACGAACAGGAGTGGTTTCCGGTGTTCACCGTCGAGCGCATCACGATGCGCCGCGACGCGATCTACCACTCGACCTACACGGGCAAGCCGCCCGACGAGCCCGCGGTGCTCGGCGTCGCGCTCAACGAGGTTTTCGTGCCGCTGCTGCAAAAGCAGTTCACGGAAATCACCGACTTCTACCTGCCGCCGGAAGGCTGCAGCTACCGGATGGCCATCGTCCAGATGAAGAAGAGCTACGCGGGCCACGCGAAGCGCGTGATGTTCGGCGTGTGGAGCTTCCTGCGGCAGTTCATGTATACGAAGTTCATCGTGGTCGTCGACGAGGACGTGAACATCCGCGACTGGAAGGAAGTGATCTGGGCGATCACGACGCGCGTCGACCCGGTGCGCGACACCGTGATGGTCGATAGCACGCCGATCGACTATCTCGACTTCGCGTCGCCGGTGGCCGGACTCGGCTCGAAGATGGGGCTCGACGCGACCAACAAGTGGCCGGGCGAAACCAGCCGCGAATGGGGCCGCCCGATCGAGATGGACGCGGCCGTCAAGGCGCGCGTCGACCGGCTGTGGCAGGAGATCGGCCTCTGACGCCAGGCAGGCCGGTGTCTACCGGCCTGCGCATCGCAATCGCCGCAAACACCCAGAAGATGAGCTTTCCGCCCGCCTCCATGCTGTCCGACGGATTCTTTCTGTCGCTCTCGTTGTGTCTCGACATCGGCCTCGTGAACGTCGCGATGCTGTCGCTCACGCTATCGCACGGCTTCCGCCCGGGCTTCTGGCTCGGCGTCGGCTCGTGCGTCGGCGATCTCGTCTACGCGGCGCTCGCGCTCGCGGGAATGGCCGTGCTGCTGCAGTTCGAACCCGTGCGCTGGATCGTGTGGATCGGCGGCGGCGCGGTGCTGCTGTTCCTCACGTGGAAGATGGCGCGCGAAGCGCTGGCGCCCGCCAAGGCGGCCGACGACGACGCGGACGATGCCCCGCCGCCGCGGGCGAGCGCACGGCGCAGTTTCGTGCGCGGGATGCTGCTCGCGATGTCGTCGCCGAGCGCGATCCTGTGGTTCGCGGCGGTCGGCGGCGCGCTGATCGCGAAAGCCGGTGCGACCACGCCGGCCACCGCGTCGGTGTTCCTGTCGGGCTTCTTCCTCGGCGGCCTCGCGTGGACGCTCTTCATGTGCACGCTCGCGAGCCAGGGCCGCAAGCGCGCGGGCGCCGGACTGATGCGTGCGTGCCATGTCGCGTCGGCGCTGCTGTTCGCGTATTTCTCGTACAGCGTGATCGTCGGCGGCTACCGCGACCTGATCGTGCACGCGGTTTAATCGCCATCGCGCTAGCGTGCCGGCCACGGCNCCNANCGTCAGCCCCAATGAAAAACGGCGCANCGCCCCTCGCGGGACGTTGCGCCGTTTTGCCGCGCGCGGTCAGGCCGCGCGNGACGAATCAGCGACGCCAGTAGCCGTGATGGCCCCAGCCGCCATAACCATGGCGCCAGTACGGNCGACCGTAGTAGCCNCCGACGACCACNGCGGGCGGCGGCGCATAGTAGGCCGGCGCCGGCGCGTAATAGACGGGCGGAGGCGGCGGCGCGTAGTACACGGGCGGCGGCGGTGCATAGACGGGATACGCGGGTGCGACCGGGATACCGATGCCGACCCCGATCGACACGTGAGCCTGCGCGGCGCTTGCGGCGCCCAGGCCCAGCGCGGCGGCGGCGATGAACGGAATGAGCTTTTTCACTTCGATTCTCCTGCTGGAGCGGTATTTTAGGCGCTCCTGTCGGCAACGGCGGGCATGCACGTCGCATGCAAGCAATGTAGCGAAAACCCGCCCCGCGCGTATCGTGCATTTGTTGCAAATTGCAATTGCACGCGGCCCGAGGCGTCGCGCGGCGCGGTGCCCGATGCAGGCTGCCACCCTTGCGCGTCGCGTGATTCCGTCCGAGGAGCCGGGCCCCGACACCATGACCGGTCAGTCTTACCGGCTCCGATGCGTGTAACGGGCACGCGTACGTAATGAACGATTACAAATTCGAGACAAGATGCCGACATTTCAAGCGGGCCGCGGACGCCGGGCATTTCGGGGTCGGATTCGAAGATCATGATTTAGCCGTGACGCCCGAGGTCGGCCCGCATACGAATCGCACCGCATACCGGTAATTCATACGTGCGTTCGCCCGACCATCTGCCGTCCCGACACCGCCGTCATTCCTGCGATACTGGCGGCTGCTTCGTTTCCGCTTACATCCGCCGCCATGCCGCTTCCCGACACACCCCGCCTCGGCTTCATCGGCGCCGGCCGCCTGGCGCGCTGTATCGCGCAGCGCTTCGCGCAGGCCGGCTTCCCGGTCGTCGCGATCGCGAGCCGCACGCCCACGTCGGCCGCCGGCCTCGCCGCACGGATCGACGGCTGCCGCGCGGTCGACACCCCGCAGCAGGTAGTCGACGCCGCCGACCTGATCTTCGTGACGACACCCGACGATCATCTCGCGTCGAGCGCCGCGGCGCTGCGCTTCGACGCATCGCGCGCCGCCGGCCAGGCGCTCGTCCATTGCAGCGGCGCGTCGGCGGTTACGCTGCTCGATCCGGCGAAGCAGCAAGGCGCGGCCACCGGCGGCTTCCATCCGCTCTATCTGTTCGGCGGCACCGATGCCGACCTCGCGCGCATCGACGGCTGCTCGGTCACGATCGAAGCGGACGGTGCGCTGCACGCGACACTGCTGCGACTTGCCGCCGCACTCGGCTGCCATCCGCTGTCGATTCCGGCGGGCGGCCGGATGCTGTATCACGCGGCCGCGCACTACGCGGCGAGCTTCGCGCTGTGCGGCCTGTCGGAAGCGGTCGAGCTGTGGCGCGGCCTCGGTTTCGACGAGGACGCCGCGCTGCGCGCGCTGTTACCGATGCTCGCCGGCACGATCGAGACCGCTCGCGACAAGGGGCTCGCGAACGCGCTGGCCGGGCCGGTATCGCGCGGCGACACGGGCATCGTCGAGCGCCAGCTCGCGCTGCTCGAGGCGCGCGGCGGCGATCATGCGGCGCTGTACGCGCTGCTGACGCGCCGNGCGGTCGCGCTCGCGGCGAAGCGCGCAGCACCGCCGGCGTCGTTGCCGGCGCTGGCCGAAGCCGTCGAAACCTCGCTCGCACGCGTGGCCGCGCACCCCTCCCCGTCGCGAGACGAGGCGTGATAAGGTGTCGGCCGATGCGCCGCCAACCGGCGTTGGCGGCCGCACGCTACTGACTGTATAAAAAGGATGCCAACGATGTTCGGCGAGATCGCCCGTTTTCTGCTCAATACCGTCTTCACGCTATTCGGCGCCGCGCTGATTCTGCGCGTCTGGATGCAGGCCGTTCGCGTGCCGCCGTACAACCCCGTCACACAAGCCGTGCTGCAGGCGACCAACTGGCTCGTGCTGCCGCTGCGTCGCGTGATCGCGGGCGTACGCGGCATCGACTGGGCCAGCGTCGTCGCCGCGCTGCTCACCGCGCTCGTCTATGTCGTGCTGATGGTCGTGATGGCCGGCTTCGATCCGGCCGCCGTGATCGCGACGCTCGTCGTGGTCGCGCTGCTCACCGTCGTGAAGTGGGCGCTCAACCTCGTGATCTGGATGACGATCCTGATGGCGCTGCTGTCGTGGCTCAACCCGCGCTCGCCGGCGATGCCGATCCTCTACCAGCTCACCGCGCCGTTTCTGAACCCGCTGCGCCGCGTGATCCCGAACCTCGGCGGCATCGACCTGTCGCCGATCCTGCTGTTCGTGATCGTGCAGGTGCTGCTGATGATCGTCACGCGCGCCGCCGTGTCGCTGACGATGTTCGGCATCTGATCGGCGCGACGCCCTATGCCGCCGGCCCCTGCGCCGGCGGTGCGCCAAGCGTGTCGATCACGCCGAACTGCGCCGGCATCATCGCGTAGCACACCCGCACTTTCTCGCGCGACAGCCGCTCGAGCAGCCGCTGCGCTTCGTCCTCGGTGACGACGAATTCGACCTCGATCGCGAGCGAACCCTGCAGTTCGAAGAAGCGATCCTCGTGCAGCACGCGATGCTGGCCGAAACCGGCCATCGCGCGAAACGCGGAACCGCCCGCGACGCCCATCCGGTTCGCCTCTTCCAGCAGCCATTCCCACAGCGGCTTGCGGTGCAGCCGGTGCCGCTCGTGCACATAGAAGCGTAAAAAGACCCTGTCCATCGCCCCCTCCGATGGCGGCCCCGCTCAGGCCGCCGCGAGCCACGCGCGCGCGGTCCACATGCCGAGCGCCGTCAGCGCGAACGATCCAGTCAAGTGTAGGGCAGCCACCGCCAACGCCCATCCGAATTCGCCCTCGAGCGCGTGGGTCATCACTTCGACCGAATAGGTCGAGAACGTCGTGAGGCCGCCGAGAAAGCCCGTGATCACGAACAGCCGCCACTCGGGTGGCAACCCGACGCGGACCGTGAACACGACGGCGGCCACGCCGATCACGTAGCCGCCGATCAGGTTCGACGCGAGCGTGCCGAGCGGCACCGCGGGAAAGAAGGCGTTGAGCGCGAGGCTCAGGAACCAGCGCAGCAACGCGCCGAGGCCGGCGCCGACGAAGATCGCGACGATCGAATAGAACAAGGGCACCCCTCATGGTCGGCGCCGCGCGGCGCACGCGGCCTACGCTGAACTGTATGCGGAATCGCGCCGCGCCGGCAATGCCGACGGGCCGGATCAGCAGGCGGCGAATCGTGTCGCGAACGCATGACGCGTTTCACGATTTTCACACGCGTGCCGTCGCGGATATTTACCGAACGATTACATCCGACATTACAAATAAACTTTGAATCGACTGATTATTTATCCGCTTTTTAAAAACCGATAAAGCAGTTCGATCCGGTTCACGACAACCCTGCACAACGCCCACGTCAAAAGGGCTCCACGTACTTTCCCTTATCAGACATTCCCGTATCCGGCCGATATTCGATGTAATTACCGTCGGCGATTTCGTAAAATTGTTTCGCTACTCCACCCGCTCGACATGGAGACTCAAAAATGAACAATATGCACCTGTCATCCATGTTGATCCCGGCGCTGTGCGCGTCGCTGCTCGCATCGAGCGTCGCGCTCGCCGACGGCAACGGGCCGCCACCCTACGTCGAAGGCAACCGCGCACCGAAAGGATTCGCGCGCCCGCCGTTCCACACGAAGCCGCGTGCGAGCACGGCCACGATCGCCGGCCTCACGCCGGCACTCGCGCGGCATGCATACGGGTTCGACGCGATCGCGAACCAGGGCGACGGANTGGTCGTCGCGATCGTCGACGCGTACGACGACCCGAAGATCGAATCCGATCTCGGCGTGTTCAGCACNGCGTTCTCNCTGCCGGCCTGCACGTCGTCGAACGGCTGTTTCACCAAGGTNTACGCNCACGGGGCACGGCCCAAGCCCGATTCGGGCTGGGCGCTCGAGATCTCGCTCGATGTCGAATGGGTGCATGCGATCGCACCGAAGGCGAAGATCGTGCTCGTCGAGGCCGCATCGGCCAGCTTCAGCGACCTGCTGGCCGCGGTCGACGTCGCGGTCAAGCGCGGCGCGTCGGTCGTGTCGATGAGTTTCGGCGGCAACGAATTCAGCAGCGAGACCGGCTTCGACGGCCACTTCAACGTACCGGGCGTCACGTTCGTCGCATCGTCCGGCGACAGCGGCACCGGCACCGAATACCCGGCCGCGTCGCGTTACGTGGTATCCGTCGGCGGCACGACGCTGTCGTCGGACACGGCCGGCAACTACATCGGCGAGGCGGCATGGAGCGGCAGCGGCGGCGGCGTGAGCAACGTCGAGGCCGAGCCGGCCGGCCAGACCGCGTGGCCGATTCCGGTGGCCGGCAAGCGCGGCGTGCCCGACGTCAGCTACGACGCGAATCCGTCCAGCGGTTTCGCGGTGTACGACTCGGTCACCTATCAGGGGCAGGCCGGCTGGTTCCAGGTCGGCGGCACGAGCGCGGGGGCGCCGCAATGGTCGGCGCTCGTCGCGATCGCGAATTCGCTGCGCACGGCGGCCGGCAAGAAATCGTTGAGCGGCACCTACGACACGCTCTATACGGTCGGTAAAACCGCGTACGGCAGCGACTTCCACGACGTGACGACCGGGTCCAACGGCAATTGCGGCAGCATCTGCAATGCGGCGGGCGGCTACGACTACGTGACGGGCCTCGGTTCGCCGATCGCGCCGGCGCTCGTGCAGGCGCTCGTCGCGCGGCCGTAAATTCGCGGCACGTGGTTCAGCCGCCGCGCCACGCGCGGTCGAGCGCGTTCAGCGTCGTCAACGCCCCGCCTTTCAGCCCGATCACGTCCGCCCGGCGCGCATGCGCCTCGCGTGCATTGATGCGGATCACGTCGGCGCCGAGCCGTTCGCTCAGCAGGCGCACGGTCGGAATCGCCGTGCCCGCGCCGATCTCGACCACGGCGACGCGCCCGGCCTGCGCGATCCAGTCTTCGAGCGCGCGCTCTTGCGCGTCATAGCGCGCACCGAGCCAGCCGGTGTCGCCGAACATCAGGATGTTCGGCCGCGCGAGACCGCCGCAGTGCGGGCAGCGCGGCAGGTCGCCAACCAGGCGGCACGTCGCTTCGTCGACCACCGGCACGAACGGCGCCGCGTCCCACGTGTCGTCCGTGCACGGGCGCAGGCATTGCATCGCATGAATCGAGCCGTGGATCTCGACGATGCGCGCCGGATCGAAGCCGGCTTTCTGGAACTGGCCGTCGACGTTGCTGGTCAGCACGAAGCCGCCGTTCGGCATCGCGTCGATCCAGCGGCGCAGGATCGCGAAACCCGCGTGCGGCACCGTCGCACGGTACAGCGCGAGACGATGCCCGTAGAAGCCCCAGGCGAGGGGCGCACGTGCACGAAGTGCGTGCGGCGACGCAATCTCGTGGAATTCGAAACGCTCGTGGCGCAGCGCCGGATACGCGCGCCAGAAACCGTCCGTGCCGCGAAAATCGGGCAGCCCGGAATCGACGCCGATGCCCGCGCCGGCCGTGACGAGCAAGGCGTCGGCGCGTGCGAGTGCGTCAACGGCGGACGCGACGAGATCGGCGGGAAGCGGCACGGCGGCGGAGTCCGCGGAATCAGCGGGATCGGAAGAAGGCATGATGGAAAAGCGGTGGCGTCGAACGTTGCGCGAGTGGCGTCGCGATCATACGCCGGTTCGGACGCTGCGCTGCATCGACCACGCAACGCGGCGTGCACTACACGCGCCGGCTCTGGGCGAGGCGAGTGCCGGCCGTCCGCAAGCGCCGCACCGGCGATGCCGCCAACCGGTACCCATGCTCGCTCAGTCAGCCGAATCGTCCTGCGCAACCGGCATCTCGTCGACCGCGAAATAGACCGGCTTGCCGAGTCCCCGAGCAAGCGCCACGTCCGCATCCGCCCCGCGCGACGCACCATCGATGCGCAACACCGCATCGCAACGTCGCAGCAGCCGGTGCGCGGCCGGATACAGGAAGGTTTCGCTGACGGCGTCACCCACCTGCGTCGACCCGGCCGCNGCCGCGAGCGGCAACGACACCCATTCNCCGATCATCGGCACGTGCCCGCGGCGATACACGGCNAGCGCCGCCGCNTCCAGCCGGTGCAGGTTCGCGGCGATGCGGGCAGGGTCGCCGTCCGTGCCGCTGCGATAGGGGCCGGCGACCAGCACGAGCCGCGGCGTCATGCNGCGCGCGCGCCGGCGGTTTCCCGCAGCGCGACGTANTGCAGCAGCATGATCGTCTTCGCATCGACGATCTCGCCGCGCTCGACCGCGTCCAGCGCCGCCTGCAGCGGCATCTCGACGACTTCGAGATCTTCACCCTCTTCCGCGATGCCGCCGCCGGCACTCGTGCGCAGCGACGCATCGTATTCGCCGACGAAGAAATGCAGCTTCTCGGTCACTGAACCCGGGCTCATGAACGCCTCGAACACCTTGCGCACGCCGCGCACGCGATAGCCGGTCTCCTCCTCGGCCTCCGCGCGAATGCGCGCTTCGGGCGTTTCGTCGTCGAGCAGGCCGGCCGCCGCCTCGAGCAGCATGCCGTCGTGCCCGCTCACGAACGCCGGCATCCGGAACTGCCGCGTCAGCAGCACGTCGCCCGTCTCGGCATGGCGCAGCAGGATCGTCGCGCCGTTGCCGCGATCGTAGGTCTCGCGGCTCAG
>Ga0058696_1000069_pt1 | contig 38151 bp, 35 predicted proteins | sample AgamicMgSfrz_FD_55077 | JGI IMG/M metagenome (GOLD analysis project Ga0058696, IMG submission 55077) | Agave microbial communities from Guanajuato, Mexico - Mg.Sf.rz | ecosystem: Host-associated > Plants > Phyllosphere > Phylloplane/Leaf | place: Guanajuato, Mexico | collected 2012-05-30 | reverse complement strand
TATACACTCTTCATTTCTGTAGAATCCTGCTTCTAATTGTAGTCTAATGTGAAAGTCCTAATAAATATGTAAATAAATTGAAGGAATAATCTGTACGAATACAGGCTAGTCCTCCAATTTATAGTTGAAAGGGACCTTATTAAGGTTGGCTCCACTTGACTGTACTGAAATCTTTCACTCCTTAAAATGGTAAGGAACAGTGGCCACTACAACATTTCTCCTATAGAGAAGATAGGCCCGAATAAGCAGGCTGGATTGGTTGTGCAGAATGTTATGCCAGCCTTTCCTCAATATAAATTGTGGAATAATGACAGTAACTTGATAGTTTGCTTCTTCTGCTTTATGTTCAACTGTATCAATAAATTTGGTCAATGGCTGAATAATGCTTCGATATTGAGAATGTAATGTCACCAGCCTCACATCAGGCTGCCATTTATTCCACTTTTCTTCAAGGCGCTTTTCATCCTCTCTGCTAAAAGCAACATAAACAGCAATCAGTCTATCTGGTTTAAGCGATTTGGCATATGCTAATGAATTACTGACAACTTGAGTGATTCCCGCAACCGGTACGATTATGACATTTCCGGAGATCGTCTCTTTGTCCTCCAGAGACCGGATGCGGAGTTGCTCGCCGACAGAATCATAATGCCCCTTAATTTTATAGAATATATACACAATCGCCGGGATGAAGATTAACACTGGCCAAACTTGCGTAAATTTTGTAAGAAAAAACATTAGAGTAACAACAAAGCTAATGATGGCACCAATCGTATTTATTGTCAGCTTCCATTTCCAGCCGACCGGCTTTTCCCTCACCCATTTTACTATCATTCCTGTCTGTGAAAGTGTAAATGGGATGAAAACTCCGACTGCGTAAAGAGGAATAAGTTGTTCAGTTTTACCTTTAAAAGCAATTATTAAAATGATGGACAAGAGACCTAATATTTGAATCCCGTTTGAATATCCGAGCCTGTCGCCTCTAATCGTGAATATTCTTGGGATGAATTTATCCTTTGCCAAATTAACTGCCAGCAAAGGGAATGCTGTATATCCTGTATTAGCAGCCAAAATAAGGATCAAAGCAGTAGTTCCCTGAATAAAATAATACATAAAGTTCCTGCCAAAGATATTTTCTGCAATTTGAGATACAACTGTTGACTCGCTTCTTGGAGAAACCCCGTAAAAGTAAGCTAAAGAAACGATCCCAGTAAAAAGGATAGCAAGCAGAATCCCCATTGCAATCAAAGTCTTTGCCGCATTATTCGGTGCTGGATCTTTGAAGTTCGGTATAGCATTAGAAATGGCTTCAACTCCAGTCAACGCAGAACTCCCAGAAGCAAANGCCCTCAGCAGCAGAAATAACGATATCCCCGCAACTGGTGTGCCGATTGAAGTATGCAGTTCAGCTGGCACACCTCCTGAAGCAACCCGAAACAATCCTGTTCCTATCATAATAAATAACGCAAAAACAAATAAATAAACTGGGTATGCCAAAATAGAAGCTGACTCTGTTACTCCACGTAAATTTAAAATGGTAATCAACACAACGAACAGGATGGATATAGGAATATTGTATGAATGCAACATAGGAAAAGCAGAAGTAATTGCGTCAGTGCCAGCAGATACACTTACTGCCACNGTTAAAATATAGTCAACTAACAGTGAGCCGCCTGCAACTAAACCGTAGTTTGTTCCAAGATTGTTTTTGGATACGACATATGCCCCGCCACCGTGGGGATAAGCGAAGATAATCTGACGGTATGAAAGAATTAACGCCGCTAAAAGAACGAGCACGCCAAGAGCAATTGGAAGGGAGTACCAATAGGCAGCCGTTCCAATTGTGATGAGCACCAGCAGTATTTGCTCTGGTCCATAAGCGACAGAAGAAAGAGCATCAGAAGACAGGATAGCCAGTGCTTTTGTCTTATTAATTTTCTGCTCTCCTAATTCGGTTGATTTTAATGGTCTCCCAATCAATAACCTTTTGAACGAAGTCATGTTACTTCCCACCATTCTCAGTAATTTACTACATAGAATACCCAATTGACTAAATAACACTCGGATTCGAACTTGTCCTTTTAGCAACTATCTTACAGCCGCTCTATAGGGTATTCTCCTCATTTTTGACACGGGGACTTATAAATGCTCAACAGGTTATACTATCTGTAAAATTTTTAAGGAGGCATCACAGATGATTGATAAAGTCTGTACAATCGGACCAGCAAGCAACAAAGAGGAAATTCTTCAAGGGCTTGTGGAGAAAGGTATGACTATNATCAGGTTAAACATGTCACATGGCAGCCAAGCAGACCATCTCGCTGTTATTGAAGCAATCCGGAAAATAAGCAAGACGACTGGTACTACTGTCAAGATTCTAGGAGATTTGCAAGGTCCAAAAATCCGCTTAGGGAAAATAAAGGGAGACAAGGTGCTTCTGAAAGATGGGGACAGCTTTTTGCTGACAGTAGATGAAATAGATGGAGACGCAACACAGGCAAGTGTTGATTATAAAGGGTTTATTGGGGATATAAAGGTTGGAAGCAGGGTGCTTATTAATGATGGCGAGGTAGAGCTTCATGTAGTGGAAGCAGGGGAAAATACCGCAAAAACAATCGTTAAAGCAGGGGGAACAATCTCATCACGAAAAGGAGTTAACGTTCCAGGAACTGCTCTGTCTTTACCTGCTATAACTGAAAAGGATAAACGAGATATCGCATTTCTAGTGAAGCATGATATAGATATCATCGCGTGCTCCTTTATTCGAAAGGCAGGCCATTTACAAGAAATAAAAAAATATATAAAAGCTTACACCAATACTCCTCCAAAGCTGATGGCGAAAATAGAGACATTAGAAGCAGCAGCAGGCTTTATTGATATTTGTGAAGAAGCAGATGCAATCATGCTGGCAAGGGGGGACTTGGGTGTAGAACTTCCCTATTATTGGATACCTCTTTTGCAAAAGGCTATCTTGTCTGAATGTAACAAAAGGGGGAAATTTGTAGTGACTGCCACACAAATGCTGCAGTCTATGACAGAAAATGCAGTGCCAACAAGGGCAGAAGTGACAGATGTATTTCAAGCTGTTCAAGACGGCACAAATGGAGTCATGCTTTCTGCTGAAAGTGCTGTCGGAAAGCATCCCCTTGAAAGCATTAATGTCCTTTCAACAACAGCTGCTTTCTCCGAACGATTTAAACAGAATATGCCTGTCAATTACAGTGATCTCGTCCATTTGCTTGAAACGGAATTATGATTGATACAGCTGGAGGATTATCCTCCAGCTGTATTGCTATTGCTTCTTTAAAGGCAGCCACTCAAGTACATCTTGAATTTTCTTATCCCAATATCCCCATTCATGAGATCCTGGACTGAATTCATATGAATAGTCAAATGAGGTTTGTTCACAAGCTTGTTTAAATCGCTTATTATCTTCAAAGAGAAAGTCCTCTGTCCCGCAGCATTGGTAAAGGGACGGCTTCACAGTGCGCTCCTTCAAGTTCTCCACAAGAGAAAATAGGTCATGCTCTGTCCCTAAGATGCTTTCTTCTCCAAAAATCAGCTGATAAAGCTCTCCTTCTGATCTCTTCCGAAGTGTTTCTACGTCCATCGCACCAGAAAGGCTGGCTGCTGCTATAAAATNATCCGGTTTATTTAAGGCCCATTTGAAAGCTCCATAACCGCCCATAGACAGTCCTGCCACAAAGTTGTCTTCCCTCGCTTCTGATAATGGAAAAAACGATCTAGCTACCATCGGCAGTTCCTCTGTTAGAAAAGTCCAATACTTGTTCCCATATACCATATTTGTATAAAAACTTCTGTCAACCTGCGGCATAACAACTGCTAATCCAAGGGGAGCTGCATATCTCTCAATAGACGTCCTTCTTGTCCATATTGAATGATCATCACTCAGCCCATGAAGTAAATAGAGTGTTTGGTGCTTTTCGCCGCTCCTATTATTCTTCATTCCGATTTGTAAGTTTGTTTGCTGCGGTAGAATTACCGTCATAGAAGTGCTCAATTGCAAGCTTTCAGAGAAAAAATCACATTTAATCAATGCCATATGCCTGTCACCCCTCGTATTATTTAAACGCTTTCACACAAAAGAATTATAGCCGTTTTTTTCCTTTTTGGGAATTCATCCGCTCTTGAAATTCGATTTAAAAGAAATACATTAAAGCTTATGTTTTTGCAAAAGCTAAAAGGAATTCTCATCGGTTTGAAGGAGAGAAGAATGTGGACATTAACTGGTATATACTGTATGCAGCAATTCTATTAGGGGCAGCAGGATGTACACTCGTGCTTCGGAAAAAGTTTCGGTACTATAGGACAACCCTTCTCATTCATGGAGTACTTTCCGTCCTGCTCTGTTTATTCTTTTATTCTAATGGCTTTTATCGTTATGCTCTCCCAGTCGGATATATCTTACCTGCTGTTGTGATAAATTTCGGTCTTTTTATTGTCTTTCTAATTCGTTTTGAACCAAAGGAAGATACATTTCCCTTCTACTTTGTTTTTATAACATGGACCTTCAGTCTGGAAATTCTGCTCGAATATCTCGGCTTCATTCGATTTAGAAATGGCTGGGATTACTGGGACTCTTTCAGTCTATATTGGATTTATGCAAGGATATTTAGTCACATTGCTAAAAGACTTGTTCCGAGTGAAGGCAGAACACCTGTCGACATTTCCAAACTAGGTTTTCGTGTCCTGTTTTGCACGACAGTGATCCTTTTCTTTATTGTGTTAATTTTAATGCTGAGATTTGCTGACTAACATTTAGGAAAAACAGCGCATTAAAAAAAGCTTGAATCAATGCTTCAAGCTTTTTGCATATGCAGATAGCCTTACTACTTACTACATAAAGGCACTGGCTTGGACAGGAAAAAGCTGGCCGTCAATGGAAAAGGAGATTCTTCCTGTTTCTTCTGAGACTACAATGACCAAAGCATCTGTCCGCTCTGTTATGCCGATTGCCGCTCTATGTCTTGTGCCGAGTTTGTCCTTCCCATTATAAAACTGTGAGGTAGGGAAAATATTAGCGGCAGACAAAATCGAATCTTTATCAATTAATACACCGCCATCGTGGAGCGGGTTTCCTGGATAAAAAATTGCTTCAAGCAGGTTGGAGGACAATTGTGCCTTTAAGGTAACCCCCGAATGTACAAAATTCTCCAAATCGTCTTTTCTTTTAATAGCAATCAGTGCACCATGCCGCTTCTCCGAAAATTGTTGGGCAGAAGCCGTGAGCATTTCCATATAATCTGTGAACGGCTCCAAATATGATTGCAAATAAAAAGAAGCTGCGAAACTGTGAATGCTTTTAAACTGCTTGTTCATTTTTTCAAAATCATTTAAAACACAGCAATCTCTATCACCAATGGAGTCATACAGGCTGTGGAGATTTGCTAAAAGAGAATGCAAATCTGCCTTAAGCTGACTCTTAATAAAAAGTGGCATATTCCCTTCCTCTACAGACAAGCTAACACTCCTTTTTCCTAACGCACCTTTTTCTATACTATTTCCACTCCATTGCCTTTCTATTCAGCAGCTGTTCGTTGGTTAGGAACCGAAAATATATCCAGGGAATTTGGCTTTTTAGCATAATTACCTTTCTTATGAAGGATTTTCCACTCTATTAGCGAAATGATAGACAAGACATAAAGAAACTTCCACATAAGGGGTTGATGAGATTGCAATGGAAAAAAATGCTTATCTGGCTTATCGGGATAGTGATTGGGATTGGGGGACTGACTGCCTCGGTCGTATTCGCTGTCTTAATATTCTTAGAAAAAGATAAACCTTTGGAATCACAGAGCGAAAAGCCTGCCGTTAGGGCGGCTGCTTCTGAATCAGAAGAATCGGAAGATATGAGTACAGAACCAGTCAATACACCAACGGATGAAAGCGTCGTCACAATGGCTGATGGCTCAAGCGGCCATGACTTTATTTCTGAATGGCACGACTTCTATAATGAGACACTAGGCTGGGGTAAACTTGAGACAACTGATTATTCAGAACAAAAAGAAGCCGCTGAAAGCATATTGGCTCAAGCGGAAAATATTGAGATTAATAACAATGATATCACTGCTGATTTAGCTTTAATTAAGGAAGCTGCGGAACTTGTAGCAGCAAACGACAATCGAGATGCCATGCGCAGCCTCCATCGTTACTTTCACGACTTAGATATTTATTTTAATGGCTATGATTATACCCAAACTTTTGGTGTTACTTCCTATAAAGGAGAATAACCAATACCGACGGCCTACTTTTTTCCCCTGGGGAAGAAAGTAGGCTTTTTTACTTCATTGTTATAACGTTTATGAAAAATATGTGTCGCAGCCGGAGATAGCGGTGGAATCAGCCAAGCCCAATTTCCTGTCACATCCCGGCCTGCTTCCTCTTCCTTGCTTTCAAATATTTTAAACTGCTGTGCGGCTGTATGATGATCGACAATTGTCACACCTGCATTACGGTAAGACTCCAATACAGCAATATTCAGTTCAACTAGTGCCTTGTCTTTCCATAAAGAGGCTGCTTTACTTGTATTAAGCCCCAATGCCTCGCCAATGGCTGGAAGCATATTATAACGGTTATCATCGGCGAGGTTTCTTGCACCAATTTCTGTTCCCATATACCAGCCGTTAAAGGGAGCTGCAGTATAAGAAACGCCGCCAATCTCCAGCATCATGCTCGAAATGATCGGCACAGCATACCACTGCAGCGCCAAATCTTCAAACCAGCTATATTCCGGATGGCAAATTGGTACTTCCATTATCAGTTCTGTAGGTATTTCAAACAGCTTTGGTTTAGTTTGATTGATTTGCACAATAAGAGGCAGTACATCAAAATTCGTTCCTTGCCCTTTCCAGCCAATTGTCTCGCAGTATTCTGTAAACTCGAGAGAATCAGGATCTCCTACTATTCCATATTCCGTTTTATAGCCAGCATAGCGGATTAATTGATGGTTCAAAATATGGACAGATTTCTCCGCTTTCTCTTGTGGGAAAATGGTGATTGTCGGCCTTATCTTTCCACCGTTTGTTGCATATTCTATGTGTTCAAATAAAGCTTTCCCAATTTCCTCTTCTGTTTNCACAAATCTTTTATCGATGACATGAAGATTCTTCCAAAACAATCTACCGATACAGCGATTACTGTTACGCCAGGCAAGCATTGCACCATATTCCAGTTCCTCATATGTATGCTCATAATACCCTTGAGATAAAATTTGTGATTTAATTTCCCCCAATCTTTCTTCGATATGGTCCATTTGCCCCCACTCTGAGTAGCATAGATGAATAAAGGATGAAGCTTCTTCAAATAAATCGATTTCCACGAAAATCCTCCCGTTTTATTTATTCATGTTTTATAGCTTACCAACATTCTGCCGGGAAAAACCTTATTTCAAAAACCGCCGAACAAGCTTGAGCTGCTGCTCAGTGTACGGAGGGAAAAGCTCCGTTATCTTGAGGCTCTTTCCTCTNCTTAACACACTTCTTTTATGGGAAAAAGCATAAAAGCTGTAGACGCCATGGTACGAACCAATCCCAGAAGTTCCAATACCACCAAACGGAAGATTAGGATTTGCCAAATGTGTGAGAGTATCATTAATACTTACACCACCGGACGGGATATTGTTAAGCCAATACTCTTCCTCCGTCTTACTTTGTGTAAAGATATACATCGCAAGAGCCTTTGACATGCTGGTCACATTTTTTACCGCTGTCTGCTTATCTGTATAGCCAATAATNGGCANGATTGGACCAAAGATCTCAGATTGCATGGANGGTGAATCCCAGTCTGCCCCTACTAATGTCGGCTCAAGAAATCTTTGCTCTTCCTCTCCAAAACCGCCGTGCAGAATACTTCCTTCCTCATCCTTAATAATTTGCTGAAGCCGTGTAAAATGCCTCTTATTAACAATTCTTCCGAAATGTTCGCTTTTTTCAACAGATTCCCCATAAAAACGAGTTATCGTCTTTTTCATTTCTTCAATCAGTCTGTCCTTTATGCTTTCATGTACAAGGACATAATCTGGCGCGACACAGGTTTGTCCAGCATTAACTGTCTTTCCCCAAATAATCTTGGCTGCAGCCAAACTTAAATCTGCCGTTTCATCTACAATTGCCGGGCTTTTGCCCCCTAATTCTAATGTGACTGGCACGAGGTTTTCTGCAGCTGCCTTCATAACAAACTTTCCAACAGACGGACTTCCTGTAAAAAATATATAGTCGAATTTCCCTTGGAGAAGTGTCTTGTTCGTTTCCACACCGCCTTCGACAATGCTGATATACGCTGGATTAAATGNTGCTGAGATCATTTCAGTTACAGCTCTTGACGTAGCAGGAACTAGTTCGGACGGTTTTAATAGAGCACAGTTACCTGCTGCGATTGCCCCGATGAGCGGTTCAATCAGGAGCTGAAACGGATAGTTGAAGGGNCCAATTATTAGCACTGTTCCATACGGCTCATGACGTATATAGCTTTTTGATGGAAGAAGCGCCAATGGTGATCCTACTTTTATTGGCTTTGTCCATTTTGACAAATGCTTTAGTGTATAAGTGATGCTTTGCAGTACAAAACCAATTTCTGTGGCATAGGACTCAAAGGGATGTTTTCCTAAGTCTGATTGTAGTGCATCTATAAGTTTTTCTTCATTATCAAGAATCGTCTGCCGCAGCTTACTAAGCTGGTNTATCCGAAAGCTAACATCTAATGTTTGTTTCGTGTCAAAAAAATCTTTGCTCGTTTTTAATATCTGTTCTACTTCATACGATTGNATTTCTTTTTCGATCATATCTGNACCCTTTCTGAAATTTAATTATATAAAAAAGGAGAATCCTTAACAGATTCTCTATGTTGTCATAAGCTGTCATGCAATATTGCCATTGCTGTTTTTAATTTCCCGATTGGTATCTGTCCAGGAGCAGAAGCTTTTTTGGCAGCACCGAATGTAAGTGCAGATCCAAAAATTTCGCCGGCAATACGGCTTATCGATCCTTGTCCTCCCATCGACATAGCAATGACCGGTCTGTCTGCATATTGCTCTTTCATAGTATTCACCGCATCCAACAAGGTAATTACATCCTTCATGCTTTGCGGCATAAGAGCAATTTTAGGCAAGTCGCCGCCGAATTCCTGTGCCTTCCGAAGCCGGGCAATAATTTCCTCTTTTGCAGGAGTTCGAACAAAATCATGATTCGAAAGAATAACCGCAACCTCATGGCCATGTGCGAACGCAATGAGCTCTTTGACATCATCCTCTTGCCCGAACAGCTCTACATCTATTAAATCTGCCAACCCTGAACTCGCTGCAGCTTTATTAAGAGTGAGGTATGCTTCCCTTGCAAGCTCTCTCTCGCCGCCTTCCTTCTTGCTACGGAATGTAAACACAAGAGGTATATCGCCAATCCAATTTCTTATATATTCAAGTGTCTGGAGTACTTCGTTTATATCATCTGCTTTTTCAAAAAAGTCAACTCGCCATTCAATCACATCGACTCCTTCGCTCAGCAAGAATGCTGCTTCTTCTTCGAGCTCGCTTGCTGTCTCTCCAATTAAGGAAACACAGATTTTCGGAATTCCAGCTCCTATTGTGACAGCTCTGATTTTTAATGGATTGACCATTTAAGCACCTCCCTCTTATCTCGGTTCATATAAATCCCAAGCATATTTCAAAGAATCGACAATATAATCTGCAATCTCTTCCATATTTTTACTGTCTGTATCCACCTTTGAATGGTGGTCAGCGTATATTTCCTTCCTGCTATTGAACAGCTCTTCCATATCTTCAAGTGACTTGTCTTTAAGAACAGGCCTGCTGTCTATAATCAGGTTTATTCTATCCTTCCATGAATCCCAGGAAAGGTCTAAATGAATAACAATGCAGTTATCTAAGCAAGTTTGTTTAATTTCCTCCTGCAAAAAAGACCCTCCGCCAAGTGAAAGAACAAGGAGCTTTTTCTTGCTCAACTCTGTCACGACTTGCTTTTCCTTTTTTCTGAAGGCTTTTTCTCCAAGCTGTTCAAAAATTTTTGAAACAGGCATGCCATATTCTTCTTCGATTACATGGTCCACATCTTTAAAGTCCCGATACAGCTTCTTAGCGACAATCTTTCCAATACTTGTTTTGCCTACACCCATAAAGCCTATGAAAACGATACTCTTTTCCCTTAATGGTACACGTTTGTTTTCCAAGATGATGCCCCCTACTATTTTCGTGACAGCAAAATATTTTTTCCGTCCAATTCTACTATTCATTATAAAATAATTATATGGCTAATCCTAGTTTATTCTTCTGAATATTCTATTGTCGAGATGCATACATATGATTGATTGAATAAATAGGAAGAGAGGCATTTTTTCTCAATCGTTGTCAAATTTTCTCCTTTACAATTCAAACACCTTTAAAAACAGCCTTTTTTTTCGCAACTGTAAACCCTTCCTTTCCCCGCCTTATAATAGTCTTCCATTATTTCATTCTATCAATTACAAAAAAGTTATTTATAATAATTATAAAATAGTATTGATTTTTTAATTATAGATGCTATTATTATGTACATAAGGTAATGAACCAATAAATTACGAGGTGATTACATGTCAAACAATAAATTAACAACAAGCTGGGGCGCTCCAGTAGGAGATAATCAAAACTCCATGACTGCTGGTAACCGTGGACCAACTTTAATTCAAGATGTACATTTGCTAGAAAAATTAGCTCATTTTAACAGAGAACGTGTACCTGAGCGTGTCGTTCACGCAAAAGGTGCTGGAGCACATGGCTACTTCGAAGTGACAAATGACTTAACAAAATATACAAAAGCNAACTTCCTTAATGAAGTTGGCAAAAGAACTCCTATGTTCATTCGCTTCTCTACCGTTGCAGGTGAGCTAGGTTCTGCTGATACAGTTCGTGACCCACGCGGTTTCGCTGTTAAATTCTACACAGAGGAAGGAAACTACGATATCGTTGGTAACAATACACCAGTATTCTTTATCCGCGATGCAATTAAGTTCCCTGACTTTATTCATACACAAAAAAGAGATCCAAAAACACATTTGAAAAACCCTACAGCAGTTTGGGATTTCTGGTCTCATTCACCAGAATCACTGCACCAAGTATCCATCTTAATGTCTGACCGCGGTATCCCTGCTACTCTTCGTCATATGCATGGTTTCGGGAGCCATACATTTAAATGGGTAAACAAAGAAGGCGAAGCAGTTTGGGTTAAATATCACTTCAAAACAGAACAAGGTGTGAAAAACTTGGCTGTTGACACTGCAGCGAAATTAGCTGGTGAAAACCCAGATTACCATACAGAGGACCTCTTCAATGCAATTGAAGCTGGAGACTTCCCTGCTTGGACATTGTATGTGCAAATCATGCCAGTTGAGGATGCTAACACATACCGCTTTGATCCATTCGATGTAACAAAAGTATGGTCTCAAAAAGATTATCCATTAATTGAAGTTGGACGCATGGTTCTAAACCGCAACCCTGAAAACTACTTTGCTGAAGTGGAGCAAGCAACATTCTCGCCTGGAACATTCGTCCCAGGAGTAGAAGCATCACCAGACAAAATGCTTCAAGGCCGTTTGTTTGCATATGCTGATGCACANCGCTACCGTGTAGGTGTTAACCATAATGCGCTTCCAATCAACCGTCCGCAAAGCCCAGTGAACAACTATCAACGCGATGGTCAAATGCGCTTTGACGGCAACGGCGGAGGCTCTGTATATTACGAGCCAAACAGCTTCAGCGGTCCACAAGAATCTGCAGAAGACAAAACGTCTCCATTCGCAGTTTCAGGAAGTGCTGACAGTGTTGCATACGACCACAATGACCATTACACGCAAGCTGGTGATCTGTACCGCTTATTGTCAGAAGAAGAGCGTGCTAGATTGGTAGAAAACATTGTTGGTGCAATGAAACCAGTAGAATTAGAAGAAATCAAACTTCGCCAAATCGCACACTTCTACAAAGCAGACCCAGAATACGGAACTCGCATTGCAGAAGGACTAGGCTTAGCTGTTCCTGAAGCAGTAAAATAATAATCTCTCTTTTAGCCCTTAACATTTTTTGTTAAGGGCTTTAACTGTAGAGAAACTTGTTAGGGGGTAGTTGTTACAGGTTTTATTTAATCTACAGAGGTTTGAGACCAGCGCGAACCGCTATGGAACTTCTCGTGTGCGGGTCTAGGCTGTCTCGCTAAATCCTTAAAGTCTTTCTGGAGCGCGATGGAACGACAATGTAAATTAAAAACTATTTATTATTATATTGTACAATCCCCTTTTTAAGCCCTTATGCATTTTTCCAACTCAACTTAATACATATTCATTGAAAAAATATGGTACAAGCTTTACTCTGTAAGTATGTATATTATGTAAGGGCTTTTAATATGGCCATATAAACCTTAGAGGAGCTGAGAAGAATGACTTTAACGCTTAACAGTACAAAAAAACTTAGCAATGGTGTAGAAATTCCTTATGTGGGCTTAGGGGTTTTTCTTGTCAAAGATCCGGAAGAATGTGAAAATGCTGTGAAAGCTGCGATTAAAAACGGCTACCGTTCCATTGACACAGCGACCCGTTATGAAAACGAAAGCTTTGTCGGCAATGCACTCCAAGCGATTGATGTGCCGAGGGAAGAATTATTCATTACAACAAAAGTATGGGTGAGCGACTTTGGCTATGAAGAAACTAAACAAGCCCTACACCGCTCGCTTAAAGAAATGCAGCTTGATTATCTTGATCTTTATCTTATCCACTGGGCTGCTCCAAACTATGCAGAAACATGGCGGGCAATGGAAGAATTATACGAAGAAGGACTGGTGCGTGCCATCGGTGTCTGCAACTTCCAAATTCACCATTTAGAAAAGCTGANGGAAACAGCGAAAATCACACCAATGCTGAATCAGATTGAAACGCATCCTTTATTCCAGCAGAAAGAATTGCGCGAATATATGGAAAAGCACGGCATTGCACATGAAGCATGGGCACCATTAGCTCAAGGCAAAGATAATCTCTTTGAAAACCCGACATTGCAGGCTATTGGTGAAAAATACGGCAAAACGACAGCTCAGGTTATGCTTAGATGGCATCTGCAAAGGGATACAATCATCATTCCTAAGTCTATCCGTGAGCACCGTATTATCGAAAATGCCAATCTGTTCGACTTTGCTCTAACAGAAGAAGACATGCAAGCAATCGAGCAGCTTGATACAGGTTCACGCATTTTTGGAGATCCTGATGATATTGAGAGATTGACTGCATTACAGCAACAATAAAAAAAAGAATGCAATGGCTAAAAAGCCGCTGCATTCTTTTTTTGCTATTCGACCGATTTTTTGTTAGTGGAAGCCCACTGGTTATCAGTAGCTGTTTTTTCTTCTCTTTTGCTTGTAACATCTGCATTAGCTGCAGCCCATTGATTGTTTGTTTTTGTCTTTTTTTCCTTCGCCATGATTTTGCCTCCCATGCTAATTGATAAAAAGTGATGCACGGTTAGTATGAGATAAAAAAGACCATATTATGAATACAGACAAGCAATTTCGCTGCAACTTCACCTTCTGCATGCGAAAAACAACTGACATGGGTTGAAGGACATTGATGTTTCTGTTACTGCAAGGCTATAGGAATTCCCTACTCTTGATACTAATACAGGGTATAAATTACTGTGAAATAAAATGTGCTTTAAAAAGCACATCCCATGAAGAACTAACCTGCTAAAAATATTAGCAGTAATGTGTGCTGCTATTCTACATCATATCCTTGATCGTCAATTGTTTCCTTAATCGTTGCTAAGCTTACCTCTTTATCATTATATGTCACATCAACTAGTCCTTCTTCTAACTGGACGTTAACAGCAGAAACTCCTTGCAATTCACCGACACTGCCTTCAACCGCTTTAACACAATGGCCGCATGACATCCCTGAAACTTTTAATGTTATTTTTTCCATATTTACTGCCTCCTATTTTTTCATCAATTTTTGAATGGTAACCAATACCTCGTCGATTGCTTCTGTATCTCCTTCTTGGATACGGTCCACAATACAAGATTTGAGATGTCCCTCCAGCAGAATCTTGGCAACACTGTTTAATGCTGATTGTGTGGCGGATATTTGTGTGATTACATCATCACAGTATGTGTCCTTTTCAATCAACCCTTTTATTCCGCGGATTTGCCCTTCAATCCTATTTAACCTGGTCGTTAAGTTTTTTTTAACTTCTTCTGAATGATGGCTTTTACGCACGTCTGAATGGCAAGCTTCCCCTTGAATTGATTTATTCAATTCTGACTCCAATAAAAAGCCCTCCCCTTTTTTACTTCTATAATAATCATACCCCTATAAGGTATATATGTAAATAGATTTGCATGGATTTTTGATAGAAGTGCTTTTCCCTATTATGTTCCAAATAGAAAATTATGATATATTATTTTTATGAAAAACATTTCTCAAATCAGCAGAATTTCATTAAGAGATCAAGTATACCTACAATTAAAACAGGCTGTTATTCACCTTGAACTTGCTCCTGGCGAAAAGATCAGCGACAAGCTCCTTGCAGAACAATTTGGCGTCAGCAGGACACCAGTAAGAGAAGCGTTGAAACGATTGGAGGATGAGGGATTAGTCATATCTTCTCCTGGTTCGGAAACAAAGGTGAGCCTGATTGACATTGAACAGGCTAAGCATGCTTTTACAGTTGTAGCAGCCTTGAATGCTTTAGCCTCAAAGCTTGCTATACCTTTCTTGACAGAAGCACACTGTGACGAGCTCATCAGTATCAATGAAGAATTCGAAAAGGCAATTATGCAAGAAAATAAGTATGAGGCAATAAAAAAAGACGATCAATTTCACTCTGTNCTGCTGCACGCCTCTAATAATCCGGAAATTGAAATNGCTCTTGAACGGCTCCTTCCGAAAATACGAAGACTTGAGCTGCTCAAATTTAACAAGGTGGACGGCCTTTCATCTATCCGTCAGCATAACGAGATAATTAACTGCCTTCGAAATGGCAAACAACAGGAGCTCTCTAAGCTTGTTGAAGACAATTGGCTCAGCTTGGCATCCTATTTAACAAAAGAGGAAACATAAAAAGACCAGATGATTGAGGTGCTTTCCAATCAATCTGGTCTTTTATTGGATGTCCGTTACACCTAATCACCCATGCCTGTATAGTGAAGAACAGCATCTCTTAAAAAAACAGCGGCACCTTGTTCCACCTTATCGTAATAGGCGGAGAACCGCTCATCCTCCACGTACATCCGGGCAAGATTAGCATGTGCTTCTTTGCTGTAGGACTTCCAATAAAACCCGAGCCAGCGCTTATGAAGCTCTGCAGTCTCTAGAGCTTGCGCACTTCCCGGATCTCCGGTTTTCATTGCCTCTTTTAAAGTATTCAACACCTCCTGACCAAGCTTTTCTGCTTCTTTAAACTCGGCTTCTGTCATTTGCAGCACTTTCTTGTTTGAATCGTTTATTGTCTCCTCACCATACTTTTCCCGAAGCTCATGTCCATACTTCTGTTCGTTTTCTTCGACCATTTTTTGCTTAAAACCTTCAAATCTGTCTTTATCGCTCATCATCGCTTCTCCTTCCGTGTCTTTTATCGTTTTGTCGACATTTTGTATAAGCATGTCTAAACGGTTTCGTTTTGCCAGAAGTTTTGCCCGGTGTTCCGCCAATACTCCTTTGATATCAAAAGAAGGAGATGAAATAATTTGTTTGATTTCCTCTAGGCTGACTTCAAGCTCACGGTAAAATAGAATTTGCTGTAGCAGTTCTACCTCCTTTTTCCCATATAACCGATAGCCAGATGAATTTACCCTCGCCGGCTTGAGAAGACCAATTTCATCGTAATACCTTAATGTTCTTGTACTTACTCCAGCTATTTCACTCAAACTTTTAATCGTGTATTCCACTAAGCTTCCCTCCTGACATGTTTATCTTAAAGGTTTACGCAGCGTTAATGTAAATAGGTGTTTTGAAAAAATAATTGATTTTTTATTCATTATGGCACAAAAAAAAGGCTGGAAACCTCCAAAGCCTTTTAACATTCAGCGCTTAATATTAACTGTTGTCACTTCAAATTTATCGTATCGATGTCTTGAAAAGGAATACTCGAACGGAACTCCATTATTCAAAAAACCTACATGCTCCACTTCCAGGATAGGATCATCCTTTTTACATACTAGTTGAGCCTGATCCAGTTCATTAGATTTACATGCCCGTATCTTCCGATGAGACCCAGCAATTGTTAAGCCTAATTTTTTCGTAATATGCTCATAGATTGAACCGTCCAATACCTCATCTGTAATGCCAGTAATTAGTGTTGTCGGCATATATGTTATCTCCATTACGTAAGGCTCAGCGTTTACAAACCTTAAACGTATTAAAAAGTAAACAGGTGTTTTCGGATCGATAGCAAGATGTTCCGCAACATCTTCTGATGGAAAACCAACTTCAAACTTGATGACTTTACTTGTCACCTGCTGCCCTTCCATCAGTCTGGACAGTCCTGTTACCTCATTGCTCAATACATTTACCCGGCTGCTCTGTATGGCAGATTTAACAATAAATGTACCATGTCCTCTTTTTCGATACAGCAGCCCTTCTAGTACCAATGTATCTAGCGCTCTTTTCATCGTCATCCTGCTACAGGAAAATTCTTTCGAAAGTGTTATTTCATCCGGTATTGGCTGATCGAAAGCATAGTAGGACTCCTTAATTCTTTTCTTCATTTCTGCTGAGATTGCTTCGTACTTGTTCATGATGGAACCACCTTAAAAAAATAGATAGTTTTATTATAATTTTATTGGTATGAAATTGTTAGCTATCCCATTGTTTTTTTGAAAGATGGCTTTGTTAATTCGTATCAGACTCTGACTTTTCTCTAAAAAATGGGGATGTTAATCTCCGCTGCAGGGGTTCGCTTCCCTAGGGATTGCCGAGCCTCACCAAAAGATTCTCGGATGTCTCGCTAATCCCATAGGAGACCTCACCCTTTCGCTCCGATCAACATCCTTTTTTGATTAAGGTTTGTCGATAAGCTGAATTTCAAGCAAGTCTATCTTTCATTATTTCTGTCCAACTATTCTTCCAACCATTCGTTTCCTTAATTATGGCAATGTGACCGTTTCGGCCTCTTCCAGGTTTTCTCCATTTGTCGCAATGACTTGCTTATACCAATTGAAGCTTTTCTTTTTGTAGCGCTTTAAGTCTCTTAAATCAGTTTCTCCTCTATTTACATAGATAAAGCCATAACGTTTCTCAAATTGACCGCCTGAGCTGATTAAATCTGTCGATCCCCATGTTAAATAGCCGAAAACCTCTACTCCCTCTTCCATTGCGAGCTTTACCTGGTTAATATGATCCCTTAAATATTCGATACGGTAATCATCTTCCACTGTATTATTTTCATTCAGCTCTTCTTTTACGCCAATTCCATTTTCAGTGATGAAAATTGGCAGCCTGTATCTAGCATACATATCCTTCAGACTAACTCTCAGACCAATTGGGTCGATTGCCCATCCCCACTCATTCGCCTTTAGGTTCGGATTAGGGGTGATACCAGAAATGATTGCATCCTCTCTGACCTTCTCACTGCTGACAGTCTGACTTTGATAATAGCTGATACTAATATAATCAACAGTATTTTCTTTAAGCAGTTCTGCATCGCCATCTTCAAAGTGAGGCATAATGCCCTTTCGCTCTAAATTGCTCGTCACATAGCTTGGATATTCACCGTTTGCAAACACATCGAGATAGAAATCAACAAGCAATTCCTTTGCTTTCATGTTAGCAATAGCATCTTCTGGAAGACAGCTGTTTGGATATGTTGTCATATATGTGACCATTCCTGCCATTTGACCACCTGGAACGAGCTCATGAAGTGCTTTTACTGCCTTTGCATGTGCAATAAAGGAATTATGTGTGACTTGGTATCGCAATGCCTCTTCATTCTCTGCTTCATCAAGGGATACACCCCAGAAGTTAGGGTTTGTCAGCACAAGATTCTGCTCATTAAATGTAAGCCAATATTTAATTTTTTTTCCATAACGGGCAAATACTGTTCGTGCATATTTATCAAACAGGTCAACTACCTTCCTTGATGCAAATCCATTGTATTTTTGTGCAAGTTTTAGAGGAAGATCAAAATGATATAAAGTAATGACAGGCTGAATGCCGTTTGCGATCATTTCATCAAATAAATCATCATAGAATTGCAAGCCTTCCTCGTTCGGTTCTCCTTCTCCATCAGGAAAAATTCTTGCCCAGGAAATGCTTGTACGATAGGCATTAAAGCCCATTTCTTTAAAAAGAGCAATATCCTCCTTGTAGCGATGATAGAAATCAACTGCAGTCTTCCAATCAGACTGCCCCTCTTTCACTGGCCTTGCATCAACAATAGAAGGACCTTTACCTCCCTCATCCCATGCACCTTCTGTCTGGAAGCTTGTCACTGCTCCACCCCATAAAAAGCCTTCAGGAATTACAAATTTTTTCGTCATATTAACTCTCTCCTCTTCTATCTATTTTGTTCTATGAAACTGTCAGCTTACCAAATTGGCACAAAAGTATTGATTTCTTCCAGCACTGCTTCAATTTCCTCTAGAACAGAAGATGTTAATTCCAATCCTGATGCCTTAACATTTTCTTCTACCTGTCCAGGTCTGCTTGCCCCTATGATGGCTGAGCTGACATTAGGCTGTCTCAGCACCCAGGCTAATGCAAGCTGTGATAATTCCACTCCTAAACCATTCGCAATGGCTGAAAGTTTCTGAACACGTGTCAGTACTTCGTCATTCAAGTAGCTTGTAATCCATTTATTTGTCTCTTCATTTGCAGCACGGCTTTCTGATGGAACTTGCTCGTTCGGCTTGTATTTCCCTGTCAATATGCCTTGTGCAAGCGGAGAAAATACTACCTGGCCAATTCCTTCCTTCTCACTGACAGGAATCACTTCTTTTTCAATATAGCGGACCATCATATTGTAGATTGGCTGATTAGAGATGAGCGGTCTTAAATTCTTCTCTTTGGCAATATGTACAGCGTCTGTTATTTGCGCTGCTGTCCATTCGCTTACACCTGCATAAAGGATCTTCCCTTGTGTGGTTAAATCATCCAGTGCTCTTAAGCTCTCCTCTACTGGAGTATCTGAATCAAAGCGATGGAATTGATATAAATCTATATAGTCTACACCTAATCTTTTCAGGCTTGCCTCGCATTGTTCGATAATATGCTTTCTAGACAGCCCCCTGTCATTAGGACCATCTCCCATCGGGAAGAAGACCTTTGTCGCAAGCACATAGCTTGAGCGGGAGTAATCTTTCAACGCTTCTCCAAGTACGGTTTCAGCAGCGCCCTTATTATAGGCATTTGCAGTATCAAAAAAGTTGATGCCAAGATCATACGCCCTGTGAATACATGAAATCGACTGCTCTTTTTCAACTGCACTTCCATATGTAAGCCAGCTGCCTAGTCCAATTTCACTTACTTTTAAACCAGAGTTTCCTAGTTTCCTGTACTTCATTTCTAATCACCCAACCTATCAGATTATTTGTTAACCATGCTCATCAACTTATGTGAGAAAACTGTCGCTTCCTTTAATAAAAGTGACAGCTTCTCACAAAATCAGATCTTAAAATTAGAAACGCTTACAATTATATTATAAAGGGTTAAAGTTAAATGTCTATACTTTATATTAAATAGATTAGACATTTAGTTATTTACTAACCTACTTCCTGTGATGCATGCTGAGATGTATAAAGACTCCAATATTGTCCTTTTCTTTGCATCAGTTCATCATGGGAGCCTTCCTCAGCAATCCGCCCCTTATCAATGAACAAGATTCTCGTTGCACTTTGAATTGTTGACAGACGATGAGCAATAATGAAGGACGTTCTGCCCGCCAGCAGTGTTCCTAAACCTTTTTGAAGAGCAAGCTCTGTTTCTGTATCGATAGAGGATGTTGCTTCATCTAAGATTAAGATTCTTGGGTCTGCCAACAGTGCTCTTGCAAAGGAAATAAGCTGCCTTTGACCTGCAGAAAGCCTCGTTCCTCGCTCGTTCACTTCTGTTTCGTAACCGTCCTTTAATGTCATAATAAATGCATGGGCCTGAACCGCCTTTGCTGCTTCAATCACCTCCTCATCACTTGCATCAAGACGGCCGTAACGGATATTATCCATGATCGTACCAGAGAAAATAAACGGGTCTTGAAGCATTATGCCCATCTGCCTTCTGAGTGAAGGGATTGTAACTGATTTGATATCCACCCCATCTATCTTAATTGCTCCGCCGTTTAAGTCATAAAAACGGCTAATTAAACTGACTATGGATGTTTTTCCAGACCCAGTAGCACCGACAAGGGCAATCGTTTCGCCAGGCTCTGCACGAAAATGGACATCCTTCAGCACTCTTTCTTCTCCTTCATAACCAAACTCAACATGCTCAAACTCCACTTTCCCTTTAATTTGCTGAAGCACTTTTCCATGGGGATTATTCCGCACTGTCGGCTTTTCATCCATCATTTCAAAAATGCGTTCCAAATAAGCCATTGCATTGATGATTGCATTATAGAAGTTGCCAATATTTGAAATCGGTGTCCAGAACATCCATATATATCCGATAAAAGCTACTAAAGCACCAACTGTCACGCCTTGCCCAATCATCGAGATTCCTGCAACATATATGAAGGAAACAGTCAGGACAGAGATGTTTTCAATCGACGGCCAAAGGAGGAACTGGATATAGACTGCTTTCATCCATGACTTTTTGTAGCCTTTAGATACATCTTCAAAAATCTTCTTGTTCTCTTCCTCCCTAGCAAATGCTTGTGTTACCTTCATGCCATTGATGCTTTCATGTATATACGCATTCATATTGGACTGTTTATTGCTTAAGTCCTGCCATGCCTTGCGCTGGGCATTTTTTATGAAAAAGATAACAACCGCCAACAGAGGAAAACCAACCATCGCATAAATCGCCAAACGTACATCGATAGCAAACATGAACCCGATAATGACAATCAAGCTGAATATATCTGTAATCAAGTTGATCAGTCCATTTGATAAAAGGTCACTAAGTGAATTCACGTAATTGACGACCCTCACCAATATTTTTCCGTGGGGGCGATTATCATAAAAGGAAAAGGACAGTGATTGAATATGTGTAAACAAGTCCTTGCGAATCGTTTTAATAACATTTTGCCCAATCTGAGCCATCATCCGGATGCGGTACTTCATGCAAATTCCTGTTACAATAAGTGCCCCTAAGTAAATGCATGCAAGCAGCGCAAGTCCGCCGATATTGCCATCTGGAATTTCCTTGTCAATTGCCTGCTTTATGAGATAAGGGCCGATGAGGTTCGCGCCGCTTGCGACAAGCATGATAAGTATTGTTACGATGATTTTTTTCTTGTACGGTTTTATATAACCGAACAAGCGCTTTAGATGAATAAAACTAAACGGCGTCTCTAACTCCTCATCCACATCGAACTTATTTCGTGCCACTATATCACATCCTCATCTCTGTGCTTTTGCTCAAAATCCCCATATTGATTTTTATACACATTATAATAATAGCCCTTCTTGCGCAGCAGCTCTTCATGTGTTCCTCGCTCAATAATTGCTCCATTGTTCATCACGAGTATTTGGTCTGCATCCTTAACAGAAGAAATTCTATGGGCAATGATAAAGCAGGTTTTGTTTTTTTGAATAGATTTTAATGTTTGCTGAATTCGGACCTCTGTTTCCATATCCAGGCTCGATGTTGTATCATCAAGAATTAAAATAGATGGATCTTTTAGGATAGCTCTAGCCAGTGCAATTCGCTGCCTTTGACCACCAGACAGTCCGACTCCTCTTTCCCCGACAATGGTGTCATACCCTTCCGGTAAATCTTGAATAAAATCATGGGCATCCGCTAATTTCGCCGCAAGCCTAACTGCTTCATTAGAGGTGTTTGGATCACCATAAGCAATATTGCCTTCAATCGTATCAGAAAACAGGAAGATGTCCTGCATAACCATTGCCATTCCTTTGCGAAGCTGCTGAAGCTCCCAGCCCTTCACATCTCTTCCGTCAATCTTTACCTCGCCGCTAGTCGCATCATAAAATCGGCTGAGCAAATTGACCATTGTTGATTTCCCCGCTCCTGTCGGTCCGATAATAGCCAACGTTTGCCCTGGCTTTACTTTAAAGCTGATATCCTTCAGGACTGGTTCTTCTCCATAACTGAAGGAAACTTTGCTAAACTCCACAACGCCTTTATAGTCACCAATCGGAACAACATTATGGAGACTGGCTATCTTCGGTTCTGTCTCAAGGAGGTCCTCGACCTTCTCAGCAGATGCAATAAAGCGCTGAACATCATTTAAAAGCCAGCCAGCCATTTTCATTGGATTGCTCAATGCCCATATAAACGAATTGAACATAACTAGCTCCCCGAATGTAAGTGTGCCATTTATGACCATTACACCTCCGACAAAAATCATCAGCACTGTCAGAACACCTGCCAAAGAATCCAAGATTGGCAAGTATTTTTCCCAGATTTTTGATGACTTTAAGTTCTTATCTTTAAATCCTTCGTTGGCAATGGAGAACTTGGAAATTTCATAATCCTCTTTCGCAAAAGCCTTTACTACTCTATTTCCACTGATATTCTCCTGAACGACTGAATTCAGTTTCGCGAACTGATTGCGGATTTCCGTAAAGGTCGGCCGGACATCTTTTGTCAGCTTGAAAGCGAAAAAGCCAATTATAGGTGTTACAATAAGGAGAGTAAGCGCCAATGGCGGATGGATATAAAACATGAAGCCAACAGCAAACAATAAAATGGTTGCGTTTTCAAAAATCATGTAAATCGTCCACGCTGTAAAATGCCTGACAGCTTCCATATCCCCTGTCATCCTTGCCATTATATCTCCTGTTTTTGTACGGTCGTAAAAGCTAAAATCCAGTCTGTGCAAACGGTCATACAATTGTTCTCTAATGTTATAAATAACGTTTTGTGAAACATTTTCAAAAATCATCTGATACGTATAGCGGATAATCGTCCTGATAAATGTTCCAGCAATCATGATTCCCAATATTGGCCACAGCAAATTAAGCTGCTTGCCATACATGACATCATCCACCATCTTCCCAGCTAAATAAGGGTTTAACACATTTAAAGCTGATACGATGATTGCACAAAAAAGGCCGATTGCTATCTTGGAACGATAAGTATGTAAAAACCCCCATATCCATCGTAGACTATGCATTTAACCGGCTCTCTCCCTTCCATCCTTTTTTTCCTTAAAAGCAGTTAGTATTTTTTTATCCCTCCCATATAAAAACATTACCGAATAATCATATTAGCGTTATCTGCTTTCTATGTATGTCCTCCTAATAAAATCTATCAATTTTTTTAATAGACAAAATTACACGGCAGCCTCTGCTTTCTTTTTCTTCCAATTAAATGTAAATATATACCTTGCACACGTTCCGTAGATGGCAGGTGCAAAGAACAAGAAAAAGATGAAGTTGACATATATCAACAAACCGATTAACAGGATGGCAAAAACCAGAATAAAGGAACGAAAGGGCTTCTTTGCAATCAGGAAAAGGCTTGCCAACAATGTTTTCTTTATCGATAATTGCAGGTGCACTAAATTCCAAGTTAAAAAAGTAACGAAAATGATCGCCAGCAAAAAGGCATAGATGCATACAAATTTAATAACTGATGCAACAAAGGAGTCGATTACACTTGGAAAAGGCAGGATAATGAAGGTTCCAATATAGATGAATAAAAAAAACATAAAAGCAGACAGTCTTTTATGATTGGCATATTTAGGGCTGATTTCCTTAAACAGCTTGCGCACCGAAGTACCATTCCCTTTAAATATCTCGTCAATAGTCTCTGTCAGTGTGCATGCAGAGGAAATCAATCCGGCTATAATAAAGCCTTTTCCTGCGTAAGCCCAAAATAATAAACTTGCCCTGACTAAACGATATGTAATATCCATAAAAGAAAAAAACTTGCTGTCGATGAATCGGCTTTTATACATGATACCCCTCCTAATAAAAAAGGCTGCCTGAAACCAGGCCGACCATTACAGGGTACCCCCTATTAGGTCAAAGCATTTCCAGACAGCCTCTTTATTGTTATTTCAAGCCATATTCCTTGCGAATTTGATCTGCTATTTCTTTCAGATGTTTCTCCGCATCCTTGCTGCCATTTAGATTGATGTTATCAATGACAGGCTGGATTTTACTCATTATTTCAGCATATTCTGGAATATAAGGCGCATTCATAACTGTTCTTCCTTCTGCTAAAATAGTAGACAATGCTTTGGCATTTTCCGGTGCATTTGCCATTGACTCAATCTTATCTGCATTTCTTTTTACGACTGGCACTGCTGATATTGTGTCCACTTGCAGGTCTTGACCTTTACCGGTTGTCAAGAATTCAAGAAGCTTATACGCTTCTTCTGGATGCTTCGTCTTACTGCCAATTCCAATTGGAAGATAAGAAGCAGCTGCTACATTCCCTGCTTTTCCTGCTGGAAGAGGAACAACATCCCATTTAAAGTTAGCGTTTTTCGCTGTATCTGACCAATCCCACGGCCCCATCATTTTCATCGCCGCTTGACCTGCAAGGAACATATTGGATAACCCTTGGCTTTGTGCGGTAGTCGGCTGCACATGATATTTATTGATCAAGTCAGCTCCAAACTTGATAGCTTCAATGGATTCAGGAGAATCGACAATTACTTCCTTGCCATCTTGGCTGACAAATCCTCCGCCATTTTCTACAAGCAATTCATTTGTATAGAAGTTTTCCATACCGAACTGGACTGTTTTGCCGTTTTTCTCGACTGTCAGCTTTTGTGCTGTCGCAAGAAAGTCATCCCATGTCCAGTCATCCTTAGGATATTCAAGGCCGGCAGCATCAAACATATCCTTATTGTATCCAAGCATGAATGCCGATGCATCACGAATAAGTGCATACTGCTTTCCATCTACTTGGCCTAATGAAAGAACATTTGGCATATATTCGTCTTCATTAATCTCTTTATCAGACAAGTCCATCAACACATCTTTGCCGACAAATTGACCGAATGCGGATGGCTGCAGCCAAACTAAATCTGGCTGATCACCACCAGCAGACATTGTCAGGAATTTATCATTAAACTTATCATATGGTGCATAAACTTGCTTTACTTTAATTCCTGGGTTTTCCTTTTCAAACTCTTTGAAAATTTCACCTTCCAGCTTTGTGCCCTCTGGATTATTATTCCATACGAGAATACGCAGTGTTACATCTCCTGATTCTCCACTAGCAGACTCTGAATCTGATCCAGAGCAGCCTGCCAAAAATGCCGATAGAGCTAATACAAAAGTTAATAGTAAAGCACTTAATTTCTTTTTCTTTCTCACGTGATTTACCCCCTTAGGTAATGTTTTTGTATGGATAACGGATAATGAAGTCATCATCCAAGTGAAACCATAGCAATTAGCCCTTTCCGCCTGTTGTTGCAATTCCTTGGACAAAATACTTTTGACCAACAAAGAAAATGATAATCAGCGGTAAGATAATGAAGACGCTCGCTGCCATCATCGGTCCCCATTGAATCAGCAGGGCCCCTTTGAATTGCAGAATTCCCAGAGCAAGCGTATATTTAGAATCATCGTTTAAATAGATTAATGGATTAAGAAAGTCATTCCACGTCCACATAAAGCTCAACAATGCTACAGTAATAATAGAAGGAACTGATAACGGAATAATAATTCTCCAGAAAATACCGAACGGACCACAGCCATCTAGGTAAGCACTTTCCTCAAGTTCCTTTGGTATTGTCTTAAAGAATTGTCGCAACAAAAAGATAAAGTAAGCGCTCCCAAAGAAAGACGGAACAATAAGCGGCAGAAATGTATTAACCCACCCTAACTTAGAAAAAATCATATAGACAGGGATCATTGTTACCTGCGGCGGAAGCATCATCGTTCCGAGCAAGAGCACAAACCAAAAATTTCTCCCTCTTCCTTTTATCCTCGCAAAACCATACGCGACAAGTGTAGAAGAAACAACTGTTCCAATAACTACACAAACAGTAACAATAATGGAATTCATATAGTACTGTCCAAAGTCCACAAGTGTAAACACTTCTTTATAGTTCGCAAGATCCCATTCTTTTGGCAGCATCGTCGGCGGGAATGCCATTGCTTCATTTTCAGGTTTAACAGAAGTTCCAATCAGCCACAGAAAAGGAAACAAAAAGAGAATGGATAGAGTAATAAGCAATAAGTAAGTAAGTGCCTTTTCCACTTTTCTTCCTTTATTTATACTACGCTGCTTTTTCGCTTTCACTGCAGCAGTCGGCTTGGCAGGTGTTATTTCCATAACTGCCCCTCCTCTCCTTATTCATCGTATTCGTAATACACCTTTTTCCCAAATACTTTAAACTGAATTAACGTGAAGACAAGAATGATGATGAACAATATCCAGGCAAGTGCAGAAGCATACCCCATCTTAAAGAATTTAAAGGCATCCTGGTATAAATAGAATACATAAAACAGAGACTTGTAGTTTGGACCGCCATTGCCGCTGCTGACAACATAGGCCTGTGTGAATATTTGAAAGGAACCAATCAGACCCATAATCAGATTGAAGAAGATTACATTAGAAGTCATCGGGATTGTGATATTCCAGAACTTATGGAACTTCCCTGCTCCATCCAGTTCAGCAGCTTCATACAGAGAGGCTGGAACACTTTGAAGCCCTGCGAGATAAATAACCATACCGCCGCCAGCACCCCATAAACTCATAATAATCAGTGTCGGTTTTACCATGCTTTCACTTAACAGCCAATTGGATGTCGGCAAGTGAAAAAAAGACAGGATGCTGTTCGCAATTCCAAAGTCAGGCTGAAAAATTAATATCCATAGAAGAGAGCTGGCAACTGTCGGTACTAAGGAAGGTAAATAAAAGATTGTTCGGAATACCCCCATGAATCTTACTTTTGTGTTCAGCAAAACAGCAAGCAAGTAGCCAACAACCAAGCCAAGAGGAACGCCGACAATTGTATAAAAGAAGGTATTCCATAATGACTGCCAAAACAGCGGATCTTCTGTAAACAGCTTTTTATAGTTTTCTAATCCAACCCAATTAGCTGCACCAAGGCCGGAATAATCTGTAAAGGACATGTATAAGGAATACACCATCGGGCCTGCAGTAAAGACAAAAAATCCGATCAGCCATGGCAAAATAAATAAGTAAAACAATAGTGTTCTCGATTTATTCATTTGCTTCACCTTCCATTTTGATAAGTTCACCAACTATTCGTTCTAGTTAAATCAATTCCCCCCTTATTTATTTCTCTTAAAATACTCAAGCTAAATTTCCCCATCTTGTATACTACTCTTAGCCAGTTATTTAACTTACAAATAAAGTTATGTAAGCCTTTTCAACTACAATTACATATTAACTTCTTAATTCAAAATTATCAATATATTTTTAAATCATTTACCTAATTTTTTTTAACTTATTAAGTAAATTATTAATTTAGTAACCTAAAATAGTCTGTACACCTCTCGTATTCCTATAATATCCGTATTTATGCCTATAACATAAAAGTTGTTATATCATATAGTTTACTAACATAAAACAAGACCTATGCCGTTAAGTAACTATTACTTTAACTACAATTATCGATTACTTAAATTTATTAAATTATTTATTGTCTTCTATACTTAGACTTGATACAATCAAACATATAATGTTGTAAGGGTTTTCATTAAAAATGGTGAGGTGCAGNGATAATGTCAATCCACGTAAATCTAGAAACAAAGGAATTTCATTTATGCAANAATAAAATCAGCTATATTTTTAGAGTGCTAGAAAAATCAAATCAGTTGGAGCATTTATACTTTGGAAAAAAAATACGCCACCGTGAATCGTTTAAGCATTTAATTGAAAGAGAGATACGCCCATCCTGCAATTTATTTGAAAATGATCATACCTCCTCTTTAGAACATATCAAGCAGGAATACCCAAGTTTCGGGACAACAGACTANAGGCAGCCAGCTCATATGATCACAGATAAAATCGGCAGCAAGGTAACGAATTTCCGCTACGAAGGCTATAAGCTTATTAAAGGTAAACCGGCACTCGAAAACCTCCCTGCTGTGTATACAGAGGAAGAAGCGGAGGCAGATACATTAGAAGTAACACTTTATGACAGCGTGCTTCAGGCAAGCCTTGTCCTCAGCTATACCATCTTTAACGACCGCAATGTTATATGCAGAAACGCAAGATTCCTTAACACATCTGACTGTCCTTTCTTTCTGGATTCCGCGATGAGCGCATCCCTTGATTTGCCTGATGACCAATTTGAAATGGTCAGTCTTGCAGGTGCTTGGGCAAGAGAGGCGCATATGGAAATACACCCTTTAACTAGCGGCATCCAATCGGTGTACAGTTCAAGAGGTGCAAGCAGTCATGCCCATAATCCCTTTGTAGCATTAAAGCGCTATGATGCTACAGAGCATACAGGGGAAGTTTACGGATTTAGCCTTTGTTACAGCGGCAATTTTCTCGCACAAGCAGAGGTGGATACATATGGGGTTTCCCGCATCATGATGGGCATCAACCCTTTCAAATTCAGCTGGAAGCTAAATTCTGGAGAANCATTTCAAACACCAGAATGCATTATGGTTTACACAGANGAAGGATTAAACGGAATGAGCCAAACATTCCAGCAATTATATCGCGAACGTCTGGCAAGAGGATATTGGCGAGATCGGGCAAGACCAATCCTCATCAACAATTGGGAAGCTACTTATTTTGATTTTAATGAAGAGAAGATTCTTTCCATTGCTGAAACGGCACAAAGGCTCGGAATTGAGCTGTTTGTTCTTGATGATGGCTGGTTTGGCAACCGGAATGATGATTCCTCCTCACTCGGCGACTGGTTTGCAAATGAAAAGAAGCTTCCTGACGGTATTAAAGGGTTGTCAGAAAAAATTAACCAGCTCGGAATGAAATTCGGTTTATGGTTTGAGCCGGAGATGGTATGTAAAGATACAAAGCTGTTTAAAGAACATCCTGATTGGATTATCGCAACACCTGGACGCATGTCTTCACATGGACGAAACCAATTTATTCTTGATTTCAGCAAGGATGAAGTTGTACAGCATATATTTAAACTTATGGATGAGATAATCGCAAATGCTAACATAAGCTACATCAAGTGGGATATGAACAGATACATGACAGAAACCTACTCATCAAGCCTTCCGATTGATCAGCAAGGAGAAGTGAGCCATCGCTATATCCTAGGTGTATACAAACTGTATGAGAAGCTTCTGGCGAAATATCCGGAAATCTTGTTTGAATCTTGTGCTGGCGGAGGTGCGCGTTTTGATCCTGGCATGCTTTATTACGCTCCCCAAGCTTGGGCGAGTGATAATACTGATGCTATAGAGCGTTTAAAAATCCAATATGGAACAAGTCTCGTCTATCCTATCTCTTCAATCGGCAGCCATGTGTCAACCGTGCCAAACCACCAAGTAGGGCGGATGACACCTTTGGAAACACGAGCAAATGTCGCCTACTTTGGAACATTCGGTTATGAACTGGATATTACAAAGCTTACTGACGAAGAGAAAGAAAAAGTCAAACAGCAAACTGCATTCATGAAGGAACATCGAGACTTTATCCAGAAGGGAATCTTTTACCGCTTATTATCTCCATTTGAATCAAATGAAGTATCGTGGATGGTCGTATCTAACGATAAGAAAAAAGCAATTGTCGGATATTATAAAATCCTCGCAAAGCCGAATGAACGATATAACAGAATTAGGCTGACTGGACTCGATCCTGACAAATTATATTTAATTGAAGGCAGTAACACACAGCATTATGGGGATGAGCTCATGAANGTCGGCATTATACTTTCAGAGGATTATACCGACCGTGCCCAAGAATACTGGCAGCGGGAAAAACCTAAAGACTTTGCTTCCCGCCTGTTCATCCTCACAGAAGCTCTAAAATAACGACTCGATTTTAGGAGGACATCACATGAAGAATTATATGGTTTTCGATGTGGGCGGCAGTATGATAAAATTCGCTGTTATGAATGGGAATGGCGAATTTCTTGAAAAAGGTGAACTACCGGTTTCCGACACAGATTTCAGTCAGTTTCAAGAAACTATTATTGAGACAGTACTGGAGAACAAAGTAAAGCATCAAGTTATTGGAATTGCCTTCAGCTGTCCCGGCGGCGTGGAAAGCGAAACAGGTATTATCGGTGGTTCCAGCGCTCTGCCATGTATTCACGGACCTAATTTCAAAACCATCTTCAGCCAAGCGACAGGACTTCCTGTCGAGCTGGAAAACGATGCGAACTGTGCTGCGCTAGGGGAAGTTTGGAAGGGTGCTGCTAAAGAGAATGAAAATGTACTGTTTACAATTATCGGCACAGGAATTGGCGGAGCCATTATTAAAAATCGCCGCATTCATAAAGGAGCCAATCTCCACGGAGGAGAAATAGGCTATATGGTGCTGCAAGTGGTGGAGGAAAATGGAAAGACCAGTTTCCAAACTTGGAGCCAGCTAGCTGCCACAGGCGCACTTGTTAAAAATGTTGCTAAACGAAAAGGCATTGAACCGAAGGAACTGAACGGGAAGCTAATCTTCCAAGATGCTGAAGAAGGGGATGAAATTTGCATAGAGGAAATTGATGCATTTTATCTTCGCCTAGCTCAAGGCATTTATAATATCCAGTATGTGTACGATCCTGAAAAGATTATCATCGGCGGAGCCATCAGCAACAGAGAGGACTTGATTGACCAAATCTACAAAAAAATCGACGTCCTCTTAAATTCCGTTAAGGCTGCAAAGGTAAGACCTATTATTGAGACTTGCCAATTTAAAAACGATGCCAATCTCCTTGGAGCACTGTACCATTATCTGCAATGTCAAGCACCTGAATCAGTAGAAGCATAATAAAAAGAGGGGAACCTAAGCTAGCTTAGGTTCCCCTCTTTTCGNNCTTGTTACTTAAGTNTTTTCACTGAATTTCGATGAATGATTCTTCCATTAATAAGGGTTCTGCCATATTTTTCATTAGGATTATGAAGCTTTTCCATAATTATTTTCACGGCAGTCTTGGACATTTCTTTAATATTCACTTCAACAGTTGTCAGCAACGGCTCCGTTAGAGCAGCATAAATTGAATTATCGAAGCCGACAACCGAGCAGTCACCCGGCACTTGGTAGCCGTTCTTTTGCAGGTTGTTAATGAGATTATAGGCAATCTCATCATTGTTGCACACAAACGCTGTTGGCATATCTTCAGGAAAGCTTATATCAATATATCTGCCTCGCTCATCACGGTCATTAATAATATAATCTTGCCTTAGTTCAATCCGGTGCTCCAACAGCGACTTATAGTAACCTAGAAATCTGTCTTGAATGCTGCTTGTCGCATAAATATTGCCGACATAGGCAACTTTTTCGTGGCCGTTTTCTATAAGATAATTCGTAATTTCAAAACCGCCGAAGAAATTGTCTGTCAGCACAGAATCAATCTCGTTCTGGTCTGTATAAAAGTCTAAAAAGATTACAGGACTGTCAATCTTCTGTATCTCTTTAACATACTCGTTGCCGATTTGTCCCAGAATAATAAAGCCGTCGACCTTTTTCTCACTATAGATGCGCGGCAGTACAAGCTGGTCTTCATCCTCCTGGCCCAAAATATAAAGAATGCCAGAGTAATGATAGCCATCAAGGATTCTTGTCAGCATTTGATAAAATTGCAAATAGAATGATTGTGTCTTCCCTGTGAACCGCTCTGGAATAACAATCCCTAGATTGTAAGAAAGCCCATCCTTGATAGACTTTGCATGTGTGTTGAAACGGTAGCCCATCTCATCTGCCAAAATTTTAATTTTCTCTTTTAATTCTTCACTGACCCCATCTTTATCATTTAGTGCTTTGGAGACAGTCACACTGCTGACACCTAATTTATTGGCGATGTCACGCATCGTAACATTACTTCTCACAAAAATTCCTCCGATATAAAATAGTTCTAAAAGTCATACAGTCATGGAAATACTATACTATAAGGTTCGCATTTTATACATGCAAAAGCAAATCTAATACATGCACACTACATTGCCGCAAAAAAGGCATGCACCTTGTCTCCTAACGTTCTAATATACTCATGGCCATACTCATAATAGATGAGCATATTTTTTTCTGATTGAATTTTATTATAGGCTGCAAATTGAGTGGAAGGCGGACAAACAGCATCCTCCATACCTACTGCCCATAATACCTCTGATTTCATCCTGTCTGCCAGATGCTGGATGTCTATATAGCCAAGCTTGTGAAAAATCTCTTCCTCACGCTCATGGTTCGGGTCAATGAACTTGAAGTAATAGTGAATTTCTTCATAGGCAGAATTCGTAATATCTAGTTCCCATGCCCTTTTAAAGTCAGAAAGAAATGGGTAGACAGCAGCTGTTTTTTTTATTCGAGGTTCAAGGCTCGAACAGGCAACCGCCAGTGCTCCACCTTGTGATGCACCGTAAGCTCCAACTCTTGTTTCATCAACATTATTCATAGAAAACAAAATTCTGGCTGCCTGAACAGTATCCAGATATACATTGCGATAATACAGTTTAGCAGGATCCTGCTCTTCTATCCCTCTGATGATATGCCCTTTTAAAGTAGTGCCCTTCACTTGCAGATTATCCTCGGAAAGTCCGCCTTGTCCGCGGCAATCCATCGCAAGAATCGTATAGCCTTCTGCTGCATAGCCAATTTTATCAATCCAATCACCGCTGTTTACATGATAGCCATGGAACCANAGTAATCCAGGACCTTGACCTGTTTGCTCTTTTGGACGGACTANCTGGCAATGCACTTTCGCACCGTCGATGCCTGTAAAGTATAAATGATAACANTCTGCTGCTCTGCTTTCGAANGCAGCTGGGATTAACTCATATTCTAAAGAGTGNNCATTTAGTTCTTGCAGTCCTGCNTCCCAATAAGCATCGAAGTCCGCCGGCTTTGGGTTTATTCCCTTATATTGATTTAAAGCATGCACAGGCATATCGAATTTCATCTGGCATTCCTCCATTTGATTTTCATCNGTTTTATGTATGCGCTATCATATTGTTTTACTTAACCGATAACCTAATTATAAAACGATATGAAGTTAACAGTCAATAGACAGCCAATCTCGTAGATTCCAAATAAAAAAAAGTGATTTCTAGGCGAAATCACTTTTTCATGTTAAATTAGAAGCCGTTATTTTCTGCTACTGTTTTGAACCATTGTCCACTTTTTTTAATTGTACGTTCTCCATCCTTTTCAAGGTTTACAGACACAAAGCCATATCTGTTCTTGTAAGCATTTGTCCAAGACCAGTTATCCATGAATGTCCACAGATGATACCCTTTTACATTTGAACCTTCCTCGATTGCTTGATGAACCCATTTAAGATGACCTGAAATAAATTCAATACGGTATTCATCTTGAATGATGCCATTTTCATCGCGGAACTTTTCTTCCCCTTCAACGCCCATCCCATTTTCTGAGATAAAGCATTCAATATTTCCATAGTTATCCTTCAGATTAGTAAGAATATCATATATCCCTTTTTCATAGATTTCCCAACCGCGGTGAGGGTTCATCTTTCTGCCTGGCATCACATAATTATCAAAATAGCGATCTGGCATAAATGGAGCTTCTGGATTAGCAAGATGCTCTTTTGCTTTTACTCTTCTCGGCTGATAATAATTGACACCAAGCAAGTCAACCGTATTATCACGGATGATTTCCAAGTCTCCATCCTCAATTTCAGGCATGAAGCCCTCCTCTTTTAGAATATCAACAAGCTCTTGCGGGAATTCCCCTTTCACGGACGGATCAAGAAACGATCTGTTAAAGAAAGCATCAGCCAGAACCGAAGCCTTTACATCGGCGGGATTTTGGCTGCGCGGATAAGATGGTGTCAAGTTTAGAACAATACCAATTTTTCCATCTTGTCCTTGTTTTTTATATGCTTGAATGGCTTTTGCACTTGCAAGTATTGTGTGATAGCCGACTTGGACAGCCTTTTTAAAGTCCACCTCATTTGGATAGTGGAAGTCATACAGATAGCCGCCTTCTACTGGCACGATCGGTTCATTATGAGTAAACCATTTTTTTACACGGTCACCAAACAGCTCGAAACAAGTACTAGTATAAGTTACATAGGCATCAACGACTTCCCTGTTTGCCCAGCCTCCGATTTTCTGCAGTTCCATCGGCATATCGAAGTGGAACAGCCCGACAAATGGCTCTACTCCATTGTCAATGAATTCATTAATAACATTATTATAGAATTCAATTGCTTTCGGGTTAATTTCTCCTTTGCCCTCAGGGAACAGTCTTGACCAGGAAATAGACATACGGAAAGAATTATGGCCGATTTCCTTCATCAGCTTGATATCTTCCTTATACTTTACATAAAACTGTGAAGTGTCTTTTGGACCAACTCCATCAAAAAACCGTTCTGGCTGCTGTTCGTACCAGTAATCCCATATGTTTTGACCTTTTCCGTCCACATTTGCTGCTCCCTCTGTTTGCGTTGCAGATGCAGCTGAACCCCACCAGAATCCCTCTGGAAAACGATATTTCACTTCATTATTTACAGACATTTACTCTTTCCCCTTTCAAAAAACCTATCTAAAGATGCACTACTTATTTTTATAGGAAAAAGCAGGAATATTGTGCTTTGCTGCTGCTAAAGCCAATACTCTGCTTCCCCCCTTTTTAGTGATTTATATTAAGATGCTTTTTTCATTTCCTCTTCTTCCTTCTTAATATTGACGCGGTCAATAACTTTCAGGAACGGGAACCAAATTGCAAATACAATTGCCATATTGACGAGCTGCATCAATCCTCCTGCAAGGGAGTTAGTAGCCATGATGCCGTTGATAAAGAATGGTACAGTCCATGGTACTGTAACGCCAGTAGGTGGCGGAACAATTCCAGTTGACATCGCAAAATAGGTTACTAATGTAACAATCATTGGTGAAATAATCCAAGGTACAACAATTAATGGGTTCATAACAATTGGTAAACCAAAGATGATCGGTTCATTTACGTTAAAGATACCAGGGCCAAGTCCCAGCTTTGCCACTTGCTTCATCTGCTTGCTCTTCATGAACACAAGGATAGCAAACACAACTGCAAGTGTCATACCTGTTCCACCCATGCCGACTGTATAAATTTCCATGAACGGTTTTGAAATAATATGAGGTATTTCTTGTCCGCTCGTATATGCTGTTAAGTTTTCCACTTGAAGTGTATTCCAAATTGGGTCCATAACAGAGTTGATGATAATTTGGCCATGCAGTCCGAAGAACCATAGAATCTGGATAAAGAATACGGCAATTAGCGTCGGAATGATTCCGCTGCCTAAGCCAACAAGCGGTGCTTGAATTGCTTTATAAATAACATCATGCAAATTCGTATCAAAAGCAGCTGTCACAAGAACATTAACCAATAAGAAGAAAGTTAATGTAAGAACAGCAGGAATTAATGCCGCAAATGATTTTGCCACTGCAGGTGGTACACCAGGAGGCATTTTTATCGTAATATTCTTTTGCACGATAATACGATAAATTTCACCGGCGATAAATGCAGTGATCATTCCAAGGAACATACCCTTCGCTCCGAGGCGATCGACTGGAATAACCCCGGAAATTGCATCACCTGTCTCTGGCTGAACAACGAATGGCGTTAATAATAAGAAAGAAACAAGTGCTATTGCACCACCAAACACAGCCTCCACATTATAGCTTTTTGACAGGTAATACCCGATACCAAACACGACAAACACAGACATGATACCCATTGTTGCCGAGTTAGCTATACCAAACAATGATTGGAATGTCGCAATAGACTCCGCACTCATGAATTTTTTCAAGAATGGCAGGTTTGTCAGCACGACAAAGATAGAACCGAAAATCGTCAATGGAAATGACAGCATAAATGCGTCACGCAGGACTGTCAAATAACGGTTGTTATTTAATTTACCTGCTATAGGCACCAAATATTTGCTTAATTTTTCAAACACAGGATTTTCCCCCTTTTGGTTATGCAGCTAGTTTATAATTTTTTTTCTTTAAATATCTCCAGCAATTCCTTTACAAGCTCCTTCATTGAAAGCGTAGACATTAAATGGTCTTCTGCATGCATTAAAAGAAGCGCAAATTCAACCTTGTTTCCAGATGCCTCTTGCTGAACCAGCTTAAAATGGATTTCATGGGCAACACTTAAATCTGCCTCTGCTTGTACAAGCAGTTCGTCTGCTACTTCCGGCTTACCTGCACGGTACTCACGGAGCGCTTCGATGATTTTACTTCTTGCATTGCCGCTGTGAAGGATAAGCATGAAATTGATTTGTTCTGCCGTTAATGTGTTTACATCAATCTTTTCCATTACTTATCACCCATTAAAGTAAGTGCTTGTTCATACGCTTTTTTGCCGTCTGCCAATCCGTATGCCATCATGTCAATAACATCTACTTTGATTCCATATTGATCTGCTGCTTTTTGAAGTTCGCCCTTCAAGAAGCTCATTTGCGGGCCAATTAAAACTACATCTGCTTCAGCCATGTCTTGTTTTGCTTTATCCTGGCCGACAGCCCAAATTTTCGCTTCCTCTCCGATTGTTTTTGCATGTTCTTCCATCTTCGTAACTAGTAAACTAGTAGACATTCCTGCACTGCAAGCTAGTAATATCTTTTTCATATCGATCATGCTCCTTTACCTTTTATATGATTGTTTTTCACTAAATCGTTTTCAAAAACCGCTTACATTTATTATTATAATCATTTAATACTATTTGTCTATACATTTAAAAAATAAAATGTAATCATTTTCATTATTTGAAAATAGACAAAAAAAAGATGCCAGATGGCACCCTTTATGACTTGTTGATATACACCTGTAAGGAGAAAGTGTTACAGGTCTTTATCATTTCCCTATGAATATTGATTTCCGCTGCAGGGATTCACTCTCACGGGATGATCCTTCTCGCAAACCCTAGGAGTCTCTCTCTTACGCTCCAATCAATCTCCTTTTCTAAAATGGCAATAGGTTTAAGCTTAGCCACCCTTTTTGTCGGCAAATTGAAAGAATCCAAACGGTATCCTTTCTATAAGTCTTATTGCATCTGCTGCAGCCCTTTAATCATTACTCTTAAACTCAATAGGAAATCATCCTTTGACTTTAAATTTTCATTTGGAGACAGGAAATGGTGATATATATAGGGTGCTTCTTCCTTCGATATTTCTGCAATTGCTTGGGAGAATTTCTCTTGAATTGCTTTGAATCCAATTTCTTCAAGCAATCTTTGCTGCTTTTGCTCGTCGAGTACATATGCAGTCACATATGTATTAATATTGTTAACTGCCTGAAAGATCTTATCTTCTTCTAAACCAGCCCTGTGAAATATCGCGAATGTCCTGTCAATCAGCAGCAACCGTTTCCTTGTAACAGGTAATGTATCCATCATAATTTCCGCTCCGTCAGGAACAGAGAGCAATACCCTCCTGAATTCAAGAGAGAATAACTCGACTTCTTCTTCCCAGCTTGTGCATTCTTTTGGAATTTCAAATTGACCTGATATGTACTCGGCAAGCAGCTGTAATAACTCCTGTTTGTTCTTTATATACCAGTATAAGGCAGGGGCCTTTATTTTCAGCTTTGCTGCAACATTTCTCATCGTCACATGTGACAGTCCGTTTTCATGAAGCAGCTCAAGTGCTGCATTAGTAATCGTTTCTTTGCTGACATTTTTTCTTGTCATGAAAGTCACCTCTTATCACTTATATTGTATATTATTTGTGGGAATAATTCTTTACTAAGCTATTTAACCATGTTAAACTGCATAATGGTCATTTAACACTGTTAAATAAAGAAAAGAGGGTTATACTTTATGTCTTCTAATCAGACAAAATTAGTTCCTGTTATGATTGCCTTGATGCTAGGTATTTTTGTTGCATCTCTGGACAACACAATAGTAGCAACAAGCATGGGTTCCATTATCGGTGATTTAGGCGGTATGGATAAATATGTTTGGGTTACTTCTGCGTATTTAGTG
>Ga0058696_1000068_pt1 | contig 38306 bp, 35 predicted proteins | sample AgamicMgSfrz_FD_55077 | JGI IMG/M metagenome (GOLD analysis project Ga0058696, IMG submission 55077) | Agave microbial communities from Guanajuato, Mexico - Mg.Sf.rz | ecosystem: Host-associated > Plants > Phyllosphere > Phylloplane/Leaf | place: Guanajuato, Mexico | collected 2012-05-30 | reverse complement strand
CAGATGGCCGACCACAAGACGGTCGTGATCGACCGGATCCCGACCGTCGAGAACCTCGCGGCGATCGCGTTCGACCTCCTCGCGAACGTGTACGACGCGCACTACGGCGTGAACCTGCGCCTCGAGCGCGTGCGGCTGTACGAAACGCCGAACTGCTGGGCCGACGTCGAGCGCCAGCCCGGCCGCTGATCCTGCCTGCCCCCGCAGCCCCGCCGTCCGGCGCGGGCTGCCCGTCGCCGCGCACCGCGGCCTCGACTCCCTCCTTCCCGCGTCGGTAGGGCTTCCCCTGTCTGTTCCCGCATCGAGCGCCCGCCGCGCTATGATCGACGTGCCGCACCGAAAAACGCTCGCGTGAGCCATTGCGCGGCCCGCGCTGTCAGATCGGCCGTCCCGGGCCGACTCACGTTCTCCGGCGCGCGATCCGTCGCCGCCGCCGTGCTTCGGTTGCCCGGCGGTATGCATTCCGCTTTCCGCTGCGCCTGTTGCTTGTCCCGTTCGATTGCCGTTCCGTTCCGGAGGCCGTATCGATGAGCACGCTCACCAATTCCCTCAAACAACGCCTGCGCGACGGTGACGAGCCGCTGTACGGCCTGTGGCTGTCGCTCGGCAGCGACTCGGCCGCGGAAGCGCTCGCGCACGCCGGTTACGACTGGCTCTGCATCGACATGGAGCATGCGCCGAACGACAGTCGCGACGTGGCGTCGCAACTGCGTGCGATCGCCGCGGCGCACCTGCCGAGCGAGCCGGTCGTGCGCGTGCCGGCGCGCGAGCCGTGGCTCGTGAAGCGCGCGCTCGACGCCGGCGCGCGCACGCTGATGTTCCCGTGTATCGAGACGCCCGACGACGCCGCGCACGCGGTGCGGCTCACGCGCTTCCCGTCGCCCGACACGCCCGACGGGCTGCGCGGCGTCGCGGGCATGGTGCGTGCGGCGGCGTTCGGCATGCGCCGCGACTACCTGCAGACGGCGAATGCGCAAGTGGCGGTGGTCGTGCAGGTCGAATCGGCGCGCGGCGTCGACGAAGTCGAGCGGATCGCGGCGACACCCGGCGTCGACTGCCTGTTCGTCGGCCCGGCCGACCTCGCGGCGAGCCTCGGGCATCTCGGCGACATCCGCCACCCGGACGTCGAAACCGCGATGGCGCGCGTGCTCGCGGCCGGCAAGCAGGCAGGCGTCGCGGTCGGCATCTTCGCGGGCGACACGGCGGCCGCGCGCCAGTATCGCGACGCCGGTTACCGGATGATCACGGTATCGGCCGACGTGAGCTGGCTATTGCGCGCGACGCGGCAGGCGTTGCAGGAGGTACGNTCATGAACGGCGCAGACGCTGCGTGCCGCNGGCGCGNGCGGATCGGGACGATGGTCGGCCTGTGGGCCGTGTGTGCGGTGGCCGCCGCGCAGGGCGCGCCGCAAGCGAAGCCCGATCCGTCGCNCGAGACGCAATCGGCGGTTGCCGACTACAACGCCGGCGANTATCGCGCGGCGCTGGTGCANTTCCACGATGCGGCCGAGCGCGGCGATCGNCTCGCGCAGTTCAACTACGCGATGATGCTGCTGACGGGCGAAGGCGTGACGGCGAACGTCGACGAAGGGCTGCGCTGGCTCAGGCGCGCGGCGGACGCGAACATGTCGCATGCGCAGTACGTGTACGGCCGGATGTTCGACGATGGCGAATTCGTCGCGCGCAATCCAGCGGAAGCGCATCGCTGGTTCCTGCGCGCCGCGAAGCAGGGGCACGTGCAGGCCGAGCTGTCTCTCGCGAACCAGTTCCTCGACGGGCGCGGCACGCCGCGCGACAACCGGCAGGCGTTCGCCTGGTACAAGCAGGCCGCCGACGCGGGCGAGCCGACCGCGCAGTACGTGACCGCGTCGTTCTACGAGCGCGGCGGCGACGGCGTCGCGCAGAACCTGAACATCGCACGTGCGTATTACGCGGCGGCGGCCGCGCAGGGCGACGAGACGGCCGGGATGAAATTCAAGGAGCTGAGCGCGCGGCTGAAGGCGCCGGGGCCGGCATCGGGCGCCGGCGGGGAGCAGGGCAAGCCGCACGCGCCGCCGCAGTAAGCGGCCGCATTCGGCGCATCCAATGAAAAACGGCGCCGGGGCGCCGTTTTCGTGTGCCGCGGTGCGGGGCCCGCGGTCAGCTTTTCATCAGCCGCCGCTGCCGCCCGACGCTCATGATCATCCCGATCGCGATGCCGAGCGTCGTGAGCGCGGTGCCGCCGTAGCTCATGAACGGCAACGGCACGCCGACGACCGGCAGCACGCCGCTCACCATCCCGATGTTGACGAACGCGTAGACGAAGAACGCGAGCGTGAGCGAGCCCGCGAGCAGCCGGCCGAACAGCGTCGCGCCTTGCGCGGCGATGTAGAGCCCGCGCGCGATCAGCGCCATGTACAGCGTCAGCAGCACGAGCCCGCCGGCGAGCCCCCATTCCTCCGAGAACACCGCGAAGATGAAGTCGGTGTGCTTTTCCGGAATGAATTCGAGGTGCGCCTGCGTGCCTTTCAGGTAGCCCTTGCCGAGCACGCCGCCCGAGCCGATCGCGATCACGGCCTGGATCGTGTGGAAGCCCTTGCCGAGCGGGTCGGAGGTCGGGTCGAGCAGCGTGCACACCCGGTGTTTCTGGTAGTCGTGCATCAGCGGCCACTGTACTTCGGGCTGGCAGATGCGTTCCTCGAACACGGCGATCGAGCCGACCGCGAGCACGCCCGCGACGAGCACCGGCACGATCAGCTTGAACGACAGGCCGGCGAGGTAGATCACGAAGAAGCCGGCCGCGAACACGAGCAGGCCCGTGCCGAGGTCGGGCTGCTTCGCGATCAGCCCGACCGGCACCAGCAGGATTCCGAACGCGGCGATGAAGTCGTACCAGCGCAGCCCGCCTTCGCGGCGCTGGTAGTACCACGCGAGCATCAGCGGCGTCGCGATCTTGAGGATTTCGGACGGTTGGATCACGACGCCGACGTTCAGCCAGCGCTTCGCGCCCTTCTTGGTCATCCCGAACAGCGCGACCGCAATCAGCAGCGTCACCCCGAACGTGTAGAGCGGGACCGCGAAGCGCATCAGCGTGGTCGGCGGGATGTTGGCGATCACCCACATCAGCACGAACGTCAGCAGGATGTTGCGCAACTGGTCCTCGACGCGGCCCGGCATGTCGATCGACGCGCTGTACAGCGTGACGATGCCGACGCACAGCAACAGGAACACGATGAGGGCGAGCGGGCGGTCGAAGCCCGCGAACATCTGCTTGATCTTGTCGAGCCAGGCGCGCTTGTCGAATTGCATGCCTTTCTCCGTTAATGAGCGGTGCCGGCGTCCGCCGCTTTCGCGGGGGNCGTCGCACGATGGTTGTCGTCCCGCGGCGCGGCGGCGACCGGCTGCGCGTCGCTGGCGGGCCGGCGCGGCCGGTGCGGACGCCGGATCGGCGGCAGGCTCGCGGCCATCGGCGCCGCGGCGCTCGCGTCGGCCGGCGCGGTGGCGCTGGCCGCACCCGATGCGGCCGAGGCACCCGACGCGGCCGATGCCGCCTCGGCCGCGCTGGCCGCCGACGGCACGACCGGCTGCGGCAGTGCGGTGAAGCCGGCCGCGATCGTGGCGGGCTTCGACGTGTCGCCGACCACCGGCGCGCTCACAGGCTCGGTCGCCGACGCCGCGGCGGCCACGGCCGCGGCCTCGTTCTTCGGGTTCTGGCGCTCGACCAGGTAGTAGTCGAGCACGCGGCGCGCGATCGGGCCGGCGGCCTGCGCGCCCCAGCCGCCGTTCTCGACGACCAGCGCGACGGCGATCTGCGGATGGTCGACCGGCGCGTACGCGATGAACAGCGCGTGGTCGCGCAGGTGTTCGGCGAGCAGGTGGCCCTTGTAGTTCGAACCCTGCAGCGAGAACACCTGCGCGGTACCGGTCTTGCCGGCGGCGAGGTACTGCGCGCCGCGGAACACCTTGTACGCGGTCCCGGACGGGTTCTCGATCACGTTCTCCATCCCGCGCTTCACGACGTCGATGTCGGCCGCCTTCAGCGGGATCACCTCGCTTTCCTTCGGCACGGTCAGGTGGCGCGCCCGCGAGATCGGGTCCTCGACTTCCTTCACGAGGTGAGGCTTCATCACGACGCCGTTGTTCGCGAGCGTTGCCGTGGCATGCGCGAGCTGCAGGATCGTGAACGAGTTGTAGCCCTGGCCGATCCCGAGGCTGATCGTCTCGCCGTCGAACCACTTCTGCTGCGCGGCCTTCTTGAACGCCTTCTTCTTCCAGTCGGTCGACGGCAGGATGCCGCGCGCCTCGCCCTGGATGTCGATTCCGGTGATCTGGCCGAAGCCGAACGGCTTCATGAAGTTCGCGATCGCGTTCACGCCGAGGTCGCGCGCGAGCATGTAGAAGTAGGTGTCGTTCGACACCATGATCGCCTTGTTCATGTCGACCCAGCCCTGGCCCGAGCGCACGTCGTTGCGGAACGTGTGGCCGCCGAACGTGAAGTAGCCCGGGTCCTGGAAGCCCCAGCCCGGCGTGCGCTTGCCGAGCGTGAGGCCCGCGAGCGCCATGAACGGCTTGTACGTCGAGCCGGGCGGGTAGGTGCCGTGCAGCGGACGGTTCAGGAGCGGCTTGTCGGGCGAGTTGTTCAGCTCGTCCCAGGTCTGCTGGTCGATGCCGTCGACGAACGAGTTCGGGTCGAAGCTCGGCGACGATACGAACGCGAGCACGTCGCCCGTCTTCGGCTCGATCGCGACGAGCGCGCCGCGCTTGCCGGCGAACGCCTGCTCGGCGACCTGCTGCAGCCCGATGTCGAGCGACAGCACGAGGTTGTTGCCGGGCGTCGCCTGCGTGCGCGACAGCGTGCGCACCGGCCGGCCGCCGGCCGTCACCTCGACTTCCTCGAAGCCCGTCAGCCCGTGCAGCTCGGTCTCGTAGCTCTGCTCGACGCCGATCTTGCCGATGTAGTCGGTGCCCTTGTAGTTGTTCGCGTCGCGGCGCGGATCGTAGTGCTCCTGGTCGCTGTCGTTGTCGTCGCTCATCGCGTCGATGCGATCCTGGTCGCGCTTCGAGATCCGGCCGATATAGCCGATCACGTGCGCGGCCGTCATGCCGAGCGGGTACTGGCGGAACAGCCGCGCGCGCACGTCGACNCCGGGGAAGCGGAANCGCTGCGCGGTGAAGCGCGCGACTTCGGCGTCGGTGAGCCGCGTGCGGATCGGCAGGCTCTCGAAGTTCTTCGAGTCTTCCTGCAGCTTCTTGAAGCGGCGGCGGTCGCGGGCGTCGATCGGGATGATCTCGGACAGCTTGTCGATCGTGTTGTCGAGCGTGTCGTCGAGCTTCGACGGCGTGATCTCGAGCGTGTACGCCGAGTAGTTCTTCGCGAGGATCACGCCGTTGCGGTCGGTGATGATCCCGCGGTTCGGCACGATCGGCGCGACCGAGATGCGGTTTTCCTCGGCCTGCAGCGCGTATTTGCCGTGCTGCATCAGCTGCAGGTAGAAGAAGCGGCTCGCGAGCAGCCCGAAGCAGACGAACACGAACACGCCCGCCGCCGCGACGCGCAGGCGGAACCTCGAGAGCTGCTGTTGGGTGTCGTTGAATTCGGTCATTTAAGGGCAATCTGGCCCGCGCGCGGACGCGGGCGAGGTGCCGCCCCGGAGCGCGGCGCGCGGCGGGCGTGGGGGCGGCGGGTATTCAAGGTCGGTCCGGTTCAGATCGGGCGCGTATCGTCCGGGTCGACCGGGCGGCGTTGCGGCATCAGCAGCAGGTGGCTCGCGATCGGCCACAGCGCGGCTTCGACGAAACCGTCGACGAGATAGCGCCAGCCGGGGAACGCGGCGCCCATCAGCAGGCGGATCACGAACGGCACGAGCTGCGCGGCGACCAGCAGCGGCGTNACGTACAGCACCTGNACGCCGATCGGCATCCANAGCACGCGGCGGTGGATCGTGATCGCGCCGTACGACAGCAGCGTATAGGCGAGCGCGTGCTCGCCGAGCAGCCCCGCGTCNTGCACGTCCATCAGGATGCCGAGCGCGAACGCGACGCCCATCCCGACCTTGCGCGGCTGGTGGATGTTCCAGAACAGCAGCACGAGCGCGACGAAATCGGGCACGCCGGGCAGGCGGCCCCATGGCATCAGGTTCAGCAGGAACGCGGCGGCGAGGCTGAAGACGATGAAGTACGGATTGACCGGCTGCAGGATGTATTGCGGGCGGTTCATCGCTGGGCTCCTGATTGCCCGGCCGTGGGCTTCGCGGGCGCGGCAGGCGCCGCGGGCGCCGGCTTCGCACCGGGCTGGGCCGCGGCGGCCGGCTTCGCGTTCGCGTCGGCCTTGTCGGTTTTCTCGGCCTTCTCGGCCTTTTCGCCCTTCGCGGCGGCTTTCGCACCCTTCTTGCCCTTCGCGTTCTTCTCGGCGGCGGGATCGGGCTCGGCCGGGCGCGGCGGGATGTCGTTGCGGTAATGCAGCACGAGCATCTGGCGCGCGCCGCGCACGGCCGCGACTGGCGCGCAGGTCACGCGGGCGAACGCGGTATCGGCGAGCTTGTCGACGCGCACGACCTTCGCGACCGGCAGGCCGGGCGGATAGACGCCATCGAGGCCGCTCGTGATCAGCTCGTCGCCGGCGACGAGATCCGCGCTGGTCGGCACGAAGCGCAGGTCGAGCGAATCGCCCTTCGGCGTGCCGTAGATCACGCTGCGCAGGCCGGTGCGCAGCACCTGCACGGGAATCGCGAGATCGCGGTCGGTGACCAGCGTGACTTCGGATTGCAGCGGGAACACGCGCGTGACCTGGCCGACCACGCCGTCCTCGCTGACGACGGGCGAGCCGTCCTGGATGCCTTGCTGCGAGCCTTGCCCGACCACGATCTTCTGCGTGAACGGATCGCTCGTGTCGTACTGGATCTCGACCGGCGTCGATTGCGTCGCGATGTGCTGGCGCAGTTCGAGCACCGCGCGCAGGTGCGCGTTCTCCTGCGTGAGCACGGCGGCCTGGTTGGCCTGCGTGGACAATTGCAGGTTGCGCTTGCGGAGATCGTCGTTCTCGTGGCGCAGCGCCGCGCCGGTGACGGCGAGGTCGGCCGCGCCCATGAACAGGTCGCGCGGCACGAGCGCCGCGCGTTGCAGCGGGTAGAGCACGGTGCCGAGCACGCCGCGCACGATTTCGAGCGTGCTGAAGCGCGCGTCCGACACGAGGAGCGCGATGGCGAGGGCGACGAAGAAGATGAGCCGCGCGAGCGCGGGCGGACCTTGCTTGAAGAGGGGCGGCGGACTGTATTCCATGGTCGGCGCCGGGCGCGTGTGATCGGTTAAATAATGCTCAGACGCGCAAACGGCGCGGCGGTTCGTTCTGAACGAGCGATCCGGCCACGCCGCGGGTGCGTCATATCAAACGGGACTGCCTAGGCGATCACTGGGCGATCACTCGTACGAGAAGATGCTGCCCAGCTTGTCCATGCGCTCGAGCGCCATGCCCGAACCGCGCACGACACAGGTCAGCGGATCTTCCGCGACGAGCACCGGCAGGCCGGTTTCTTCCGCGAGCAGGCGATCGAGGTCGCGCAGCAGCGCGCCGCCGCCCGTCAGCATCATCCCGCGTTCGGCGATGTCGGCGCCGAGTTCCGGCGGCGTCTGTTCGAGCGCGATCTTCACCGACGACACGATCTGGTTCAGCGGATCGGTCAGTGCTTCGAGGATTTCGTTGCTGGAGATCGTGAAGCTGCGCGGGATGCCTTCCGACAGGTTGCGGCCCTTCACTTCCATTTCCTTGACTTCGGAGCCCGGGAACGCGGAGCCGATTTCCTTCTTGATCGCCTCGGCGGTCTGCTCGCCGATCAGCATCCCGTAGTTGCGGCGGATGTAGTTGACGATCGCCTCGTCGAACTTGTCGCCGCCGACGCGCACCGAGCCTTTGTAGACGATGCCGCCGAGCGAGATCACGCCGACTTCGGTCGTGCCGCCGCCGATGTCGACGACCATCGAGCCGGTGGCTTCCGAGACCGGCAGGCCCGCGCCGATCGCGGCCGCCATCGGCTCCTCGATCAGGTAGACCTGGGACGCGCCGGCGCCGTGCGCCGCTTCCTTGATCGCGCGGCGCTCGACCTGGGTCGAGCCGCACGGCACGCAGATGATGATGCGCGGCGACGGCGAGAACATGCGCGACTCGTGGGCCGTCTTGATGAACTGCTTGATCATCTGCTCGGTGACGGTGAAGTCGGCGATCACGCCGTCCTTCATCGGGCGGATCGCCTCGATGTTGCCCGGCACCTTGCCGAGCATCTGCTTGGCTTCCTTGCCGACCGCCTGGATCGTCTTCTTGCCGTTGGGGCCGCCTTCCTGGCGGATCGACACGACGGACGGTTCATCGAGCACGATGCCCTTGCCGCGCATGTAGATCAGGGTGTTTGCGGTGCCGAGGTCGATCGCGAGATCGTTGGAGAAGTAGCTGCGCAAAAAACCGAACATTCAGAATCCTGTTTCGCTCTGGGCCGGCCCTGCATAGCGAGCGCTGAGGGCGGCAGCGGAAAAAATAACAGCCTCGGGAAGCGTGGCGGAAGCGGCCGCCGCGGCGCACGAAGCTGCGAGTGATGTCTACCGGGGATCGCACGAAGCACGCACGGCTTGCCGAAGCAGGGCGAAACGGTGCGGGAAAAGGCTGCCGGGTTTGGGTCGAACGCGTAATGATACCTTATAATTTCACGGTATTTGAATCGAAACGGGCGGTATTTTTGCCGCTTCGGCCCCGATTTCTGAGGGTGGATCGCACCCTCCAACCCCCCGCCGCAGTGCTGCTTTCGATGCACTGCGCAGCCTTGTTTTTCCGGTGATCGCATGGCCCTGACCCTGACCGATGTGAAACGCATCGCGCACCTGGCGCGACTCGAAATGGCCGACGCCGACGCCGAGCACATGCTCGGCCAGCTCAATGAATTCTTCGGCCTCGTCGAGCAGATGCAGGCGGTCGACACCGCCGGCATCGCGCCGCTCGCCCACCCGATCGAACAGATCCAGGAAGTCGCGCAGCGCCTGCGCGACGACGCCGTGACGGAAGTCGTCAATCGCGACGACAACCAGCGTCCGGCGCCGGCCGTCCAGGACGGCCTCTATCTCGTGCCGAAGGTGATCGAGTAAGCATTCGATGACAAGCGCGCCGGCCGTCCTGCGCCGCGCGCGACCCAGAATTCCCAGGAAAACCACTCAATGCACGCAAAAAGCCTGACCGAACTGCGCGCCGCGCTCGCCGCCAAGGAATGCTCGGCCGTCGAGCTCGCGCAGCACTATCTGAAACGGATCGACGCCGCGCGCGACCTGAACGCNTTCGTTCAAGTCGACGCCGACCTCACCCTCGCGCAGGCGAAAGCCGCCGACGCCGAACTCGCGCGCGGCGCGGGCGGCGCNCTNACCGGCCTGCCGATCGCGCACAAGGACGTGTTCGTCACGCGCGGCTGGCGCTCGACCGCCGGCTCGAAGATGCTCGCGAANTACGAGAGCCCGTTCGACGCGACCGTCGTCGCCCGCCTGCAGGCGGCCGGCATGGTCACGCTCGGCAAGACCAACATGGACGAGTTCGCGATGGGCTCGTCGAACGAAAACTCGGCGTTCGGCGCGGTGAAGAACCCGTGGGACACGAACGCGGTGCCGGGCGGCAGCTCGGGCGGCAGCTCGGCCGCCGTCGCCGCGCGCCTCGCGCCGGCCGCGACCGGCACCGACACCGGCGGCTCGATCCGCCAGCCCGCGTCGTTCGCGGGCGTGACGGGCATCAAGCCGACCTACGGCCGCGTGTCGCGCTACGGGATGATCGCGTTCGCGTCGTCGCTCGACCAGGGCGGCCCGATGGCGCAGAGCGCGTCCGACTGCGCGCTGCTGCTGAACGCGATGGCCGGCTTCGACGAGCGCGACTCGACGAGCCTCGAGCGCGACGACGAAGACTTCACGCGCCACCTCGGTCAGCCGTGGGTGGCCGGCAACGACGCGGGCAAGCCGCTCGCGGGCCTGCGCATCGGTTTGCCGAACGAGTATTTCGGCGCCGGCCTTGCCGACGACGTGCGCGCGACGATCGACGCGGCGCTCAAGCAATACGAAGCGCTCGGTGCGACGCTCGTGCCGGTGTCGCTGCCGAAGACGGAACTGTCGATCCCCGTGTACTACGTGATCGCCCCGGCGGAAGCGTCGTCGAACCTGTCGCGTTTCGACGGCGTGCGCTTCGGCCACCGCGCCGCGCAGTACGGCGATCTGCTCGACATGTACAAGAAGTCGCGCGCCGAAGGCTTCGGGCCTGAAGTGAAGCGCCGGATTCTGGTCGGCACCTACGTGCTGTCGCACGGCTACTACGACGCGTACTACCTGCAGGCGCAGAAGATCCGCCGCATCATCGCGAACGATTTCCAGGAAGCGTTCAAGTCCTGCGACNTGATCATGGGCCCGGCGTCGCCGACGGTCGCATGGGATCTCGGCGCGAAGGGNGACGATCCGGTGCAGATGTATCTCGCGGATATCTACACGCTNTCGGTGAGCCTCGCGGGCCTGCCCGGTATGAGCGTGCCGTGCGGCTTCGGCGCGGGCGCGAACGCGAAGCGCCCGGTCGGNCTGCAGATCATCGGCAACTATTTCAACGAAGCCCGGATGCTGCAGGTCGCCGACGCGTTCCAGCGCGCGACCGACTGGCACAAGCAAGTTCCGGCAGGGGTGTAAGCATATGGCTACTCAGTGGGAAGTCGTTATCGGTCTCGAGACGCACGCGCAACTGTCGACCGTCTCGAAGATTTTCTCGGGCGCATCGACGCAGTTCGGCGCCGAGCCGAACACGCAGGCGTGNCCGGTCGACCTGGCGCTGCCNGGCGTGCTGCCGGTGCTGAACCGCGGCGCGGTCGAGCGGGCGATCCGCTTCGGCCTCGCGATCGGCTCGACCATCGCGCCGCGCAGCATCTTCGCGCGCAAGAATTATTTCTACCCCGATCTGCCGAAGGGCTATCAGATCAGCCAGTACGAGATTCCGGTCGTGCAGGGCGGCCAGATCACGATCCAGGTGCCGGCCAACGAGAAGGCCGGCAAGCCTGCGTACGAGAAGACGGTCAACCTGACCCGCGCGCACCTCGAGGAGGACGCGGGCAAGTCGCTGCATGAAGACTTCGCCGGGATGACCGGGATCGACCTGAACCGCGCGGGCACGCCGCTGCTCGAGATCGTCACCGAGCCGGAAATGCGCAGCGCGGCCGAGGCCGTGGCCTATGCGAAGGCGCTGCACGCGCTCGTCGTGTGGCTCGGCATCTGCGACGGCAACATGCAGGAAGGCTCGTTCCGCTGCGACGCGAACGTGTCGGTGCGCCCGGTCGGCCAGGAGAAATTCGGCACGCGCGCGGAAATCAAGAACCTGAACTCGTTCCGGTTCCTCGAGGAAGCGATCAACTACGAAGTGCGTCGCCAGATCGAGCTGATCGAGGACGGCGGCGAAGTCGTGCAGGAAACGCGCCTGTACGACCCGGACAAGCGCGAGACGCGCTCGATGCGCAGCAAGGAAGACGCGCACGATTACCGCTACTTCCCCGACCCCGACCTGATGCCGCTCGTGATCGGCCGGGACTGGGTCGAGCGCGTGCAGTCCGGCATGCCGGAGCTGCCGGCCGCGATGCAGCAGCGCTTCGTCGACGAGTACGGCGTGTCCGCGTACGACGCGGGCGTGCTGACGTCGAGCAAGGCGATGGCCGCGTACTTCGAGTCGGTGGTCGCGAAGGCCGGCGCGGCGAATGCGAAGATCGTCGCGAACTGGCTGATGGGCGACGTGTCGTCGCAGCTGAACCGCGACGGCATCGAGATCGACGCGATTCCGGTGTCGGCCGCGCAGCTCGCGCTGNTGCTGCAGCGCATCGCCGACGGCACGATCTCGAACAAGATCGCGAAGGANATCTTCGCGACGATCTGGGACGAGAAGGCGACCGACGAAGGCGCGGCCGACCGCATCATCGACGCGAAGGGCCTGAANCAGATCTCCGACACCGGCGCGCTGGAAGCGATCATCGACGAAGTGCTCGCGGCGAACGCGAAGTCGGTCGAGGAATTCCGCGCCGGCAAGGAAAAGGCGTTCAACGCGCTGATCGGCCAGGCGATGAAGGCGACCAAGGGCAAGGCCAATCCGCAGCAGGTCAACGAACTGCTGAAGAAGAAGCTCGGCTGAGCATGCGCGCGCGTCTGAACCGCGCTTGACGACGGGCCGCTCCGAACCAGTTCGGGGCGGCCCGTCGCGTTTGGTGGATGCGTTATCGTATGCACCACACCGTCCAACGGAGGAACGAATGGCGAAACAACCGTCGCTCGACGATTTCCGCGTGCCCTACAGCACGCGCGAGAAGGAAGCCGCCGCATTCAAGCTCGACGCGTTCGACCCTGGCGCGAAGCCGTTTTCGTCNGGCTCGAAGGAGGCCGACCGCGAACGGCTGTCGGTCGTGTCGACNGAGCTCGACGTGCAGCAGGAGCGTCTGCACACGCAGCAGAAGAAGCGCGTGCTGCTCGTGCTGCAGGGNATGGACACGAGCGGCAAGGACGGCACCGTGCGCGCGGTGTTTCGCGAAGTCGACCCGCTCGGCCTGCGCATCGTGCCGTTCAAGGCGCCGACGCCGATCGAGGCCGCGCACGACTTCCTGTGGCGCGTGCATGCGCAGGTGCCGGCGGCGGGCGAGCTCGCGATCTTCAACCGCAGCCACTACGAGGACGTGCTGGTGCCGCGTGTGCTCGGCGCGATCGGCGACAAGGAGTGCGAGCGCCGCTACCGGCAGATCCGCGATTTCGAGACGATGCTGTTCGAGAACGGCACGACCATCATCAAGTGCTTCCTGCACATCTCGAAGGACGAGCAGCGCGCGCGGCTGCAGGCACGCATCGACGACCCGACCAAGCACTGGAAATTCGACATCTCCGATCTCGACGCGCGCAAGCACTGGGACGCGTACCAGTCCGCGTACCGCGACGCGCTCGCCGCGACGTCGGCCGAGCATGCGCCGTGGTACGTGATCCCGGCGAATTCGAAGACGCACCGCAACGTGATGATCGCCGAGCTGCTGCTGCGCACGATGACCGACATGAAGCTGGAATNCCCGCCGCCGAAGCCCGAGCTCGAAGGCGTGAAGATCCGTTAAGCTGCCNCCCTGTAAAAACATCGAACTGAACGGAACCCGACATGATGCGAGTGATTACCGCCAACCTGAACGGCATCCGCTCCGCCGCGAAGAAGGGCTTCTTCGACTGGCTCGGCGAACAGAACGCCGATTGCGTATGCGTGCAGGAAATCAAGGTGTCGGCCGACGACCTGCCGGCCGAATTCGTCGAGCCGCACGGCTTCAAGAGCTATTTCCACCACGCCGAGAAGAAGGGCTACAGCGGCGCGGGCGTGTACAGCCGCCGCGAGCCCGATGACGTGATCATCGGTTTCGGCAGCAGCGAGTTCGATCCCGAAGGGCGCTACGTCGAGGCNCGCTACGGCAAGCTGTCGGTCGTGTCGGTGTACGTGCCGTCCGGTTCGAGCGGCGAGGAGCGCCAGCAGGCGAAGTACCGCTTCATGGCCGAATTCATGCCGCACCTCGCGGCGCTGAAGAAGAAGCGCGAGGTGATCCTGTGCGGCGACGTGAACATCGTCCACAAGGAAATCGACATCAAGAACTGGAAGAGCAACCAGAAGAACTCGGGCTGCCTGCCGGAAGAGCGCGAGTGGCTCACGAAGTTGTTCGACGACGTCGGCTACGTCGACGTGTTCCGCACGCTCGATCAGCGCCCCGAGCAGTACACATGGTGGAGCAACCGCGGCCAGGCGTACGCGAAGAACGTCGGGTGGCGGATCGATTACCAGATCGCGACCCCGGGCGTGGCCGGGACCGCAAAAAGCACGTCGATCTTCAAGGACATCAAGTTCAGCGATCACGCGCCGCTGACGATCGACTACGACTACACGAAGTGACGGCCGGCGCCGCGCCGCGCGCGTAGCCGCCGAATGCAAAACGGGCCGCATGTCGAACATGCGGCCCGTTTCGTTTGGGGCGTGGCTTACTGCTTGAGCGACGCCATGTCCACCACGAACCGGTACTTCACGTCGCTCTTCAGCATCCGCTCGTAGGCGGCGTTGATCTGCTGCATCGGAATCGTCTCGATATCGGACGTGATCCCGTGCTCCGCGCAGAAGTCGAGCATTTCCTGCGTTTCCGCGATCCCGCCAATCAGCGAGCCCGCGAGGCGGCGGCGCTTGAAGATCAGGTTGAACACCTGCGGCGACGGATGGTCGTGCTCCGGTGCGCCGACCAGCGTCATCGTGCCGTCGCGCTTGAGCAGGTGCAGGAACGGGTTCAGGTCGTGCTGCGCGGCGACCGTGTTCAGGATGAAGTCGAAGCTGTTCAGGTGCGCGTTCATCTGCGCTTCGTCCTTCGAGATCACCACTTCATGCGCGCCGAGCCGCTTGCCGTCCTCGATCTTCGACGGCGACGTCGTGAACAGCACGACGTGCGCGCCCATCGCGCGCGCCAGCTTCACGCCCATGTGGCCGAGGCCGCCGAGACCGACGATCCCGACCTTCTTGCCGGGGCCGACGTTCCACTGCCGCAGCGGCGAGTAGGTCGTGATCCCCGCGCACAGCAGCGGCGCCGCGCCGGCCGGGTCGAGCGTGTCCGGCACGCGCAGCACGAACGCCTCGTCGACGACGAGCTGCGTCGAATAGCCGCCGTACGTGATGTCGCCCGTCACGCGGTCCTGCCCGTTGTAGGTGCCGACGAAACCGTTCTCGCAATACTGCTCGAGGCCTTCTTCGCAGCTCGCGCAGGTGCGGCACGAATCGACGAGACAGCCGACGCCGACCAGCTCGCCGACCTTGAAGCGCGACACCTGCGGGCCGGTCGCGGTCACGCGGCCGACGATTTCATGGCCCGGCACGACCGGGTAGATCGTGTTGCGCCATTCGTTGCGCGCCTGGTGAAGNTCGGAGTGGCAGACGCCGCAGTAGAGGACGTCGATCTGGACGTCGAGGTCGCGCAGCGCGCGACGCTGGAATTCGAACGGGGCGAGCGGCGATTGCGAATCGGTCGCCGCGTAGGCATAGGTCGTGCTCATGCAAAGGCTCCTTGTCCGGAAAAGATCCGGCGAAACAGACTGCCGTCGCATCATGTGGCGATGCGGCGAGACAGGTGCCTATCGTAAGGAGCGCACCGCCGCGGCGAAATACATGAAGGTCTGGAAGATTTGCCTATTCCTCTTGAATTGCGCGCGAACGCCCGTCAAAACGCGTTCAAGGTGCTAAATTGCGAGCCAGATTCTCTTGCCGGACAGGACCACGCAGATGAGCTTCCAGCCCCTTTTTGCCGACTCGGGCGACCGCGTGCAGCGCCGGATGATCGAGCTGCACACGCGCCTCGCGCCGAACGAGGGCGACACGCTCGCGGCGCTCGACGGCGTGCGCTTGCTCCGCGTGAGCCGTCCCGCGCCGCGCATGCCCGTGCTGTACGAGCCGAGCATCATCGTCGTGTGCCAGGGTCGCAAGCTCGGCTATCTCGGCGACCGCTCGTTCGTGTACGACGCGCAGCAATACCTGGTGCTGTCGGTGCCGCTGCCGTTCGAATGCGAAACCTTCGCGAGCANGGACGAGCCGTTTCTCGCGATCTCGATCCGCGTCGATCTCGCCGTGATCGCCGAGCTCGCGATCCTGCTCGACGAGACGCTCGGCGCGGCGATCAGCGAGCCGCTCGGCGTCTATTCGACGCCGCTCGACGCGCCNCTGGCCGATGCGGTCGTGCGGTTGCTCGAAGCNCTCGCGTCGCCGCACGACACGCGCGTGCTGGGGCCNGCGATCATGCGCGAGATCGCGTATCGCGTGCTGACCGGCGAGCAGGGCGACGCGATGCGCGCGGCGCTCGTGCAGCAGCATCATTTCGGCCGCATCGCGAAGGCGCTGCGGCGCATCCATGCGGAGCTGAGGGCCGATCTCGACGTCGAGACGCTTGCCCGCGAAGCNGGGATGAGCCTCGCGGTGTTNCACGCGCAGTTCAAGCACGTGACGGCGACGTCGCCGATGCAGTACGTGAAGACCGCGCGGCTGCACCAGGCGCGGCTGATGATGGTGCGCGACGGGCTGGGCGCCGGTGCGGCAGCCGCGCGGGTCGGCTATGCGAGCGCGTCGCAGTTCAGTCGCGAGTTCAAGCGGCTGTTCGGCCGCAGCCCCGCGGATGACGTGCGCTGGATGCGTGACAGCGGGGTGCGCCCGGCGATGGCCGANGCGCACGCATAGCGTCCCGGGTCTCGCGCGGCGGCTCAGCGCCGCACGATCTTGCGCCGCTGCGCGCTGATGCCCGCATAGTCGGGNAGCGATTCGACGCGTTTGCCCGTCGCCTTCGCGTACAGNGGCATCAGGTCCGGCAGCCGGTTCAGCAGATCCTGGCGGCGCGCGGCGCCGTACGGGTGCGTGTAGATGAAGCCCGACGCCTTGTTCGCGCGCGTCGCGACCGCGAGCTTGTCCCACAGCGTGATCGCCGCGCGCGGATCGAAGCCCGCGCGTGCGGCGATGTCGCCGCCGATCACGTCGGCTTCGGTTTCGTCGGTCGGATCGTAGTGGAGCGACTGCAGACGCTCGCCGAGATTCAGCGCCTGCGGCAGCGGATCGCCGACGCCGAACAGCGGCGGCAGCGCGGCCGCGCGCAGCGACGTCTGCGAGGTCACGCTGAAGTTGCTGCGCGCGTGTTCGCGCAGCGCATGCGCGATGCCGTGCGCGAGCAGCACGCCGAGCTCGTCGTCGTTCAGGCGNACNCGGTCGAGCATGCCGCCGTACACCAGCACCTTGCCGCCCGGCAGNCAGGTCAGNCGGATGTCGCGCGAGCGGATCGCGTTCACGTCCCACGCCCAGCTTTTCACGCGGTCGTTCCACTTCACCGAATACGGCGCGAGCTTCGCGACGATCGCGCGCAGGCGTTTCACGCGCGGCTGGTTCGCGGGCAGCAGGCGGTTGCTGTCGGCGGCCGTCTGCACGATCTGCGCGTATTCGTTCGCGGTGAGCTGCTCGAGGAGCGGCGACGGGATCAGCGTGCGGAACGCGATCGCGTTGCCGTAGCGGACCTGCTGCGGCGTCGGCGTATAGGCCTTCGCCGGCACCGCGGCGCCGGTCGGCTGCGCGCCTTCGGCGGCGGACGGCGGGACGGGCGCGGCAGACGTGGCGGGGGTGGGCGGCGTCGCCTGCGCGGCGGCCGGTGCGGAGCCCGCAGCCGTCGCGCCGATGTCGGTCGCGTGCGCACTCGTCGCGGTGAATGCCGCGGCGCCGACGCTCAACGCAGCCGTCACGCGCGCGAGACGATGCAGGCGGTTACCGCGCACGGCTCGCCTCGCCGTCGCGCGCGGCACCGTTCCACGGCGCGATCCTGAACAGCAGCAGCATGCCGGGAACCGCGAGCGCGGTGCACACGATGAAATAGTCGTACCAGCCGATCTTCGCGACGACGAAGCCGCTCGCGGCCGATGCGAGCGTACGCGGCACCGACGCGAGGCTCGTGAACAGCGCGAACTGCGTGGCCGTGTAGCGCGGGTCGGTCGTGCTCGCGATATACGCGACGAACGCGGCCATCGTCAGNCCGGTCGTGAAGGTTTCGAAGCCGTAGACGANCGCGAGCGCGACCGTCATCGGGCTCAGCTTCGGCGTGATCTCGATACCGAACACCGACATGAACGACGCGAGCGCGTGGCTGGCCGCGACCGTGAAGTCGTACAGCATCGCGAGCACCGGCGAGCCGGGGCCGAGCTGCGCGAGCCACGCGAAGCCGAGCGTCGACACCATCTGCAGCGCGCCGAAGATCCACAGCCCGCGGCCGATGCCGATCTTCACGAGCCAGATGCCGCCGATGATGCCGCCGGCGACGCTCGCGACGAGCGCGGTGGTTTTCGCGACGATGCCGATCTCGGTGCGCGAGAAGCCGATGTCGAGGAAGAACGACGTCGACAGCGTGGTCGCCATCGTGTCGCCGATCTTGAACAGGAAGATGAACGCGATGACGAGCAGCGCGCCGGCCCAGCCGTCGCGCTCGATGAATTCGCGGAACGGCAGCACGATCGCGTCGCGCAGGTTGCGCGGCGGCGTGCCGACCACTTCCGGCTCGCGCACGACGAGCGTCATCAGGATGCCCGGCAGCATGAACGCGCCGGTGATCGCGAACACGGCGTCCCACGGCAGGTGGTCGGACAGGATCAGCGCGAGCGAGCCGGGAATCAGCGCGGCGAGCTTGTACGCGTTCACGTGCACCGCGTTGCCGAGGCCCTGCTCGGTGTCGCGCAGCAGCTCGCGGCGATACGCATCGATCACGATGTCGGCGCTCGCGCCGAAGAATGCGACGAGCGTCGTGAGCGCGGCGACCGTCCAGATCGAGTCGCGCGGCGACACGAAGCCGAGCGCGGCGATCGCACCCGCGACCAGCAGCTGCGTGAGCAGCAGCCAGCCGCGCCGGCGGCCCGGCCGCCAGCCGGGCAGGCGCGGGATGTAGCGGTCCATCAGCGGCGCCCACAGGAACTTCCACGTATACGGGAACTGGATCAGCGCGAACAGGCCGATTTCCTTCAGGTTCACGCCCTCGGAGCGCAGCCATGCCTGCACGAGGTAGACGAGCGTGAAGAGGGGCAGCCCCGACGTGAAGCCCAGGAACACGCAGATCAGCATGTGCGTGTTCAGATAGGCGCGCCAGCCGGGGTGATCCTCGTGAGCGGTGAGTGCGGGCGCCTCGTGTGGCGTTTTCGACATGGACAGGAACTGGGTAGCGTTGACTGANGGCGGCGGCAGCGCAGGCGGCGCGCACGGCGCAGGAGGGGCGGCCGCGCGCGTGGGCGGGCCGGATCTTCCGTCAACGGCTCCCCGGCTCAGCTGCGCTTGACGCGATAGACAGCAAGACTACCACGCCAGTTNGCTCCCCATCGAATCGGCTGGCCTTCGTGCAGCACGACGCGGTCGAGAATCGTCACNCCCACTTCGGGCGCCAGNGCCTCGAAATCCTCGATCGTCAGCACCCGCACGTTCGGCGTGTTGTGCCACTGGTAAGGCAGCGACTTCGACACCGGCATCCGGCCGTTCAGCACCGACAGCCGGTGCGGCCAGTAGCCGAAGTTCGGGAACGACACGATGCACTCNCGGCCGACGCGCGCCGTTTCGCGCAGGATCGCGGCCGTCTGGTGGATCGTTTGCAGCGTTTGCGACAGGATCGCGATGTCGAAGCTGTGATCCTCGAACAGGCGCAGGCCATCCTCGAGGTTCTGCTGGATCACGTTGATGCCGTTCTTCGCGCTCGCGAGCACGCCCGCGTCGTTCAGCTCGATCCCGTAGCCGGTGACGTCGAGTTCTTCCATCAGCAGCGCGAGCAGCGAGCCGTCGCCGCAGCCGAGGTCGAGCACGGTCGAACGCGGCTCGACCCAGCGCGCGATCGTGCGGAAGTCCGCACGCGCGGACAGGGAATTCAACGCTTGCTGGTTCATGCGCCCACCTCGTTGGCGATTCGTTCGTAATACGCGCGGAGCAGGTTGTGATAGCGCGCGTCGTCGAGCAGGAACGCATCGTGGCCGTGCGGCGCNTCGATTTCCGCGTAGCTGACCGTGCGCTTGTTGTCGAGCAGCGCCTTCACGATCTCGCGCGAGCGGGCGGGCGCGAAGCGCCAGTCGGTCGAGAAGCTCGCGATCAGGTACTTCGCCTGCGTGTGCGCGAGCGCGGCCGTCAGGTTGCCGTCGAACGCCTTCGCCGGATCGAAGTAGTCGAGCGCGCGCGTGATCAGCAGGTACGTGTTCGCGTCGAAGTAGTCGGCGAACTTGTCGCCCTGGTAGCGCAGGTACGACTCGACCTCGAACTCGACGTCGAAGCTGAAGTTGTACGCGTCGAGCGCGCCGTCGGCGCGCCGCAGCGCACGGCCGAATTTCTCGGCCATGTCGTCGTCGGACAGGTACGTGATGTGGCCGATCATCCGCGCGACGCGCAGGCCGCGCTTGGGTTTCACGCCGTGCGCGTAGTAGTCGCCGCCGTGGAAGTCGGGATCGGACAGGATCGCCGAGCGCGCGACCTCGTTGAACGCGATGTTCTGCGCGGACAGCTTCGGCGTCGATGCGATGTCGATGCAGTGCGCGACGCGTTCCGGATACATCAGGCTCCACGCGAGCGCCTGCATGCCGCCGAGGCTGCCGCCCATCACCGCGGCGAAGCGCTCGATGCCGAATGCGTCGGCGACGCGCGCCTGCGCATGCACCCAGTCCTCGACGGTCACCACCGGAAACTTGGCGCCGTACGGCTTGCCGGTCGACGGNTCGATGCTCATCGGGCCGGTCGAGCCGAANCACGAGCCGAGGTTGTTCACGCCGATCACGAAGAAGCGGTTGGTGTCGAGCGGCTTGCCCGGGCCGACCATGTTGTCCCACCAGCCGGTGCTGCGCGGATCGTCCGCGTAGACGCCGGCGACGTGGTGCGACGCNTTGAGCGCGTGGCANACGAGCACCGCGTTCGAGCGCGCGGCGTTGAGCTCGCCGTACGTCTCGACGACGAGCTGATAGTTGCCGAGCACGCTGCCGCTTTGCAAGCGCAGCGGTTCGGCGAAGTGCATGGTCTGTGGAGCGACGATGCCGATCGATTCCATTCGTTCCGCCTTATGACTGGGCGGCTAAATGGTGTCGGCGATGCGCGGAGGCGAAGGTGCGCGGCTGACGACCTCTTTAGCCGCATTTGTAGTGAACCGCCGGGGCGAACGCACAGCCACGCCCTGNCCGGTTCGCGCGCCCGCAATCGAGTCAGCAAATCGGCGCGCTTCCGACCTGCCGCCCGTGNGGGCGACAGTCGGCAAAGTATAGCGGAAATTGCGAGGCCCGGATTCGGGCGCATGGCGGGCGTACCGTCACGCGCCGGTCACTGCAGGATCAGCCGCAGGTGCGCATCGGCCTGCTCGCCCGGCGGCTTCTGGAACCCGCCTTTCGCGAACCGATGCCACCGGCCGATCACGTAGCTGACGAGCAGGCTCGCACGGGCGCCGGGATCGTAGTCGGCCGGCAGCACGAACGGCGTCGCGCCGTCCTGTGGCGCATTCGCCTCGGTGCGCGCGACGCGCAGGCATTGCTTGACGGTNGCCTCGATGCGGTCGAGCAGCTGGTTCACGCGCTCGGTGAGCCGCTCGTCCTCGCCGACCAGCGCCTCGCCGGTCAGCACGCGCGTCATNCCCGGGTTCTTCGCGGCGAAATTGAGCATCGTCAGCGCAATGGTGCGAGCCTGCAGCACGCCGTTCGGCTCNTTCGCGACGATCTGGTTGACGAGCCCGAACAGCGCCTGNTCGATGAACTCGATCAACCCTTCGTACATCTTCGCCTTGCTGGCGAAGTGCCGNTACAGCGCGGCTTCCGACACGTCGAGCCGGGCCGCGAGCGCGGCGGTCGTGATTTTCTCGGGTTTCGGGGCCTCGAGCATCGNCGCGAGCGTCTGCAGGATCATGACGCGGCGCTCGCCCGGCTTCGGGCGCGGGCGGGAGGGTGTGGCCTGGCTTTCCGTTACGGCTTGGTCCTGCGGGTAAGTCGGCTGCATTTTTGTCGCCCCGATCGTGTGCCCAGTCGCAGCGATTTTAACGAACGAATGCGCTGGTCGACATAATGCGGGCGTCCGGTTGCCGGCAGATGGCCAGGCAGGTGGCCGGTGATCCATACCGTGCCGATGCCCAGACGCTTGTAGCGCTTCAGGTGGCCGCGCGTGTCCTCGACGAGGATCGCGTCGGCGAGCCGTGCGTGCGCGGCGCGCAGCGTCCGGCGGAGCATCGCATGGTCGGGCTTCGCGCGCCACATGCGGCGGTCGCGCATGTGCTCGATCGCAATCACGCGCTCGAACAGCCGCTCGATGCCCAGCTCGCGCAGCACCGCGCGCGCATAGTTTTCCGGCGCGTTGGTCAGGATCAGCTTGCGGCCCGGCAGCGCGGCGACGATGCGCGCGAGGCCGCGCTCGGCGCGCACCATCGCGGGCAGGTCGGAAAACGTGTGGACCACGCGCAGGAAATCGTGCGGGTCGATCGGGTGATGGCGCGTGAGGCCGAGCAGCGCGGCGCCGTAGCGCTCGGTGTAGCCGTTGCGCAGGCGGTCGGCTTCGGCGCGCCCGACCTGCAGCGCGTCGATGATGTATTGCGTCATCGCACGGTTGATCTCGGGAAAGATCGCGTGCGACGCGTGGTGCAGCGTGTTGTCGAGATCGAACAGCCAGACGGGCGCGCCGGCACGCGGCCGGCTGCGCGAGATGCGCCGGCGCCGCAGCGGGGCCGGCAGGTCGGGGCTGGCAGGCGGGCGGCGCGCGCTCAATGCGAGCGGATCATCGTGCCGAACGGCTGCTCGGTCAGGATTTCCAGCAGCACCGAATGCTCGATCCGGCCGTCGACGATGTGCACCGACTTCACGCCGCTCTTCGCGGCGTCGAGCGCCGACGAGATCTTCGGCAGCATGCCGCCGGAGATCGTGCCGTCCTCGAACAGCGCGTCGATCTCGCGGGCGGACAAGTCGGTCAGCAGGTTGCCGTCCTTGTCCATCACGCCGGGGATGTTGGTCATCATCAGCAGCTTCTCGGCGTTCAGCACCGTGGCGAGCTTGCCCGCGACGAGGTCGGCGTTGATGTTGTACGACAGGCCGTCCTCGCCGAAGCCGATCGGCGAGATCACCGGGATGAACGCGTCGTCCTGCAGCGCCTTCACGACCGCCGGGTTGATCGCCTCGACTTCGCCGACCTGGCCGATGTCGATGTACTGGCCCGGGTTGTCGCGGTCCGGCATCAGCAGCTTGCGTGCGTGGATCAGGCCGCCATCCTTGCCCGTCAGGCCCACCGCGTGGCCGCCGAAGTGATTGATCAGCATCACGATGTCCTGCTGCACTTCGCCGCCCAGCACCCATTCGACGACTTCCATCGTCTCTTCGTCGGTGACGCGCATGCCCTGGATGAAGGTGCCGGCCTTGCCGATCTTCTTCAGCGCGTGATCGATCTGCGGACCGCCGCCGTGGACGATCACCGGGTTGATGCCGACCAGTTTNAGCAGNATCACGTCGCGCGCGAAGCCCTGCTTGAGNCGCTCTTCCGTCATCGCGTTGCCGCCGTATTTGATGACCACGGTCTTGCCGTGGTAACGACGGATGTACGGCAGCGCCTCCGCGAGGATTTCTGCTTTCAGCGTGGGGGCGATCTGCGAGAGGTCGATGGGCTCGGACATGGCGGCGGCTCTGGCTGGGAACGGTTGAAACAGGGCGAATTGTACAGGAGTGGCGCAGCGCAGCATCGGGTTTTTGGGCCGGCCGGCGCCCCGGCGGCGCGGCGCGGCATCGCACGCGGCGGCCCGCCGGCTATGGCGCGGCGCGATTCGGGCGCCGTCGCGCGGGTGGCGGCGTAGGGCTGGCCAACGTGCGTTTCCGATGGCGTTCGGCCGGGCGGCCGGCGTGCAAAATCCAGCCGTCGCGCTATGCTTGTCGCGTGGGGCGATGTCCCGCCCGCTTCCGCGATTGCGCCATGACCGATTCCGCCGCCGACGCCCGTTCCGCCCCGCGCCGTGCGCGCTGCCCGCACTGCGGGCGCGGCTTCGACTGCGGCGCGCATACGCAGCCGTTCGACTGCTGGTGCGCGGCGATGCCAGTGCCGCCCGGCGGCACGCCGCCTGCGGCCGGCGCGCGGTGCCGATGCCCCGAGTGCCTGGCCGACGAGATCGCGCAGCGCATGGCCGGCGCGACCGATTGACGGCGCCATGCCGCGCCCGTTCGCGCGCATCGATCCGGCCCCGCTAGAGGCGCCGGGCGCTAAACGGGTAAACTGCCCGGATGCAACGAATCACCACCACCGGGCGCGTCAACCTCGGTCACCTGTTCTGGCTCCGCAATCTTGCGATCATCGGCCAGCTCGTGACGATCGGCGTCGTGCAGACCTATTTCGGCGTGCATCTGCCGNTGCCNGCNATGCTGATGGTCATCGCGCTCGAAATCGTTTTCAACGCGCTGACCTGGGTNCGCGTGCTGCGCGCCCGGCCCGAGACCAANTTCGAGCTGCTCGGCCAGCTGTGGGTCGACCTCGGTGCGCTGTCCGCGCTGCTGTTCCTGTCGGGCGGGACGACCAANCCGTTCGTGTCGCTGTACCTGCCGTCGCTCGCGATCGCGGCGGCCGTGCTGCCGTGGCACCTGATGATCTGGCTCGCNGCGTTCGCGGTCGCCTGCTACGCGGCGCTCGGCTTCGATTCGGTGCCGCTCAACATGGACAACCCGGCGAACCTGTTCGATTACTACCGTACCGGCATGTGGGTGAACTTCATGGTCAGCGTCGGGCTGATNGCGTGGTTCGTCGCGCGCATGTCGAACGCGCTGCGCCAGCGCGACGCGGCGCTCGGCGAGGCGCAGGCGCATCTGCTGCGCGACGAGCGGGCCGTCGCGCTCGGCGTGCAGGCCGCCACCGTCGCGCATGAAATGGGCACGCCGCTGTCGACCATCGCGATGCTCGCCGAGGAATTGCGCGACGCGGCGCGCGCCGATCCGGGGCTCGCGCGCTACGACGCCGACCTGAAGGTGCTCGAGGAACAGATGTCGCTGTGCACGTCGGCGCTCGCGCGCCTGCGCAGCCGCGCGAGCACGTCGGCGAGCCGCAGCCGGTGGACGACTGGCTCGACACGTTCGTCGAGCACTGGCGCCTGCGGCATCCGCACGTGCAGTTCGAGCTGCTCGGCGCGCGCCCGGCCGGCGTCGCGCTCGACGATACGGTCGCGGCCGGCCAGATCCTGACGATCCTGCTCGACAACGCCGCGCGCGCGAGCCCGCAGCGCGTGACGCTCGCCGCGAAGGTCGCGCATGGCGGCACGGCCGACGAAATCGAATTCGAGGTATGCGACGACGGGCCCGGCATTCCGGCCGCGCTGCGCGAATCGCTCGGCGCGATGCCGGTCGACAGCACGCAGGGCGGGCACGGCGTCGGCCTGTATCTCGCGTTCAGTGCGGCCGTGCGGCTCGGCGGCGAGATCGAACTGTCCGACGTCACGCCGCGCGCGGCGGGCGGCAACGGGCGGGCCGGCGGTGCGGCAAATGGCCACGCGGCGGCCGTATCGGGACAACGCGCGGGATCGCGCACGGGTGCACGTGCAGCGGAACGGCCGGCCGGCGCGCCGGACAGCCGCCCGGCCGGCGCTCCAATAGGGCGCGGCACGCGGGCCGTGCTGCGCCTGCCGGTCGTGCGCGTCGCGATGCCGGCGGCCTCAACCAACACGTAGACGGAGAAACCACATGAGCGAGAACAATTTCCTGGTGATCGACGACAACGAGGTGTTCGCGGGCACGCTCGCGCGCGGCCTCGAGCGCCGCGGTTACGCGGTCCAGCAGGCGCACGACAAGGAGACGGCGCTGCGGCTCGCCGCGGGCGGCAAGTTCCAGTTCATCACCGTCGACCTGCATCTCGGCGAGGATTCCGGGCTGAGCCTGATCGCGCCGTTGTGCGACCTGCAGCCCGATGCGCGCATTCTCGTGCTGACCGGCTACGCGAGCATCGCGACCGCCGTGCAGGCCGTGAAGGAGGGCGCCGACAACTACCTCGCGAAGCCGGCGAACGTCGAGTCGATCCTGGCCGCGCTGCAGACCAACGCGACCGAAGTGCAGGCCGACGAGGCGCTCGAGAATCCGGTCGTGCTGTCGGTGGACCGGCTCGAATGGGAGCACATCCAGCGCGTGCTGGCGGAGAACAACAACAACATCTCGGCCACCGCGCGCGCGCTGAACATGCACCGCCGCACGCTGCAGCGCAAGCTCGCGAAGAAGCCGGTTCGGCAGTAAGCGGCGCACCAACGAAAACGGGCGACCCCGAAAGGGGCCGCCCGTTCTTTCATCCCGCCCTGCCCGCGTTACAGCACGTAGCGCGACAGGTCCTCGTCCTGCGCCACTTCGCCGAGCGCACGGTCGACGTACTTCGCGTCGATCGTCACGCGCTCGCCGGCGTGGTTGCCGGCCGAGAACGACACTTCCTCGAGTAGCTTCTCGATCACCGTGTACAGCCGGCGCGCGCCGATGTTCTCGGTTTTCTCGTTGACCGCGAACGCGATCTCGGCGAGGCGCCGGATGCCGTCCGCGGCGAATTCGAGCTGCACGTCTTCGGTCGCGAGCAGCGCCTGGTACTGCTTGACGAGGCTCGCGTCGGTCGCATCGAGGATCGCCTCGAAATCTTCGACCGACAGCGAATCGAGCTCGACGCGGATCGGGAAGCGGCCTTGCAGCTCCGGAATCAGGTCGCTCGGCTTCGCGAGGTGGAACGCGCCGCTCGCGATGAACAGGATGTGATCGGTCTTCACCATCCCGTACTTCGTGTTGACCGTCGTGCCTTCGACAAGCGGCAGCAGGTCGCGCTGCACGCCCTGGCGCGACACTTCGCCGCCGCTGCCTTCGTTGTTGCGCGACGTGATCTTGTCGATCTCGTCGAGGAACACGATGCCATTCTGCTCGACGTTCTGCACGGCCTTCGTCTTCACTTCCTCTTCGTTGAGCATCTTCGCCGCTTCCTCGTCGGTCAGCAGCTTCAGCGCTTCCTTGATCTTCACCTTGCGGCGCTGCTTCTTGCCGCTGCCGAGGTTCGAGAACATCGAGCGGATCTGCTCGGTCATCTCTTCCATCCCCGGCGGCGCCATGATGTCCATGCCGACCGACGGCTGCTCGAGGTCGAGCTCGACTTCCTTGTCGTCGAGCTGGCCTTCGCGCAGGCGCTTGCGGAAGGTCTGGCGGGTCGCGTTGTTGTCGTCGTTCGCGTGCTCGGCATTGCCGCCGAAGCCCACCGCGCGCGGTTGCGGCAGCAGGATGTCGAGGATGCGGTCTTCCGCCTGGTCGGTGGCCTTGCTGCGCACCTTGCGCATTTCGGCTTCGCGCGTCTGCTTGACCGAAATCTCGATCAGGTCGCGCACGATGCTGTCGACGTCGCGGCCGACGTAGCCGACTTCGGTGAACTTGGTCGCTTCGATCTTGATGAACGGCGCGTCGGCGAGCTTCGCGAGGCGGCGCGCGATTTCGGTCTTGCCGACGCCCGTCGGCCCGATCATCAGGATGTTCTTCGGCGTGATTTCCTGGCGCAGCGGNTCGGCGACCTGCTGGCGGCGCCAGCGNTTGCGCAGCGCGACGGCGACGGCCTTCTTCGCCTTCGCCTGGCCGATGATGTGCTTGTCGAGTTCCGAGACGATCTCGGCAGGGGTCATGGTGCTCATGGGGCTGTCCTTACTCGATCGTTTCGATGATGCGGTTGTGGTTCGTGTAGATGCACATGTCGCCCGCGATCCCGAGCGACTTCTCGACGATGTCGCGCGGCGACAGCTCGGTGTTCTCGACGAGCGCGCGGGCCGCGGCCTGCGCGTACGCGCCGCCCGAGCCGATCGCGCAGATCCCGCCTTCNGGGTCGAGCACGTCGCCGTTGCCGGTGATNACGAGCGTGGTGGTNGCNTCGGCCGTGATCAGCATCGCCTCGAGGCGGCGCAGCATCCGGTCGGTGCGCCAGTCCTTCGCGAGCTCGACGGCCGCGCGGGTCAGGTTGCCCTGNTGCTTCTCGAGCTTCGCCTCGAAGCGGTCGAGGAGCGAGAACGCATCGGCGGTGCCGCCCGCGAATCCGACCAGCACCTGGTTGTTGTAGATTCGCCGCACTTTCCGCGCGCCACCCTTCATGACGATGTTGCCGAGGGTTACCTGGCCGTCGCCGCCGAGCGCGACCTTGTCGCCGCGCCGGACCGAAACGATGGTCGTGCCGTGAAATTGCTCCATCTGCGTTCCTTGAGAAAAACGGGGAAGAGTCGGGCGGCGCGATGCGCCGCCGCGTGAATCCGCAGTGCGCCGGGGAGCGGCCCGGCGCGCGTCCGTTTCATTTTAGGGCGGGCGCCGGGATATCAAGAGGGGAAGGCAAATCGGCCGGCGGCCGGGAACCGGTGCCGGAAAAACAAAAAGCGCGCGGCAGGCCGCGCGCTTTCGGGAAGCAGCGTGTTTGAGCGGAATGCCGCTCGATCAGTCGCCGAACAGCTTCTGGCGCAGCTCGCGGCGCTCCTGCGCCTCGAGCGACAGCGTGGCGGTCGGACGCGCGAGCAGGCGCGGAATGCCGATCGGCTCGCCGGTTTCCTCACACCAGCCGTAATCGCCGGAATCGATGCGGGCGAGCGACTGCTGAACCTTCTTGAGGAGCTTGCGTTCGCGATCGCGCGTACGCAGCTCGAGCGCGTGCTCTTCCTCGATCGTCGCGCGGTCGGCGGGATCGGGGACGATCACGGTCTCGCGCAGGTTCTCGGTCGTCTGGCCTGCATTCTTGAGGATGTCCGCCTGCAACTGTTCGAGCCGATTTTTGAAGAAGGCGAGCTGATCCTCATTCATGTAATCCTTGTCGCTCATCTTCAGGATTTCGGCTTCGGTCAAGAGTTTCTTCGTCATCTGCTTGCTTCTTCAATGTGCGGCAAATCGAGAGATATTGCCTGCACTTTGGGATTACCCGCAACCGCGCTTGCAATCATTTGCGATTTGCCGCCGCGGGGCCGAAAGCCTCTGGAAAACCGGTTCTCAAATACCAGGATAGGCCTGGCGCNGATTTGCGCGCGCTGCGAACCGGTGTGCTGCGCGGCACATCGCATCGGCCGCGGCCGGGAGGCGGATTGGCGATCCGGCGCGGTTGCGATGCCCGGAAAACTGGTTCAGCAAGAACCGGGCCTGTTTGTTGCCGTACTCCAGCGGGCACGTATTGTAACTGAATCGCAAGCGGGCGCCGTATCGGGTCGATCCCCGTCGGCTGCGCCAATATCTAGAAAATATAACGCGCAAATCGCGAAAAAGCGATGACGGCGAAACCCTGCCCGGAAAAGGCGCCGCCCGACCGCCGCGGCCGCCGGTGCAGGCGGCCGGCAGCGGGCGTGCGGCAGGCGCCCGCGCGGATCAGGCGAGGCAGGCGTCGAGGCCGTCGGTGATCAGGTCCTGCGGCAGGTCGACGCCGATGAACACCATCTTGTTGGTCTTCTTCTCGACCGGCAGCCACTTCGCCGCGAGGTCGCTGCCCATCATCTGGTGCACGCCCTGGAACACGACCTTGCGGTCGACGCCCTTCATGTACAGCACGCCCTTGTAGCGCAGCATCCGCTCGCCGTAGATCTGCAGGATGCCGCCGAGGAAGTCTTCCAGCTTGTTCGGGTCGAACGGGCGGTCGTTGCGGTACACGAACGACTTGATCTTGTCGTCGTGGTGCGCGTGGTGATGATTGTGGTGGTGGCCGTGGTCGTGATCGTGCGCGCATTGGCCGTGATCGTGGTCGCAATTCGCGTGATCGTGATCATGGTCGTGATCGTGATGATCGTGCGCGTGATCGTCCTCGGCGAGGAAATCGGGATCGATCTCGAGCTTCGCGTTCAGGTTGAAGCCGCGCAGGTCGAAGATTTCCTTGATGTCCGCTTCGCCGAAATTCACGACCTTGATCGCGGCCTTCGGGTTCATGTGCATCAGGCGGTGCTTGAGGCCCGCGACGGTCTGGTCGTCGACGAGGTCCGACTTCGTGATGAACAGGCGNTCGGCGAAACCGACCTGGCGCTGCACCACTTCGTGTTCGTCGAGCTGCGCGTTCGCGTGCTTCGCGTCGACCAGCGTGATGACCGCNTCGAGCAGGAANTCGTCGGCGATTTCGCTGTCGATGAAGAACGTTTGTGCGACGGGGCCCGGGTTCGCGAGGCCGGTCGTCTCGATCACGATGCGGTCGAAGTCGAGCTTGCCNTCGCGCTTCTTCGCGGCCAGATCGCCGAGCGCGCGGGCGAGGTCGCCGCGGATCGTGCAGCAGATGCAGCCGTTGCTCATCTGGATGATCTGCTCGTTCGAATCCTGCACGAGGATTTCGTTGTCGATGTTCTCTTCGCCGAACTCGTTCTCGATCACGGCGATCTTCATGCCGTGCTGTTCGTTCAGGATGCGCTTGAGCAGCGTCGTCTTGCCGCTGCCGAGGAAGCCAGTAAGGATGGTGACGGGAGTGGCCATGTCGGTCGCCTGTGGTTCGTGAATCGGGGTCAAAACCAGGATGTGCGTCGCGCCCTCGCGCTGCGAGCCGGGGCGCACAACCATCCATTGAAACATACCTGTCAAGCCCCCGCCCGTCGTCCGAACGACAGGCNGGGGCGCTGCGCCGCCAACGGAGGCGGGCGCGGTTGTCCGCGCTAGATCGGGGCGATCAGACGATTTGCAACAGCAGGCCCTTCAGATATTCGCCTTCCGGGAACGCGGCGAGCAGCGGATGATCGACGCCCGCGCCGAGCCGCTTCAGGATGCGTGCGTCGACCTTTGCGTCGGCCGCGGCGCCTGCGACGATCTTCTGGAACAGGTCCATGTCGATCGCGCCCGAGCACGAGTACGTGAACAGCAGGCCGCCCGGACGCAGCAGCCTGAAACCGCTCAGGTTGATGTCCTTGTACGCGCGCGCCGCGCGATCGACGCTGTCGCGGGTCGGCGCGAACTTCGGCGGATCGAGCACGATCAGGTCGAACCGCTCGCCTTCGTCGACGAGGCGGCGCAGCGTCTTGAACGCATCGGCGTCGAGCCAGGTTGCGCGTGCCGCGTCGAAGCCGTTGGCCACGACGTTCTGCTGCGCGAGCGCGAGCGCATCGCCCGACGAGTCGATCGACACGACGCGTTTCGCGCCGCCCTTGAGCGCCGCGAGCGAGAAGCCGCCCGTGTAGCAGAAGCAGTTCAGCACGTCGCGGTCGGCCGCGTACTGCGCGACGAGCGCGCGGTTGTCGCGCTGGTCGACGTAGAAGCCCGTCTTGTGGCCGTTCGGCACGTCGACGTGATAGCGCACGCCGTTTTCGTTCGCGATCAGCGTCGCGGGCGGCGCGTCGCCGGCCAGCACGCCGGTCGTCTGTTCGAGCCCTTCCTTGTCGCGGATCGACACGTCCGAGCGCTCGTACACGTTCGGGCAGCCGGTCGCGCCGGTGAGCGCCGCGACGATCGCGTCCTTCCACGCTTCGACGCCCGCGGCCATGAACTGGCAGACCAGCTGGCCGCGCGGCGCCGCGCCGGCTTCGGCGGTATCCGCGACGTAGTAGTCGACGATCAGCCCCGGCAGCCCGTCGGCTTCGCCGAACACGAGCCGCACCGCGCCGGTGCCCGACACCATCGTCGTGCGATGCGCGACCGCGCGCTGCACGCGGCGCTTGAAGAACGCGTGATCGATCGGCTCGTGCTCGTCGAAGCTCCACACGCGCACGCGGATCTGCGACTGCGGGCTGTACGCGCCGCGCGCGAGGAAGCGGCCGTCGTGCGCGCGCACGAGCACGGTCGCGCCGGGCGCGGGCTTGCCGTCGACGCGGTCGATCGCATTGGCGTAGATCCACGGATGNCGGCGCAGCAGCGATTTTTCCTTGGACGGCTTGAGGGTGACGGTTTGCATGATGAGATCGAAATGGGCCGCGCGCGACGCCGGCCGGTGCCGGCCGCCGCGCGTGGCGGGTAANACGGGACGCGCGTCAGTCGCGCTTCTTCGCGCGCGGATGCGCGCTGTCGTAAATNTTCGCGAGATGCTGGAAGTCGAGCGACGTATAGATCTGCGTCGCGGCGACGCTCGCNTGGCCGAGCAGTTCCTGCACCGCGCGCAGGTCGCCGCTCGACTGCAGCACGTGCGTCGCGAACGAGTGGCGCAACACGTGCGGGTGGACGTTGGCGGGGATGCCGGCGGCGAGCGCCGCNCGCTTCACGCGCTCGCGCACGACGCCCGGCGACATCCGGTTGCCGCGCACCGACACGAACAGCGGATGCGGATCGTGCTTCACGAATTCGCCGCGCACCGCGAGCCACGCGTTCAGCGCGTCGATCGCCTTGCTGCCGACCGGCACCTTGCGCTCCTTGTTGCCCTTGCCGCGCACGGTGACTTCGGCTTCGGCGAGATCGAGCCAGCCGGCCGAGCGGTAGCCGTCGGCCTGCGTGTACCGGACGTCGAGCCCGACCAGTTCGGCGAGGCGCAGCCCCGACGAATAGAACAGCTCGAGGATCGCGTGGTCGCGGATGCNTTCGGTCGTGCCGGCGAGCGGCGCGTCCATCAGTGCGACCGCATCGTCGACCGACAGCGCCTTGGGCAGCGATTTCTCGCGTTTGGGCGCGCGTACCCCGGCGACGGGATTCGCGGGCATCTCGACGCGTTGCGCGAACCAGCGATAGAACGCACGCCATGCGGAAAGGCGGTGCGAGATCGAGCGCGCGGACAGCCCGGCCGCGTGCCCGCGCACGACCGCGCCGCGCATGTCGGCGGCGGTCAATGCTTCGAGCGGCCGGCCGGCCGCGAGCTTCTTCAGTTCGTCGAGTTCGTGCGTGTACGCGCGCAGCGTNTGTTCCGACAGCTGCCTGACGTGCTTCAGGTTCGACAGGTAGGCGGCGATCGGATCGTCNGTCATCGCGTGCGGCGGATCAGTGCGGCAGCAGGCGCGTGAGCGCGGCGCTCGCGAGCGTCGCGATCTGCGCGAGGAAGTCGGTGGCCATCCCGTCGTGGAAGCGGCGCGGATCGGGCGAACCGAGGACCAGCAGGCCGAACGCGGGCGCATCGCTGCCGGCGAGCGGCGCGCGCAGCGCGAGCAGCGCGACCGACGCGGCCGAGCCGTCGCCGGCCGGCGCGGCTTCGGCGCCTTCCGCNGCGTTCGCNGCCGGGGCGGCNAGCGCGGGCGCGAGCCACTGGGCGGCTTCGAAGCCNGTGTTCGCGCCGCAGTACGGCGTNGACAGGCCGTTCGTGAACAGGCGCACTTCCTCGCCGACCTGGCGCGCGAAGTCGGCTTGCGCGTANGTGTCGGCGACGTCCCACACGCGCAGCGCCGTCTGCGGCACGTCGAACACGTCGGCGATGCCGTCGGCGATCGTGCGCGGCAGCGCGTACGGATCGCGTTCCGCGATCACGCGCGCGGTCCAGCGGCTGAACTTCGCGGACAGGCTGTCGTTCTCGTGGCCGTAGCGCACGAGCTCGGCGAGCCGGCGCTCGAGATGCTTGTTCTTGTCGCGCAGCATCTCCATCTGCCGCTCCTGCAGCGAGATCGCGGCCTTGCCGTGCGGATTCGCGAGACGGATCGTCGCGAGCAGCTCGGCGTGCTGCGCGAAGAATTCGGGGTTGGCGAGCAGGTAGTCGGCGACTTCGCGATCGTTCATGTGGCGGGAGCGTTCAGTTATCAGGGACGTTGCAGGGTCAGGCGTTCAGGTCGATCTCGCCTTCGAACACGGTCGTGGCGGGGCCGGCCATCATCAGCGCGGCGGCTTCGTCGCGCGCGCCGTCCCAGCNGATCGTCAGCGTGCCGCCGTGCGTGTGCACGGTCACGGGCGAATCGAGCAGGCCGCGCCGGATGCCGGCCGCGACCGCCGCGCACGCGCCGGTGCCGCACGCGAGCGTCTCGCCCGCGCCGCGTTCGTACACGCGCAGCTTCACTTCGTGGCGCGACACGATCTGCATGAAGCCGGCGTTCACGCGCTGCGGGAAGCGCGCATGGCGCTCGATCAGCGGGCCTTCTTCCAGCACCGGATACGCTTCGACGTCGTCGACGACCTGCACCGCGTGCGGATTGCCCATCGACACCGTCGAAATCCAGCGCGTCGCGCCGCCCACGTCGAGCGGCCACAGCGTGTCGTTGCCTTCCTTGCGGGCGTCGAGGCCCGCGGCATCGAACGGCACCTGCGCCGGCGCGAACACGGGCGCGCCCATGTCGACGACGACTTCGCCGTTGTCCTGCAGCGTCAGCGTGATCAGGCCCTTCATCACCTGCACGCGCACGCTGCGCTTGTCGGTCAGGCCGCGGTCGCTGACGAACTTCACGAAACAGCGTGCGCCGTTGCCGCAGTGCTCGACCTCGCCGCCGTCGCAATTGAAGATCCGGTACTTGAAATCCGCGCCGTCGACGGTCGGTTTCTCGACCAGCAGCAACTGGTCGGCGCCGATGCCGAANTGGCGGTTGGCGAGTGCGCGCACCTGCGCTTCGGTGAGCGGCGGCAGCGCGCGCGANTAGCCGTCGAGCACGACGAAGTCGTTGCCCGCGCCGTGCATCTTGGTGAACGAGAGTTTCACTGGGTCCGGAATTCCATGGCGAACAAGGCGGTCGGCACGACACGGGCGGCCGGCGGCCATGCCGGGGCAGCNTCGTTCGTCGTGCTGATCTCAACCGCAAATGATACATGCAGGCGANNGGGGCGTCCTGCGCGGGCGGGGCCGCGCGAATGAAGAGCGGTCGGATTGACAGGGTGCGCGGACACACCTGGTGTGTATTTCGTACCCGTCAAATTGATGTCCCGCTCCAGTGATTCGTATAGTGCTGCTATACGCTGCCAGCGCTTCCGGTATCGCGCTCACCACAGAATTGACCCAACACCATGACCCGTCTCTTCAATTCGCCCCATCCGGGCGAAACGCTGCGCGACGACGTGCTGCCGGCGCTCGGTCTGACCGTCACCGAGGCCGCGTCGCAACTTGGCGTGACCCGTGCCGCACTGTCGCGGGTCCTGCACGGCTATGCCGGCATCTCGCCGGAAATGGCGTTGCGGCTCGAAGCGTGGCTCGGCGAGGAAAACGGGGGAAGGGCCGATCTGTGGCTCGCGCAGCAGTCGGCTTACGATCTGTGGCAGGCGCGCGCAAAGGGCGCCCCGAAGGTGGCGAGAGCACGGGCGCGCACATGACGGCGCGCCCGCGAACGTCTCGCCGCAAGCTCAGTACAGGCTCGGCTCGCCGGGCGGGCGCGTCTTGAAACGCTTGTGCACCCAGTAATACTGCTCGGGCATCAGCGGAATCTGCTCCTCGAGGAATGCGTTCATCCGCCGCGCATCGAGATCGTCGTCGCCGGTCGGGTAGTGATCCCACGGCTTGAATACCTTCAGACGGTAGCCCTTGTAGTTCGGCAGCACTTCGCCGATGAACGGCACGACCTGCGCGCGGCCCGTCTTCGCGAGCCGGCCGACGGCCGTCAGCGTGCAGGCCGGCACGCCGAAGAACGGGACGAACGTCGAGTTGCGCAGCCCGTAGTCCATGTCCGCGCCGAGCATCACCGGCTTGCGGTCGCGCAGCCAGCGCAGCACGACGCGCGCGCTGTCCGCGCGGCCGACCATCTCGGCGTCGAAGCGCCCGCGCGCCTTCTTCGCCTCTTCCTCGAGCACCGCGTTCGAGAACGGCTGGTACAGCGATCCGCAGCGACGCTGCAGCGAACGGTTCAGCCAGATCGAACCGGCCTCGATGCCGACGAAGTGCAGGCCGAGGAACAGCGTCGGCGGCAGGTCGGGATCGGTGAGATCGACCGCGCTGTCGACCTGGATCAGCTTCGCGAGCTTCTTCTCCGAGCCGAACCATTGCACGCTGCGCTCGACGTAGCTGCGGATCGCATGACGGAAATGCCGGCCCGCCACTTCCTCGCGCCGCTCGTCGCTCCAGTCCGGGAAGCAGAGTTTCAGATTCGTATGTACGATGCGCTTTCGCCGGCTGGGGATCTGATACAGCAGCCAGCCGAGGCCATCGCCGAACCGTGCGGTCAGACCGTACGGCAGCAGGGCGAGCAGCTTCAGCAAGCCGATGGCGAGGTGCGTGCCGAGGCGGCCTAGCATGCGGAATCTCCGTAGGGCCGGCTGGCCGGTACGTTGCGAACAGGGTGGTGAGACAGCGGACGATGCAGCACGGGCGGCGCTCTGTGACAATTCAGGAAAGCCGCTATAATACGGGCTTCGCCGAGTTAACTGACAACTTGCGGGGCGAAGCCGGCTGGCGCGACACACGCTGCCCGGTCCTGGTAATCCGCTAAAGCGTCGCCGCTTCAGGCCCAACGAAGCTGGCTACGTGAAACCAACCGTAACCACACAGGAGCCTGAAAAAGTGGCAAACGATTATCTCTTCACGTCCGAATCCGTCTCCGAAGGCCATCCGGACAAAGTCGCGGACCAAATCTCGGACGCGATTCTCGACGCCATCCTCGAGCAGGACAAATACTCCCGCGTTGCGGCGGAAACGCTGTGCAACACGGGTCTCGTCGTGCTGGCCGGTGAAATCACCACGACGGCCAACATCGATTACATCCAGATCGCGCGCGATACGATCAAGCGCATCGGCTACGACAACACCGACTACGGCATCGACTACAAGGGTTGCGCGGTGCTCGTCGCGTACGACAAGCAGTCGCCGGACATCGCGCAGGGCGTCGATCGTGCACACGACGACAACCTCGACCAAGGCGCGGGCGACCAGGGCCTGATGTTCGGCTATGCGTGCGACGAAACGCCGGAACTGATGCCGCTGCCGATCTACCTGTCGCACCGCCTCGTCGAGCGCCAGGCCAGCCTGCGCCGCGACGGTCGCCTGCAATGGCTGCGTCCGGACGCGAAGTCGCAGGTCACCGTCCGCTACGTCGACGGCAAGCCCGATTCGATCGACACTGTCGTGCTGTCGACGCAGCACGCACCGGACATCGAGCTGCCCGCGCTGCGCGAAGCGGTGATCGAGGAAATCATCAAGCCGACGCTGCCGGCCGAGCTGATCAAGGGCGACATCAAGTTTCTCGTGAACCCGACCGGCCGGTTCGTGATCGGCGGCCCGCAGGGCGATTGCGGCCTGACCGGCCGCAAGATCATCGTCGATACCTACGGCGGTGCCGCACCGCACGGCGGCGGCGCGTTCTCGGGCAAGGATCCGTCGAAGGTCGACCGTTCGGCTGCGTATGCCGGCCGTTACGTCGCGAAGAACATCGTCGCCGCCGGCCTCGCGTCGCGCGCGCTGATCCAGGTGTCGTACGCGATCGGCGTGGCCGAGCCGACCTCGGTGATGGTCAACACGTTCGGCACGGGCCGCGTGTCGGATGCGGTGATCACGAAGCTCGTGCGCGAGCATTTCGACCTGCGTCCGAAGGGCATCATCAAGATGCTCGACCTGCTGCGTCCGATCTACGAGAAGACCGCGGCTTACGGCCACTTCGGCCGCGAAGAGCCGGAATTCTCGTGGGAAGCAACCGACAAGGCGCTCGCGCTGGCCGAAGCGGCCGGCGTGGAGCCGACNGCACGCGTCGCGTAAGCGTCGTTCGCCTGAAATGAAAAACCCCGGCCTAGCCGGGGTTTTTTTATGGNTGTCGATCGTCGCGGCAACGGCGGCGATCGGTGCGGGCCATGCCCGCCGGNACCTGATCAGCGTGCGCCGAACCCGAACCAGCCGTTGCTCGCCGCGAGGCGGCGCGGACGGTTGACGCGGCGCTGCGGGCCGAGCTTGCGGCGCAACGCGAGCGCGCGCAGCGACGACGGTTTCTGCAGCAGCGAACGCAGGCCGGCGCGGCGGGCGAACGCCTGGGCGCTCATCATCGAGAAAAACGCGTGGAACCACGCACGGATGCCGTCCAGCCGGCTGTGCGTGTGCGTACGTTCGGCCAGCGCCTGCGTGCGGGCGCGGTGATGGCGCAGCGAGCGGGCAGGAGCGGACGGCACGACGCGCTTCGCAGCGCGGTTGAAACGGGAAGTCAGACGGAATGGCATGTGAACGATGCTTCGCTTGTATGGGTGGCGCCCTGAAGAGCGCACTGGTATCAACGGCCTCGGATGGCACAACGGATCTTACCTAAACCCGTCGCGCGCCGCGCCCGCCAGAATTGACAGGCCGCGTCAGGCTACAGGGGTTTCGTGACCGGCAAAAGTCGCGATAAACCCTCGTGCAGCAAGGCGTGTGCCGCATACCGCCTGTCGCTCAGGCAGGTGCCGCGCCGCACAGTTCCCTTGCGCTGGATCAAATCCGCGATTGGCATGCCCCTGCGCACGACAATGGTGCTGTTCGCGGTATCCGGCGCCGATTTACAATCGTCACATTCACACAATAAACGTCTGGCATCCCATGTCGTCTCCATTGCAGTCGGAATCGATCCGCGCGCAAGTCGCGGAATTGCGCGAGCGCGGCTTCGTCGTCGCGCGCGGCCTCGTCGGCGAAGCGCAGTGCGCGGCGCTCCGGCAGATCGCGGAGCGCCAGTTGCGGGAGGCCGCCGAGCCGATCGAGTTCGAGGCCGACCTGCGCTACCCGGGCGCNCCCGAATCGAAGCATGCGCCGGGCGGGCATACGGTGCGACGNCTGCTCGATGCGTATTCGCGNGATCCGGCGTTTGCCGAGCGCGCGATCGCGCCCGAAATCGGCGCGTGGATGCGNGCGTATTTCGGCGAGGAGCCCGTGCTGTCGCGTGCGCATCACAACTGCATGATGACGAAGCACCCGGCGTACGGCAGCCTGACCGGCTGGCATCGCGATTTCCGCTACTGGGCGTTCGAGCGGCCGGACATGGTGTCGGTGTGGCTCGCGCTCGGGCCGGAAACCAACGAGAACGGCGCGCTGTGGCTCGTGCCGGGTTCGCATACGGCCGAATTCGGACCGGAAGCGTTCGA
>Ga0058696_1000063_pt1 | contig 39501 bp, 48 predicted proteins | sample AgamicMgSfrz_FD_55077 | JGI IMG/M metagenome (GOLD analysis project Ga0058696, IMG submission 55077) | Agave microbial communities from Guanajuato, Mexico - Mg.Sf.rz | ecosystem: Host-associated > Plants > Phyllosphere > Phylloplane/Leaf | place: Guanajuato, Mexico | collected 2012-05-30 | reverse complement strand
AGAATAAGAATAAATTCATGCTGCTTATCTTCCATATGCTTAACAAGTGTATCGATCGCTTCCTTGCCGAAATCCTTTTCTCCGCCCCTCCCTAAGGAGTAAGCTTCATCAATAAACAGAATCCCGCCAAGTGCTTTTTTTACGAGGTCTCTTGTCTTTTGGGCGGTATGACCGATGTATTCTCCCACAAGATCAGCTCGTTCTGCTTCAATTAAATGTCCCTTTGATAAAACATTCATCTTTTGAAATAATTTGCCGATTAAGCGAGCGACTGTCGTTTTGCCGGTGCCGGGATTTCCTTTGAACATCATATGAAGAGCTTGTTTGCCAGCCTTCAGGCCATGCTCCTCCCTTTTTTTGTTTACATATATCCAGGCATATATTTCTTTGATCATTTTTTTCATTTCATCCATGCCTACAAGACTGCTAAGCTCTTCTTCTATTTCCTTAAGTGCGCTATGCTCACTTGTCATTTTTTTTGGAATTGATTCAGCTTCTGGCAGTTCCTTTGGAAGAACTTTCTTTTTCTGCGAATTGATCACAACACTTATCTGTCCATTATTCTTCATCCGGATCGGATGCTCCAAAAGCCACACCTCCTAACGTGGATATGCCACAACGGCATAAGGCATGTTCGCCTGTTTCTTCTTCTCCATAAGTAATATATATTCATGAACAGACTCTTTCATTAGTGAAATTTTTAGATATTTACTGAGTCAAGGCAAAAACCGAAAATTCCCCATTAAAAAAGAGAATGGATTGAAAGCAATAGGTGAGACTCTTCCTTAAAATAACGGGACAGCCGTGAACATCACATGTGCAGTGTGAGATGGTTTTCTGTGCTCTCTCCGGCGCATTGTACCCCTGCAATGGAGGTCAAATTCCCCCTGTTTTTCAAAAAATACACAAAAAAATTCCAGGCTTTATGCCTGGAATTTTTTTTAAGCTTGTGTACCTTCTAAATCAATCTGAACATTCTTTTGCGGAGCAAAAGTTGAAATAGCGTGCTTGTATACTAACTGTTGCTTTCCTTCTGATTCAAATAAAACGGTGAAATTGTCGAAGCCTTTTATAAGTCCGCGAATTTGGAAACCATTTAGTAAGAAAACTGTTACACTCGTACCATCTTTACGTAATTGATTTAAAAATTGATCTTGGATATTTACTGATTGCTTCATGAAAATCCTCCTCTTTTCTCTCTGCTATTATGTATTCGATTATTTCTTTAGCATTCCTTCTACATAGTGCGAAATTTCCATTATTTTTTTAGAAATGTCATTTGAAATAACACTATCTGTCATATCAAACCATTTTACACTCATTTTATTGCGAAACCAAGTCAATTGCCTTTTGGCATATCTTCTTGAATTTTGCTTTAACTCAGCGATTGCTTCATCCAATGTTGATCTATCATCTAAGTACTTATAAACTTCCTTATATCCGATCGCTTGAATGGATTGGCAATCCTTTAGGCCTGCATCATAAAAATGCTTCACCTCAGCGAGCAGCCCTTCAGCTATCATTTTGTCAACGCGGCTGTTGATTCTTTCATATAAAAGCTCCCTCTCCATTGTTAAGCCAATAATGGCTGCATCATATAGCATTTCTGGGCTTTGGTTTTCCTGAAGTTCTGACACAGGCTTGCCTGTAACATGATAAACTTCCAATGCTCTAATCACCCTGCGGACATTATGATGATGGATGGTGGCAGCTGTAGCAGGATCGACCTGCTCGAGCATGTTATGAACCTCATATGTACCTTTTTGATCGGCAAGTGCTTCTAGTGATTTCCGATAGTCTAGATCGGTCGGCGCTTCTTGAAATTGATAATCATACAGTACCGATTGAATATATAAGCCCGTGCCACCAACAATAAACGGAAGTTTCCCGCGGCTTTTGATTTCTTTAATTTTGCTGCGGACTAGTGTTTGGAACTCAGCTACAGAAAAGGCTTCATCTGGATTGACAATATCAATCAAATGGTGAGGAATACCTTCCATTTCTTCCTCTGTAATCTTGGCAGTTCCGATATCCATTCCCTTATAGATTTGCATCGAATCACCGCTGATGATTTCCCCATTGAACCTTTTTGCCAATTCAATGCTTAAATTCGTTTTTCCAACAGCTGTCGGACCAATTAATACGATTATTTTTTCCTTATCTGTCAAACCATTCAACTGCCTTTTTTAACTTTTTAGCACAAGTAATCTTGACTTTTTTTATTGTACCATAAATACTTGCCATAGTTTAACATCTAACCATTATTGTCCTTTTTATGCCGAATTATACACTATATAAAATTAATCTGTTTTTATTACTTTATTACTATTATCTTTCACGATAATTTCGTATGGATCGTCCCCAGTTAACTCTTTGATTTCACTTGTTTCTAAAAATCTCGTTATGCTTCTTACTACCTCTCTTGCAATGGACTCTGCATCCTTGTCTGTTTTAAACAAGTATAGCTTCACATCAAACTTCATAACACCATCCTCAGGATTTGCTATGATTTCTTTGAATGTGTATTTTTCTGAGCTATTTAAGGCTGTATTAATATAGTCGATAACATTGCCCCATCGAAAAGATTTTTCATAATCATTATAACTGTACTCTTCTATTACTAGTCTGCGCTTGTCCTCGTACTCATCAAGGATATGTCTAGATATGTCTTCTGCCTTCTTAATTTCTTCTGGAATCTCAATATACCAAGCATCAGCTGTCCAACTTATCCCTAGAAGATACAATTCCTCGTTAACCACGAATTGATCCATAATTTGATCGGATAGTGCTTCTGTTAATTTTTCACTAATCTCTTCAGAAATAGCTGTTTCCTCATCAACTTCCATATCTGTTCCTTCGTCTGGTATATAAAAGTTCGTCTCCATAAAGTAGTCTAGACTTCTCTCCTGCATCTCTTCATCCACAAACGAAATAATTTCTTCCTGCTTATCCTCGTTATCTTTGCCTTCTATTGACAAATAAGCATATTCTGCTTCCCTATCCACTGAAAAATAGACATCCTTATAGCCCGCTGCTGTTATCGCCTCATTGATTTCATCATATGTTTCTTCCATCCTTGTCGACTCTTTATATATCTCCATAATATCGATACCAGGACTTACTTCTGCCTCTGCTTTTAACGCTTGGCTGCCTGTACCTCCTATAAGGAAAAACATAAAAAGGGTTATGATTGGTGCGAGCCTCTTCATTTGGAATGGTCGCTTCCCTTCTGATGTCTCTTCCACAACCATATAATCCAGCTCTGTTCTAAGCTGCTGTTTCAAATGCTGCAAATCCGCCCTTGTTTGGCCGGACTTCCATTGCATCAATGTGCTCATCAGCAATTGCTTTCCTTCTTTTTCACTAAAGCCTATGATTCTTGCGATTTTCTGAATATTGTAGCCTTTGTAATAATGCAAAACAAGCAGCAACCGTCCCTGTTGGTCCACTTTTTTCAGACTTTCAAAGGCTCCTCCTCGCAGAAAATATTCATTTCCTGTTTCAGGGAGCTTTTCCACTTGTTTTGCGAGCAGCTTTAACATTCTGCGCTCAGAATTTACAGGTATAAGGGCATTCAGTGCTTCCTTTTTTGTTTCTTCTATTAAAAAGGCTGCCTGTCTATCATTATCAGCTATGATAGTGGCAATTCTCTTAAGCTCTTGATTTAAAAATTGGATATTTGCCTTTTTTTGTTTCTTCTCAGCCAATTAACGTCTTCCTTTCTATTAACCCACTGCATACATTGTTTAGAATAGAATTCCAACAATTCCATTTTATAGATAATTAACTGAAAAGTCATTACATTACAACAAGTGAAATATAAAAAAATCTAATTCCTTATCATATTCACTATGTAAAAGGAATTAGATTTTAAATGGTTATTATTTTTGCAGGAGCATCCTGTCGAGTGCAAGCCTTGCTTTGCTTGCAATAGCCTTTTCCACAACAATACGATTGCTCTCAAACCCGTCCTCAAGGGATTCAAGGCACCACACAAAATGGGGCAAATCAATGCGATTCATTGTCAGGCATGCACACATATAGGGATTTAAACTGATAATATGCTTATCAGGGTGTTGTTGAATAATTCTGTTCACCAGATTCATTTCTGTTCCAATCGCAAAGGACGTGCCTGGTTCTGCTTTCTCGATTTCGGTGATGATATAATTGGTTGATCCTGCCATATCAGAAAGGGCTACGACTTCGCGGCTGCATTCTGGATGAACGATAATTTTCATGTCGGGATACTGCTGTCTTACTTGTTCAATATTGTTTGTGGTGAAGTTTTCGTGAACAGAGCAATGGCCTTTCCACAAGATAACCTTTACTTCTTCTAAATCACCTGAAAACAGTAATCTGTTTTGAATCGGGTCCCAAACAGCCATGCAATCAAGAGGGATGCCGAGCTTATATGCTGTGTTCCTGCCTAAATGCTGGTCTGGCAAAAACAATAGTCTTTCCTTTTGGGCAAGGGCCCACTCCACCATTTTGTCGGCATTAGAGGAGGTTACAGTTGCACCACCATGTTCACCTACAAATGCCTTAATGGCCGCAGTTGAATTCACGTATGTTAATGGAATGATCGTATCACCAAATTGTGCCTGCAGCGCCTCCCACGCCCGGTTTGTCTGATGGATGTCAGCCATATCTGCCATAGAACAGCCTGCTCTCATATCAGGCAAATACACCTTTTGCTCGTTCGTTGTGAGGATATCAGCTGTTTCTGCCATAAAGTGTACTCCGCAAAAAACGATGAATTCTGCTTTTCGGTTGTCAGCTGCTACTTGGGCTAATTGGAGACTGTCTCCCGTCGCATCTGAAAACTGGATGACCTCATCTTTTTGATAATGATGCCCTGGCACGAACAGCCGGTCACCAAGTTTCCTTTTTACTGTCCAAGCTCTCTCTTTTAGTTCTTTCTCGTCCATGTTTACATAATGTTCCGGTATTTGTCTTTTGTTTATCTGAAGGCTATCTATTAAGTTCAAAAGCTTTCTCCCCCTCCTATTTCTCCCTTAATCCAGCTTTACTTTCACACTAATATCCAATGCTTGTGCAGAATGTGTTAAAAAACCTAATGATATATAATCGACACCACAGTTTTTATAGGAAGCTAAATTATCTAGAGTTATCCCACCAGATGCTTCTGTTGTCACTGTTTCAGGAACATGTGTTATCCACTCTGCTATCTCTTTGGGCTTACGGTTATCAAACATGATGACATCTGCCCCTGCTGCAAGTGCTTCTATCATTTGCTCCACTGATTCTGTTTCTACTTCCACCTTGACCATATGGCCGATAGAATTTTTTACAATCCTCACAGCTTCTGTGATGCTGCCGGCAAAGGCAATATGATTATCTTTGATCATGACCGCATCGTATAAACCAAAACGGTGATTAAATCCACCACCAACGGTAACGGCATATTTTTCGAGCATCCGCAGGCCTGGTGTCGTTTTCCTTGTATCACATATTTTTGTATAGCCGCTGTTTAGTGTTTCAACAGCCTTGTTTGTTATAGTAGCAATACCGCTCATTCTCTGGATAAGATTAAGAATGACTCGCTCCCCCTTAAGTAAGTTGCTGATATTTCCGCTTACTGTTGCGATTGTCTCTCCTGCCTCGAGCTTCTGTCCGTCTTGAACATGTATGTTCACTTTAATTGAGTGATCAAGGATATGAAACCCTTGTTCTATTATGTCTGCTCCACAAAAGATGCCATTTGCTTTAGAAAGAAAAACAATCTCACCTATCTTCTCCTTAGGAAAAATACTGTCTGTTGTAATATCCCTGTCACCAATATCTTCGATAAAAAATTGTTCAAGTTGTTGCCGCAATTTGATCTGATTCATCTGCCACACCCTTTTCTTCGTATCGATTTAAAATGATATTCTTCTTTCTCCAGCTGTCTGATTCCTGAGGATAATCACTTCGAAAGTGACCGCCTCTGCTTTCTGCCCTTTGCAGGGAAGCTCTCGTAATAAGCCGCGCTGTTAACAGCATGAAGTATGTCTCCATCACTTCTTTGGTGTAATTTCTTTTATGTACTTCCCCTTTTTCCCCACCAAGAAATGACTCTAACCAAAATAAATGGTCTTGCAATCTTTTCTCTGTCCTCACAATCCCAACCGCTTCCATCATCCTTTTTTGCAATTCCGCCCTGCTTGGGAGCATATTAGCAATAATTCGTCTAGAAGCCGCTTCTTTCAAGACAGAAACTTGACGGGGCCGGTCATTCAGCCAGTTTGCCAGCTCACTGCCCATATATAGGCCTTCAAGCAGAGAATTGCTTGCCAGCCGGTTTGCGCCATGCAAGCCAGTGCAGGCTGCTTCGCCAATTGCATAGAGGCCGTTGATGGAAGTTCTGCCGCATAAATCTGTTGCAATCCCTCCCATCAAAAAATGGCATCCCGGAGCAACAGGAATTCTTTTTTGCTGAAGGTCAACACCATTCTTTAGGCATAAAGCGGTGATCGCAGGAAAACGGGCTGTAAAGTCTGGCACATTGGAAATATCTAAATAAACAGGTTCTCCTGCTTGCCAATATTGGTAAATCTCCTGTGAAACGATATGCCTTGGCGCTAAGTCCTTTAAAGGGTGGACATGCTTCATAATTCGCAATCCCTTTTCGTTCACAAGCACTGCACCTTCACCTCTGACTGCCTCTGACACAAGTCCTGCTGTTTTTCCGTTAACATACAGCAAGGTAGGATGGAATTGGACGAACTCCATGTCCGTTATATTTGCTCCTGCCAAATATGCGAGAGCAATGCCGTCGCCTGTAACAGTTTGTGCATTTGAGGTGTATTCATAAACCTGGCCGCAGCCTCCTGTTGCTATAATGGTATGTGCTGCATAAAAGCTTTTCATTGTTCCGTCATCCATCATTGCTTTTGCACCCATACAGCTGCCGCATTCTGACAAAATCAGTTCATGAACATATGCGTTTTCAATTACCTTTACATTCGGCGGCAACGTTGCTGCTAGGAACGTAATGACCTTTTTCCCTGTTTCATCTCCTCCGCTATGTACAATTCGATTTTTCGAATGAGCTCCTTCCATACCGAGACTCCATTTTCCTGTTACGTCTTGATCAAACAGGCATCCTGCTGCCGCCAGATCATGGAGAAGGACTGGTGCTAACCTTGTTACCTCCTTGACTGCCCGGGCTTGATTATGGAATCTGCCTGCTTCGATTGTGTCAAGGGCATGCAGGTCATAACTGTCATCAGCACTTATGCTTGCGGCAATTCCGCCCTGTGCCAAGTATGAATTGCTGTTAAAAATAGTTTTTTTTGTGAGAATCATCACATTTAATTGTGGAGAAATTTTTCGTGCCAGCTGTAAACCGGCCATACCACTGCCAATTATTAATACATCAATATTCATTATTTTACCTCCTGTTTTAACAGGTGTCTTGACACATATATTTACATAGAATTACACTATTGACAAGAGTTTTTTTATTCGTTTTGAAAGGGTGAGGAAAATGATCTACTTGGATTATGCTGCAACTTGTCCCCTTGATGCAGATGCAGGTAAAACCTATATACAGGCTGCAACAGACTATTTTGGCAATAGTAGCAGCCTGCATAATTCCGGCGGCAAAGCTGCTGATTTACTAGAAAGCTGCCGCCAGGAAATGGCTGACTTGCTAGGAGTCGTAAAGGCTGGTATATACTTTACAAGCGGTGGAACAGAAAGTAATTTTCTGGCTATCCATGCACTTTTGTCTGCAAAAAAAAGCGCAGGAAACCATATTATTACTACAGAAAGTGAACATTCTTCGATACATGGAACGATGAAGTGGTTGGAAGAGAAAGGCTATGAGGTTACTTATTTACCGCTAACTTCTAAAGGGATGGTTGATGTGGCTTTGCTTGAGGCTGCCATTAGGCCGGAAACAGTATTAGTTTCGATTCAGCATGTTAATGCAGAAATTGGATCGATTCAGCCGATTGAAATGATTGGCCGGGTATTAAAAGAAAAAGATATTTATTTTCATAGTGATATGGTTCAAAGTTTTGGAAAACTCGATATCTCTTCCATCTCTTACGCAGTGGATGCCTTCTCCATTTCTGGCCATAAGTTTTACGGACCGAAGGGAATCGGATTGGCGTACGTCTCACCAAAGATTCCGTGGACTGGCTTTCTTCCTGGTACGACACATGAAAAAGGCTTCAGACCGGGAACAGTTAACATAGCTGGCATTGCCGGAATGACAGTGGCTGCACAAAAATCTGTACGAACATTAGCAGAGGATGCTATTCATTATCAAGATTTAAGGAAAATTGTTATGGAGCAGGCAAAGCTAACTGATAAACTAACTGTTTTTCAGTGTGAAAACCAGCTTGCGTCTATAATTGGGATGAGGATTCATGGTCTTGAAGGTCAAATGACAATGCTTGAATGCAATAGGAGCGGTTTTGCCATTTCGACGGGAAGTGCCTGTCAAACTGGACAGCAAGCTCCTTCGAAAACGATGAAGGCACTTGGACTCTGTGATGGAGAAGCAAAGGAATTTATCCGCATCTCCTTCGGCAAACAAACAAGCACAGCTGAAGTGGAAGCGTTCGTTGAGACAGTATATACTCTTGCTACTAGCAAAACATGGTCAAAATAAAAGAGAGAGGGCCGCTTTTTCAGGCGATTCCCTCTCCCTTGTCCAGTGCCTGCCAATAAATCTTCCAGCAAGCCTCCAGCTTTTCTTCTGCTTTTTTTTCGGTATGGTCATATACGAGCTCGACCATTATACTCATCAAAATCCCAGTATAAGCAATGGTCAGCGACCTTGCATCAGGTCCTGTAATTAAGTTTTCATCCAACCATTTATCGAATGACTGCTCGAGCATTCTCTCCTGAAGAACTTCTACTTCAACGACCTCTTCTAATATCGTCTCATACAGATGGGTTGGTGGAAAAAAGCTCATTCGCAGCCAAAATTTCAAGCTTTGGTTTTCTTCAAACATTTGTTTAACAGCCACTAAATAGTCATATAGAAAAGTCTTTGGACTACTATTGTCTGTCTCACTGAAAAAGGCTCGTTTCATTTCAATTTCAGCTGCTTTTGCTTCTCTGAGCACTTCTAAAAATAAAGCATCTTTACTGCTGAAATGGGAATAGATGGAGGATTTTTTTATACCAACCTCTTCCGCAATTTTGGAAAGGGATGCCCCTTCATAGCCAGACTGTGTGAAGTGCTTTAAGGCTGCATTTTTTAAATCGTCTTTTTTCACAATACTCCTCCCTATCCTATTAACTTTAAGCCGATTGCCGCCGCTAAAATAAGACCAATGAAAAACAGCCTCTTCGCTTCCCGCGGTTCTCCGTAAATGAACATGCCGAGCAATGCTGAACCAACTGTACCGATTCCTGTCCAAACACCGTAAGCAGTTCCCATTGGAATAGTGTTCATTGCATATGATAACAGCGAAAAGCTGCAGGCGAAACCGATAATCAACAGAACAATTGCATCCCATTTTTTCATTGCCGCCCTCTTCATATTCACGACACCGAACACTTCAAACAATCCTGCTCCAACTAATGCTAACCAAGCCATTATGATCCTTCCCCTTCTGTGCTGTTTTCATCTGTGACTAACTTTAAGCCGACAACTCCTACAAGTAATACGACAACAAGAACGAGTTTAATCACGCGAAATGGTTCGCCGAAAAATAGCATTTCCGCAAGCACCGTCCCCATTGTGCCAAGACCTGTAAATACAGCATATACCGTTCCAACTGGCAGATATCTTGTCGCATATATAAGCACGACAAAACTGATGATAATTGCAGCAATAGTACCCGCCCACTCCATTACGCTGTTGGCATGCTTTAAGCCTGACACCCAAACAACCTCCATTAAGCCTGCGGCAAGCACCATTATCCAATGTCGATTCATTGCTGTTCCTCCTTTACAAAACCACCTACCTACCGACCGTTCGTTAGTATTATTTCATATCAACCACTGTAAGTCAACATTTCCTGCTCTCTTTAAAAAATCAACAATAATAGGAAACATACTATAAAAAGCAGCGGTTTTCAAACAATTGTCCAAAAACCGCTGCTTTTTAAATAGTTATCCTGTTGCTAATAGGTTGGCCAGCCGCTTGAATCCCAATACAAATCATTGATGAGCATTGTCGGCATGCCATTGTTCAGGGCGTCATAAGAATGACGGACAATGAGGTTATTGTTCAAAATATCCGAATGACCTGGTCCTTTCCAGCGGTCATTACCTGTATCAAAAATAGTGCCGCCACCGTTTAACATATTGACACCATTCTTATCTACATAAGGACCAGTAATCGATGTCGAACGGCCAACTGCCATTTTGTATGTGCTGTTTACACCTTGACAGCAGCTGTCGAAGGAAACGAATAAATAGTAATATCCGTTTCGGTAAACGATATTTGGCGCTTCAACAGCACCATTATTATTCGGACGAGACGCAATGGAGTAGAGACTGCCTGTCGGTTTCATCGTTGTTTTGTCCAGGCGTGTCAGCTTAATGCCACTCCAAAATGAGCCAAAAGACAGCCATGGATTTCCATCTTTATCGATGACCATATCACCGTCAATTGCATTATAATTATTCGACGAAGTTGAACGGATAACAAGACCGTCATCTCGCCATTGTCCGGACGTGATACTTGGTGTTGACAGCAGTCCGATTAACGATGTGTTTGAGCCAAAGGAAGATACGGAATAATATAGCCAGTACCTGCCATTATAGTAGCTGATGTCAGGGGCCCATTGATTTTTTTCATAATTAGGCACATAATTTGCCCACCATGAAGGAGCCGTCGGAAAAATCGTCGGTGCCTGATACCAGTTCGTGCCATTATCAGAACGAAGCACTCTTATGCCATTAGGGCTTCCTGTTCCGAATGTATACCAAGTGTTGCCTTCTTTTATGATAGACGGATCATGTATTTGCAAATCTCCTGTTAAATTCCAAAAGCTGGCTGATGCTGAACTAGTGATAGAGAAACAAGCAACAAGGACAAGTAAAACAAGCTTAAACGAAAATCTTTTCCCTTTCCGTTTCATAAGTTATCCCCTCTTTCTCAAATTGAAAATCTTTGTAAGTCTGTACGGACATCCTCCCTTCTTTTTTTATGCCAAACAATGGTATAATTCTCTTTCCTATAATGAAAACCCTTTCAATTTTTCGCGAATTTTGCAGTTTTTTTCCGTTTTTTCTTTTTTATTTTCGTTTTTATCCTTGCATACATCTGACTAGAAGGAACAAGCTATTTCTATATCATACTTTTACCGGAGGGCTAGAAATGCTTATAAAAATCAACAAGCATATCGAGAATATCCAAAATCACAGTATTCCTTTTCACAGCATTGATGATCTTGCCCCACTAATTAAAGAAGCGGGCAACGCTAAATATGTTTTGCTTGGGGAAGCGACACACGGTACATCAGAGTTTTATTCCCTGCGAGCTGAAATCACAAAAAAGCTGATAGAAGAACATGGCTTTTCCTTTGTTGCTGTTGAAGGTGACTGGCCTTCTTGCTTTGAAGCTAATAACTATGTGAAAAATCGTTCAACAGCTGATTCTGTGGAAGATGTGCTTAACCATTTTAACCGCTGGCCAACATGGATGTGGGCAAATCAAGAAATCATTCCTCTTCTTGAATGGCTCAAAAACTATAATAAAGGTAAAGAAACAGAGACAATGGCAGGTTTTTACGGCTTAGATGTATACAGTCTGTGGGAATCAATGGAAGCAATTGTTGATTACTTACAAAAAACAAATTCTCCAGATGTAGATAAAGCTTTAAAAGCAATTGAATGTTTTGAGCCTTATAATCGAAAACCGCAAACATATGGAATGTCTGCTGCTCTATTAGGAGAAAGCTGCCGCCAGGAAGTGCTGGAGCTGCTACAATCGATTCGTAAAAACAGCGAGTCAGAGTCTGAGGAGCAGCTTAGTCTGGAAATTAATTCTTTAGTCTCCAAAAATGCGGAAAACTATTATAAAACGATGATTACAGATGACCAGGAATCCTGGAATATTAGGGATCATCATATGGTTGAAGCATTATCAAGCATCAGCAGCTTTTATGGCAGTGAAGCTAAAGGAATCATTTGGGAACATAACACCCATATTGGTGATGCCCGGGCAACGACAATGGAATCAGAAGGATTGGAAAATGTTGGACAAATCACTCGTGAAAAATATGGCAAGGAAAACATTTTTTCAGTCGGATTTGGAACATATGCAGGAACGGTGATCGCCGCAGAAAAATGGGGAGCAGCTTTTGAAAGAATGCCATTGCCTAAAGCAAAGCGCGGAAGCTGGGAAGAGTTGCTTCATCGTGCAGGGGATCATGATAAATTCATGATTTTCAATAAGGAAAACAAGCATCTGTTTGAGGAGCGTTTCGGACATCGGGCTGTAGGTGTTGTTTATCATCCTGAATATGAACAATATGGAAACTATGTTCCTTCAAGCATTTCCGAGAGATACGACAGTTTTATTTATGTAGATAAGTCACAAGCCCTCTCCCCTTTACCTGTTGAAGTTAAAGAAGAGTAAAGCAAGAAAAAGGGAGCAGTTGTCTGCTCCCTCTAAACTTTATTCTTATTTTCTTCTCATAAATGTTAAGATGATCGCGATAACAGAAATAACAATCGCAGCGATTGATAGGAATGTGCTTGTAGAAGAACCAGTATCTTCGTCACTTGCAGCTTCTTCGTCTGTGTCAGCTTCGTCATCAACAGTGTGTCCGTGGCTGTCTGTTGTTGCTGTTGACGCAGCAATTTCTGTTACAGAGTGCGGAAGCTCTGCATCCTCATCTTCACCAGTCCACTCAACGATGCTGCCATCTGTATAATATTGGAATGCGTCCCAAGCAACCTCGCCTGCTTCAGCAGGATTTTGTGCAGTAAAGCTGAATTGGCGGTACTCACCTGGTTTAATGGCTGCATCATCATTTTCGGCTTCCCAAGTAACTGTAGTTACTTTATCTTCATCATTTGTTTCTGTTGTGACATTCCAGCCTTCTACAGGTTCATACATTTTAAAATCTACCGTTGCGGGAACTTTAATTGTTACTTTATTCGTATTGATGTCCTTTTCAACAGGTATTTTAACCGTATAAGTTTCCCAAGCTTCTGTTGTGGAAGAAGACGGTTTAACAGTAACATGGGCGCTCGCTGGAAGTGCAATAAAAAAAACTGCCGCAAATGCGACCAAAAACGCTGTTAGCTTTCTTTTAGTAGTATGTATCATTCTTTTAACTCCTTTTGTTCTTTTTTTCACATGTGTTTATAGCATTAATAAACACTATGCAAATAGGAATAATTCTTTTTTATCATAACAGATTTATAAAGCGCTTAACATTTAAAAATGTGTCTTTTTTGTGAACAATCAATATTAACCAGCTTCGCCCAATCACTGTATTTTTAAACCCTTACTCGGCAGCTTTTATCTTCTTAAGTACAACTAAAAGTCATAACTTTGTAATTTCCCCTTTAAAAATGTAGATTAAATGCTGTAAGCTTTTAGTAAATACATTCTTTTAGAGTCAGGTGATTGTTATGCAACTTGGACAAAAAGTAATATACAACAAAAAAATTTATTTTTTCTTTTTTGATCACGGCAATGGCTTATGGGAAATACAAGATATGGTGACAAAATCAATTATTCTTGTAAATTCCGATGCAATCACACATCGTGTCAAATAACTGCTCTAGGCTATTTTTGCAGTAAATGGGAAAAGCTGTTTAGTATAATGGGAAAAATTTCACATAAAAGGAGTATGGAGATATGAAGCTTACCGATAACACTATCCTTATTACAGGAGGAGGTTCAGGTATAGGGCTTGCATTCGCAGAGCGCTTTTTGAAACTGGGCAATACAGTCATTATTGTAGGCAGAAATGAGGCTAAACTAGAGGCAGCAAAAAAATCATACCCTGCTCTTATAACGAAGGCCTGTGATTTAACGGATGAGCAGTCTCGAATAAAGCTAGTTCAGTGGGTTTTGAAGGAATATCCTACTCTGAATGTATTAGTGAACAATGCTGGCATACAGCAGCGTGTTAATTTGAAAAATGCGGCAGAGTCTTGGAGTTATTATGAAAAAGAAATCACTTCCAATTTAAACGCTCCAATTCACTTGACACTGCTGCTTTCAGATCATTTAATCAACAAAAACAATGCAGTAATTATGAATGTTACTTCTGGTCTGTCTCTAACACCAGGTGTTTGGGTGCCGATATACAGCGCTACAAAAGCTGGCTTACGGTCTTTTACAAAATCATTGCGCCATCAATTCGAGGATGCTGGTATTGAGGTAATCGAAGTGCTTCCACCAGCTGTAAATACCGATTTGGGAGGAGCTGGACTGCATACATTCGGTACACCCCTTAACGAGTTTGCGAACGGTATCTTTGAAGGATTAAAGGATGGCTTAACAGAAATTGCATTTGGGGGAGCTGCTGATCGCCTTCATGCAACCATTAAAGAAAATGATGTTCAAACAGCAAAGGTTTGGGCGGGATTTAAGCAAAATAATCCTGATTTTTAAAGTATGCGGACAGCAGAAATGCTGTCCGCTTGTTATTTTCTGCAAATACAGACCATGTTCTGGCTACCATTCTTCAAGGTTGTTTTGTTCCAGTCCTCATATACAGCAACAACTTCCAGTTTATGGATAGTTAGCAGCCGTTTTAGTTCCTGCGGGTATACGTAACGGAGCCGGATATTCGTTCTGTTCTCTTTTTGTACTTCTCCGTTTTCATTGGTAAATTTTCTGATAGTCACATAATGCTGAATTTGGCTGATTTCATCATAAATGCTGATCGTCGAAAGCTGAACCGAAAGACCGCTTTTTTCCTCTTGATAGGTTTTCCAATACTCCTCAGTTGGTGACTGGAGCAATTCTTCTTTGCACGGGAATCTTGTATCAAAAATGAAATAGCCCCCTTCTTGGAGAGATGCTGTGACACACGTGAGCAAGTTATCTTGGTCCTCATTAGTCAAGAAGTGCTGAAAGGAATTGCCTGCCATGTACATAAGTGGGCTTTTTTCTTTTAGGTTAAACGCTGTTAAATCTTTCTTTAGCCAGTTTATTGATACATTTTGCTTAGCTGCCTTCTCACTTGCCTTCTTCAGCATACCTTCTTGTATATCAATGCCAACAACCGAAAAACCCAATTCTGCGAGGGGAATTGCGGTTCTCCCCGTGCCGCATGCAAGATCAATAATTGTGCCTGTTACAAGTTTGGCGTAATCCGTTAATAAAGGCAGCTCTGGTTTATAAATTTCATTTTCAGCATCGTATTGTTCTGGGTTTTCATATTCTTCAAAATTGTTCATTCGGACTCTTCTCCCTTAGTAGTTGTTCCAACATTGTTTACTTATCACCCATTATCCTTCACCTTCATAAAGTATTGGTAAAAGGAGGGGGAATTAAAGTGTATCATTCAGCAAGATTGCATGGGGGCGCACCTGTAGTACCAGGTGTACATGTTGCCCCAATTGCCGGACACTCACCTATGACTTTGACTGGCTTTGTAGCACCAACTACAGGTTTCAGTGCAGGTAATCCAACTATTATCTATCCATATAAGCATTTTCCTACCTATATGACACAGAATCCATATCCGAATCCATATCCATTTTACCATTATTATCCTTACTATCCACCGTATTATCGACCTTAGTCTATAACAAAAAAGCATTTCGCCATATACGAAATGCTTTTTTCTTTATACTATTGGTGCATGTGCTGCCTTTTTCGTCTTTCTCCATCCGAGCACTGTTAAAGTTATACCTCCGATTGAAAAGAATAGTCCAGCAATGCTCAGCACCAATTCTCCGGCATTTTTCTCTCCTGCTGCAGCTCCAGGACCATTCGCTCCGTTCATTGCAGGCATATTCCCACCTTGGCTTGGGTCAAATCCTGAAGCAGTATCGTCTGAAGAAGTTTCCGTTTCAGCAGTGCTACTAGCTGCGCTTTGTGTAGTGTCTGAAGTGTCTGTGCTGCTTCCATTCATTTGCATAGCAGGTGCCTGCCCTCCCATTTGTCCTCCATCTGGGACTGATCCGGCGCTGAAATAAGATGTCATCCCTAGTACTGATTGTGCAAGTAATAAAAGCATAGCGGCAATTACGGCGATCTGTTGTATTTTTTTCATGTATTCTCTCTCCTATTTCATAATGTAGGTTCATTATGAGCTAAGAGTCTTAACTTTTACTTAACTTTTATGTTAAAACAATCCTCTGCCAATGAAATTAGGATTAACGGGAGCTATCCCTATCTCCCGAGCCCATACTGACAGCTGGCCGATATGATGAATCTCATGTGTGATACAATGGTTAATAATTTCTCCTCTTGTAAATGTCTCTTCAGCCCATGGCACTTTGATTTTTTCATGAAGGTCTTTGGCAAGCTCCGCTGTCACCTTCTCGTCTACCTCTCGCTTCACTCTTTCTGTTAATTCCTTTACCTTTTTCAGATTGTTATATTCGAATAAGGTAAACTCATCTGCATCTCTCCCGCTAAGAGCTGCTATCCAGCTGTATTCTACATCAATAATATGGACGAATGTGGCGAGAATCCCTTTTACACCACCTGTTCTTTCCAGCAGAAGTTCAGTTTCTGGTAGGTCTTCACACCATTTCAGCCATTCATCACGTACTTGCCAGTTGTATTGGAATAATGTATACATTTCTTACCCCTTTCGTTTATTCTCAGGTTTACGGTCTATCAACAGGAATCCATATTTCTGAATAATAATCTGCATTATCCGGGCTTCCCTCTCCATACACTTCTAACTGAGGCGAACTTGTTTGAACATAGCCGCTTTTAGGAAACCACTCTGCATATATTTGCTTCCACGTGTTTTGCATACTATCTGGCATAGGTCCGTGTACTTCAAACACAGCCCACTTTGATTGAGGAATGGTGATTGTTTCATAGCCATCTGCATTTTCTTTAGTGGAAGCTGCGGCAATCCAATAATCCATATCTTTTGTTGTGCTGGTAATCTCCGCACAAATTCCAAGTAACCCTTTGATTAGACCATCATTCCATTCTACAAGGGAAGCGGTTGTGCTATCACGATTAGCTTCTTCCCAAAACAACGGTATTTCCCGCAAGTTCTCGCCTTGTTTATAAGAATATGATTTCTTTTTTCCTATAGCCTGAAACTTATCCATTTCGACAATCTTTACATTCATAGGTTCTGCTCCCTTCAAGACAATTTGAATAGCAAAAGGATTGTAAATTGTAAGCTTTCCTTTCCCATTGCGGATATTGCTCGGTGTTGTTCCGTGCTGCTTGCGAAAAGCTTTTGTAAACGCCTCTGGGGACTCATAACCATATTTAATTGCTGCATCAATGACCTTCAAGTTTTGATTCATCAATTCCTGCCCCGCAGCAGACAAGCGTCGTCTCCGGATATACTCCCCGATGCTTGTGTCTGTCAACACAGAGAATGTCCGCTGAAAGTGAAAAGACGAAAGAGAGGCTTGCATTGCAATTTCTGCTATCTCCAGCTTTTCATCGAGATGGTCTTCAATATAATCTAAGGCCTTTTGCAAACCTTCCAGCCATGTCACTTCCATCACATCCTTCATTCCATCTTAGCTTTGTTCCGCGTATTCCTGCCTGTTTTTTCTTGCTTTTTTCTAACAGATCCTACATTCATTTAATAACTTTCTTGATTGCTATCTATTTTTCCTCCTCCTTTTTAACTGGATCTTTATTAAACACAAAAAAAAGCCCAGTTAACTGGACTTTTTCGCATATATTAAGAGCTACCGCCTCCGTCACCGCCGCAGCTGCCTCCATCCCCGAATGATGGACCGCAATCGTTTGACGAATGAAAGCTGTGATGGCCTCCATCATGAAAACCATTATTTGGAACGTCCCATGGTGTGTAGCTTGCACGAGAAGCTCGGGAACGCTTGGATGCCTTTGAATTATTCGTAAATAGAGAAACAACTGACAGAATGATTACTAATAAAATAACAATATACATAATATTCAGCCTCCTTTTATTCTTATACGGAGCAACTAATCATTAAGTTTCATTTATTTCCAAATTTTTCACTAAAAATGTCAAAAGCTGCCTGAAATTAATTCGGCAGCTGTTAATTATTTCGTATTTGATGATGTTTTCACTTTATTTTTCCTTTGCTTTTGCACGAAATAAAGGATGGCTGTTATTACCGCGATGATTAGTACGATTAGGACTGGACTGATATCTGTTGACAGAAAACCATATGGTATTAAGGACAGAACAAAAAAGTACAAAAAGTTGCCCAGAGCTGTTCCGGTTACAAACCCTTTTAGTGAGATAGTTGTTACTGCAGCCAATATATTTAATATGCTTGTAGGGAAAAATGGAAGCACCCTTGCATAAAAAACATAATGACCACCTTTTTCCTCAATCTTCTTAAGCGCTTCACCGTGGGCTTTTCTTTGAACGAAATCTTGAAACCAATAGCGCACGGCTGCAAATACGATGACTGCTGCTATGATACTCGATACCCAGCTCCAAATAAAGCCATAAAAAAAGCCAAAAGCATAGTAGTTGATTGTAATGACTAAAATTAAAGGTATAACGGTAAAGCTGTTTTGAACGATCATTATAATTAAGCTTAAAATAAGTGCATAAATCTTGTTATCTCGATAAAAAGCTGTAAACTCCTCCACTTTCCCATTTCTGATTGCATGGAAAATTTCGAGTTCATACAACAAGAAACCGACAAGTAAAACTGTTCCGGCAAAAGAAAGTAACTTCCATAAATTTTTTATAAGCTATCACCTTTTTCCTATTTATATGGACGGCTCCTCCTCAAGGATACCGCTTAACGCCCATTACAACTGTCACACAGGCTAAATCTTTAAGCTTTTTATTGTCTGCTCCCCTCTTACCTGTTAAACAGGCAAATATAAACATGGTTATTTCTCCATTATATTTATATTTCGGTCAAATTCCTTTACATTTTGATTAAATTTGTCAAATATGCAAGAAATGGTATTTGAAGAAGAGTATAATTGTCTGTAATCCAAGAAGGAGGTATTCCTAATGGCTATTGTATTAGACACAAATTCAGGTCAAAAAAATACGGAGCTTTATATAACCCATACTGAGGATGGGCGAGTTATTGTGGCAATCCCAACAATCCATTGGTCTGCAGAGTTAAAGTTATGCGATGACGAAGTGAAACAGAATGAATATATCCAAGCCTCCCTCCAGTTCCACATGTATGAAGGTGACATAACTGAATTGGCTGATATGATACTAGAGCATACTGCAAAATGCTAACATATTTTTTTCGTTTTAACCACCACCAAAATTACTGACTTTTAGGGTGCCCTTTCCTTTGGACGAATCGTTACACTTCTGCTACTCTATGTATATCAAATTATTCGTTTGAAGGAGTAACAGATATGAGTTATATATTCACAAGTGAAAGACTTGGCTTCCGCTTATTGACTGAAGAGGACTTGCAAGCATGTGAGTCATTTTGGGGCAGTGAAGAAGTTATGGCCTATACAGGCGGAAGCGTTGCAGCAGAATTAATGCCGCAAGTAATTAATTTTTATGAGCAATCACAACAGGATTTCGGTGTTTCCGTATATGGTGTGGAAGATTTATCAACAGGACGAATCATTGGTGCAGCAGGTTTTGATTTAGAATCCAAATCAGAAGACATCGAGCTTGTCTTTCATTTTATCAAGGATGTTTGGGGTAAGGGATTTGGAGCAGAATCAGCTGTCGCTTGTATTCAATATGCTGCAGAAGTATATGGGCCGCAAAGCATCACCGCTTCAGCCAGCGTTGAAAATAAACATGCCTTAAATGTTCTTGGCAGAATTGGTTTTTCTTATTTAGGTATTAATTATTCAGAAGACACCGAACAAGATGAGGCTTTNTTCCAGCTAGTNTTGTAAATTCTTCTATATATATGAGCACAGCTCTTTTAATAACTGCTGTTGCTGTGCTCTTTNAAGATTATTCTTTATTACGGTTTATTTACTGTTTTGTTACATAGTNTGTGTTTCCTTGACTGCAGATAAATTACTGCACTACAATATGTAGTGTGAGGTGCAGCAATCATGAAGATAAACAAATTTAAGGTTCATGAAAAAGGTTTAAATCGTTTTTTTGGCCCTTTGGAAGCCAGAATTATGGAGTTGCTTTGGGAAAAAGAAGAGCTCTCCATAAAAAAGGTGCAATTGTACTTAGAACCTGACAAGACTGTAAGCTTTAACACCGTCATGACGGTCATGAATCGCCTGACAGAAAAAGGATTCCTGCAAAAGCGCCATGAGGGCAGAACTTCCCTTTATGCACCGATTTTGACGAAGGATGACTTCTTAAATAGGCAATCAAAGGAGCTTACACATGAGCTGATGGATGAATTCGGATCTAGTGTCGTTGTCAACCATATGCTCGATGCGTTGCAAAATGTTGATGAGGGTTTAGTGGCAAAACTGGAACAAAAAATAAAAGATTTAAAAAAGGATCGATAAGATGACGAGAACTTATGCTAATTGCCTGCTGCTGATCAGCATAATGATAGGCGGCAGTATTCTAATTCAGATGATTTGGTATATTTATTCGCTCACAAGTAATTTTGACGTTGGTTTTAATCTGTTTCAAGCCTGTCAAGCGCTGTTCGAGATGTTCGGAGTTCCTTTTTTAGAGTATATTCTCCTTGCATTTGTTGTATTTACAATCCTGCATTGTTTATGGTTCTGTACTATACAAATAAAAAAGCTGCATAACCTTAAACACAAGATAAACGGACTGGTAAAAGGTGAGTTAAGCATGGAATGGAATAAGCGGTATGAAACGAATCGGATTCAAGTCGTACAAAGTGAACAGCCTTTTGCGATTACTATAGGTTTGTTAAGGCCAAAAATTGTCCTGTCAACCGGTTTATGGGACATTCTGTCTGATGAGGAAATTGAATCTGTCATTTATCATGAATTTCATCATTCCTATCAGTTAGATCCTGGGAAAACCTTTTTGATGGAGCTTTTTGCAAAAGTTCTTTGGTTCCTGCCTATCTTGAAATGGCTGGCACAGCAATATTCCATTGTACGGGAAGTACTCGCAGATAATTATGCAATTGGAAAAAGCGGTCAGCGCATGCATATATCTAGCGCCCTTTTGAAAATGATTAACAGCAAGCAGAAAAAACCGGCAAGCTTTGTTTCTTTTGCAGATGGTTCTATCAACTACCGTATACAAAATATGATTGAACCAAATTCAAGTAATAGAATTAAATGGCCTTTTTTAAATGCCACTGCTTCTCTTTCGATTTTTATACTGCTGAATACAATCTTCGCGCAATTACTGCACTACTAATTTTTTTTAATCCTTTGCACTACATAACGTAGTGTAAATATCCTATCTAACTAATATACACACTGTAATAGCAGTGTTTTATATACACTAATTAATAAAGGAGGAAAACATAATGAAAAACGCTAATATCGGGATATTTCTTATACGTGTAGTTCTAGGGGCCATATTTTTCGCACATGGGTTGTCTAAATTTCAAGGCGGTCTGGAAAATACAGCAGGCTTCTTCAGCAGTTTAGGTTTACCAGGTTTCTCTGCCTATCTTGTCGCAGGTATTGAATTAATCGGCGGCGCTCTGATAATTATTGGGCTTGCTACAAGAATTATTGCTGCCTTGTTTGGTGCTATCATGGTAGTTGCCATTGCAACAGTTAACCTGCAAAATGGATTCGTAGGCGGCTATGAATTTGATTTAGCTTTACTTGCAATGTCTCTACTATTAGTTTTAAATAAAGAACAGGCATATTCTGTTGAAAATGTTATACTATCTAGTAGGAAGAAAGAACAGAATGTTTAAAAAGCTTGGTAAATAAAAGGAGAAGTCATAGTGGCAAAAACGAACAAAAATAAGAAGCAAAATACTACGAAATCCAGCAAAAACAGGCCTTCTAGTTTCATTTATTGGATCATCGGCATCGTTGTCGCATGTATCGCTGGGCTTGTCATCTTAGCAAATTTACCTGAAGAAGGCTTCGATTTTGATTACGATAATCAGCCTGTTATGGGTGAGGAATCTGCGAGCGTAAGCATCGTTGAATTCGGGGACTACCGCTGTCCTGTCTGTAAAAACTTTAACGAGTCCTTTTTCCCAGTTCTAAAGGAAAACTTGATTGACACTGGAAAAGCGAAATTCTATTACATGAATTACCCGTTTATTCATGCTGACTCCACAACAGCAGCATTGTTCGGCGAAACCGTTTATAACGAACTTGGTGATGATACATTCTGGAAATTCCATGATTCTATTTATGCCAATCAGCCTGACAATGAAACAGTAGAAACGTATACAGAAGACTTTTTGACGGAACGTTTGAAGGATGCTGGTGCATCAGATGAAGACGTAACGAAAGTAACGGAAGCCTTCCAGAATGAAACATACAAAAGTTCCCTTCAAGATGATATGGATGACGTAAAAAGTTTAAACATCACTGGCACGCCATCAATTTATGTTAATGGCGTTAAATTTGAAGGTAACAGCTATGAGGAATTATTGGATATGGTGAATGAAGCAGCCGATGAGTAATTACCTACAGAGAGTACATCTTAGTACTCTCTTTTTTTTATCCGTGTATCCGCCTGCATTTTCCTTCCTCCATTTGATAGACGCCCTTACCTTCCATTGTCTCTAATCTGCCATTATGGAAGTAAAGTCCTGTGTCCTCATCGATTCCGTAATGAATACAGGATGGATGCTTGGCTGCTAACTCTTGTAGATGGCTTTCTTCGTTCCATTCAGAAAAATGGACTGCTAAGCAGATATTTTCCAAAAGTCCGATACCATTCCTTTCGACAGAGAATTTTTGGATATTGTCTTTAGCCGATATGCTGCATATTTGCGGACTAATTAACGCTCCTGCTGAAAATCCCGCAACTGGCACTCCTTGTTTATACACGTCTTTTATGGCGGCACCTATTGTTGTACCAGCTATATATCCGGCATACCGGGCTGTATCTCCGCCGCAAATGACAATGCCTCCACTTGCTTTAATCTCTTTTACTGCTTGCATTTCCTGAATGGACGGAAGAGGAATAAACGAAAACCTGCCGGAATGATAGGTTTTTAATTTATTAATATAGTTAGGCATATAAGATTGCCAGTCTTCCCGTTCTACTAGAATAATAGAAATCGAGCCATTTTTAGTCAATTTTATATATTTTTCTGCCAAAATGTCCGTAAATGGCGGCCCGCTTCCAAAAGCAAAAAAATGACGTTCCATACAGCTTCCCCCCTTAAAAACGAGCCTCCATTGTCTTAATAATCGGGTAAAGTGTTCTGTTTACTGGCGTTTCTATCATAACCTTTCCCCCATTTGCTGCCTCAATCTTGTCCTAAGCCAACGATGTTGCTCCTATTTGTCCTCCTAAAACCAAAAATCAATTCCAAATATTCTATTATTTCATCTTAGCATAAACTCCACCAATTGGGGCTTAGCACTAATTAAAAAAGCCTTTCTCTAGTAACGAGAAAGGCTTTTTGGTGGTGTTATTCTCCTAAATCAACATTGTGATAAACTTGGCGAACATCCTCTAAATCTTCGATAGCATCAATCATCTTTTCAAACTTTGCTTGTGCTTCTTCATCAAGAGTTACATCATTTTGAGCAAGCATAGTCAATTCTGCTACTGTAAACTCAGTAACACCTGCATTTTTAAATGCTTCTTGCACAGCATGAAATTGGTCTGGCTCTGCATAAACGATAACAGAGTTGTCTTCTGCAAGGATGTCACGAACATCTACATCAGCTTCCATCAGCAATTCCAATACATCTTCTTCTGTTTTATCCTCAACACCGATAACTGCTGTTGCGTCGAACATATAAGCAACAGATCCGCTCACACCCATATTTCCGCCGTTTTTACCGAATGCTGCACGAACATCTGAAGCTGTTCTGTTTACATTGTTTGTTAGTGCATCAACGATAACCATTGATCCGTTAGGACCAAATCCTTCATAGCGAAGCTCATCATAAGTTTCTTCTGAACCGCCCTTCGCTTTTTCAATGGCACGATCAATGATATTTTTTGGTACACTGTATGTTTTCGCACGCTCTAAAACGACCTTTAACGCTTGGTTTGATTCTGGATCTGGCTCGCCTTGTTTTGCAGCTACATAAATTTCACGGCCAAACTTTGCATAAATGCGGCTAGTATTTGCATCTTTTGATGCTTTTTTTTCTTTAATGTTATTCCATTTACGACCCATTTTGAACACTCTCTTTCTGGTTTTTCCATCATTACCTATTATAGATAACTTCCGGCCGGCTCTTCAATGCCTGTAAGCATTTTTCATTAAATTTTCTTATTTTTAACAATTGTTATTGCTAAGACGAATAATATTATACCGCAATTATAGAATTTGTTCATCTTTCTGGACTATGATTGTTGATTTTTCATAAAACTACTAAAGTACCTGTATTCTTCATTCCTTTTAACAGTAATAAATGGTACAGTTAAGTGACAACTATAAAGGAGCAATTGACAATTATGATTGAAGTAAAAGTATCTCCAATAAGTGATGGGGAATTCAACAGAGGTGTTTTCGCGACAGAAAACATCAAAAAAGGCGAGCTTATCCATAAAGCTCCGGTTATTTCCTATCCGAACGAACAGCACGAGCATATTGAAAAAACGCTGCTAGCCGATTATGCATTTGAATATGGTATAAATCATACTGCCATTCTTCTTGGCTATGGCATGCTATTTAATCATTCCTATGAACCAAATGCTGTGTATGATATTAATTTTGATGAGCATACATTTGACTTTTACGCTCATAAGGATATTAAAGCAGGCGAAGAAATTTTAATAAACTATAATGGCGATGTAGATGATAAGGAACCACTTTGGTTTGACAAATAAAAAAACGGACCTTCATTAAAAAATGAAGGTCTGTTTTTTTTATTAGCGGCCATCCACTATTTCTTTAAAGATTTCGTAGGAGCGGTTTTGCTTTTTAGGATCATAAATATAGGAAACAGCCATAATTTCATTCACATTATATTTCTCTTGAAAGCTTTCAAGCTGTTCTTTAACAGATTCTTTGCTGCCGATAAATGCCATGCTCGACATGGACGTTGCCATTTCTCTTTCCATATTGCTCCAAACTGCATCCATGCTTTCCACAGGCGGGCTTAAAGGTGTCCGTGTTCCTCTGACGACATTTAAGAAAAATTGCTGCATTGTTGTTGCTTCTTTTTTTGCTTCTTCATCTGTTTCTGCAGCGATGACATTTAGACACACCATCATATATGGTTCAGCTAAGTATGGAGATGGCTGGAATCTTCTTTTATAAATGGATATTGCCTCTTCCATCTGTCTTGGTGCAAAATGGGACGCAAATACATATGGCAGTCCTAGTTGTGCGGCAAGATAGGCAGAATCAGTGGATGAACCAAGAATGTAAATTGGAATATTTTTATTTGCCCCTGGGTATGCACGAACATAGCCCTGCTCTTCTTCCGGTCCGAAATATGTAAGCAATGCTTGCACATCATCCGGGAAGGTATAGACAGAATCATGAGCAGACCTTCTCAACGCACTTGCTGTTTTCATATCGGTGCCAGGTGCACGCCCTAGTCCTAAGTCCAGTCTGTCTGGATATAGAACAGCCATTGTACCAAACTGTTCTGCGACAACGAGAGGAGAATGGTTTGGAAGCATTATTCCCCCAGATCCAACTCTAATCTTTTCTGTATGCTCTAATGTATGTTTAATTAAAATGGAAGTGGCAGAGCTTACCAATGTCGGCGAGTTATGATGCTCTGCTATCCAGTAGCGTGAATAGCCCATATTTTCTGTTGCTTGCGCTAAATCGACCATTGCGTCAATGGCTTCTTTCTCTCCCTGCCCAAGGCGAATTGGCGCCAAGTTTAAGACAGAGACAGGTATATTTATGTTAGACATTTTTTAGGATCCTTTCTCACAATAGATTCTATATTATAGTAACAATTTCCCCAGCTGAAACAAACTTATTTGCTTAGAACCTATAATTCCTTCCTAAATACAAAAAAGAGAGAGTTGCCTCTCCCCTAAAATTATTATGCTTTATTAGCTTAAATTTGCTTCATCCATCTTTGTAAATACTCTGTGGCATAAACTGTAATGCAGCAATGCGGCAGTGCTGAAGATAATAATCCCTGTAAATGGAAAATAAAAGAGGGTTACACTTAACAGTCCGAACATAGCCAGAATCAAAACGGTTATATGAATATTCATCATGGACAACAGCAAGGAATTCCTAATCGCAGTTTTTATCGGCAAACGATAATGGGAAATTAGCGGAAAGATATAGAAAAATGTCGCCAAAAAGAGGAAGCTGACCAATAATACAGGAACAGTCATCACAATTTTCATTATGGTTGCATCTTGATTTAAATAAAAGTAGTTAAAAAACAGGATGCTTAGCAAAGCTGTCATAATGGCACCAACGGAAATACTTTGCTTGAAATTTTCTTTAAAGTAATGAAAATAATTGCGGACTACACTTGTATCTTCGTTGACCTTCCACTGCCTGATAACACTGTACATGGCACTGGTTGCCGGGGCGATCGTAATGATGGGAATGCAGGACACGAGCCAAAATAGATTGAGGATAATGAGATTGGATAATTTATCAATTACACCATAAAATTTACTGTCGATAATATTCATAGCAACAGCCTCTTTCCTTTAAAATATACTTTATGTTGATTCGCCGGCAATAAACCTGTACGACAGCTCGGATGTTTCTTTACCTATGTAACTGCCATTTTCGATTTTATGGACAATGCTCTCCACGGCTTTGTAACCGATATCCTCCACAGGATACTCAATTGTCGTAAGAGATGGTGAGATATATTTCAACACATCAATATTATCAAAGCCCATAACTCCCACATCTTCAGGAATCTGATATCCTTTCTTCTTTAAGAAACGCATCACTTCAAGGGCGTATAAATCACAGGAACAAATGATGGCCGTCTTGGCCTGCTTTCGAAAATCAATCGTCTCCAAGTCTGCAAGATAGTCATTATGCCTAATAATCTCTGTTTCTGTAAGATTATTCGCAGATAGTGCTTCTAAGAAACCATGAAGCCTCTCTTCTTGTGTGTAAATATTAGTCAGCCCTTCATATTTCAAGGGAGGCGAAATATAGATGAACTGTTGATATCCTTTATTAATAATATGACTAACACCATTTCTCATCGCTGCCCTCTCTGGTATGCCGATATATTCCCAATCAGCTGATAAAAAATTGAAGATAGTAACAATCGGAATGGAAATGCCGTGCAGATATTCTTCAAACTCCTGGCCTTTGTTGACAGAGAAAAGGATGATGCCGTCTACTTTATGATTGGCTAAATACTCGATACATTGTTTTTCATTTTCCATATCCTTATCTGTAAGTGCTATGTATAAAAAATAGCCGTATTGCCTCGCCCTCAGCTCCACCGCGTTTAACAGCTGTGCAAACGAACGGTTGTACAAGTCAAACAGCACAATACCAAGTGTCATTGTCCGCCCTTTTACAAGACTTCGGGCTGTGAAGTCTGGACGATATTTTAATTCCTTCGCTGCTTTTAACACTTTTTGTTTCGTTTTTTCTTTTATGCCGGGACGATTATTTAATGCCCGGTCTACAGTGCCTGAAGACACCCCGCAATGTTTGGCGATATCCTTGATAGTAACCCTCATAATGCCTCCATTTTTTTCCTTGCAGCCCTGCATCCTTTATGAAAAGAATGCAGGGCATACCCAGAAACTTTGAAAATAATTGTCATTTATATAATTCTATTATACATATAATACCATTGCATTTCCCCTTCTAAATAATATAGAGTGATAGTCTTTCTTTTACCACCTCTATTAGCCTTTCACCGAACCGATCATAACTCCTTTTTCAAAGTACTTTTGAATAAATGGATAGATGATCAAGATTGGCAGTGTTGAAACGATAATGACACCATATTTAATCTGGTCAGCGTATTTTTGTGCATAGCCGCCGGCTGCGCCGCCAGCGCCTGCACCTTCGGCAAACACTTGATTAGATAGGAGGATATCCCGTAATACGATTTGGAGCGGCTGCAGACTGTAATCTCTTATATAGATTAAGCCAGTGAAAAAATCATTCCAATGACCAACTAAATAGTATAAACCGACCACAGAAATAACTGCTTTTGACAGCGGCAATGCTATCTTTCCGAAAAATTGAAAATGTGTACATCCATCCATTTGTGCTGCTTCAAACAGTTCTTTTGGCAGTGAGCTCTCAAAAAAGGTTCTTGTAATAATCAAATTAAAGACATTGACAGAAAACGGCAGGATGAACACCCACATATTGTTGATTAAGCTAAGCTCCTTCATCAATAAGTAAGTTGGGATTAGTCCCCCATTAAAGAACATCGTCACAACAAACACAAACATTAAAAACCGCCTTGCCTTGAAATCCTGCCGTGAAAGCACATAGGCTGCTGGCAATGTAAACAGGAGATTTACAAATGTGCCCAATACGGTATATATAATCGTGTTTTTATAGCCGACCCATATTCTTGAGTCTTTAAATATCTCTTGATAACCGAATAAGCTGAAGCCTTTCGGAAAAAGAGTCACTTGCCCTGTGGCAACAAGTGTTGAATCACTCACAGATGCGATCACGACAAAATACAGCGGATACGCAACAAGTAAGAAGATAAATACACATAAAATTAAAATGATTGTATCAAAGACAATATCACCCTTCGTTTTGCCTTTTGTGTTGAAGAACTTCATGACTTCCCTCCTACCATAAGCTTATATTGGAGAATCTCTTGGCGATATAGTTCATGGCGATTAAGAATACGAAATTGATAAGCGTATTAAAAAGCCCAATCGCAGCTGAATAGCTGAACTGATTCGAGATAATCCCGATTTTGTATACATATGTTGCAATAACTTCAGAGACTGGGAGGTTAAGAGGGTTCTGCATCAAAAATATTTTTTCGAATCCTGTGTTAAGGATATTCCCCATACTCAANATGAATAAGATAATCATCGTCGGCACAATGGCCGGCAAATCTACATATTTAATCGTCTGCCATCTGCTGGCACCGTCGATTTTAGCAGAATCATAGAGCTGTGGATCTACACTTGCAAGGGCTGCTAAGTAGATGATGCTGTTCCAGCCTGCATGCTGCCAAATATCAGAAAGCACGTAAACAGGAACAAATGCCTTCTCGGAAGCCAGGAGGTTAATATCCCAGCCAAAGGTCGCCATAATATGACCAACCACTCCAGAGTTTGGAGATAAAAGCACATTTAGGAGGCCGACCATAACAACGAGTGAAATAAAATGAGGCAAGTAAACGGTCGTTTGGATTGCTTTCTTCCATCTTTTCCAGATGACTTGATTGATAATAAGAGCGAGAATAATCGGTGCAGGGAAGCCAAGAATAATCGTCGCAAGGCTGATTACGACTGTGTTTTTCATTAAGTCGGCAAACATATAACTATTGATAAATTCCTTGAAGTAATGGAGGCCGACCCACTCACCGCCAGTGATTCCCTTCGTGAAGTCATACTCCCTAAAGGCTAATTGCACGCCGTACATTGGGATATAATTAAAGATGAAAATGATGACAATAGCAGGCAGAATCATAATCCACAATTGGTAATCTTTCTTGAAGGTTTGCAAGATATTCCGTTTTTTTGCCGGCTTCGGTTTGAAACCCGGCGCTGCTTTTTTTGCTTCGGGATTAACTATGGCCACAAGCTGTACCTCCTTTATAGAAGGATGCAATCTGTATAACAACTTGCATCCTTCGTGTTTTATAGGTGATTATTGGTTCTTTTTGTAGTCATCATAATATTTCTGCATGATGTCAAGATTTTCCGGCAAGCCTGTCTTTTCAACGTTCTCTAAATAAGCGTCCCACTCTTTCTCAATTCCGCCTTTTGTAATCCATTGAGAATATTTCGCCATAGCCAGGTTCATCAAGTTTGTATTATTAAGACTCAGCTTTGAGTTATCTTCTTTGCTGTATTTAATGAACATGCTAGGAAGGACATCATTTTCAACATCGATTGCATCAAGTGCCTGTTGGAGAGGCTCTGTTTGCTTGCCAACTGACTGCATATCTGTACCAAGCTCCAGCTTAATATCATCTGCAACATACATTGGTCCATTATCTGCCCATGTTGTCGTCCATTTCCATGTGCCTGGATCCATGTTCTCATCCTTTGGCGGCAAAACCTTATAGCTGCCATCTGCATTTTCCTCAATATTTGTTCCTAATGAACCAAACAGAACCTGCATACTCACCTTTGGATCGTACAGCTCATTGATAAATTTCAAAGCAGCTTCTTTATTTTTTGATTGCGAGGATAATGTGATCATGTTAACACCGTAATTCAAACCGTTATAGTCATAATCCCATGAAACTTGCTCAGTAGAATCTGCTGTTACTTTTAATGGTGCCATGGAAGCATACTGTGGTGCCAGTTCATTTCCAAACCTGTCTGTCACTTCCCAGCCAAACGTATATCCAACTCTTGCTGTATCTTTATCGCCTCGGGCAACAGATTGGTATTTCGTATAATCTTGTGTAAACACTTCTTTATTAATCAAGCCCTCTGCATAACATTTATGCAAAAACTCCACAAGCTCTTTGTAGCGGTCGTCTGTCAGGAAGTTCTTCACCTTGCCATCTTCCGCATAGTACCCTGCACCGCTGGCGTCTGTCAGTGTGATGCCAAAGCTGCCTAAGAGCACTGTCGGCTGAAAGAATCCAAACCCAGTTGTGCCTGTCGGTGAAAAGTCCAATGGAATTTCATCGTTTTTGTCGCCGTTTCCGTTTGCATCTTCATCTTTGAATGCTTTTAAGACCGTATATAGTTCATCCCAATTTGTCGGCATTTCCAAACCGAGATTATCCAGCCATTCTTGGTTAATAAATTGTCTTGTGGCAGTTCCTGGCCAAAATCGCTGATATTTCGGAAGTCCATAGATTTGGCCGTCAAGCTGTGTCGCTATCGCTTTTGTTTCCGGCTTTGCATCAAACATTGCCTTCACGTTCGGCAGACTTGAGTCCACATCATCGGACAAGTCCTCAAACAAACCTGGAAATTGGACATAATCGGCGTCTGTAATCGCATTTGGACCAATGATTAAATCAGGTACATCACCTCCGGCAAGAAGAGCGCCTTTCTTCTGATCCCAATCAGCTGAAACCTCTTGCCACTTAATCTCAATACCGAGGCGTTCTTCAACATCTTGAAGCCATTCAATCTTATTGACATCCTGCGTTAATGGATGCTTTGTTATGAGTGCTGTAAGCTGCGGCTTCCCGTCCTTTGTGACGGCTGCTTCTTCCTCTTTGTTTGAACAGCCTGCTAAAACAAGCGCGGCAAGTGATGCTGCAAGAAAACCATAACCTAATCTTTTCATCTTGTTTTCCCCCACTAGTAAATTTTTTGACGTTTGAAACAAACAGCTAAAGCGGTTTTATGCTTTGTACCTCCTTTTGGAACTATATTTATATGTAAAATGTGAACGTACACGAAAAACCATGTCCATCCTACATATACAACCAACGATAATACCGTTTACATTTCTATAAAAAAATCAATCAGCAATAAAGGAACTGTGTGTAATGTGAAGGTCAAAATTGTGAACGTACACGAATTGAAAAAAGAGAAGAGGCATGAACAGTATGAGTCTAAGATGAGTAAGCTTTGTGGGTAAGGACTTTATGTTGAGTTAATGATAACGCTTTCTTTTTTGACCGTCAATATGCTTCTACCGCAATCTTTCCGCCATATTTCCCGCAATTTTGGCAAAAAAACCTTGCTTCAAACCTAGATTTTTACAATTATGATTCGATCTGCTTTTATTTCCTGTCGAATATTCAAATAAAGAGCAATTTTTTGTGCTATTTTCATCTAAAAATAAAAGAGAATTAGGGACTGCAAAAGCTGTAAAAAGACATGTTTTATAGTCCCCTTTTTAGCNTGTTAACTGTTGTTTTTCCACCATTCTAGTGTTTTCTTTATTCCATGCTCGTAAGGTGTCTTAGGCAGNGGACCAATTTGTTCTTCATACTTTCTGCCNTTCAAAATTATGGGCTGTTCGTACAAGTACATCATTTCAACCATTTCCTTCATGAATGGATTAATAACGCCCATTAGCTTAATTGTTGTTTTTGATATAGATCTAAACCCTTTGCTGTAATTCCATTCCGCTTCTAAGAGTGCTTTAATTTGTTTTCCGGTTATTACTGACACGGCAGGAATATTCCAATTCTGATTGTAGGCATCCTCTCGTAAGGCAAGCTCTGCCATTGCCTTTGCCCCATCTTCTGTGTATAAAAACTCCCTTGCTAATGAGAGTGGACCGATGAAATTAGCTGTCTTGTTTAAGGCCGCGTTTTTTAATGTTTCATTGAGTACTGTGTTGCCGGCATTTGGTCCATAAAAATCTGGCATATGAACGATCAGATACGGCACGCCGCTCGTTTTGATCAATGTCTCCATCTCCAGGCGGATTTTCCCTTTTTTCGTATGCGGTTCTTTTTTTACATCCTCATGTATAGGGCTGTCTGCTTGCCTTCCATAAGCATAGATGTTGTCAACGAGAGCAAATTTAGCACCATGAACTTTTGATGCTTCCAGCATGTTTTTTATTACAAGCGGATGTGTCACCTCCCATTCCTGATAAGGGAATCCGATTGCATGGAACAGCACATCCGCACCCTCTGCTGCATGAATGATATCTTCTTCCAGTAAAGCATCCCCAGCCCAAATCGTTACCCCCAGCATATCGTTATATAGTTTATGGAGTTTCTCCTTGCCTCTCGAAAATGCAATAACCTCAATATTTCTGCGTCTAAGCTCCTGTACGAGTGCATATCCCATTCCACCTGTTGCTCCTGCTACTAACGCTTTTTTCATGCTATCTCCCCTTTTCTTCTTTATTAACCACTGGTCAATATTAGGTAAAAAAATCATTTTAGCTCGGAGGAGAGCTAAAACGATCAATGCTTTTCCAGCCCATGAATAATAAACTGTACATGGTTCTCTGCAGCCATTTTTGCGTCCGCAAATCCACCCACAAAACCGTGATAATGGGAAACAAATCCGTGAAGTGACAAAAATGCAGACCAAATGCTGCTCAGCTTCAGCCTATTAGGAGAGAGAGCTTGAACTGTGTGGGCAAACTTTTCATAGGAAAGATTGGCAGCCTGCCGAGATAAGCTGTCTACTTCTTTCTCCCTCTGCATAAACATCATTTCATATTGACTTTGATTGTCGAGGCCAAATTCAATGAACCTAAGCATCAGCATGTGCTGCTTCTGATTGTTTGGTTCACTCCCATTGAACGTTTCTTCAATACGCTGATTTAATGCAGCAAAACCTTCGTCGACTATTGCATAAAACAGCTCTGCCTTATTTTTAAAATGATAATATATAGCGCCATGGCTGCAGGAAAGCTCCTTTGCAAGGCCACGCATGGAAACCGCTTGATAGCCTTTTTCCACAAATATAGTCCTCGCCTTTTGCACTATAATATCTCTCGTTAATTCCTGCGTTCCTGCTTTTCTCGGTGACATATGCTGCTCCTTTTATTGACCATTGGTTAATAAGATTATAGCACATCTTTATGTTTTTACAATAACCGGTAAAAAAACTGTCTTCTTAAATAAGGGAGTAAAGACAGCCCTATAAATTAATGATTTTTCACTTCTACTGTACGTAGCTTTGCAGGTTGCGGATTGGAGGCTGCACGGAAGGAACGCTCCAGCTCTTCTAATGTTTTACCTCTTGTTTCTGGCATATATTTATAGATAAAAGTGATAGATAGAATGCCTAAAGCTACAAAGATGAAAAAAGTCGTTGATAATCCGACTGCTCNCAGTAACACAGGGAAGGTCAGTCCAATGATAAAGTTCGCAATCCATAGACAGAAAACGCTGATTCCTACTCCCAGTCCTCTTACTCTGATTGGGAAAATTTCAGAAATAACAAGCCATGTTACNGGTCCGACTGCTCCTTGCATAAATGCCATAAACATAACTGTCAAGGTGATCACAACATATGGGAGTGCTGCTGTATTATCTAAAAGAATAGAAGCTCCTCCAATCAGTAATAAGGAAGTAGTCGCTCTCCCTCTCCTTACTTGTGACAAATAATCTGCTGCTTATGTATAGACGTAAACTTCCCTATTCCATCCTTTTTTTGAAACCTTGGTTGCTAACTTTTTTANACGTGGTTTTTATTGATTTTTGAATGCGTAAAATTATTTATTTCGTTCTTCCTTCCTTTCCCTGCATGATTTTGGTTCCTTTCCTAATATTACATGTAAGACTTTTTTAGAAGCCTTCTTGATTACGAACGTCTGTTCTGATATATTAAACACTATAAGGAGATGAATTTCATGATACGAGACAGAGGGGCGATTAAATGGACAGCAATGATGCTGCCAGAGCATGTCCACAGTGTTAAAGAAGCGTTGGCAGAAGATAAAAAAATAACCCAGCCCACACTTGATGAAGACCAAATTCACGAAATGGAGCTGCTTATCCTTGAGAGTATGGAGTACGGCTGGAACCTTCAGTGTGAGGTGTTCAAAAATGGTGAAATCCGGAATGTCAGCGGCCATGTCGTATACATTGATCATCTAAAGCAGGAAATTCGCATACAGGATAAATCAGACCATGTTCACCTTATTCCATTCCGCAGCCTAGTGAACATTCAAAAAGATTAAAAAAAGGAGGTGCTGCCGTATGTTTGATTATACTCAATTTCCAAACCGCTCTATTCTTTGTGTGGATATGAAAAGCTTCTATGCAAGCATTATCGCCGTTCATGAAGGCCTTGACCCCCTCACCTGCCATCTTGCAGTTGTCGGCAATACAGATCGAACAGGCAGCGTCGTACTCGCAGCATCTCCTGCCATGAAACGAGATTTCAAAATTAAAACAGGCTCTAGGCTTTTCGAGATACCTGACGATCCAAAAATTAAAATTTTCAATCCGCGCATGGGTTTGTTTGTCCGTGTATCAACAGAAATTACGAAGCTTTTCTTCCGCTATGTCCCCCCATCAGCTGTCCACACCTATTCTGTGGACGAAAGCTTTCTTGATGTGACCGGCCTTGAAAAAGTTTGGGGCACACCTGAGGAAATAGCGAGACAAATCCAGCAGGATATCCTTTTGGATATCGGCTTGCCGTCGACGATCGGCATCGGCCCAAACATGCTGATGGCCAAGCTCTGCCTTGATTTATCTGCAAAAAAGACAGCGAACGGCATTGCGAGCTGGACGTTTGAAGATATTCCAGAAAAGCTTTGGCCTGTGTCTCCGCTCCGGGAAATGTGGGGAATCGGGCGCCGCGTGGAAAAAACATTGCACAGTATGGGCATATTTTCTGTCGGTCAGCTTGCCCGCTATGACCTGTCCCTCTTAGAGAAAAAATTTGGCATAATGGGAAATCAGCTGTACCACCATGCTTGGGGAATTGATTTATCAGAGGTGGGTGCCCCCATTATGCAAGGCCAAATCAGCTACGGAAAAAGTCAGGTTCTGCTGCGCGACTACAAGGACGAGACTGAAATCAAATCGGTCATCCTTGAAATATGTGAAGAAGTGGCCAAAAGAGCCAGGTCACACAACCACGCCGGAAGAACCATCAGCTTTAGCCTCGCTTACAGCAAAGAGGAATTCGGCGGCGGGTTCCACCGGTCGAGGACAATTGAAAAACCAACAAATATCACGATGGATATATACCGTGTCTGCTTGGAACTGATGCGGGAAAACTATCATGGGCAGACTGTGCGGCAAATCTCCCTTTCCCTTGGAAAGCTGGAGAATGACAATGAGGTCCAACTCGATTTATTTGATGCAAATAGCTGGAAAAAGCGGAAAATCGGCTATGTAGTTGATAGTATCCGCAATCGTTACGGCCCTGCCTCCCTGCTGCGTGCTGTTTCCTACACCTCTGGCGGCACTGCCAAACATCGGGCCCAGCTCCTCGGCGGCCATAAAAAATAAAGGAGTTGCATAATTACTTATCGAAATTTAGAAGATAGTAAGCAAGTCATGGAAAGGAGGAATCCTTATATGTTCCTGAAAAAAATAACACTCCTGTCAGACGAGATACCGCAAGCAAACAGCTATCCCTTTTCCATCCCAGCCCTTAAAAATTTACGGGAATTGGATTTAACGAATAAAGTAACTTTCTTTATCGGCGAGAATGGTTCCGGGAAATCAACACTGCTTGAAGCAGTCGCCGATAAGTGCGGTTTCCATACGGCTGGAGGCGGAAAAAACAATTATTACGAAGTCCATTCTTCCAACTCCGATTTAGGTGACTATATTCGTTTATCCTGGATGCCTAAAATTACAAACGGCTTTTTTCTGCGGGCTGAATCCTTTTACCATTTCGCAACACATCAAGATGAGCTCGAAAAAGATCGATTTACAGCTACAAACTACCGGGCTTACGGTGGCAAATCCCTGCTGCAGCAATCACACGGCGAATCCTTTTTATCCCTTTTTCAAAACCGCTTCAACGGCCAGGCCATCTATTTGCTCGACGAACCAGAAGCCGCTCTCTCGCCGCAAAGACAATTAGCATTTATCCGTATTCTCTATGATTTAGCAGAATATGAGGATTGCCAATTTATCATCGCCACTCACTCTCCTATTCTGCTGGGCTACCCGAATGCGTCTATCTTGAGCTTTGACGGAGGAGAAATAAACGAAATAAAGTATGAAGAAACAGACCATTACCAATTAACAAAATATTTTTTGCAGCATCGGGATAGGATGCTAAGTGAACTCCTCAAAGACGACTAATGATGACGAAATACCTTAGTGGATATTCTTCTAGGAATAGGAAAATATAAGAATATCTTCATCTACACAAGGAGTCATTTATGATTGGTATGCTAGCTGCCATTATTCTTTTCAATGCGGTCGTCTATTTTATAAAAAAGCGTTTAACCGGGAACCAAATTTTGCATTTATGGATGTTTACAATCGTGTTCCAGCTGATTTTTGATGTATATATTGATTTGAAATACCATGCATATTGGTATTTGTCAAAGGGGATTGACTGGCTGGCAATTCCCCAGCTGTTTTTATTGGTTCCCCCTGTAAATATCATTTTTTTAAATTATTATCCAATCAAAAAAAAGCTTAAAACAAAGGCTATATACATTGCCATATGGGTATGCGCAATCGTCCTGTATGAACTAATTACATTGCTGCCAGAACCTTGGGGTTATTTTCATTACGGATGGTGGAAGATTTGGTACTCCATAATGTTGGATCCTTTCTTGCTTATTATTTTAGTTAAATACTACAAATATATTTGTCGTTTAGAAGCAAAAGCAGGTAAACATGCACCAACATAAAAAATGGGTATAATTTCTCAGCTGAGAAGAATCGTCTTTATATAAAAAAACAATATATGATAAAAGTCACCCTTAGCAGTCACGTGTATGCATGCGTTTTCCTTGACAATATTCTGTTTAATGATAGAATCTACTTGGGCAAATTTTACGAAAGTAAAAGACGCAAAGCCACGGGCCTAAAGCAAAAGCAATGGCAGCCGGGTTGCAGATAATGAATGTGAGGCTCTATGGGGAGGGCCAAGAAATCCCTATTCTCTTACCAGAGGGCCTAAAAAAGAACGACACTTCCTGTCTAATTTGCCTTAATAAATTAGAAAAGAGGAGAAGTATGTTTTATCCAACAGTTCTTAATGAAAAAACCAGCCTTCGACATATCGTGAAAGATAGGCAGTATTGCATGTGCGGATCTAAGTATAATCCATATGCAACGCTTGAAAAACGTGATTTTAAACGCATTGAATTTAAGCAGGAACATGAAATTTCCTGCCCTAGCTGCAAAAGAATGTCTCATTAAAGACCGAGGGAAGCTTATAAATAAGCTTCCCTTCTTACAACTCCACAAAAAAAAGCATCTTAACGGATGCTCATTACACTTATATACTCTCTAAAACTAACTCGCAAATCCTTTTCCTCATTGTGCAATTCATGACTTTCCAATCTAAGCTTATCTAATTCCTGATGCAAGCTCTTGTTTCCTGAATCATACTGGAGCTGTTTCATAATCAAAATCAACTTGGCCTTTGTTTCAGATTGAGCTTTAGCCAATGACTTCATTTCGTTGATAAAAGAAGCTTCTTTTAGCATATAAACACCTCCTGCATAAACAGTTCGACATTTCCTATTCATTTCCTTTTTTTCTAGACAGAGTAAAATCTTTTTTTTATAAATTTTAGTGCTTTCAACCTAAAACATTTTTTTGTAATACAGGAAAAAAATACCTTAATAACCATTTTAGTTAGAGCTACAATATAGGAATACAAACATAGACATGCTTAAATATTTTTAAGGAGGATTTCTATGATAAAATCTTTTATATGCTTTATGCGCAGGTATCACAAGTTTGATTATTATAATGATAGATGCAAAACTTGCGGGAAACTTAGAAACCATCCTTAAAAATACAGAGCCCTTTTTGAGCTCTTTTTTTTTATGCTTACGCCCAAAACTATGTTTAAGTGGAGTCTATGCGGGGGAAAATACATATATGAATACTTATGTGAGGTGTTAATATGTCTTCCTTAAGACTCCTAAGTAATCAATCCTTGCTTCTTGCCTATCGGCATGCCCTTCGTTTGAATCTAGATTCTGACTTTACCATGATGCTGAAACAGGAAATAAAAAAACGCAGGCTGATTCATATCGTCTACAAAGAAAACGAACAAATTCTTTCTGATCAACATAAAAAAAGGGAGAATTTAGCGACGGATTGATAAATTGTACCAAGCTTTTTTTCAAAAAGAGAATAATATGATGAAATTGCCCCATACTATAAACAGGACTTGTAGCTCAAAGGTAGAGCGACCAGGTATTAGTTGTTCTAACGAAGAACAGCTTTCTGAGTATTTTGCGGGTTCAAATCCCGCCAAGTCCTATCCTATTTCCTCAAACTAACCATCTTCTCTAGAAAAGATGTATACTATTCAATCAGATTCTTTTATGGACTTTCCTGATTGTATCGGAGTTTTCCTTAATGCCTTTCTTCTATTTTACATATAAAAGTTTCTATCTTCACTTAAGTAACAAACTTAAATGTTGATGCTATATTTCCCTTAGGTTTAAGCAAATGGTATGAACATTTACATACTTATCAATTGGTCAATATCCCATTAGCTTTTTACTTGCTTACAACATTAGTAGCTATCCTCATTTATCTTTATCAAAGATGGCAAGACAGAATTATGATAAAAAAACGGAATAAAACCAAAAGAAGCCCCTCATCGATTTAATGAAAGGGCATTTTTCTAGTTTAATACATGATGTTACCATTGCCCGGGAAATCTGTAAGATTTTTCTGACTATTATTCTATTAATATTGGGAAGTAAGATGCTACATTTAAACAAACT